>Ga0182027_10012713_pt1 | contig 11804 bp, 7 predicted proteins | sample 712E1DmetaG_FD_121300 | JGI IMG/M metagenome (GOLD analysis project Ga0182027, IMG submission 121300) | Permafrost microbial communities from Stordalen Mire, Sweden - 712E1D metaG (Illumina Assembly) | ecosystem: Environmental > Terrestrial > Soil > Wetlands > Permafrost | place: Sweden...
AACAAACCCCTTTTTATTGATTTTACAGGCCACGGCTGTGTAAACTGCCGCGAAATGGAAGCCAATGTATGGTCGGCACCGCCTGTGCTTCAGCGGCTGCGCGAAAAATTTATTGTGACTGCCCTGTATGTGGATGACAAAACCGAAGTCCCCGAAAAAGAGTGGATCACAAGCAAGTACGACGGTAAAGTGAAGAAAACCATCGGCAAAATATATGCCGACCTCCAGATCTCAAGGTACAACGTAAATTCCCAGCCCTACTACATCCTGCTGGATACCGCCGGGAATATGCTTGCCCCGCCTCGCGCATATAACCTGAACGTGGATGAATTCGTAAAGTGGATGGACGGAGGACTGGATAATTTCGGGAAACAGCAGAAAAAATAACCCTCTATGCGACAATTTCTGATCCTCACTTTATTTGTCTTTCTTACCGTCTGCTCCCAAAAGCTTTCAGCCCAGACAGAGCCATTTGTTTTAGTTCAGAATTCAGGCCTTCCCGATCTGGCTCACAGTTGGGTGGCATGGGGAGATTATGACCGGGACGGCGACCTTGATATTGCTATATGCGGCGACAGTGCCGGGATCCCGAGAACATACGTCTACCGCAACGACAACGGCTTTTTCGTCAATTCGGGGTTTACACTTCCGAATCTGACAAACGGATGTGTTGAATGGGGTGATGCCGACAATAACGGCTGGCTTGACCTGCTGATAACCGGAGTTGATGCCGGTGGTGAAACCAAGGCATATATCATCCCGAATTCCAATGGGGACCTGGGTGCACCTCCTGTATTGCTCCCATTTGCAGTCTCTCACGGCCAGGCCCACTGGGGCGACTATGATAATGACGGAAAACTTGACATTATCATGGCAGGGAACAATATTGCGAAGATCCTGCATAACAATGGTTCTATGTCTTTTTCCGGTATTGCCGCCCCTCTCCCTGCTCTCTCCTATGCCACCTGCAACTGGGTCGACTACAATAATGACGGACAGCCCGACGCCTTTGTCTCCGGGCATACAACCGCAGGAGATGTTTCTAAACTATACCGGAATGACCATAGTGTATTTACCGAAGTAAACATACAGCCTTCAGGCTTTCAGGGACTTAGCTACGGAAGTTCAAAATGGGCCGATCTGAACCAGGATGGCAAAATGGACCTTCTCCTCTCCGGAGAAGACACTGTGATGGGCTATGTTCTGATCTATAAGAACAAAGGCAATGATGTTTTTGAAAAGATCGACACTTACACCTTCAATATGTTTTCGACGAATATGGATATTGCCGATTATGACAATGACGGGCTTCCCGATATCATCATAAACGGTAAAATTCTTTCCTGCGGGGCAACATCGCTTACAATCCTGTTACATAACGAAGGGTTCATGATGTTTACCAATCCGAATACCGATATAAGCGGCATAGCTGTAAGCGGAACAGCTTTCGCCGATTATAACAACGATGGCTATACCGACCTGCTGATGTCGGGCACCGGCAGTTTGGGCGAAACTGCAACCATGCTCTACCGCAATACTTCCGGAAGTTCGCAATTTTTCACCAATACACCCCCGCTTCAGCCCGCCAACCTTACAGCACAGCAGAACGGGAATGCAATAACACTCAGATGGAATAAAGCCAGCGATGCCCAAACCCCGCCGGATGGCCTGATGTATAATATTTTTATCGGAAGCAGCAACGATACCATGGACGTTTTCAATCCCATGTCGGACTATTCAACAGGCTTCCGCAGAATAGCCTCCGCCGGCAATACGAACCAGGACACAAGCTGGACTGTTTCCGGCCTCGGCCAGGGATCTTATTACTGGAGCGTTCAGGCCATCGATAATGGCTTCATGCCTTCGGTTTTCGCCCCCGTCCATACGTTTTCCTATACTCCGACGGGCATACCCGGGAATAACCCGGTCGAAAACAAAATATACCCGAATCCCTGTAAAGACAGGATTTACCTGAATATACCGGATCCCTCCAAAGCAGGAGTCTCGGTTTTTAACAGCCGCGGGAATATGGTCATGAATTGCATGTATGCCGATGGCATTGATGTTTCAGAACTTCCTTCGGGATTGTATTTTGCATTGATCCAGACCAATGACAAGATCTACAAATCATCTTTTTTAAAAAAGTAGAGAAGTAGCGAGAAAGCGAAGTATTCCGCAAAAGCTGCCTTGGCTTATCGAAGTGAAAACAGGGATTAATTGGAGATTTGGGATTGCTTTATTTGAACGCAGATAAGGCGCAGCAGCGTTGCGTGAATACGAGCAATCTGCTATTTTTTTATCTTTGCTGGCATCTATCGGGAAACACTTATGGATCAATTATCATATCTCAATACACCGGATAGTGCCGTGATAGAGGAACTCCTGGAGAAATACCACAGGGATCCTGCATCGGTTGATGAATCATGGCGAAGGTTCTTCGAAGGTTTCGAATTCTGCCAGAAAAACTACAAGGCCGAAGAAGGCGATGCATTTTTATATCCCAACGAGTTCAAAGTCCTGAACCTTATCATTGCATACAGGCAGAGGGGACATTTGTTTACAAAAACCAATCCCGTAAGAACAAGGCGCAGATACTCCCCCACTCTCGACATAGAGAATTTCGGTCTCGGCAAAGATGATCTTGCAAAGCATTTCCAGGCAGGGAAAGAGCTTGGACTAGGCAATGCAAAATTAAGTGACATTATAGCCCATCTTCAGAAAACCTATTGCGAATCCACAGGGATAGAATATTATTATATCCGCAGGCCTGAGGTGGTTGAATGGTTCATCTCCCGGATGGAACCAGTAAAGAACACCCCTTCCTTTTCAACTGAAGAAAAAATCCATATCCTCAGGAAGCTGGCACAGGCAGTGCTGATGGAGAAGTTCATCCATAAAAAATTCCCGGGGCATAAAAGTTTTTCGCTTGAAGGGGCTGAATCCCTTATCCCTGCTCTGGCAGCCCTGATCATGAAAGGGGCTGAACTCGGTGTAAAGGAATTCATCCTGGGAATGGCCCACAGGGGAAGGCTGAACATACTGGGGAACATCATGCAGAAACCCTTTGAACAGATATTTTCGGAATTCGAAGGGAAGGAATACAGCGATGACGAACTGCTGGGTGATGTCAAATACCACCTGGGCTATTCAACATCAGTTATTGCCGGCAAAGGGAATCAGATTAACCTCACACTCTGCCCCAATCCCTCGCACCTGGAAGCTGTGGACCCGGTAGTTGAAGGGCTTGCACGCGGACGGATCGACCATCACTATAATGGCGACAACTCACAGGTTGTTCCTGTTCTTATCCATGGAGATGCATCCATTTCCGGGCAGGGCATTGTATATGAAACCATCCAGATGGCCGACCTGGAAGCATATAAAACCGGCGGTACGATCCACCTTGTCATAAACAACCAGATCGGGTTTACCACAAATTATCTTGACGGGAGGTCCAGTGTATATTGCACCGATGTGGCAAAAGCCATACAGTCGCCGGTGTTCCATGTGAATGCCGATGATGTAGAGGCCGTGGTCTATACCGTGCAGCTTGCCATGGAATTCCGAAACCATTTTCATAAGGATGTTTTCATTGACCTTCTTGGTTATCGGAAATATGGCCATAACGAAAGCGATGAACCCCGTTTTACCCAGCCTGTCCTCTATAAAATAATTGAAAATCATCCGGATCCGCTCGATATCTATATCCGTAAACTGGAGGAGGAAGGGATCGCCGGAAAGTTTAACATTGACAGTATCAGGAACGAAATAAATACCACTCTTGAGCTGGCTTTCCAGTCATCCAAAACCATCGGAAAGGCCGATATCACTTCTTTCCTTGGTCCGCTCTGGAACGGCATCCGCAGGGCCGTACCTGAAGATTTCATCAGCTCGCCGGTGACAGCTATTCCCGAAAAAACTCTAAGAGAGATTGGAGATAAACTCACTTTCCTGCCCGAAGGTGTTAACTTTTTCCGCAAAATCATGAAGCTTCAGGAAGACCGGAAAGCTATGCTTGAAGGTGACGGCAGGCTCGACTGGGCTATGGGTGAACTCCTGGCATATGGCAGCCTTCTGAAGGAAGGCCACCCTGTCAGGATCAGCGGACAGGATTCACAGCGGGGGACTTTTTCTCACCGCCATGCCGTTCTTACCCTGGAAGATTCCGAGGACAAATTCATCCCCCTGGCAAACATCAGTGATGATCAGGCCCCCTTCGGAATTTATAATTCCCTGCTTTCCGAATACGGAGTGCTCGGATTCGAATATGGCTTTGCATTTGCAGCTCCTGATGGGCTGACTGTATGGGAAGCCCAGTTCGGTGATTTCAATAACGGAACCCAGATCATCATCGACCAGTATCTGAGCAGTGCAGAGGATAAGTGGAAGGTTATGAACGGTTTGGTGTTGTTCCTTCCCCATGGCTATGAAGGCCAGGGCCCCGAGCATTCAAGTGCAAGGCTTGAACGCTTTCTAACTCTCTCGGGACATTATAACTGGCAGATCGCAAACTGTACGACTCCGGCAAATTTTTTCCATCTCCTGAGAAGGCAGCTGCATCGTGAGTTCCGTAAACCTCTGGTTGTTTTTACGCCCAAGAGCCTGCTCAGACATCCGATGTGTATTTCTAAAATCAGGGATTTTACGCAAGGCGGATTCATGGAAGTGGTTGACGATCATATTGTCGATAAGAACAAAGCCATAAAACTGGTATTCTGCTCAGGCAAAGTGTATTATGACATTACTGGAAAAAGGGAACAACTTGGCATCCAGGATATTGCGGTAATACGGTTTGAACAGCTTTATCCCTTGCCCGAAACCAGGCTGGCTGAAGTTATTGCCGGGTATCCGAACGCGAAACACTTTGAATGGGTACAGGAAGAACCTGCCAATATGGGCGCTTTGAATTATATTGCCGGTAATTTCCCGAAGCCTGAGCTTACTTTTGTGGCCCGGCCGCCCAGCGGAAGCCCGGCCACCGGATCTTCCCAGCTTCATAAGGTACAGCAAAATCTTCTGGTTGAAAAAGCCCTGGGAAAATGCAGTTGCGAATTTGCATATGGCTCATGCAGGCTGCATTGCACCGAAAAATGAATCCTCTTTTTTTGAATCACAGTCAATTTATTGTTAACTTAGCATATCTAAAACCGGGAGGATAAAATTAAATGGCTATTGAAATTAAAGTCCCCAGTCCGGGTGAATCCATCACGCAGGTCCAGCTTGCAAAATGGCTTGTAAGCGATGGAGAACAGGTTGGAAAAGACCAGGAAGTTGTCGAGATCGATTCCGATAAGGCATCATTTCCGGTAGCATCTCCCGAAGACGGGATCATTAAACTGAATGCAGCTGAAGGTGACACTATCCCGGTTGGCGCTGTAATTGCTGTTATTGAACCCTCATCCGGTTCCGGAACACCGGGTAAAAATCTCCCGGCTTCATCGGGGCCGGCAAGTACTGTTTCAGGGAACCTCCAGGCCGTTTCGGCAGCAGCTGAAGGGGAACGAAAAAACACTCCTGCAACAGCCCAAGGTCATGACAGTTTCCATGCATCACCGTTAGCCAGAAAGATGATGGAAGAGAAGGGATTAAAAAACCCGGACCTGGCAAAAGCTTTTCCCGGGAAGAAAATTAACCGCAATGATGTTGAAGCTTTCATCAAAGGCAGGAAGGCAAACGCTCCTTCATCCGCCTTCAGCACTTTAAGAAAAGTTGAGCGGAAAAAACTTACGACTTTACGTATAAAGCTTGCCGAAAGGCTGGTTGCGGTAAAGAACCAGACAGCCATGCTGACCACATTCAACGAGATCAACATGACTGCAACTCTCAAGCTTAAAGATACATACAGTGAGGTCTTCAAAGCCAAATATGGTGTCGGCATCGGCCTGATGTCCTTGTTTGCAAAGGCTGTGACTGTCGCCCTCCAGGATTTTCCCCAGGTCAACAGTATGATCGACGGGGACGAACTGGTAAGCCCGAAATATGTGGATATAGGTATTGCCGTGAGCGCTCCCAAAGGACTGGTCGTTCCGGTGATCAGGAATGCTGAACTGCTCAGCCTTGCCGAACTGGAGATCAAAGTCAAGGAATATGCCGTAAAGGCCCGGGAAGGAAAGATCACTATTGACGATATGAAAGGCGGAACGTTCACCATCACAAACGGCGGGGTTTTTGGCTCACTTATGTCGACTCCTATACTGAATCCTCCTCAAAGCGCTATCCTTGGGATGCATAAGATCATGGAAAGGCCGGTTGCCATTGACAGGCAGGTCGTTATTGCTCCCATGATGTATGTTGCTCTCTCGTATGACCACCGGGTAATAGACGGGCGTGAGTCGGTCGGCTTCCTGATCAAAGTGAAGGAACTGATCGAGGATCCCCTGAAAATGCTTACCATGGGCGAAGACCCGATAACCCTTCTGCTCGATATGTAACACTTACTGATCATGCGAAAAACTGTTGATTTTCTGGTAATTGGTTCGGGGATAGCCGGATTATCCTTTGCACTCAAAGTGGCGAAGTCAGGCAAGGTTTGTATTGTTACCAAATCCAAGATGGACGACACGGCTACCAGCTGGGCCCAGGGGGGGATTGCCGCGGTGATGCATACTCCCGACACTTTTGAGAAACATATTCAGGATACGATTATTGCCGGTGACGGCCTTTGCAATGAACATATTGTCAGGCTCACTATTACCGAATCCACCGACCGCATCAGGGAACTGATACGGTGGGGAGCCAAATTCGACAAGACCAAGTCGGGACAATTTGACCTGGCCAAGGAAGGCGGACATTCCGAATACAGGGTACTGCACCATAAGGATAAAACCGGAAGGGAGATAGAAGACACCCTGCTCGATCAGGTGAAACGTCATCCGAAAATAGAGATCCTTGAAGATTATTTTACTGTGGACCTGATCACCCAGCATCACCTGGGGATTGAGGTAAATAAGAAAACCAGAGATATTACCTGTTATGGGGTATATGTAATTAACCCCCGTACAAGGCTGGTCGATACAATTCTTTCTAAAATAACCCTGGTCGCAACAGGAGGGGCAGGCAACGTTTATACAAATACCACAAACCCTCTCATCTCCACCGGCGACGGGATCGCTATGGTATACAGGGCAAAGGGAGCGGTTGACAATATGGAATTTATCCAGTTCCATCCTACTTCCCTGTATCACCCCGAAGAGAAGCCTGCTTTCCTTATTTCAGAAGCGGTAAGAGGATTCGGAGCTGTGCTCAGGACCCGTGAAGGCAAGGAATTTATGTATAAATACGATTCCAGGCTGGAACTGGCTCCGAGGGATATTGTAGCACGTGCCATCGACAACGAGATGAAGATCAGCGGGGATGATTATGTATGTCTTGACTGCCGCCATCTTCCTAAAAACGAAGTGATAAATCATTTTCCGACGATTTATGCAAAATGCCTCAGTGTCGGGATCGACATTACCAGGGACCTGATCCCTGTTGTACCTGCAGCTCATTACACATGCGGTGGCATCCGTACCGATGAATCAGGCAGGAGCACTCTCCGTAACCTGTATGCTTCAGGTGAATGCGCTTCAACAGGCCTTCATGGCGCTAACCGGCTTGCATCGAACTCTTTGCTTGAATCCCTTGTATTCTCGCATCGTTCCAGCGTCGATGCCATCAGCAAGGTCAGTTCCATTCGTATCTGCGAAGAAATTCCTGACTGGAATGCAGAGGGGACTGTTCTTAATGAGGAAATGGTGCTGATTACACAAACCCTGAAAGAAGTGCAGAGCATCATGAGCAATTATGTGGGGATCGTCAGATCGAACCTCCGCTTGCAGCGTGCCCAGGACCGCCTGGAAATATTGTACAGGGAAACGGAGGAGCTGTACGACAGGTCGATACTTACAAAGAAGATCTGTGAAGTGCGAAACCTCATCAATATAGGGTATCTGATCATTAAGGCAGCCCGGTCAAGACATGAAAGCAGGGGGCTGCATTATTCCCTTGATTATCCAAGGGTGTCAGGAAAAAACACCCCCCCGGAAAGCTATATTCATCAGGACTGAATCCCCACGGCTATGGCACTGATAAAAGCAGTTAAAGGAGTGGTTCCGAAGTTCGGGAAAAACTGCTTTCTGGCTGATAATGCAACTATTACCGGAGATGTGGTGATGGGTGATGATTGCAGTGTATGGTTCAATGCCGTTATCAGGGGAGATGTCCATTATATCCGTATAGGCAATAATGTGAACGTGCAGGACGGGGCTGTCATCCACTGCACTTATCAGAAATGGCCGGTCGATATCGGCAATAATGTTTCCATTGCCCATAATGCCATCATTCACGGATGTACCATTCAGGATAATGTTCTGATCGGAATGGGTGCCATCATCATGGACGGGGCCGTGGTCAATAGTAATTCAATAGTCGGGGCCGGGGCTCTGGTCACCGAAGGCACGACGGTTGAATCGGGCTCTGTATGGACCGGGATCCCTGCCCGGAAAATTAAAGATATCGACCAGGCAATGCTTGAAGGACAGGTAAACCGGATCTCGCGGAATTACAGCAAATACGCCTCATGGTATGGCGACGACCCTGTCATGTAACAATAAAAAAACCGGTTCGGATGAGCCGGTTTTTTATTGCAACAGTGAATCTCTTAATTGGTAATTCCAAGTTTCTTCTTTACCAATGGCATAATGTCGTCGCCTGCTTCACAGTATAGTACAACATCCTCTATTGAGTTGATGATATAAGTATACTTGTTTTCTTTCGCAACTTCCTTAACGGCAGCTTTGGCCTTGTCGATAAAAGGCTGTACCAGTTCCTGCTGCTTTGTCTGCATATCGGTCTGTGCCTTCTGCTGGAATGCATCGATGCGGGCCTGAAGGTCCTGAAGTTCCTTCTCCTTGGTCTGTTTGATCAGTTCCGACATGGTGGCCGACTGTGACTGGTAATCCATGTATTTATTCTCGAATTCCGATTTCATCGCATCGAGCTGGTCTGTAAGGGACTTCTGGTATACCTGAAGTTTAATTTTTACAGAATCAATGCCAGGCATGGCCTGTAGTAAGGTATTGAATTCCACATGGCCGATCTTAATTGGATTCTGTGCCTGAGCTAATGCTGACATACAGAAAACTAGTGCAATAATGGCAAAAATCTTTGCTAACTTTTTCATTTTGTGCTATTAAATGGTTTATACTCTTATTGGAACTGCAAAATTATTAAAAATTCCTGAATGCCAAACTACCGGGCGCTGGCTTATTTTTTCTGGCCCTTGCTTTCCTTTCCTACATTGCCTCCGCCGGTGTCGCCCGGTTTGGTTCCACCGGTATCACCTGGTTTGCTTCCCTTACCCTTACGCCCCGATAAGCTGGCCCCCAGTTTGTCGAGGACCTCATCGCTGATGTCGTATTTGGGGTTTGCAAATAAGATCGAAAGACTCCCGCCTTTGTCAAAGATCACTGAATAATTATTGGTTGTGGCAATATCCTGGATGGCGTTGTAGATCTTCTCCTGAATGGGTTTTACAAACTCCTGCCTCTTTTTAAACAGGTCGCCGTCTTTGCCGAATCTCGTTCTCTGAAGGTTCTTTGCTTCTTTCTCGGCATCAACGATCTCCTGCTCCTTTTTCTTTTTCATATCTTCAGGAAGGAGCACCGCCTGTGCCTGAAATTCTTTATACATCTTGTCCACCTCGGCAAATTTCGTATCTATCTCCTTCTGCCACTGGTTGCTTAATTCATCAAGCTGAGCCTGTGCTTCAGCAAATTCAGGGATATTATCCAGAATGTACTGGCTGTCGACATAGGCAAATTTCTGTGCCCGGCCGAGCGATGCCAGCATGAAAAAAGCAATTACGATAAGTGCTAACCTTTTCATAACCTTGATGTTTACTTTGTTGCAAAATTTATTAATATCTTCTTATCCAACTATCCGGTTGTCTTTTACGCTAATCAAGTGACGAATTGATGGAGAAATGGAACTGGCTGCCATTGGAACCGGGTGAGTTTGGAACTGCATCAAGGCCATACCCCCAGTCAAGTCCCAGAAGTCCGAACATCGGCAGGAATACCCTGATCCCCACACCCACCGAGCGGTATACATCAAACGGATTGAAGTCCCTCCACGCAGCCCAGTCATTACCGGCTTCCATAAAAGCAAGCCCGTAGATCGTTGCCGAAGGGTTCAGCGAAATGGGATAACGGAGTTCAAGAGTATATTTTGTATAAGTGACCCCCCCTATGGTGGAATTAGGGTATCCGGGACTTAGGGAGTTATTGACATACCCTCTCATTCCGATCAGTTCCCTGCCGTCCATATTGTTATATCCGGTTAAACCGTCGCCGCCCAGCCAAAACCTCTGAAAAGGCGTAATCCCCAGATTATAATTGTACGCACCCAGCACACCGAACTGAATCCTTGGGGTTAAAACCAGTTTCTGGATCAGATTGATATACCAGGCTCCTTTGAACTTGAATTTCCAGAATTCAACCCATTTATATTTTTCATTTTCACTCATTGTGCTATAATCCACCTTCCCCCGGAATAATGAGTAAGGAGGAGTAGCTTCACCTGTTATAGCAAACTCCGACCCGTTCCTTGGGAAGATCGGTGCATCCACTGAATTTCTGGACAGGACTACCGAATAGCTCAACGCATTGTAAGTGCCGTTTCCGGAACTGAACGAGAAAATGGAAGTATAATTCTGGGTCGTATATCTGTTAAAATTTAATGACTGGTAAAGTGTAAAATAATTATCCGGCCATTTCAACTGTGAGCCAAGACCCACCGAAACCCCATCGATCTTGAAAAACCCGTATAGAGGATCCGATTTGGCAAGGCCGTTAGTATAACGTGAATGCACGTAGGAAAGGCTTAAAGCAAGTGGTTTTTTACCTCCGACCCAGGGTTCGGTGAACGAGAATGAATAACTGTAATAGCCTGTCCCGTATGTCTGGAACCTGACACTGAGTTTTTGGCCGTCTCCTGCAGGAATCGGCCTCCAGGCTTTCAGGTTGGTGATGTTCCTCAGTGAGAAATTATTGAATGATAAACCAAGTGTACCTATGATCCTGCCGTATCCCCATCCACCGGAAAGCTCAACCTGATCGGCAGAGGTCTCCTCAACACCGTATTCGATATCAACCTGTCCCAGCTCAGGCCTGGGATTGACATTCGGGGTCAGTTTTTCAGCATCAAAATATTTTAACTGTGCAAGCTGGCGCTGTGAACGTATGAGATTATCGCGGCTGAAGAGCTGTCCGGGCCGGGTCTGCACTTCACGCAGGGCAACATGGTCATTCGTCTTGGTATTCCCCTTGATGGAAACCTTGCTTATCGTCGCCTGAGGCCCTTCATGCATCCTGATCTCAAGATCAATAGAATCGTTCTCCACCCTGGTTTCCACAGGCACCACATCGAAAAACAGATATCCGTCATCCATGTATAACGAACGTATATCAGCCCCGTTCGGGTTATATGATAAAGCTGTTTCCAGGGTTTCCTGATCGTAAACGTCGCCTTTTTTCAGTTTAAGAAAGTGGTTCAGCACATCGGCATTATACTTTGTATTGCCCACCCAGCTGATGTTCCGTATATAATACTTGGGACCTTCCTCCACCCAGATATCAATATTGATGGTACTTTCATCAAAATTCGAAATGGAATCCTTTATGATCTTGGCATCCCTGTATCCCAGGGCATTATAACGCTTGATGAAGTTCTCCTTATCTTCCGTGTAGTCATCAGGAATAAATTTCGACGATTTAAAGATCCTCAGTCGGATATTTTCCATCCCCTGCTTCTCAATGTCGTTG
>Ga0182027_10012714_pt1 | contig 11803 bp, 5 predicted proteins | sample 712E1DmetaG_FD_121300 | JGI IMG/M metagenome (GOLD analysis project Ga0182027, IMG submission 121300) | Permafrost microbial communities from Stordalen Mire, Sweden - 712E1D metaG (Illumina Assembly) | ecosystem: Environmental > Terrestrial > Soil > Wetlands > Permafrost | place: Sweden...
CGGTAGCCTTTGGCGGCTGTGACCATCCGTTTGCGGCGTTTGCGGGAGGCGGCGGCGTTGGTAACTCGCATGAATCAGTTGAAAGTTGAGGGTTGAGAGTTGATGGAAAAATCAGTGGCTGAAGGGCAGGTTTTGCGTGATGCGATAGGCATCAGTCGGGTCAACAACCACCGCGCTGCGGAGATGGCGGTGGCGCTTGGCGTTTTTGCTTTGCGCCAGGTGCCGGTTGCCGGCGTGGCGGCGCAGAACTTTGCCGGTCCCGGTGATTTTGAACCGCTTGGACACGGACTTCTTCGTTTTGATGCCTTTGGGTCGTCGCATAAATCTTAAATTCTCAATTGCAAAAGAGCGCAAACTATACGTGGCAACCGCCGCCGAGGCAAGCGCGATTTTTAAATGAATTGAGTCCACCCGCTTGCCATTGGGGGGCGGGTCACTTATTTTTGCTCCAATGAAATATCGTCGTTTTGGGCGGACGGAGCTGGCGATGCCGGTGATTTCCTGCGGCGGGATGCGTTATCAATTCAAGTGGCAGGACGCGGACCCGAAGGAAGTCCCGCGCGAAAACCAGGAGAACCTCGAGGCCTGCATCCATCGCGCCCTCGAACTGGGCATCAATCACATTGAAACCGCGCGCGGCTACGGCACCTCCGAAATGCAACTGGGCAACGTGCTGCCGAAATTGCCACGCGACAAAATCATCGTTCAGACCAAGGTGTCACCGAAAGCCACCGCCCGGGAATTTCTTGAAACGTTTGAGGCTTCGATGAAATACCTGAAGCTCGACCGGGTGGATTTGTTCTCGTTGCACGGCATCAACAACCGCGAGTTGCTCGACTGGTCGCTGAAGAAGGACGGCTGCCTCGCCGCCGCGCGCCAGTTGCAAAAGGAGGGCCGGACGCGGTTCATCGGTTTTTCCACGCACGCGACAACCGACGTCATTCTCGACGCGGTGAACACCGGCGAGTTCGATTACCTGAACGTCCACTGGTATTTCGTGAACGACTTGAACCGGGCGGCTATTGAAGCCGCGCACCGGCTGGACATGGGAGTCTTTATCATCAGTCCGAATGACAAGGGGGGGAAGCTTTACGAGCCGCCGCCCAAGATGGTGGAACTGTGCGCGCCGCTGTCGCCGATGGTGTTCAACGACCTTTACTGCCTGGGACGAAAGGAAGTCCACACGCTCAGTTGCGGCGTCAGCAAGCCAGGCGATTTTGACGAACACGTCGAGGCGCTGAAATTTTACGACCGGATTCCGGAGACGATTGCGCCGGTGGAACAGCGGCTGCGCGCGGAAATGGAGCGTGTGCTGGGCGCGGACTGGTGCGCACGGTGGTTTGAGGGTTTGCCGAATTTTGGGGGTGTGCCGGGGCAGATCAACGTGTCGGAAATCCTGCGGCTGTGGACTTACGCGAAGTCGCTTGACCTCGTGGCGTGGGGCAAGATGCGATACAACCTGCTGGGGCAGGCTGAGCACTGGTTTCCGGGCGAAAACGCGGCCAAGGTCCGGGAACTGGATTTATCGGCGGCGCTGCGGAACAGTCCGTTTGCCAGACAGATTCCCCAAATTTTGGAGGAATCGCACCGGATGCTGTTTGAAAAACCGGTGCAACGGCTCAGTGCGAGTTGACTTTTTTCAGACTGTTGGTGCCCACCACTGATGGCACAGTGATTGACGCAACCGGTTTGGTCACGTCAATCGGCGCACCGGCGTTGAGCTGTTTAAGAACATCGTCGGTCAAATCATTTTCCCCGCTGCTATAGACCACTGCGGTTGTGGCATTGGCAGTTTCCGCCGCGGCGTCTATGACCAGCGAGTAACCGGCGGCCTTGGCTTTGGCGGTCACCGCGATTTTGATTTCGCCGAGAATGTTTTCACGCATCCGCTGGCTTTGCTCGGACAGGGTGACCTGGGCCTGGCGCTCAAACTGGTCAATGGCGACCTTGGAATCCTGCAATTGCTTGAGTTTGTCAGCGGCGGCCAGTTTGCGTTTGTCGCGCTGGTCGGCGGAAATGGCCTGGTCGTTGGCCTGCTCCACAAGCTTCTGATATTCCTCGCCACCCTTCTTCAAATCGGTGCGCATGCTGTTGTCGTCCTTGTCGAGTTGCGTCTTCCGATCGGAGAGCGCGGCCTGGGCCTGCCGGGTCTTCCAATAGCCATCGAACAGCTTGCGCAAATCCACGGTGCCGATTTTGGATTGAGCCAGCGCGGGAACGCCCAAAAAGGCCAGCAACGAAACGGTCAAAACAGTTGTTCGCAAAAATTTCATGGGAATATGAAAGCAAAATTCGTTGATGATGCCAACTGAAAACTGGCGGGTAAAAACCGGCGGCGGGGTCAGGGCAGTCGCAGGATATAGAACAGTTTCGGCGCGTTGGTTTGCGCGGCGTTGGTGAAGATGAAACCGCCGGTGCTGTCAAAGTGATCGGTCGCAGTGTACGTCCAGTTGGTCAGCGGCACCAAAAGATTCGATGAGGTCAGCACGTAATAGACTCCATTGTTTGCGCCGCCGGTGCCACTCAATATAAAACTGCCGTCGCGCGCGGCAATGATGTTCCCAAAACTCGGCGGTGGCACAATCACCACCGTCAAGACCGCGTTGGAACTGGTCACGGATCCGACAGGGTTCGTGACGATGACCGTGTAGCCGCCGCTGTTGGTCAGTTGCACATTGCTGATGGTCAGTATATTGCTGATCGCGCCGTTGGTTTGGCCTCCATCCACCAGGTTCGTCTGGTTCAACTGCCACTGGTAACTCAGCGGCGACGTTCCGGTTGCGGTGACAGCCAAGGTTACGGACGATCCTCCTGCCACTGCCTGGTTCGTCGGTTGCACTGTGATCGCCGGTGGTATCCCCACCGTCAGGACGGCATTGGAACTGGTTGCCGACCCGACAAGGTTGGTGACGACGACCGTGTAGTTTCCACTGTTGGTCAGTTGCGCGTTGTTGATGGCCAGCACGTTGTTGGTTGCGCCACGGGTGATGACATTTGTCCCATTCACCGAGTTCGTTCCATTCACCAGTTTGTTCGTCCCATTCCACCATTGGTAACTCAAAGGCGCCGTCCCGATGGCTATAACTACATTGGTCACATTCGCTCCCACCACCACTGCCTGGTTCGTCGGTTGCGTTAAGATCACCGGCGACGAAGCCACAATCAGGCTGGCAACGGAACTGGTCACCATCCCTCCATAATTGGTGACGATAACCGTGTAATTTCCGCTGTTGGTCGTCTGCGCAGCACTGATCTTCAACACATTGGTGGTTGCGCCGCTGATGTGGCCGGTTACATTCGCCAGGTTCGTCCCGTTCACCTGCCACTGGTAATTCAACGGCGCCGTCCCGGTCGCGGTGACCACAAAGGTCACATTTGATGTCAACACCACCGCCTGGTTAGTTGGTTGGGTCGTGATCACCGGCGGAATATTCGTCACCGTCAGGAGCACGACGGAACTGGTCGCCGATCCGACAACGTTCGTGACGATGACTGAGTAGGAGTTGGTGCTGTTGGCCGTCTGTGCGGTGTTGATGCTCAGACGGTTGGTGGCCGCACCACTGATGCCGTTTCCGTTTGTCAGGCTCGTCCCGTTCACCTGCCATTGGTAACTCAAAGGCACCGTCCCGATGGCGGTGACGGCATAGGTCACAGTCGGCCCCGCCTCCATCGCCTGGTTGGTTGGGGTTGGTTGCACGATGATCAACGGTGACAATTGCACCGTCAGGGTGGCATTAGAACTGGTCGCCACCCCTCCATAATTGGTCACGACAACCGTGTAGTCTCCGCCGTCATTCGGCTGCACATTTTTGATGGTTAGCGAGGCGTTGGTTGTGCCATTGAGATAGTTGGTTCCGTTCAACAGATTCGTCCCGAATAGCTGCCACTGGTAACTCAACGGCGCTGTCCCGGTGGCGGTGACAAACAGGGTCACAGCCGTTCCGCCTCCGTTCGTTTGGCTTAATGGTTGGGTTGTGATCGTCGGCGGGATATTCGTGATATTCAAGAAGGCGGTGGGGGAGCTGGTCACCGACCCGGCACGGTTCGTGATGACGACCGTGTAAAATCCGCTGTTGTTTGTCTGCGCGGGGCTGATGATCAGCACATTGTTGGTCGCGCCACGGGTGATGACATTTGTCCCATTCACCGAGTTCGTTCCATTCACCAGTTTGTTCGTCCCGTTTACCCACCACTGGTAGCTCAATGGCACCGTTCCGATGGCGATGACCACATTGGTTGCAGACGCTCCCACCGCCATTGACTGGTTCGTCGGCTGCGTCAAGATCACCGGCGACGATGCCACTATGAGGCTGGCATTGGAACTGGTCGCCACCCCGCCATAATTGGTGACGATAACCGTGTAATTTCCGCTGTTGGTCAACTGCGAAGCAGTGATGGTCAGTTGATTGCTGGTCGCGCCACTGATGCCGCTTCCGTTTGTCAGGCTTGTCCCGTTCACCTGCCACTGGTAACTCAACAGCGGCGTCCCGGTTGCGGTGACCACAAAAGTCACATTCGATGTCACTACCACCGCTTGGTTCGTCGGTTGGGTCGTGATCACCGGCAGGATATTCGTCACCGTCAGGATCACGACGGAACTGGTTGCCGATCCGACAACGTTCGTGACGATGACCGAGTAGGAGTTGGTGCTGTCGGGCGTCTGAGTGGGGGTGATGACCAGCCGGTTGGTGGTCGCGCCACTGATGCGATTTGTTACGTTCATCAGATTCGTCCCGTTCACCTGCCATTGGTAACTCAAAGGCACCGTCCCGATGGCGGTGACAGTATAGATGACAGTTGATCCCGCCTCCACCGCTTGGTTGGTTGGGGTCGGCTGCACGATGATCAACGGTGACAATTGCACCGTTAGGATGGCCACGGAACTGTTTGTCGAGCCGCCGGGGCCCGTGACGACAACCGTGTAATCTCCGCCGTCATTCGTCTGCACGTTCTTAATGGTCAGGCTGGCGTTGGTTGTGCTGTTATTGAAGTAGTTGGTTCCGTTCAACAGATTCGTCCCGAATCGCTGCCACTGGTATCTCAACGGCGCTGTCCCGGTGGCGGTGACAAACAGAGTCACAGGCGTTCCCGCCCCGTTCGTCTGACTTAACGGCTGGGTTGTGATCGCCGGCGGGATATTTGTGACATACAAGTAGGCGGGCGGGGAACTGGTCACCGATCCGGCGCGGTTGGTGACGATGACCGAGAAGTAGTTGTTGCTGTTAACCGTCTGTGCGTTGGTGATGATCAGGGAATTGTTGGTGGTTGCGCCGCTGATATTATTGCCACCGTTGCCACCGGGCGGCAGGTTCGTTCCGTTCATCTGCCAGTGGTAACTCAATGGCACCCCCCCGACGGCGTTGACAATAAAAACCGTATTCGATCCCACCGCTATCCACTGGTTGGTTGGTTGCACTGTGATCAATGGGAACCATTGCACCGTCAGGGCGGCATTGGAACTGATCGCCGCGTTGGCAATTCCGGTAATGTTCGTGATGATGACCGAGTAATTGGTGGCGCTGTTGTTCGTTTGCAAATTACTGATGGTCAGCACATTGCTGGTTGCGCCGCTGATATTATAGCCACCGGGCGGCAGGTTCGTTCCATTTACCAGGTTCGCCCCGCCCACCATCCACTGGTAACTCAACGGCGCCGTTCCGATGGCGGTGACGGTAAATTTGGCGGTCGCTCCCACCCCCAACAACTGGTTTGTCGGTGGTTGCACCGTGATCATCGGCGGCACATTCGTTATCCACAGAGTCGCATTGGAACTGGTCACCGATCCCCCATAATTGGTGACAATGACCGAGTAGTCTCCGCTGTTGTTTGTCTGCGCGGGGTTGATGATGAGCGTGGCGCTGGCTGCGCCGCTGATATTTCCCCCATTTGTCAGGGTTGTCCCGTCGAACTGCCATTGATAAAAGAAAGGCGGCGTCCCGGCCTGGTCAACGCCAACGCTTAATGTGATGCTCTTACCCACCTCGTTCGTTTGGCCGACCGGTTGTGTCGCAATCCCCGGGGCCGGCACAAACCACATGATCCGGGCCAGGAACGCGTCGCTGGGGCCGTTGCGCGTGGTGAAGGGGGCTTGGTATGTCAGGAAATCAGCCGAAAACGTCTGGCCGACAATATAGACATTGTTTGCCGAATCCACGGCAATGCCGTAACCGAAATCGTCGCGCGTGCCGCCCAGACAGACGGAATAAACCGGGATAAAAGCGCTGGTCTCAAACGCGGCAACAAAGGCATCGCTGCCGCCGGAATTGGTCATGCGCATGAGGCCCGGGACGCTGAAGGCCGGAAAATTGGTCGAGGAAGCGGAGCCGGCGACAAACACAAAGTCCGCCGCCGCCGACAACGCCACGCCATAGCCGATGTCAACGCTGCTGCCGCCGAAGACCGTGGAACAGGCAATCCCGGCAAACGTTCCGTTGGTGGTGACGTTGTTGGTGATCTTGGTCAGAAAAACATTGGTGACCAGGCTGCCAACCGGGCTGTTGAGGAGGCCACTGTACAGGCTGTCGACAGCAGTATTGGGAAAGTTTGTAGAAGTTGTCCAACCGGCCACATAGGCGGCGCCCTGGCTGTCAACGGCGATGGAATAGGCTTCATCGTTGTTGGTGCCGCCGAGGTAGGTGGAGTAGATGAGATTGGTGCCGGTGGAGTCGAATTTCGCGACAAAGGCGTCGTAGCTGGAGGAATGGTTGGTTGAACCATTGAGCAAAGAACCGTTCCAAATAGTGTTGGTGATGATTACCTGGTTGGTTCCCACGCCATTCGTCGAGACCAGTTGTTGCACCACCGCGTTGGTGGCGGGGAAATTCGTTGAGGCGGTGAACCCGGTCACATAAACACAATTTGAACTGTCCACGGCAATGCTTCTGCCAAAGTCATAATTATTGCCGCCGAAGTAGGAGGAATAGACCAGATTCGTGCCGCCAGAACCAATTTTAGCGATGAAGGCATTGGCGTTGTAGTAAACGGAATTTGTGCAGGCAAGATGATCTAAAACCGTGTTGGTCTTTCCTGCAAGACGATAGTGGATCGCATTGGTAGCCGGGAAATTGGTCGAAAAGGTGACGCCGGTCACATAAGCATTGCCAGCCGAATCCACGGCAATGCCGTAGGCACCGTCCGCCTCGGAACCGCCGAGATAGGTTGAATAGATCAAGTTGGAACCGCCGGGATTCAATTCCGCAACGAAGGCATCAAGGGGGTAATAGCCGACACCCGGATTCACTGTTCCGCTGATTGTTTTGTAAAGCGAGTTGGTGGTCGGGAAATTTGGCGAGTCGGTATAACCAGCTACATACGCGTTGCCGGCGGTGTCCACGGCCAGACCATGAACAACATCATCGGCGCTGCCGCCGAGATAAGTGAGATAAACGGGATAGGTGGCGAGATTGTCAAGCTTGGCGACAAAAGCATCACCCAACGCCGTACCGCCGGCGAAATTCGTCTGAAAAGCGCCGGCGGTGGCAAAAATCGAGTTTGCATCAATCTGTTTGGACAATGTCTGACCCGCGAAATAAACAAAACCGTTCGTGTCCGCCGCCACCGTCCAGGCCGTTTCATCCGCAGTGCCGCCGAAATAGGTTGAGTAACTCAAAATGGGATCAATCACCAATGGCAAGGTTTTGTCATATTGGCCGACAGCAAAAGCGACGGTGCGCGCGTCCACCAGCCGGTAGCCGCCATTGATCTCGTGGCGGGCGTCGCCGACCATCTGGTAAATCACCGGCTTGGGCTGGCGGATTTCAGCATCGCCCAGAGTTAAAATCAATTCGCCCGGTTTGCTGATGGAAACCTTGTCCACTCCGTCGAAATGGATGGCAATGGCATCCGGTTTTGCGCCCGGCGCAACCGTGAAATCGTATTCCAACTGCTGTTGGTTGCCGTAGTAAACCAGATTGACGCCGGGATAAAGTTCATCCACACGGACTTTGGCAAACATGGCCAGGCCCGTGCGCCATTTCGCCGGGTCGTTGCCGTTAAGGTGATTGATTTTGCCGGGCATTTCGGTGTCGCCGGTGATTTGCGCCTGCGCGCTGGCGCCGGCGAATTGCATCCGCACGGCGGCCACGGTGCCGGCGGTTTTGCGAAGCATGATTTGGGTCTCGGCTGGCGAAATCAAAAACTGGTAATCATGTCCGCGTGCAATGAATTGTGCCGGGCTGGCGGCCAGGACCTGGCTGGCTTCAAAGAAAAGTGGCAGGTTGACCGGCAGGGCGGCGGGTTGAGCCGCCGGGGCCGACACCGCCAGCAGACCCAGCGCCAGGAGGCCGTTGAGCTTCGCCGACAGGTTTTTTTTCAAGCAGCGGTTCATCTTAAAATTCGCGGCGATAGCCGACCCCGAATTGGAATTGGCCGTCTTTGCCGTTGTATTGATCATGGTGAATGGGCACGCCATACTCAAGCCGCAACGGGCCGAGCTTGGGGATGTTGATGTGCAATCCGAGGCCCCAGTTGTCGTCAAAATTTCCCGAAAACGAATAGGAACCCTCACCAACGGAGCCGACGTCGTAGAACACCGCGAAGCGCACGCCGGGGCCGTTATCCTTCTCAAAAATGGGCAGGCTGTATTCCACCGAGCCGAACCAGTAGCTGTCACCACCGATCGGCTCATTCGGTATGCCAGCGGGATTGTTGGGGTAATAATTGGGGTCACGCGGTGCGATGTTGCGATATTTGAACCCGCGCAGCGAATAGAGGCCGCCGAGGTAATAACGGTCATAAAACGGCACATCGCCCCCGCTCAGGCTGTCCGCGACGCCAACGCGCCCGACCGCCTCAAGTACATGGCCTTTGAACAGGCCGGGGAAATACCAGGCGGTTTTGGCTTCAATTTTGAAATACGTGGTGTTGCCGATGCTGAGTTCCGGGTCAATTTCCGTCCGCTGGCCGTGATTCGGCAATTGCACGCTGTTGCGGGTGTCGTAAGCCAGCGTAACGCCGAAGCGCTGGTACACATTATAGCCGGTTTGATCGAGGATGGCTTGCGGCACATTGGGTTGGGTAACCCCAGGAAAAACGGTAGGATCATATTCCCAACCATGCCACCCGGAGTTCAGGTTGATGCCCACTTGTTCAATGGTGTAGTTGACGCTGCCGATAATGAAATCGCTCCATAACGCGCGCGTCAGGCTCAGGCGCATGCCCGTCCGGGTTTCGTCATATATATTATTGGGACTCTCGAAATCCAATTGATGCCGGAAAAGGTCCACCCCGAGCGCGAGTTTGCGGTTCAAAAACCAGGGTTCGACGAATGAAAGCACGTAGTCCTGCCGCTGGGTGCCGAGTTGAACAAACAGCCGCAGTCTCTGCCCGCCGCCCGTGAACGTGGGGGGATGGAACAGGTCAAAATTACCCTGGGTCACCTCGACGTAGCCGACCAGCGAATCCACCGAACTGAAGCCGGCGCCGATCATGAAGTTGCCGGTGTTTTGTTCCTCGACGTTCACGATCAAATCCTTGCGTCCGGCAATCGGCGGGTCGGTTGGCTCGGGCCGCAAATCCACCTTGTCAAAATACCCCAGGCCTTCGAGGCGCTGCTTGCTGATTTTGACATGCACCATGTCGAGGACTTCGCCCGGAGAGATGGCCAGTTCCCGGCGGATGACTTTGTCCTTGGTTTTCAAATTGCCACGGATGTCAATTTTCTCCACGTAGGATTTCTGCCCCTCCTTGATTTGAAATTCCAAATCCATGGTGCCGGTGTCCACGTTCGCGATGCGCACGACGCGCAGCGACGCCCCCTGCACGACATCCAGGTAACCCCGGCCGCCGTAAAAATCCTCGACGGCCTGTGTGTCTTTGCTCAGGCCGTCGGGCGTGAAGATGTCGCCCACGTCCATGGCCAGGCCATGCGGGCCGAGTTTGGTCTTCGAATGCTCGGAGTTGTGGTTGTATTGCAGGCCGCGTTGGATGTCCTCGGCGTTGAACAGTTTGTTGCCGGTGAAAGCGACCGAGCCGACCTTGTATTGCCGCCCTTCATACAGGTAAAACCGGATCACCATCGCGTTGGTTTTCGGGTGATCGAGCTTTGCGTCCTTGATTTCAAAATCCAAATAGCCGTGATTTTGGTAAAACTCGACCAGCTGGCTGCGATCGTCGTCGAAATCGTCCTCCTTGAACACCCCGCTGCCCGTAATCCACGAAAACATCCAACGCCGCTTGGTCTTGATTTGCTTGCGCAGCGTCTTCTGCGAAAACGCCGCCGCGCCGATGAATTTCACATCCTTGATTTTAATCTTCGGTGCCTCGGTGATTTCAAATGTGACGGTGCCGCGCCCGGCCAGTTCGTCAATGTTCACGACTGGTTTTACCAGCGTCCCGGCATAACCGTATTTTTCGTAAAGCTTCTGAATCTCCTGGCTGTCGGTGAACAATTTTTGCTGATTGAGCGGCTGGCCGGCCTTGGCCGTGATTTTTTTGCGGATTTTGGATTCCCGGACCTTTTTGTTGCCCTCGATTTTGATGTCGGTCAACCGCGGGTTGGCCTGGACCACGTAAGTCAACACCACGCCGCCATCGTCGGCCTGGTCCAGCGTGACGTGAATGTTGTAAAACTGTTCCGTCGCGTACAACGCCTTGATGTCGTCCTGAGTGACGTTGGCCCGGTACATATCGCCGGCTTTGGTGCGGATATGGGAACGGATGAATTGCTCGCTGATCGTCGCGGGGCCGGCGTATTTGATGTCCACGCGGTCAATTTTGGTGCCGGACGTCTGCGGCCAGGCGACCGACGCGCAGCCGAACAACAGCCAGACTCCGATAAGGCGAAAAAATAATTTCATCGTCTATCGGTCCACCGGCACGTCTTCATCGCTGACTTTGGCTGCGCTTTCAAAACGAGTGTACGGTTTCAAAAAGGTTAAGTTTATATCGCCCGTCGGGCCGTTGCGCTGTTTGGCAATCAACAGATTGACCGGCAATCCATCCGGCTCTTCCACTGCGGCGCCATCTTCATCGTCTCCGGCGTTCGGCTTGTACAACAGGCCCACCACATCGGCATCCTGTTCAATCGCGCCCGATTCACGCAAATCGGACAACCGCGGCTTGCGGCTTTTATCCCGCTCCAGTTCGCGGTTCAACTGGCTGAGCACGAGCACCGGCACCTTCAATTCCTTCGCCAGCGCCTTGAGCCCGCTGGAAATATCCGAGATCTCCTGCTGCCGGTTTTCCTGTGCCCGGCGTGCAGTAGAATGCAGCAATTGCAAATAATCAACCACAAAAAGCTTCACGCCGTGCTGCTGCGCCAGCCGCCGCGCCCGCGCCCGCAGCTGCAAAATCGAAAGCCCCGCCGAATCGTCAATGAACAGCGGCGCGTTCGCCAGCCGGCCCGCCGCGCTGGTTAGCTTCGGAAAATCCGACTCGCTCATGAAACCTTCGCGGATGCTCCGCAGGTTCACCCGCGCCAGCGAACACATCATGCGCAACACCAGCGCCTCCGCGCTCATTTCCAGACTGAACACCGCCACCGGCAGTTTTTGCTCCAGCACCACGTGTTCCGCAATGTTCATCGCCAGCGACGTCTTGCCCATCGAGGGCCGGGCGGCGATGACAATCATTTCGCTCCCGTGCAGGCCGTCCGTCATCCGGTCCAGATCCGCGTAGCCCGTCGCCAGCCCGTTCAACACGCCCTTGCGGCTGAAATAATTTTCAATCGTGCCAATGGCCTTGCCCACCAGTTCCTTGGTGGTGAGCGCGCTGCTTTGCGCGCGCGATTCGCTGATGCGCAGAATGTCGCGCTCCACCTCGTCCATCAGCGCGTCCACCTCGCCCTCGTAATCATAAACCCGCC
>Ga0182027_10012715_pt1 | contig 11803 bp, 6 predicted proteins | sample 712E1DmetaG_FD_121300 | JGI IMG/M metagenome (GOLD analysis project Ga0182027, IMG submission 121300) | Permafrost microbial communities from Stordalen Mire, Sweden - 712E1D metaG (Illumina Assembly) | ecosystem: Environmental > Terrestrial > Soil > Wetlands > Permafrost | place: Sweden...
CTGGCGTCGCATTATCGTCGAAAAGCCTTTCGGCCACGACACCTCCAGCGCCCGCGAGCTGAACTCGCGCCTGCAGGCCGTCTTCGCCGAGCCGGACATCTACCGCATCGATCATTACCTCGGTAAGGAAACCGTTCAGAACATCCTCGCCTTCCGCTTTGGCAACGGCATCTTTGAGCCTCTGTGGAACCGCCGCTACGTCGACCATGTCCAGATCACCACCGCCGAGACCATCGGCGTCGAAGGACGCGGCGCCTACTACCAGGAAGCCGGCGCATTGCGCGACATGATCCAGAACCACCTGCTGCAGGTCATGGCCACCATCGCCATGGAGCCGCCGGCGCTGTTCGAATCCACCGCCGTGCGCGACGAGCGCGCCAAGCTCCTGCGCTCCATCCGCATTCTCAAGCCCGATGAGGTCGCCGCGCACGCCGTCGCCGGCCAGTACGGTCCGGCCGAAGTCGGCGGCAGCCACGTCCCCGGCTTCCGCGAGGAAGAGGGCGTCTCACCCCAAGCCCGCACCGATACCTACGCCGCCGTGACGCTGTTCGTCGAAAACTGGCGCTGGGCCGGCGTGCCGTTCTACATCCGCTCCGGCAAGCGCCTGCCCAAGCGCGTCACCGACATCGCCATCCAGTTCCAAACCGCGCCGCTGAGCCTGTTTGAGGACGGCGAGCCCGGCCGCTGGCCCAACCTGCTGGTCCTGCGCATCCAACCCGAAGAAGGCATCTCGCTGCGTTTCTTCTCCAAGCGTCCCGGCGCCGGCATGACGCTGCGCCCGGTCACCATGGATTTCAACTACGGCACCAGCTTCGGCGAACGCTCGCCCTCGGCTTACGAGACGCTGCTGCTCGACGCGCTCCAGGGCGAACCGACGCTCTATACCCGCCAGGACATGGTCGAGGCCAGTTGGGCCGTCGTGCAGCCCATTCTCAACCTCTGGGCCAACGCGCCGTTCAAGTTTCCCAACTACGCCGCCGGCACCTGGGGGCCGGCCGAATCCGAAGCCATGCTCGCCCGCCGCGGCCACGTCTGGAGAATCCCGTGAGGACCCTCGCGTTTCCGGGCCGCGACCTGTTTCCGAGCCGCGACCGTGAGGGAGCGGTTCTTCCCCGTCACTCCCGCACCTCCTCCACTCCCCGGAGCCTGCCATGCCCGTAGAAGCCCCCGCGCTGTTGCACGAGCTCAGCGACACCTGGCGCTCTTTCGGCCACGAGCAGGGCAGCGAACTCCTCCGGGCCTGCGCCATGACGCTGATCGTTGCCGCCGCCGAAAGCGACGACACGCAGGAACTCGGCCTGATCCTCTCCTCGCTCATGCGGCTGCACCCCTCGCGCACCATCCTCCTGCGCGCCTGCCCCAAACGCGACCACATCGAGGCCCGCACCTCGGTCCAGTGCTGGATGCCGTTCGGGCGCCGCCAGCAGATCTGCGGCGAGTGGATTGAGATCTCCGCCGGCACGCCGCGGCTGGCCGAGGTCGTCCCGCTGCTGCTCGGCCTCACCGTCCCCGACCTGCCCGTGGTGCTCTGGGTACGCCATACCGCGTTCGCCTTGATCGACTCGCTGCGCCCCGTCCTTCCGCTGGCCACACGCGTGATCGTCGATACCTCGGAGGCCCTCGACGCCGCTCCGGCCCTGGCTGCCGTCCAATCCCTGGCCCACGGGCCGTGGCGTCTCGCCGACCTGGCCTGGGGCCGCATCACGCGCTGGCGCAAAGCGCTCGCCGGGATTCTGGCGGCCGCGCCCGCGCCGACAACCGGCCGCCTCGAATGGGCCGGTGAGAAGATGTCCATGCCGGCCTGCTACCTCGACGCCTGGCTGCGCGCCTCGTTCCCCGGATTGGCGCTCGAACTCTCCTCCTGCGACCCCGTCCTGCCGCCCGCCCGGGTCGGCCGCATCCGCGTGTTGCACCTCAATGGGCCCAGTCTCGATATCCGCCTCGAGCGCCCCGCCGGCGGCTCGTCCGTCACGGTTTTCACGAACGGTCTGGCTAGCGGGCTCGTCTTCCCCAGTCTCGACGAATCGGCCTTACTGGCCGAGGAGCTCGGTATCGCCGCGCGCGACCACATCTTCGAATCGGCTCTGGCCGGCGCACGCGCGCTATGAGCTACTATCGGCACATCTGCGCCGATGCAATAGGGGCCGCCGGCGCTTGCGCTGCGTTCATTGCCTCGGCCTTGCGCCAGGAGCTTGCGGCTGACCCGGTCGCCACGCTCGCCGTCAGCGGCGGCTCGACTCCGCGCCTGATGTTCGATGCCCTTGCGAATGAGCCGCTTGACTGGTCTCGCATCCATGTCTTTTTCGTCGATGAACGCCCCGTCCCGCCGGGCGATCCCGCGAGCAACTACACGCTTTGCGAAACCCATCTGTTGAAGCCCGCCGCCGTGCCCGCCGCCAACGTCCACCGCATCCTCACCGAGCGCGGTCCCGCCGCCGCCGCCGCACTGTACAGCGCGGAAATCGCCCTGTTTTTCCGTGATTTTACAGGTGAAAACCCGCGCTTTACCGTGGTGCAATGCGGGATCGGACCGGACTGCCATACCGCCAGCCTGTTCCCCGGCGAGCCGTTGATCAACGACCGCAAAGGGCTCGTCGCGGCCGTCGAGGCCGCCCAACTGCACCAGGCCCGGATCACGATGTTGCCTCGCATTCTTTTGAATGCAAAGACCTTGGTCGTGCTGGCTTGTGGCCCGGACAAGGCCCGGCCACTGCAACAGGCGGTGCACCCGCCTTACGATCCACTCTTATATCCCGCGCAACTGTTGTTTCACGAAGCCCGCCGCGTGGATCTGTTCGCCGACCGGGCCGCCGCCGCTTCGCTCGAATGAACTACGAAGATTTTCGTTGACACTACGAATAGATTCGTAGTAAATTCGGGTCGTGAACGGAAAGCTGCCCAAACCAACGCCTGCCGAGACCGGGATCCTCAACGTTTTGTGGGACCTGGGATCTGGCACCGTGAAACAGGTGCAATCCCGGTTGGCCGAACTTCGCGCCGAACAGTTGCGCCCATCCGGCTACACCACGATTCTCAAACTGATGCAGATCATGGCCGAAAAAGGCCTCCTGCGGCGCATCGAAGGCGATGGCCGGGCGCATGTCTATATCCCTGTAATTGAACGCGATACGGCCCAGCGCCAGATGGTCCGAGAGCTCGTGGACCGGCTCTTCGGCGGCAGTTCGACGCAGATGGTTCTGCAGGCGCTGGAAGAGCGCCCGGCGACGGAGGAGGAACTCGACGAAATCCGGCGCCTGATCGCGGCGCGCTCCAAGGGAGGTGCGGCATGAACGTCCAACTCGCCTGGGCGCTCGTTCATTTCCTGTGGCAGGGTTTAGCTATTGCCGCCATCTTATGGATTGTATTGCAGTTATTGAGCAATGCGTCGACCCGCTATAAAGCCTGCGCCGGGGCGCTGGCGCTGATGGCGCTGGCTCCGGTGGCAACGTTCGTGTGGCTCACGCCGCATACTACGGCGCTCAGTGGAACGCCCGGCCTGGTGCTCGATACGGCGGACTTGCCGGCCCTCGGTGCGGTGCCCTCAAGCTGGTTCGAACGCCACGCGACCTGGCTGCTAACTCTATGGCTGATAGGGGCTTGCCTGCTGTTGACGCGGTCCGTCGCGGCGTGGCTGCGGGCGCGCCGGCTGGTCAGCAGGCAATTGACGCCGCTGCCGGCCGAAATCTCCCGCGCGGCTGAGCGCCTGGCCGTTTCGCTGGGGGTGAAACGCGTGCGTTTCCACAGTAGCGCGCGAGTCGCCTCGGCACTGGTTTTCGGTTGGCTGAAGCCGGTAATCGTGCTGCCCGCGGCCGCCATTGGCCGGCTGAGCGAGGCTGAAATCGAGGCCCTGCTGGCGCACGAATTAGCTCATGTAATGCGTCAGGACTTTTTTGTTAACCTATTGCAAACATTTGTCGAATGCGCACTGTTCTATCACCCCTGCGTGTGGTGGGTGAGCGCCCGGATGCGGCATGAACGCGAGCTCTGTTGCGACGACGTCGCCGTCGCCGTCTGCCGCGATGAAATCCTGTATTCCAAAGCACTTCTACGACTGGAGGAACTCCGTATGGAACCCGCCCTGGCCGCCACCGGCGGCCGTCTGAGAGATCGCATCCAGCGCCTTCTGAATACCCCCGAAACGCGCCGCATTTCGGCCGCTCCGGTGGTGGCGCTGGCGCTCTTGATCGGCGTCTCCGTGGCGCTCGTGGCGCAGAATCCGCCGCCCGCCCCGGAGCCGCCCGCCCCCCCGCCGTCGGCTGCCCCGACCGGCGCCAAGGCACCCGAGCCACCGGTTCCGCCACATGCTCCCGGGCCGCCGCCGGTTCCGCCCACGGATGCCCAGCCAGGCTTCCACGACGGCCAGGCTCCGCCTCCACCGCCGCCGCCGGGTGCCGGACCCGGAGGGCCGGACCGAGCCCCTTTGCCGCCCGGCCATGCAGGCGGCCCGATGGGGAGATCGCCTGACATGCGGACGCCACCGCCGCCGGGTGGCGCACCGGATGGGCCGGGCCACGGTCCCGGGCCGATGGGCAGATCGGCGGACATGCGAATGCTCTCGCCACAGCAGATGGAAGAGCAGCGCGCGGCCATGGAGAAGGCGCGCCAGGAGATGGCTGCCGACCGCGCCGCGATGGAAAAGACCCGCCAGGATCTGTCCATGGACCGCGCGGCCAGGGATAAGGCTCGCCAGGAGCTGGAGGCCGCCATGAAGGAACAGGCCGCCAAGATGCAATCCGATGCCGGGCCGGAACTGCGCAACAAGAAAATGGAAGAACTGCGCCAGCGCCTCCAGGGGCTCGCCAGAGCTGAAGCGGAGAAGGCTAAGCTGTTAGCGGACCAGGCGAGCAAGGAAGCCGACCTGGCCGGCCGTGAAGCCGCGCTGGCCCGCATCGAGGCCGATCGCGACCGCTTCGAGGCCGACATGGCCCGCCGGCAGGCCGACCGCGCCAGCGGCGTAGCCGACTTCAAGCATCACGAGACCGACCAGCCGCAGCCGGCTGCGCGCGGCGAGCAGGACCAAAGGACAAAGTACGCCAATGAGAAATGGGCCAGCCAGGGCGGGGCCAGTTCCGACAAAGGCAAGGCCTATATCAAGTACGGTCCGCCGGACGAGATCAAGACCGGCAGCAGCGGCGAGACCTGGCTCTACAAGGACGAAGCGAAGGACCGCACGCGGCGGGAAGTCACATTTGACGGCGACGGAAAGGGCCAGTGGGTGAAGCAGACCTCGAGCGCAGGCCCGATCGGAAGCTCGCTCTCGTCGCACTTCCATGATGTTCCCGAGCTGCGGTAAGAGCGGCAGGCCGGCGGGTTAAGGAAGCTCAGCAGCCTATGGTTGAAATCGCGGCTCACGAGATTAGTACGACAGGCTACCGGTCCTCCGGCCGGACACGAAAACGCCGGCCGGAACTTGCGATCCCGCGGTGGCGGCCGGTCTCAAGCGAGGCTCAGAAATTAACCCGCAGCCGGAACTCGACCATGCGCGCGCCGGGGTCCTGGGAGTTGGAGAGGTCCTGGTAGGCCGTAGTGGTCTGGCCGAAGTTGGCGGCGCTGGCGGTGGTGTTGTTGCCTAGCATGAAGTTAGTGATGTTGAATGCGTTGAGGAACTGGGCGGTGAACTCGACCTTCACTTTCTCCCTGATTATGGTCTGCTTGGTGAGGTTCAGATCGACGTGGTTCTGCCACGGGCCCCACAGGAAGATCTCGTAGCCGAACTGGCCCGGCGCGAGCTGCGGTCCGATGTAGGGCGCGTTGGGATTGAGATCGGCCAGGGTTTTGCCGTTGGTTTCAAAGGCCGCGTTGGTGTTGTCAATGAACGACTGCGGCAGGAAGGAAACCAGCCCGGTGCCGTTCGAGCCGGTGGTCTTGGTGATCGACATCATGCTCTGCAATTGCGAGGCGGTGATGTTGTGCAGCACCACGCCGGGGTCGTTCTGATTCATTCCATACAAGCCGGACGTGATCTGGGAGGGAGTTCCGGACTGGTTGCGGTCGACGGCGGCGATCTGCCAGCCTTCGACAATTTTGCGCAGCGCCGGATGGGCCGTGACCAGGAAGCGGTGGCCGGGGCCGAACGGCAGTTCATAGATCGCGTTGAGCTTGAGGGCGTTGCGGATGTCAAAGCCGGTGGGCTGGCGGTCCAGACCCAGGTTGCGCAACGTGGTGGGTGCGGGGAAGGAGAGGGAGCTGTCGGCTGTCGGGCCGTCGGAGAGCGACTTCGAGAAGACGTAGCTGCCCGTGAACATCACACCGTGGGTCAGGCGCCGGCGGAACTCGACCTGCAGGGCGTCATAGGAGGAGCTGCCCCAGTTGCCCACGATAAAGGAGCCGCCGCCCGAAACAGCGGGGTTGACGATGAAAAAGTTGGCCGGATAGCCGGCGTTCATCCAATTGGACAGGTAGGGATCGGCATACGAGAAGACGGAGGCGTAACGGCCGGGCGCATTGTGCGCGAGGTAATAGGCGAACGTGGGGGAGCTGGTCCGGCCATAGGCGGTCTGGATGAAGGGGATGTCCACCTGGCCGGGCAGACCCTGGTTGCCGAAGTTGGTGCTGCCCGGATTCGCCTGCCGCGCGATCGTCAGGTTGTTATAGGCGTTATTCCATTCCGTGAGGAATCCGTTCTCATAGATGTTGGCTTCGTTCAACGCGATCTGGCGCCACAGGCTGGTGCCGTGGTTGCCGGTGTAGCGGACTTCCACCACCGAACTACGGCCCAGTTCGCGCTGCAGGCCGATATTCCAGCTCTGCACGTAGCCCAGTTTCAGATCGGGCTCGAAGCCGTTGAGCGCGTCGGTGGGCTGGGGGGCAAACGGATACGTCGGAGATGCCGGGAACGGGCGCGTGGGCAGCGTCGGTGTGCTCAGCGTAACCGAGCCCGGAGCGCCGAAGTACTGCGGGTAGTTGTCCGGATCCACCGAATCGTCGAGGCTGCGGCCGGGGTTCGAGCCCAGCATGTACTCCAGGATGGCGGTGCCCTCGCGGATTGTGCTGATGGCGTAGCCCGCGCGCAGGACCGTGGCGCCGGAGTGCGAACCGAACAGCCAGCCCAGCGGCCCCCTGCCGGCGGGCAGTTGCCAGGCGAAGCCGCCGGACGGGTTCCAGCGGTGCATGTTGTTGTAAGGTGTGAAGTACTTGACGAACTGCGGCTGCACGCCCGTGAGCGTGCCCGGCTGGAACAGGTTGCCGATGCCGGAGATGCCCCACAGCGAAGCCAGCGTGACCGACGAGTACGTGCCGGTCAGGTCTTGCAGCGGCCCCTCCCACTCGTAGCGGATGCCGACGTTCACGGTGAACGTCGGGCGCAGCTTCCAGGAGTCCTGAACGAACAGGCCGAACTCGCGCTGCTGGACATGGTCGATGGGAGCATTCGCTCCATACGTGCCCGCCGGCGAAAGGGCCACCTGCTTCGTGATCGAGGCAATGCGGCCGGTGAGGGTGGCGTATAGGTTGGCGGCATCGTCCAGGGTGGTCTGGGTCGCGTTGGGGAAGGCGGCATTGGTGAAAATGTCGCTGTCGCCGCTATGAATCGGGTCGGCGCCGGCGGAGTCGATGCCGAGGTTGATCGTCGGTATGGTCTCCGGGCCGATGGTCTGTTGCCACAGGTTGATCTGCGTCCAGTTGCCGCCGAAGCTGACGACGTGCGAACGCTTCAGCCAGGACATTGTGTCGCTCAGGTTTTTGGTGGGTGAGTTGCGCCGTGAGCCGCCGACGTCGGCCGAGACGCCGGAAAGGCCGGAACCCAGGTCCAGATTGTAACCGCGCCACTCCGAATACAGCCCCGGCGAGTCCGCGTTGGCGTTGAGAATAACCGTGCCGCCATTCAAGCCCGCGCGAAACTCGTTGGTCCATTGCGGTGTAAGCGTAGTACGTAGCGCGATCACGCCGGCGAAGCGGTCGCTGGTCTGTCCGGAAAGCGCGCTGTGGCCCAGCACGATGCCGGTGCCGGGATAGATCGGCACACCGCCGTTGCCGGTGTCCAGCGTGGAACGATATGGGTTGTAGGAATAGGTGATCGAGAGCTGATTCCTGGTGTTGATGTTGAAGTCCACCTTGCTGGCGGTGAAGGTGCGCGAATCCATGCCCTTCGTCAGGAAGTTGAGAGTGTCCCGAATGTAGTCGCTGCTGGAGGAGACGTTGGAGATCAGGCCGGGCTGGCCGGAGACCAGCGAATTGATCTGCCCCAGCGTTTTGGCGACGATCGGATCGGGCGTGCCCTGGTAGCCGTTGGCCTGTGCCAGTTGCAGCACGTTGACCACGCGGATCTGGCCGGTTACCGGGTCCTGGTAGGTGTAGTTGCCGTTGATCGCGCCGGGCGTCAGGACGCTGCTGCTTTCGGCCTCGGACTGGGGCTGCTCGCGCCGCTCGATGTTGGTGAAGAAGAATAGCCTGTTCTTCCAGATCGGCCCGCCGGCGTGGCCTCCGAACTGGTTTAGCTGGATGATGTCGCGGGGCAGGCCGTCGATGTTGTTGAAGTAGTTGTTCGCATTCAGGGCGGTGTTGCGGATCTGCTCGAAAACACCGCCGTGGAATTGGTTGGTGCCGCTCTTGACGACAAATTTAACCTGGGCCGCGCCTTCTCCGGTTCCCTCGGCGCCCGCGGCGGAGGTGGTCAGGGTAACTTCTTCAATCGAGTCCTGCGTGATCGGGATGTAGGTATAAAACCCGTTGCCGCTCTTGTTTAGCTGGTCCTGAGTGTTCAATCCGTCGATGGTGACGTTGAGCGCGCTGTTGGGCAGGCCGTTGATGCTCGAGTCCCGGTTGTCGCTGGCCGTCTGGACGCCGGGCTGGGCAACCAGCAGGTCCAGGCCGCCGCGAGTGATTTGCGGCAAATCGACCACGAAGCGGCCTTCCAGCGTGCTGTTGATCGTGGCGTTGGTGGTCTGAACCAGTTCCGCGCCGCCCTGTACCTCCATGACTTCGGCGACTGAGCCCAGTTCGAGCTGGCCGTTGACAGTGGCCGGCACGCCGGCGTCGATTTTGACGTTGTCGATGAGCGACGTGCGGAAGCCTTTCATCGAAACCGACACTTTGTAGACGCCCGCCGGCATCGACGGCAACAGCCAATAGCCGCGCCCGCCGGTGGTCGCCTTGAACGTCTGTGCGTTATTGACGTTGGTCACCACCACCTCGGCGCCCGCCACCGCGGCTTTCTGTGGATCGGTCACAACGCCGTCCAGCGTGCTGGTGGTGGCCACCTGAGAAAAGGCCAACGTGGCGCAGACGGTCAGGATGGCAACAAGGATCAGCAGGTATCGGACCATTCCGGAAAATATATTTTTCGACAATAACCTACGGTATCTCACTCGAAAAGGGAAAGGGAAAGGAAAGGGGACGAACTCTGGCTATCAACAAGAAACGGACGGCGGCCTTAAATGTGGTCTTTCCTATAGATAGAATCCGTTTTTTTCATAGGCCCAGAGGGGGCCTGCAACATCCGCATTGGAAGGGCATTGCGCCTTCTACGGAGTCAGTGCGCCCCAGCGTTTCAATTCATGAAGAAAAGTTTCTCTGCCCGAGTGCCGGCTGGTGAAGCGGACCGGCGGCACGCCTTTGACTCCGCGAATGGTGATGACATGGTTGTCCAGGCAGCCGAACAGCCGCTGCGGCAACAGCGGAATCTCCGCGGCTTCGTTCACCGCACGGACGTCCTTCCAGGCTATGAATCGTGCCCCGATTTTCAGCAGGCCAGCGCGTCGGATGCCATGCTGATCCGTCGTGATCCGGCGCGGCCATAGCCAAACCAAGGCGGCAGCGCAGGCGCAAGCCAGCACAAGATCCACAATCGTCCGCTCCGGCCGGTTGTAGAGGAAAATCAGCAGCACGGCCAGCGCCAGCAGTAGTGCCAGCGCGCCGTGCGTTGCCATCACGTGCAGGCGGGCAGGGAAGTGGACCGCTTCCGGATTCCACTCATCGCGGTAGTGGGACACCAGCGACTATTTTGCCATTAGCGCCGGCCAGTTGTAAGCAGAAAAACTCCAAGGGCATGAGAAAGAAGTGGTTATTGTAAAGACTGAGGCGGCCTGCCAGGCGCTGTTAGCCTTGGACGAATGGCGAACATGCGGCGAATATAGAGTGTACGGCCGCCACCTTGGCCCAATCCGCCCAGCGTGGGGCGACGCTCGCGCGGAAGCGCCGCGTGGAGTACCGCGAGTTGCCCGCGGTCCACGGTCCCTGGCCCGGCGCGTGGCTGAGGGCATCGTAATAACAGCGGCGACTTCACCGGGTAATTACCGTGAATTTATCGAAAACTAGCGCCATTTCACCGTCCGATCGCTGCAAAAGCGCCATGCATTACCGGTGAAATCACGGTAATACCCGGTGATTTCTCGTCGAATGCGCTGTAAAGCACGGGAAGTGCATGGTTAATCCACGGTAAGATACGGCGTTTTCGCGGTCAAATACGATATTGTCCCGGTAATTCCGCGGTGCGGACGGCGCGGCGCAAACGGTACCGGGGCGCCGTGGTCAAAGTGATAGAATTCGCCTGACTCTGTCCGTCTGGAGAACGATTCCCATGCAAAAACCCAGCCTCCTTACGCTCGCGCTCGCCGCAGCCATGACTGCCTCGGCCCAGCCGGCGGCGGCGCCTGACGTGCCGCAAAACCTACGCTGCGAATATCTGACCAACCCGGAGGCCGTTGACGCCATCCCGCCGCGGCTTTCGTGGCAGCCCGTCTCCGCCACGCGCGGCGCAGTGCAGAGCGCCTACGCGATCCTCGTGTCCAAGGACGCTGCCGCCGCCACGGGCGGCGTGTGGGACAGCGGCAAGGTCGCCAGTGCGCAATTCGTGAACGTGCCCTATGCCGGTAAGCCGCTCGAGAGCGGAAGGACTTATTACTGGAAGGTTCGCACGTGGGACAACGCGGGCCACGAAAGCGCCTGGAGCGATGTGGCGCGTTTCGGCATCGGGCTGCTCGAAAAGGGCGACTGGAAGGGCCAGTGGATCGCCGGCGGCAACGCGCTGCGCAAGGAGTTCAGCGTCGCCGGCAAGGTCGTGAGCGCGAGAATCTACGTCGCCGCGGCGGGCTATTATGAACTCCGGATCAACGGCCACAAGGTCGGCAACCATGTGCTCGATCCTTCTTACACGCCGTTTGCCAAACGCATCCTTTACAACGCCTACGACGTGACGCGCGCCGTGAACTCGGGCGGCAACGCCATCGGTCTGTTGCTCGGCGAAGGCTGGTTCGGCGACCGCGTGGCGCTGGTGCAGTTGAATATCGAACTCGATGGCGGCCAGAAGATCGAAGTCGTGAGCGACGCCTCCTGGCAGGCCGGCCGCAGTGCGATCACCGCCGACAGCATTTATAACGGCGAGAGCTACGATGCGCGGCTCGAGCAGCCGGGTTGGGACCGGGCCGGCTTCGCGGGCGAGGGCTGGAAAGCGGCCGCGGTGAAGCCCGCGCCGACCCAGGCGCTCAGCGCGCAGGCCATGCCGCCCATCCGCGCGTTAATGGAGATGACGCCGAAGCGCATGACCAGCCCCAAGCCGGGCATGTTCGTCTACGACCTGGGCCAGAACTTTTCGGGCTGGGTGCGCCTGCGCGCCAGCGGGCCGCGCGGCACCGTGGTCAAAGTGCGCCACGCCGAGTTGCTGTATGAGGACGGCACTCTGAACGTCGAGAACCTGCGCGGCGCGCGCGCCACCGACACCTACACGCTGAAGGGCGAAGGTGAGGAAGTCTTCGAGCCGCACTTCACTTACCATGGCTTCCGCTACGTCGAGGTCACGGGTTATCCCGGCACTCCGGCGATGGACTCGGTCCAGGGCCGCGTGGTGCACAGCGACGTGAAGCCGATC
>Ga0182027_10012717_pt1 | contig 11802 bp, 13 predicted proteins | sample 712E1DmetaG_FD_121300 | JGI IMG/M metagenome (GOLD analysis project Ga0182027, IMG submission 121300) | Permafrost microbial communities from Stordalen Mire, Sweden - 712E1D metaG (Illumina Assembly) | ecosystem: Environmental > Terrestrial > Soil > Wetlands > Permafrost | place: Sweden...
GGGTCGCTTGAGCTGCCGTGGGGCTCCGCGCCCCGTCCCGTTGCACCACCGAGCCACATGGGCTCAAATGAAGAACGGGCTCTACATCCAATTGGATGAACAATGGGGCTCAGGTCACCAGCATTCCCCACTGTCTTAACATCCCCTAATCGCCTCTCCAAAAATGTCCGCTTTTAGGCGGTTATTATAGCGGAGTCGGATCATGGCCACATAGAGCGGCGCTGACGTTTACGGATTGCCCCCTTCGCCAGCCTTTGCTCCTTCGGAGCTTCGGCTGACACTTCCCCCGCTACCGCGGGGGCAGAAAACTAGCACCGCTTCTCCCTCCACCCGTCTTCGCGCGTACCGCTCACGGCCGGGCTACGACCGGGCAAGCGCGGCCGGAGGGCAAGCTTCACGACCCGGCCATCCAGAGGTTGGATGGGCAGGCCGCCCACGGTGAGTGGTCTTTCGCGGCGTGAATCAATCCATTGCGAAACGCAATTATGTATCTCGCAAACCGGGCACAATGGGTAGCTTCTTGGCCTTTTCATGGACGGCGCGCGGTTACGGCCTGGACATGGGATAGGGCTGAGTAGATTCCGAGGCTGTCTCGCAGGCGCGTATCCGGCTATTTCCGCGTTGGCTGTTGCCTTGGTTAACACGGCGACACTACTCTAATTGGAGATATCCCCATGCTTTCTGCGAAAAAGATTCTATCGACCACCGCTATCGCCATGCTCTTCGGCATCGGCGCCCTGGTGGCCACTTCCGTAACTGCGTCTGCCCGCGTGGTCTGCAATTCAGAGGGCGATTGCTGGCACACCGACAAAACCTACCACTACAAGCCAGATCTGAAGTTCGTGGTTCATCCCGACAGTTGGTATTTCCATCAGGACTGGCAAAACCAAAAGGACGTCCGTTATCGCGAACATCATGACGAGCGCGGTTATTACAAAGGCGGCGTCTGGATCAAGTTCTGATCGCAGCCGAAACCACGATCTCCAGTAACTAGGGCGGCCTCTCAGCCGCCCTTTTCTTTGGCTTGTGGTCCGGCGGCCGGCCCGCCGCGGGCCGCAAGCACGGCCGGTAAATGCCTGGCAAGAGGCATTAATTATACAGGTAAACGATTTGATAACGGGTGGCCGCTATTCTCCCGCTTTGCCGCCAAAACCGCCGAGCAATAATTTCGGAGGGCGGGAGGACGCACGATGATCGCCGAGGACACTTCACATCTGATCGGATTCTTTTGCGACACGCCGCTGGTCGGTTCCGGCTATTTCGGCATGCTGCAAATGGGGATCATGGCGCGCTGCCGCAAGGCGCATGCCGAGCTGCTCATCAAGGCGTTCGACGTCGCCGACCCCGACATCGCCCACGAGATCCAGAAGCTCAACGCGCGCACGCCGCTGTTGGGCGTGATCATGACCGAACCGATGTGCAACCAGGCCGACATGGTGAAGATGCTGCTGGCCGCCGGTTTGCCGGTGGCGCGGATCGCGCCGCACATCCAGATCGACAACGCCTTCGACGTCTTTCACGACAACCGGCAAGCCGCCCATGACATGACCAACTATCTGATCGGGCTGGGCCACAAGCGCATCGCATTCCTCAAGGGCCCGGCCGACCACGACGACGCCAATGCGCGTTTCGCGGGCTTCCGCGACGCCATGGAGAACGCCGGCCTGCCGGTCCTCGATGAACTCTGTGTCCAGGGCAACTTCGAATTCAACTCCGGGCTGATCGCCGGCGAGCAGCTGCTCTCGCTCACGCCGCCGCCCACCGCGATCTTCTCCTGCAACGACGAAATGGCGGTGGCGGTGATGGCCACGGCCAACCGGCTGGGCGTCAGGATTCCGGAAGATGTCTCGCTGGCGGGGTTCGACGATGCGCCGCTCGCCCGCACGGTGTGGCCGCAGCTCACCACCTGCCGCCAGAAGATGGAACTGATGGGCTATCTGGCGGCTGATTTTCTGATCAATCCGCCCGGCGCCCCGGAAGCGCGCAAGCGGCAGCAGCAGCACGAACTGGTGATCCGCCAATCGACCGGGCGGGTGAAGGCGTAGCGGGTTCGGCTGTCATCCTCGGCCGTGAGTTGCAGCGCCTAACGAGAGGCGTCTAACATTTCGCCGAATCGCCCACGGCGGGAACCACAGTGCGGGATATCAGACGGCGTAAGGGCGCCAGTTGATTATGCGCGACGGTTCACATCTGGTCGGATTCTTCTGCGACACGCCGATGGTCGGGTTCGGCTATTACGGTATGCTGCATATGGGGCTGTTGGCGGCCTGCCGCAAAGCGCAGTGTGAGCTGCTCGTCAAGGCGTTCGACTATCAGGATGCCGATATTCCCGAACAGGTGCGGAAGTTGATCGCGCGCGCGCCCTTGCTTGGCGTGGTCCTGACCGAACCGATGTGCGACAGGCAGGAGCTGCTGAACGTCCTGCTCGCCGCCGGTGTGCCGGTTGTACGGATCGCGCCGTACACCCAGAACGGCGCCACCTTCGATATTTGCATCGACGATCGTCAAGCCGCCTATGACATGACCACCTATCTGATCGGGCTGGGTCACAAGCGCATCGCATTCATCAAGGGCCCGCCCGATCACGCTGACGCCGCTGAGCGCTTTGCCGGCTATCGTAAAGCGATGGAGGATGCCGGTCTGCCCGTCGCAGAGGAACTGTGCGTGCAGGGTACGTTCATTTACAGTTCCGGCGTCATCGCCGGCGAGAAGCTGCTTGCCGTCAGGCCGCGGCCCACGGCGGTCTTCGCCTGCAACGACGAGATGGCGGCGGGGCTGATGTCCACGGCCCATCGCCTGGGTCTGCGGATTCCGGAAGATTTCTCGCTGGCGGGGTTCGACGATTCCCCGCTCGCCCGCACGGTGTGGCCGCAGCTGACAACTTGCCGCCAGAAATTGGAGCTCATGGGCTATCTGGCGGCAGATTTTCTGATCAATCCGCCCGGCGCCCCGGAAGCCCGCAAGCGGCAGCAGCATCACGAACTGGTGATCCGCCAATCGACCGCGCGCGCGCCCGCACCCGCCTGAGGACAGGCGGGCCGTCAGTCGCTGGGCGAAAATCGAGCCGAACTAGTAGGTCGAGCTTTGTTTCGCTGTGATCGTGCTTCCGATCGAATTCGCAGGGCTCGAAAGACTGCGCATCACGATCCAGCCGACGGCGATCGCGCCGATGATAATCGCACCGGCCAAGGCGACCCATTCGACCGTCACCAACCCATCTTCCGCAACCATGAACTCGTGCAGGTCCCGGCCCAGCCGCTTTGCATTCGAAATCATTTCACGACCCCTTTTCCCTAGCCTTCAATTATCCATGCCCGCCGCCAGAGAGGACCCCCCAGAAGAAATCGGCAAGCCTTCCGTGAGGCGAAGTATAGAGGAAAAACCGCGCCCTCAATGGGGGCGGGCGATAAAATATTTATATCGTAAACCCGCTCCAGGCCCACGGGTTGGTTAAGGGCCACCCTGCCCAGCAACCCGAATTCGCCCTACACTCAACCGGTTAGGACCCGATTGCCCGGGCTCACTCCCACTCGATGGTGCCCGGCGGCTTGCTGGTCACGTCATAGACCACGCGGTTGATCCCCTTGACCTCGTTGACGATGCGCGTGGCCACCCGCGCCAGGAAGGCGTGCTCGAAGGGATAGGAATCCGCCGTCATGCCGTCGGACGAGGTCACGGCGCGCAAGGCGCAGACGAAATCGTAGGTGCGGTCGTCGCCCATCACGCCCACCGTCTTGACCGGCAACAGCACCGCAAAGGCCTGCCAGATTTCGTCGTAGAGGCTCGCCTTGCGGATCTCGTCGAGATAGATGGTGTCGGCCTTGCGCAGAATCTCGAGCTTGTCGCGCGTCACCGCGCCGGGCACGCGGATCGCCAGGCCCGGCCCGGGGAAGGGATGGCGCCCGACGAAGGCCTCGGGCAGGCCCAGCTCGCGGCCGAGCGCGCGCACCTCGTCCTTGAACAATTCGCGCAGCGGCTCGACCAGCTTCATCTTCATGTGCGCCGGAAGCCCGCCGACATTGTGATGCGACTTGATGGTGGCCGACGGCCCGCCGGTCGCCGAGACGCTCTCGATCACGTCGGGATAGAGCGTGCCCTGGGCGAGAAATTCCGCGCCGCCGGCCTTGGCGGCCTCGTAATCGAAGACGTCGATGAAGGTGGCCCCGATAATCTTGCGCTTCTTCTCGGGGTCCATGATGCCGTCGAGGCTGGAGAGGAAAAGATCCGCCGCATCGGCGTGCAACAGCGGGATGTTGTAATGGCCGCGGAACAGCGAAAGCACCTGTTCGGTCTCGCCCGCGCGCATCAAGCCGGTATCGACATAGATGCAGGTGAGCTGGTCGCCGATCGCCTCGTGGATCAACACGGCGGCGACCGAGGAATCCACCCCGCCCGACAGCCCGCAGATCACGCGGCCCTTGCCCACCTGCTCGCGGATGCGCGCGATGGCGTGCTCCTTGAAGGCGTGCATGTTCCAGTCGGGCGCGATGCCCGCGATGCCGACGACGAAATTCTTCAGGATCGCGGCGCCGCGCGGGGTGTGGGCGACCTCGGGATGGAACTGCACGCCGTAGAAGTGGCGCGTCTCGTCGGCGATGGCGGCGAAGGGCGAATTCTCCGAGGTCGCGACCACGTCGAACCGCGGCGGGATCGAGGTGATCTTGTCGCCATGGCTCATCCAGACTGGCTCGCGCCCGGCCGCATCGCCCAGGCCCGCCAGCAGCGGCGACGGCTTGACGATCTTGATGTCGGCGCGGCCGAATTCGCGCGCATGGCCGCCCTCGACCTTGCCGCCGAGCTGCTCACACATCGTCATCTCGCCGTAACAGATTCCGAGCACCGGCACGCCCGCCTCGAACACGCTTTGGGGCGCGCGCGGGGTGTGCGCCTCGGTGACGCTCATCGGCCCGCCGGACAGGATGATGGCGCGGGGCTTTCCTTCCTTCAGCGCGGCCTCGGCCTTGTTGAAGGGCACGATCTCGCAATAGACGCCCGCCTCGCGCACGCGCCGCGCGATCAGCTGGGTCACCTGGGAGCCGAAGTCGATAACGAGGACGGGAGCGGTCATGATCGGATTTAGAGGTTAGAGGCCATGCTTGTCTAGCGAGGGCATTGCAATAGAGCTGTGAAGAAACCGTCGGTGCCGGTGCTGAGCGGCGTTGCCTTGAAGAAGCGATCCATTCCGGGCGGCGCGCCCGTCTCCTCGCGCCAGGCCTGAGCCGCCGGGAGAACCGCGAAGTCGGAGTGCCGGGCGAGGAAGCTTTCCACCCGGTCCTCGTTTTCGCACGGCAGCAGCGAACAGGTTGCATAGACCAGCCGCCCGCCACCCTTGGTGAGGGCCGCGCCCTCGTTCAGCAACTCGTCCTGCAAAGCGGTCAGGGCGTTCAGGCGCTGTTGCGTGATGCGCCAGCGCAGCTCCGGCTGACGCCGCCAGGTGCCTGTGCCGCTGCACGGCGAATCGATCAGCACCACGTCGAACGCGCCTTTCGGGGGGCGCGAATGGATGATCGTGGCGCCGGCCCGCTCCGCACGTTCCGCCAGCGGCCTCAGCCGGGCGGGATCGGTGTCGTGCGCGATGATCTCGCCACGGTTCCCCATCGCCGCCGCCAAGGCCAGGGATTTGCCGCCCGCCCCCGCCGCAAAATCGAGCACCCGCATGCCCGGCTTGGCGCCGCAGAGCAGCGCCGCGATCTGGGCGGCCTCGTCCTGGAATTCGAAGGCGCCGTCGAGGAACAGCTTCGATGTCGAGAGCTTGGCCGAGCCTTCGCCCGGCGCAAGCCTGAGGCCGTGAGGCGAATATGGTGTCGGCTCGACGGCGAAACTTTCGGCGCGCAACGCTTCCAAGACCTTTTCGCGCGTGGATTTCAGCGTGTTGACGCGAAGATCGACCGGCGCGCGGGCCTGCAGCGCGATCATTTCGTCCAGCAGGTTGTCGGCGAACGCGCGGCGCAATTCCGGTTCGAGGACCTCCGGGAACTCGCCCTTCACATGCAGCGGCGGATCGCCAACCGGCGGCGATGCGATGGCGTTTCGTTCGGCTTCGCTGAGCGGGGCTGCGCCATAGCCCTCGCCATTGAACAGGGCGGCAACGGCATCGGCGGAGAACCTCTGGGCCAGCAGCGAGGCGATGACCAGCGCGCGCGCCTCGCTTCCCATCCTCCAGGCGAAGGACGAACGGTGGCGCAGGATGTCAAAGGTGCGTTCGGCAATCGCGGCGCGGTCCTTGGAGCCGGCATAGCGGCGCGCCCGGAACCAGTCGCGCAGGAAACGGTCGGCGGGCTGCGCCGTCGCCTCAAGACCTTCGAGGATGTCGATGACGGCTTGCAGGCGCGCGGACGGCGTCAATTACTGCACCACTCCCGGATAGTTCGGACTTTCGCGCGTCACCAGCACGCCGTGGACGTGGCTTTCGGCCATGCCCGCGCCGGTGATGCGCACGAACTTCGTGTTGGCGTGGAAATCGGCGATGGTCTTGCAGCCGGTATAGCCCATCGCGGCGCGCAAGCCGCCGACGATCTGATGGATCACGCCCGAGACCGGGCCCTTGTAGGGCACCTGGCCTTCGACGCCTTCGGGCACCAGCTTGAGGGTGTCCTTCACTTCGGCCTGGAAATAACGGTCGGCCGAGCCGCGCGCCATCGCCCCCAGCGAACCCATGCCGCGATAACCCTTGTAGGAGCGGCCCTGATAGAGGAACACCTCGCCGGGGCTTTCTTCCGTGCCGGCGAACAGCGAACCGATCATGGCGACGTCGGCGCCCGCGGCAATCGCTTTCGCCAGATCGCCCGAATATTTGATGCCGCCGTCAGCGACCACCGGGATGCCCTGCTTCCTCGCCGCCGACACGGCATCGACGATGGCCGTCAGTTGCGGCACGCCGACGCCCGCCACGATGCGCGTGGTGCAGATCGAGCCCGGCCCGATGCCGACCTTGACCGCGTCCGCGCCCGCGTCGATCAGCGCCTTGGCGCCGTCGGCGGTGGCGATATTGCCCGCCAAAACCTGGGTGTAATTGCTCTCGCGCTTGATCGCGGCGACCGTGTCGAGCACGCCCTGCGAATGGCCGTGTGCGGTATCGACCACGACCACGTCGCATTCGGCTTCGACCAGCGCCAGCGCCCGCTTGACGCCGTCGGCGCCGGTGTTGACCGCGGCGGCGACGCGCAGCCTGCCGCGCTCGTCCTTGCAGGCGTTGGGATATTTCTGCGCCTTCTCGATGTCCTTCACCGTGACGAGGCCGACGCAGCGGTAATCCCCGTCGACCACCAAGAGCTTCTCGATGCGCCGCGCGTGAAGCAGCCGCTTGGCCTCGTCCATGCCGACGCCTTCGCGCACGGTGACGAGGTTCTCCTTGGTCATCAGCTCGGCCACCTTGAGCCGCGGGTCGGTGGCGAAGCGCACGTCGCGGTGGGTGAGGATTCCAACCAGTTTGCCCGCGCTGCCCTTGGTCGCGCCCACCACCACCGGAACGCCCGAGATGTTGTGGTGCTCCATCAGGGCCAGCGCGTCGGCCAGCGTGGCCTCGGGCCCGATGGTCAGCGGGTTCACCACCATGCCGCTCTCGTAGCGCTTGACGCGGCGGACATGCTCGGCCTGCTCCTCGATGGTCAGGTTGCGATGGATCACGCCGATGCCGCCCGACTGGGCCATGGCGATGGCGAGCGGGGCCTCCGTCACCGTGTCCATGGCGGAAGAGATCAGCGGAATGCCGAGTTCGACGGATTTGGTGAGGCGGGTGCGGGTATCGACCTGGCCGGGCAGGACCTCGGAAGCGGCGGGCACCAGGAGCACATCGTCGAAGGTGAGGGCTTCGCGGATGTTCATGGGCTGCGCTCCTGGGCTCGGAACCACTTGGAGCGCCGAGCCTTTAGCAGCGAGTCGGCGGATTCGCAAGGACGGGGCTAGGCTCCTGCCCATACCCGCCTTTTTGCAGGAAAATCGTCGCTCCGGACCCGGCCCCCGACCCCCTCAAAAATGAAGCTGGCAGGCGTCGCCCGAGGCCTTGAGCGTCACGGTCGGCGGGTTGTTGGCGTTGGGCGGATTGGACGGCTGCTCGTAGCTCGCCTGCTGGCCGTTCAGCGTGCCGCCGTGGAAGACCACCGCCCGCGACTGCGCGTTGAAGTCGTAAGCGGCGACGGCGCCCGCATGGTCGCGGTAGTGGTGCGCGTCGATGATCGAGAAATTGAGGATCATCACGGCCTCGTTGAACGACCAGCACTCGTATGCGCCGGGATAGAGCGTCGTCGGATGAAAGGCCTTGCGTCCAGAGACCTTCATCAGCCAGGGATCGTTGGCGATGCCGCCGATCGGCTGGGTATGGACGCTGCCCGGCGCGTGCAGCATCACGGCGCTGAACGAGCTGTCCATCGTGTCGAGGTAGCCCAAGGGATGCACTCGATAAGGGAACGGGCTGGAGGGATCGACGCGGATGATCACCGAATCGAGATATTGCGTGCCGAAGGGGGCAGCGACCCTGTCGCCGGCCTTATAGTTGGCCGCCGCCGCCGACACCCACACCAGGCACAGCGCGGCGGCGGCCGCACACGAGGCAAGAATCGCTCCTGCGCGACCGTGCATGACATCTCCCCGGCGAATAAATGCTGCTTAATCATGGTACGTCGCATCTTATTTTGCGTCAATTTGGCAGTCCTGGCAGAATCGCGACTGCCGCATGGCAACGACGTCCCATTTGTTCCGCCGCGATTATGGCCTTATCCGCCTTACGCCCGCCGTGTGGCCGAGAGGCCGCCGATCAACAGCACGGCGAAGATCACCATGAACACGAAGAACAGGATCTTGGCGATGGCGAAGGAGGCTCCAGCGATTCCGGTAAAGCCCACGAGGCCCGCGGCAAGACCGACGACCAGAAAGATGACTGCCCAGCGTAACATGAGGAATACTCCCGCGTTGAATTCACTTGGTTAAGCCGAGCATCTTTACCGGCAGCCAAGCGGCAGCGGCATCCTCGGAAACTACTCAAGGCCGCGTCTGGGCAATCGGGCGTGAGCGCCAAAAGCGTGTCCGAATCGGACAATTGAGGCGGCTGGGCAGAGTATCTTCCGAACCTTCCTTTCAGAATGGTGCGGTGACAACCTCTGCGAACCGCTGCCGTGCCGCGCATTTGCGCGGCCTGAAGCAGCGGGAAGGACCAAAAAAATGCGTATCTTCTTGAAAAGCACGGCACTTGCGCTGGCTCTGGCCGGCGCGGCGCTCGTCACCACCGGCACGGCCGGTGCAGCGGGCGTTACCTTGGGTATCGGCCTCAGCGACAACCATCATGATGGCGATCGTTCGGGCGCAGTCATCGCGCTCGACTTCGGCAGTGTCGCATACGGCTATCGCGACGGTTATTGGGACAATGACCATCAGTGGCATCGCTGGAGCAACGATAACGACTATCGGACCTATCGCGACCGTCATAGCAGCAGCTACTACGACTGGAATCACGACCGCGATCCGAACAACGGCTGGCTGCGGAACTAAGTCCACTTCATATCGGAACCCTCGGCCGTCCTGTTGGTCGAGGGGCTTCGCCATTCGGCGGCTGCCGGCGTCAACCCCTCAGGCGTGAAATGCCGGTCATAAATCGTCACCAAAGGAGCCAAACCATGAGTATGAGATCTTTCCTGCTTTCCGCTCTCGCGGGACTGGCGGTCGCCAGCGTCGTGTCGTTTGGCGCGCCGGCGCAAACCGACGCAGCCGCGCCAGCGACAGACCAGGCGGCGCCGCAGCCAACCGACTCGAACGCGACGGGCGGGCAGACGCCAGCCACCGCGCCATCGGTTGAACGGGTCAAGCAGCACCATCACCGCGGCATCTACCGTGGCCAAAGCGGACCGCAAGACTCGACGCCGGCAGAGAAGTCCGCAACCGAGCTTCTTAATCAGCAGCAGCTTGCGGCTGCGCAAGCGCCGGCGAAGTAAAGAACCGCGCTCGGACGCGTTGCAGGGACGGCATCCTTAATTACGGAATCCCGTCGCCACGAGATAAAGTTCGACCGACTCCTTGCGCGAGGCGGGCGGCTTGACGTGTTTGACCTCGGCGAAGCGCTTCTTGACCCGCGCCAGAAGCTCGCCCGTCGCGCCGCCCTGGAACACCTTGCCGACGAAGGCGCCGCCGGGCCTCAGCACTTCCTCGGCGAGATCGAGCGCCGCTTCGAACAGCGCCAGTGTGCGGATGTGATCGGTCTCGCGATGGCCGGTAGTCGGCGCGGCCATGTCGGAGAGCACCAGGTCCGCCTCCCCGCCCAGCGCGCGCTTCAGCGCCTCGGGCGCGCCCGCGTCGAGCAGGTCGCATTGCAGGAATTCGACGCCGGGGATCGGCTCCATCTCAAGAATGTCGGCGGCGACGATGCGGCCCGCCTCGCCCACGCGCTCGGCCGCCACCTGGCTCCAGCCGCCGGGCGCCGCGCCGAGGTCGAGCACGCGCCCGCCGCGCTTCAACAGATGGAACCTCAAGTCCAGCTCCGTGAGCTTGAAGGCCGCGCGCGAGCGGTAGCCCTTGGCCTTCGCCGCGGCGACATAGGGATCGTTGAGCTGGCGCTCCAGCCAGCGCTTGGACGATAGGGTGCGCCCGCCCGTGCTGCTCACCCGCACGCGCCGCTCGCCGCGCCCCGAACCGGTTGGCTTCATCGCTTCGCCTCCGCCGCCAATTCGCGCAGGATGCCCTCGCGCAGGCCGCGGTCGGCGACGCGCAGCCTGGCGCACGGCCACACCGCCTGGATGGCGCTGAAGATGGCGCAGCCCGCAACGATTAGATCGGCGCGCTCCTCGCCGACGCAGCCGAGCTTGGCGCGCCCCGCGCGATCCAGCATCTTCAGCATTTCCACCACTTTGAGAATGTCGGCGCAATCGTGCCAGGTCGCGTCCACCCGCGAACGCACGTAGCGCGGCAGCCCCAGCGCCACGCCGGCCAGGGTCGTCACCGTGCCCGAAGTGCCCAACAGATGATGGCGCGCGGGATCGAAGGGGCCCTTCTTGTCCATCTCGCGGCGCACCGCGGCGAAGCGGGTGAGCATCACTTCGTGCATGGCGGCGAACGAGGCGGCGCCATTGGCTTCGGCCAGCGACATGACGCCAAGCGGCACCGAGGCGAAATGCACCAGCGAGACCTCGCTTGCCTTTTTCAGCCAGATCGCTTCGGTCGAGCCGCCGCCGATGTCGAACACCAGCGCGCCGTCATACTCCTCGCCGATCAGGGGAGCACAGCCGATGGCGGCTAGGCGCGCCTCCTCCGCGGCATCGACGACCTCGAGCCGGATGCCCGTTTCCCGCGCGGCGCGATTGATCAGCTCGCGGACGTTGGCGGCGCGCCGGCACGCCTCGGTGGCGACGGCGCGCACTCGGCGCACGCGATGGCGGCGGATGCGCTGGGCGCAGACCTTGAGCGCGGCCACGGTGCGCTCGATCGCCGCCTCGCCCAGCAGGCCCGACTGCGCCACGCCCTCGCCCAGCCGCACGATGCGTGAAAAGGAATCCACGATCCGCAATTGGCCCACCCCCTCCGGCTGGGCGATCAACAGGCGGCAATTGTTGGTGCCCAGATCGAGGGCGGCGATCAGCGGCCGATGGGGCGGCCTGCGCCGCCGCCGCCTCTTGCGCCCCGGTCCGCTCTCATCCAACGCCCTCTCCGCCGATTTGCGGCCGGGACGCTAGCACGGCCGGGCGGGCGCACGTATGTCCTTGAACGAAGGGGGGAAACCGGGCTAAACGAGGCGCCCGTTGGGGGATCGTCTAACGGTAGGACTGCAGACTCTGACTCTGCCTGTCTAGGTTCGAATCCTAGTCCCCCAGCCCATTCCAC
>Ga0182027_10012719_pt1 | contig 11801 bp, 5 predicted proteins | sample 712E1DmetaG_FD_121300 | JGI IMG/M metagenome (GOLD analysis project Ga0182027, IMG submission 121300) | Permafrost microbial communities from Stordalen Mire, Sweden - 712E1D metaG (Illumina Assembly) | ecosystem: Environmental > Terrestrial > Soil > Wetlands > Permafrost | place: Sweden...
CCGGTGACCGTGGCGACCATCGTCATGCTGGGCGAGCCCAGGCTGGCGATCGTGCCGACGGTCCAGTTACCGGTCACTGAGCTGTAGCTGCCCTGGCTGGGCGTGGCCGAGACGTAGGTCAGGCCGGCCGGCAGGGCGTCGTGCAGGATGACGTTGTGGGCGGCGTTGGGGCCGCCGTTGGTGACTCCCACCGTGAACGTCACCGGATTGCCCACGTTGGGGGTGGGGTTGTTGACGATCTTGGTCACTGCCAGGTCGAGGGACTGCGAGACGGTGGCGCTGGCCGAGTTGTTCCCTCCGTTGCTGTCGAACGAATCGGAGGTGATCGTGGCGGTGTTGGTTCGGGTGCCGGCCAGGGCGACGTGTGCCACCAGTGAGAGGGTCGCGGAGGCGCCGTTGGCCAGAGTTCCGACGGTCCAGGTGGTGCCCGCCCAACTGCCCAGCGATGGGTTGGCCGAGACGAACGTCAGGCCGGCAGGCAGCGCGTCGACAACCCTGACGTTGGAGGCAGTGTCGCCGCTGTTGTTCATGGCCGTGATGGTGAAGGTGACGTCGGTGCCCTCGTCGGGAGTGGAGTTGCTGACGGTCTTGGTGACCGCCACGTCGGAGATGAGCGGAGTCGTGGTCGCGCTGTACTGGTCATCCTCGCTGCCGAGGTGGTTGTTCGGAGTTGAATCCGGATCGCCGTCGTTCGAGTGGGTCACTTCTGCCGTGTTCGTGGCAGTGGCGCTTGTCGCCGCCACGGCATTGATCGTGAGGACCTTGGATGTTCCGGCCGCAACCGTTCCGGTCACGGTCCAGATGCCGGTGCCGGAGTTGTACACGCCCTGGGGCGCTTGGTAGCTGATGTAGGTGATCGCGGGTGTCGGGACCAGGTCCTTGACCTGGACGCCGGTTGCGTCGTCGGGGCCGGAGTTGGTGAGGGTGATGGTGTAGACGACCGGCTTGTTCGCGCCGGGCCGCGGCACGTCGACCGTCTTGGTGAGACTCAGGTCAGCCTGCGGGATCGTATCGGTATCTGTTGCGGTGTTGTCTGCTGGCGTGGCGTCGGCGTGGTGGGTTCCGTCGTCGGCGATGGTCGCGGTGTTGACGATCTGCGTCAGCCCCGAGGGGATCGGGTCGACGACGGTGACGGCGAATACCTTGCTGCCCGCGTTGCCCGGCATCGGAGCGACCGAGCCGATGTTGGCGTGGCAGACAGTGCCGGCGGCTGCGTTGTTGGGGCAGGCGCCGCCGCCCACGGCCAGCCAGGTGGCGGCTGTGCTCTGGCCGGAGTTGAAGGTCGAGCCGACGGGCACGGTCTCAGTGACGACCACGCCGGTAGCGGTCACGTTGCCGTTGTTCTGGTAGCTCACGGTGTAGAGGTTGACCTGCGCGGCGATGGCGGTCGTGACGCCGTCGGTCTTGGTGATCGCCAGATCGACGCCGGTCACCGTGGCCGTGACCGTCCTGGTGACGTTGTAGTCGTTGAGCGCGCCGCCCGGATCGAGGTTGCTGCCGGTCCGCTCGTAGTCGCTCGGTCCGGCCAGGGAAGTCCACGTGGCCACGGCGGTGTTCGTGTAGGCGCTACCCAGCTGGGAGTTGGGCTTCACGCCGATCGTGGCCTGGTACGTGATGGTGCAGGTGTGATTGAGAGGGAACGAGGTGAAGGTAGTGGTGATGACCCCAGCCGAATAGGAGGGCGTGCTCACGTCGGCGTCGGGGCAGGCGCCCGCGTTGAGCGCGCCCGCGTAGGTCCAGCCGGCGGCGACGGGCAGTGTGTCGACCAGCTTGACGTCGTAGGCGGTTATGTCGCTGGCCCCGTTGCCGTGGCTCAGGGTCAGCGTGTACGTGACGGTGTCGCCGAAGTACGGCGTCGTAGAGCTCACGGTCTTGGTCATCCGAACGTCGGGCTCGAAGACGGTCACCTTCTGCTGCGCCGGCGCGGCGACGTCGACCGGAGTCGCGCCGTTGGTGTAGGTCAGCTTGGCGCTGTTCCAGAGGTCGGTGCCGGCCTGGTTGCCGGCGACGTTTGCCACGCGCACCGTGACCCGGATCTCGAACTGCTCGTTGCCGGTCAAGCCGTCGACCGGCACGACGGTGTCGCCGAACGTCAGGGCATAGGCGTGATGAGTTCCGTCGGGCACAGTGACGACGGGCGTGGGGTTGGAGTCGGTGAACGTGCCGGAGAACGGGGATGCCAGAAGGCCGCCGCTGGTAACCGGCGTGGCGCTCAGGAAGACGAGCCCATCAGGCAGCGTGTCGGTGACGACCAGCCCGCGCGTGGTGCCCTCGGGCAGGGTCACGACGAGATCGAAGGTCGACTCCGCTCCGACCGGCGCGTTCGCCAGAGACGGTGCGTTCTTCACGATCGACGGCGCGGCCAGGGTCTGGTCGACGTGATTCGTGTTGGTGTAGTCGTTGATGCCGCCCGCGCCGGTGCGCTCGCCGGTTGGGGTGCCGGAGTCGGCTGCGTGGGTCGAGCCAGTGGCATTGCCGCCGGCTTCGTCGGTCCCGGTCAGGCCGGGCAGGCTCGAGTACGTGGCGTTGGCCGTATTGGTGAACGTCTCTCCCGCCGGTTCCGTCGTGACGACGGTCGTCGTGACGTCGACGGTGCACGTCGCGCCCGGAGCGACCTCGGCAAGCGTTATGTTGATCAGCGCGCCGGACGAGGCGTTCGGGTTGGGTCCGGGAACGCAGGTTGTGACGATGCTCGACGGCGGCGAGACGAGCGCCGCCGGAATCGTGTCGAGGATCTGGTAGTCGTATGCCGGCGCGGTGGCACTTGAGTTGGTCACCGAGATTCGGTAGACGATGCCGTCGCCGGCGTCCACCGGGTGAGTGGTGATGCTCTTGGTCAGAGCCATAGCCGGCTCGACGACGGTCTGGGTCAGCGGCCCGTTCGAGTCCTTGAGCTTGGCCGGGGTCTGAGCCGCGGGAAGCGGCGGGTCGGCCCAGATGGCGGCCCGGTCGGTCAGGGATGTGCCGCTCTGGTTGCCGAGGACGTTGTCGACGAGAACGTTGAACTCGATGACAACGAGCTCGGCGTCGTCGTCGCGGTCGCTGTTGGTCACGGTCCCGAGATCGAAGATGGGATCGTCGCCGGGCTGGAACCCGTTGAGGGCGCCCGCTCCGCCCGATCCACCGCTTATGGCGCCGCCGGGCATGACGTATGTCGGGTGGTTGCCCAGGGTCGGCCAGGTATCGGCGCCGCTCTTGTACAGGTCCGAGCCCGGGTCGCCGTTCGGCACCGAAGTCGAGGTCATTCCTGCGTCGTTAGTGACCAGCGCGATCTTGGTCGTGTTGTCGTTCAGGTACGTCAATCCTGGGCTCAGCGTGTCTCGGATGCTCACGCCGTCGGTGACGCCCTCGGGGATCGTGACGTATACGCGGTACCGGACGATTTCGCCGATCTCAACGTTGGTGGTGCCGGTCGTGCCGGCTTCGGACGTGGTTACGACGGACTTGACCGGTGCCGGCTGGACCACGTCCACGGTCACGGTGCTCGAACGGGCGTAGGTGTTTGCGGTGCCGCCCGGGTCGGATGTGGTCCCGGTCCGTTCCGTCGAGACGTCGCTATAGGTGCTGAGCCCGGGCAGCGTGTTGTGGTCGCCGGGCAAGCTTGTCCACGTCAGCTTGGCGTCGTTCGTATAGGTGGAGTTGGCCGGCACGGTGTCCGCCAGGACGGCCTGGTATTGGATCGTGCACGAGCCGCCTTCGGGGAAGTTGTCCCAGTGCGCGCTCATGCCCTGGCCGGCGGCAGAGGGCCCGGAATCGGGCGGGGTGGCGCAGGTCGTGGTCCTGACGCCGAAGTTGACGGCCGAGTAGTCGAGCCCGGCGGGGAGCAGGTCGCTCCAGTCGACACCGAACGCGTCCGTGCCGTGGTGGTTGATCGTGTCGGTCGGGTTGGCGATGGTGACGGTGAACGTGAAGACGTCGCCGGCGTCGCCGGTCGTCTTGTCCGCCGACTTACCGACGGTCATGAGCGGCTCTACGACGGTCAAATCGGCGGCCGCGGCGGTATTCGAGTGGAACGTGACCGGCTCGGCGTTCTGCCAGAACATCTCGGCGCCGTTGTGCAGCGTCGTGCCGCGGACGTTGCCGGGGACGTTCAGGACCACGGCGTCGTAGGTGATCGTGATCGTCGCGGGCGACCCGGCGTTGACGTTGCTGTTGGTCACGGTCCCCAACGCAAAGGTGAGGTCGCGGCCGCTATTGGCCACGGTCAGGTCTTTGCCCGTGTCGCAGGCGTCGGCCCATCCGCCGGCGAGGTCCGTGGAGACGCCGGAGGTAGCCACGATCGGGGTGCCGCCGTGGCAGGCCACGAAGGCCATGCCGGCCGGAAGCGAGTCCACCAGCCTGGAGTTGAGCGCGACGCCCTCGGGAATCGTCAACACGACCCGGTAGGTGACTATCTCGCCCACGGTCACGTTGTTGCCGGTGGTCGTGGCCTGGTCGGTCGCGACGACGGACTTGGCGGCGGCCACGGCCGGGACGTCTACCTCGGCTCCGTCGGAGGTGGCGTAGTCGTTGAGGGCACCGCCCGGACCATCGCTTCCTGTCCGCTCACCCGGGACGGGGCCCGGCAGGCTTGTCCAGGTCAGGTTCGCGGTGTTGGGCAGGGAGGTCCCGGGCGCCACGTTCGAGTCGATCTTGACGGAGTAGTGCAGGACTGCGGTCTCGCCCTGGGCGATCTTGTCCCACTTGACGTCCAGAACGCCGGCGACGACGGTGAGGGAAGAGACGGCCGGGCCGCCCGGATCCTGAGCGAACGGAACGCTGCCGTCGTAGGTCATCCCGGTCGGGATCTTGTCGGTTTCCTCGATGTCGAACGCGGCACCGCCGTTCGGGTCCGCCACGGCGCCCGGGTCGGAGATAGTGATGGTGTAGTTGATCGTGTCGAAGGCGTCGCCGCTGCCCTTGCTGGCGTCCTTCCGGATCGACAGCTGCGGCTCATGTACGACCACGGCCGGGGCCGAGGCCGGGCCGACGCTCACTACGGTGCCGCCGTCCCAGAGGAACGTGGCGGCGTTCTGCAGGCTGGTGCCGCGGTTGGTGCCGGTCGTGTTGAGGACCACCGCGTCGTAGGTGATCGTGATCGTGTCGGCGTCGCCGTTGGCCGCGTTGCTGTTGACGATCTGGCCCAGGTTGAAGGTGACCTGCGGCCCGTCACTCCCGACGACGGTCGGGTTGGCGCAGACGTCGGCGAATCCGCCGGCATGATCGGTCGTGACGTCGGCCGACGGTTCGATGGATTGGCAAGCCGTGAAGCCCAGCCCCGGCGGCAGCTGATCGACGACCCGCGCGTTGGGCAGCGTGCCCTCGGGGATCGTCAGAGTGACCTTGTAGGTGACCCTCTCGCCGATGGCGACCGAAGTGCCGTTGCTCTGGCCGGTGCTCTCGAGTGTCTTGTCGATGACCGGCTGGGCCAGTGTCACCGTTGCGTCGTCGGTGAGCCAAGCGGCGAGGTGGTTCGCCGAGGCCGGGTCGTTGCTGAATCCCATCAGGGTTGCGGTGTTCTGGATGACGCTCGTGGGGACTGCCGAAGTGGCGACCTGAAGCGTGTAGGTGATGACGGCAATGTTGGTGCCGGCCGTGTTGTCGGCGCCCGCGCCTGAGGCGCCCGCCGCAAGCGACCCAACGGTCTGGCCGTCGACGGATGGGTCCGTGAACTGAATGCCGTCGTGGAACAGCTGGTCGCCCTGGCCGATGTCGCCGCCGCCGGTGATGTTGGTGGCGGCGATGGCCGTGCCTGCGCCGTTGGTGATGCACATGTCGAAGCCACCGACCGGCTCGCGCATGTCGGCCGGGATCGCGTCCTTGACCTTGACGTTGAACGCCGAGGCATGGCCGGTGTTCTGGACTACGACTGCATATCGGACGTAGTCGCCCGCATCCACGCCGAGCAGATCCTGGTTAAGTGGATCGGTTAGCGGGTTGTCGGTGAGACGCGCATTCGTGATCGGCGCGCCCGTGAAGGCCGGGCAGGCGGCGGGATCGTTCGGGGCGACCGTCGGCTTGAAGGCCACCACGCCGGTCGTAACCGGGGCGAAGACTCCGGCCGGGTTGTCGGTCCCAACCACGCCCTTGGTGATGGCCAGGACGGGCTGATCCAGCGTGATCTGGACGATCGCGTCGGCGTTGACCACGGTACCAACCGAGTTGCTTGTCTGGCTGCGCGCCTGGTTGGTCAGCAGCAGGCCGTCGGCGAACGGGTCGGTTGAGACGGTGACGGTGAAGAGGATGTCGGCGTAGCTGAGTTGGGCCGGATAGAGAGCGTAGTTGCCGTAGGTGAAAGTGACGCTGTTGGCGGTGGAGTCGAAGCCGACCACGGGCTTCGGTGCGTCGGGGCAGGACTCCGCGGGCGTATCCGAACTGCACCGCGTGTGGAAGTTGTCGTCCGGGCCGTAGTTGGCATAGCCGGTCTCGGGGATCGTGCCGGGGTCCGCCACGGCATCGAACGGGTGGGTCATTTCGGTCGCATAGAAGACCGGCAGCGGCAGGAAGTCGGTGACACTGAAGTCGTCGGTGCGGCTGGCCGGGAAATCTTGCTTGAGCCTGTACGTGACCCGGTCGCCCGGCGAGACGTGCACGGGATTCGGGATCGTCGTGCTGTTGTTGATGGCGTAGATCGTCTTGGTGAGGACGCCGCGATGGATCGCGATCGAGGCCGTGGTGCCTGCCGGCTTGGCTCCCGGGCCGCCGTCGCCGATGCTGTGGCCGTTCGGCGCGAGCGTGCCGGTGTCCAGCAGGTCGCCGTAGACCGAGGCGACGTTGTCCAGCGTGTCGCCCTCGACTACTTCCTGGCCGCCTACATAGGTCCGCTGGACGATCGTGTGGAAGATGATCTGGACCATGGTGGGGCCATCGCTGTGGGCGCAGTCGGGCGGGTCGCTGCCGCCCAGGCCGACGCAGTTGCCGATGAGGCTTTCGCTGGACACGCCACGGGCATTCAGCTCGGTGGAGACGCGGAACCTATATGGGGTCTTGCCGTCGCCGTCGACGCCGGAGACCACGTAGTCGCCGCCCGCCATCGCCTGGGCCGGCAGATCGACGTTGCCGCTGACCGACATCGTCGGAGTAAAGCTCGGATCGAACACCGAGCCGTCGCCGATCACCGAGCCGTCGCCCCGCCTGTCGTTGCCCATGAGGTCGTCGACGATGATGTTGTTGAAGGCGAAGTAGTCGGAGACCTGGACGTCGATCGTCCACTCCAGGATGTCGCCGGGTCCGACCTCACCGGGTCCGATCTTTCTTACGCCCTTCTGGATCGCGATCGACTTGTCGGCGAGCGTGTGGGTGGCCGGGCCGGCGGTGACGTGGATGTCGGTGCCGTCGGCCGTGTCCGCCGGGTTCCACTTTCCTGCGGCGGTGACGCTGTCCATGGAAGTGTTGAAGGCGCCGGTCGTGGGGTCGAGCACGGGGTCGCCGGCCAAATTGAGGCTGGGCACATAGAAGTTGAACGTGGCAGTGGCGGTGGAGGTGGTCGGCCCAGGTCCGCCGACCGGGCCGAAGTCGATGACGAGTTGCCCGCCCGGCTTCGTTGTGAACGGCTCCGTGATGGAGCTGAACGGAGACGAGGGCGCGTTCGTCGAGACGTACTGGATTGTGTCGGGCAGAACGTCGGTGATCGTCACGTCGTCGACCGTCTGGCCCGGGGCGATCGTCACGTCGATCCGGTAGGAGCGCTGATAGTCAGGGCCGGTCGCGGTCTCGCTCTCGGGCCCGATGTACGACTTTGTGACCCGCATGATCGTCGGGGTGATCGTGGCCGGGACTACGGGGCCGATCGTGCTCGGATCACCTTGGGTGGGGTCGTTCAGCGGCGTCCGGCCGAATTGGAACCCGCCGTTGACGTCGACCTCGAGGGGCACGCCGACGTCCGCGCCGGTGCTGATCCTGGCAGTGACGTGCACGACCGCCTTCGGCTGGCCGGGCGTGAACGAGCCGAACGGAAGCCGAAGGACCCAGTATTCCTGGCCGGGTGCGATGTCGTGGATTATCACCGCGTGGCCGTCAGGGTCGAGTGCGTACGGATGCGGGGCGTTTCCGAACCCGTCCGGATGCAGCTGCGTGGCGGTAACGCCCTGGGTGAGGTACGTGGCGCTGATGAAGCTCATGCCGTCGCCGGCGTCGTCGCCGACCGGCAGCTTTATGTCGACGTACGGGCCGTACCCGGGCTGGCTGGGTGAGGCGTTCCAGAACGACACATCGAACCCGACGGTCTCGCCGATGAAAGCCGAGGCCTGGAGGCCGACCTGGACGGTCGGTATGGGATCAGTGGGATCGCCCTTGGCCACAGGCGCGCCCACGAGGGCGGCCAGGACGGGCGAGAGCGTGACGGCAAGGAGGACAGCGAGAAGCCCGATGCCGAGGCGGCGGCGACCCCAACTTCCGGACACGGGCAAAACCTCTTCTGGGACCGTTCAGCACGAGCTGTGGCATGCCATCCCATTGGCAGCGTAGGTTGCAACCAGTTCAATTCGCCCTGCACGTCCGTACCTGGCTGCGGCGGCGTTCGAGGGGGGCCCACTAGTCCTAACGGGCCAGTTCTTCTGGGCCCTTCGAACGGCGGCGTGGGCCCGAGTCCGGCGGCCGGCGCCTCCGCGGGTTGCAAAAGAGCCGCGCAGTACCCGGCCCACTCGCCTATCGTGTCCGCTAACCCGCGGCCCGCTCCGGGGTCATGGTCGGTCCATGGCCCGAATGTCGGATAGTCGAGTACGCCGCGGTGGATTACGGTGCGCCGCATGGACGAGACCAACCGCATCTGCCCCTGGTGTTCAACGCCGATCCCCTCCACGGCCGACGCCTGCCCCAAATGCGGCGCCATCGTCGAAGGCGCGATAGCGAAAGACATTCCCGGCCTCACCATGGTCGACCCCTTGGCAGTCCTCGGCGGCGTTCCCGATGAAGGAATCGTTCCGGATGTCGTCGACCCCAAGGTCCTGTTGAGGACCGGCGTGTACGAGGCGCCGGTCAACCCCGAGGCGCTCCTGCCGCCGAGCGAAGCCGTTCGCCTCGAGATGCGCAAGATGGAGCTCGAAGCCCAGATCGAGAACGCGGGCACGGAACTGATAAATCCGGAGGGCGACGAGTCGATAGACGCCCCGGCCCCGTCCGACGAGGCGATCGAAGCAATGCAGGCCGGTCTTCTGGACAAGCTCGGACCCGCCGGCGAGACGGATCTCGCGGACATGGCGGCGCCGTGGGAGGACCCCGAACTGGAGCAGCGCGTCTCCGGGTGGTCTCCGCCCGAGGTCGACAAGAAGTAGTCGTCCCCAGGCGCGCCGGCCGCGGCCGCACCTCGCGCCCTCAGGACTTCGGCTGCGCGGACGGCCCATTGCGCCCGGAGTAGCATTGCACTGCCAGATGTCGAGGGGCAGCGAATCCTCGCTCAGTTCGAGGTATTGAGATGGACACGAACGATCAGACCGGACAGAGCGACCAGCCCGGCGCCGGCGAGCCCGGTGGGAGTCCCCGTCGCGAGCAGGTCGAAAAGGCCCGCGAGCTCGGCGAGCGCTGGCTCGGCCAGCTCCAGGTGATGATCGAAGAGGCGGGCAAGACGGCCGGGCCGGTCTTGCGCGACGTCGCCGCCAAGGCAGCCGAACTGGCGGCCGTCGCGGCCGAGAATGCCGGCCCCGTTGCCCACAGGGCAGCGGACGTGACCGAGCACGTCGGCGATCGACTGGCCGCACGCAGCAAGGACCTGGCCGCGGATCTGCGCAAGGCCGCGGAAGCCGCCCGAAACCAGGCCGCCGGTTCCGGCGACAGCGCTGAGCCGAAGTCGGACGACGCCCCCAAGAGCTAGACGCAGCTCCCGGCCGAGGTGCGGCTCGCAGCCGCGCCGCGGTCCGAGGCGATCCGCTAGAGCGGGACGACCGTTCCGCGGAATACTTCCGAGCCGTTCTCCCGGCGCACCCTGAACGCGCGACCCACGCCGATCGGCCATACCCGGCCGACCAGCAGGTCGTCCCGCTCGGCCGCGGCCACGAAGTCGATCTCGTAGCGCCGCGGAGCAAGAAGCATGGCGCCGTCGCCCGCGGCTTCGAGTGCCTCCTCGAAGTAGTCGAGATACACGCTGTTGTTGACGTGGTCGAGCGGATCCAGGTCGCGCCGGTGAACGCGGAACCTCCGCTCGGCCGCCTCGGCGGGCATCGGCGGCAGGGCGACCTTGAGCATCTCGAAGCTGGATGCCGAGTCGGCGACGAACTTCATCATCTCTTCCGGGACTCGAGTCGGCACCCCGCGCTCGTTGGTCATCACCCAATCGATCTCGAGGACGGCGATCAACTCACCCGACGCGCTCCGGACCTCGCTGTGCCGATGGGCGGCGATGCGGCGATAGCCCGTGACCTGAGTCGTCATGTATGCCTGGCCGTAGGTCGGCACCGATCCGTGGACGTCGATGCGCAGCGCCCGAACCAGCCAGTAGAGGCCGCGCGACGAATACCAGTCGCGCCCGAAACCCATCAGCGTCGAATGCTGCCACGCGATGTCGGCCGCCCAGGCCAGGTAGATTGCCGTGCGCATCGATTCGGCGCCCGTGGCTTCTTCGAAGCGGACGCGGTACGGCCGGACGATCCGGTACGGCAGCTGGTCGACAAGCAAGTCGGGCCCCGTCACGGCCGCTCCGCCAGCTCGTCGAGCGATTCCAGGGCTACGAGCCCGGTTCGGTCGTGGTTTGCGCTCGAGCGGTCGAGCCGAAGCTCGCACGACCGACGGGCATCGAAGACGACGATCGCGACGCGCAGCCCAATCTCCTCCTCGGCAGCGTGGGCGCGGGCATCGTCGAGCTGGTTCAAGACGTCGGAGTTGATGCCGCGAGCGCCCCACTTGCAGTCGTATACCTCGGGCTTCTCGGCCGACTCAACGGTCACGTCGTAGGGATGTATCTCCGCCCGAACGCCGTCGAACAGGACGCGCCGCTCGCGCCTGACCGGCGCGTCGGGACCGGCGCGGCGGGCGAGGAGCCGGGCCGTCAGTTCCTCGACGACCGCGCCCCGATACGAACTGCGGGCCGCCTCGCCGCGCTCGGCGACTTCGAGCGACGCCGCCAGGACCAACTCGGCGTGCGCCCACCGCGCCGGATCGGATCCCTCGCTAAAGAGTGACGGAAAGATCCGCCGCCAAACATTCGCGTCGGTGCGCTCGCCGTTCATCGCCGCCCGGGCGAGGAGCCGTTCCGCGGCATCGCCCTTCGCCAGCAGCGTGGCGACTCGAGCGACCAGTGGATCCGCCTGGATCCCCGCGTATACGACCGCTCGCGCGTCCTTCGCCGCGTCCTGGAATCTCATCGCAGCCCGCCGAGCATCCGGAAGGGCGAGTCTTCGTCCGGCTCGGCCGCGGCCGCCTCGCCCGCGCGGCCGCCGGATCCGTCGGCACCGTCCGGCCCGTCCACGTCCCCGCCGAGCGCCAGCGCCACGACGTGCGGAAACGTCGAGAGCCAGTCGATCGCTTTGTGCGGGTCCGTGATGAGCCCGATTTCGGCGATCGCCTCGTCGACGGCTTCGGTTTCGGCGGCGGTTGGGGCGCGCCCGCCGTCGGCGGCAGACAGCGCTTCGATGGCGGGCAGGTATGCATCGACCAGGTCGGTAACGTACTGCCACTCGTCTTCGACGGTTTCGGCCAGGTCGGCCAGCGCCCGATACGCCTCGGCGGCCCGCCCTGTGACTACATGTCGGTCGTTCACCTCTGTAGCGTAGCGACATGCTCGCGTCGGTGGCAGGATGGGCGGGCAACGATTGGAGGATCGATATGGATCTGGGGCTAAAAGGGCGATCCGCGCTTGTCGGCGGCGCATCCGCCGGGCTCGGGCGGGCCAC
>Ga0182027_10012720_pt1 | contig 11801 bp, 5 predicted proteins | sample 712E1DmetaG_FD_121300 | JGI IMG/M metagenome (GOLD analysis project Ga0182027, IMG submission 121300) | Permafrost microbial communities from Stordalen Mire, Sweden - 712E1D metaG (Illumina Assembly) | ecosystem: Environmental > Terrestrial > Soil > Wetlands > Permafrost | place: Sweden...
CGAGGTTATAAAGTCTGACTCTCCCATACAAATCTGCCAACCGACCGACCACAACTAGCAGTACGGTCGTCATCAGAGAATAGCCGGTGATAATCCATATTCCATGAACGATACTCGCGTGCAAATCCAGTAAGATAGTGGGAAGCCCTATGATTACGATTGTGGAATCCAGACTTGCCATGACTAGACCAATAACGGTGACAGATAAAGCCACCCATTTATAATCTATTTTTAATTTCATAGAAGCTATCCGCCAATAATATTATCGTGTGTTATTGATTAAGCAGAAACGAGACGACCTTGTCCCAATGATTACAATATTTAACGGCAGAAAATATCAGGCCTAGGGCATTTACTTATTTTAGATGGTTGATTACAATGATCGTTCCTTTACAACACTTAGCAAGACTAAATTAGACATCTCCGTTGTGAAATTATTGATAAAGTTGCTTGAAGGTGGATATTTCTACTATTCGCGAAGATTTACGCATTAACTAGCTCACGATGATTTAAAAGAGGCGGCATATCTCGAGTATAATTCTTTAACTTTCCTATTTACAAATAACGGGATTGAAACGCCGTAACTAACCTGTAACTAATTCACAATGTAAAGGAATATTTTGTGTTTAACCTTCTTTCCGAAACTAGGACAATTCCGAGCAATTGATTGACCATCGGAAATGGCAGTGAACAAAATGAGTTTTTGTTTAACGACAGGTAGCTTAGGGATAACAATTTGTGGTAATAGCTGAACGGGCAGTGGTTAATCCTAGATTTTGGTAAAACTAATTTTGAGTCAATGCGTCCTGTTGACAACCATTTGATAATTGTTTAAGATTATGCTCTCATCTGTTTATCCTACAATGAAATACTTTCAGCAAACTTGTAAACGCTCTGTTCGGGAAGATGATTCCCCGACTTGAGTTGTTGCTATAAGTAATGAAAATGAAGCGATGAACTACCGTCCGTATTTGGGCACTTGGATGGCAGGGAGCCAATAGTGAAACCGACCTTTTAGGTCGGTTTCTGTTTTGTTAAAGGAGAATATCGATGCAATCCAATCATGGAATTAGCTTGAAAATGGAGATCGAAGAGCCAAGAACATTAGGTGCTTAACATGAAAAATAAAATTATTTCTGTTTTGTTTGGCCTGGTGGTGGTGCTGAGCTTCAGCATGACCAAAGCGGCGCCGGCTCTAGCGGACGGCCAGAGTACCCTCTTCAGTCCGGAGTACGGTACAGAGGGCACATCCATCACGGTTTCGGGGTCGGGATGGGGAACCCCTGATACTATCAACGACGTTACCGTGGGCGGTATCCCTGCCACCAACTATTCCCTGTCAGTTGATAGCGATGGCAGACTATTAGGCACCATCACGGTACCTCACCACGTAACAGGCGGTTGGCAAGATATTGTTATTACTGGATCTAACAGTGGTACTCATACCTTCAGCAACGTATTTATAGTACAAACTGCCATTTTCAGCCCGGACTCCGGTCCGGTGGGCACATCCATAACTGTAACAGGGGATGGTTGGATGGCTTATGAGCTTATTAATCATACGACCGGCGTTACCATAGGCGGTATCCCTGCCACCAATACCATATTAGTTGATAACAGTGACAATACGTTGGGGCATATGTCATGCACTATCACGGTGCCCTTAGTAGGTATCGGAACCCAGGACATCACTATTGTCGGGGCTGCCACTGGTGCCCATACCTTTCCCGGCGCCTTCACCGTGACCGACGCCCCAAGCATAGCCGCTGATATTCTAACCTACAGCTTATCTGGAGAGACGGGCATCATCGATAATATAAAAAACACAATCGATGTCACGGTGCCGGATGGCACTGACGTGACCAATCTGGTAGCCACCTTCACCACCTCAGCCAATATTTCTTCTATCAAAGTTGGCCTGAATGATCAGAAAAGTGACAATACACCCAACGATTTCACTACCCCCGTAACATATACAATCACCGCAGCGGATGATACCGTCACAAAGACTTACACTGTGACCGTCACCACCATGACAGCAACTAACATTGATGTCCCGGGTGACTATCCAAGCATCCAGTCTGCTATCGATGCTGCCGTCCCCGGCAATACCATCCATGTGGCAGCGGGAACGTACAATGAGAATATCACCCTGAAGAACGGAGTTGAGGTACTGGGTGCCGGTCATTTGGTGACCACTATTAAGGGTACTGGTAGCGGCTCGGTGGTGATGGCATCGAATGTAGGCTCGGCAACCAAGCTGGAAGGCTTCACCATCACCAATGGCAGCGCAATTTACGGCGGCGGGATGTACAATGATTCCTCCTCGCCGACAGTGACCGACTGCATCTTCTCCGGTAACTCAGCCACAATTTACGGCGGCGGGATGTTAAATAATTCCTCCTCGCCGACAGTGACCGACTGCACCTTCTCCGGTAACTCGACAATTTGCGGCGGCGGGATGTACAATGATTCCTCCTCGCCGACGGTGAAGAACTGCATCTTCTCCGATAACTCGGCTACTCACGCCTGCGGCGGGATGTACAATTTTTCCTCCTCGCCGACAGTGACCAACTGCACCTTCTCCGGTAACTCGGCTCCTTACAGTGGCGGGATGGTCAATGGATATAACTCCTCGACGACGGTGACCAACTGCACCTTCTCCGGTAACTCAGCCACAACTTACGGCGGCGGGATGTTAAATTATGCCTCCTCGACGACGGTGACCCACTGCATCTTCTCCGGTAACTCGGCTTCCTACGGTGGCGGGATGATGAATCAAGATAACGACTCGACGATGGTAACCAACTGCACCTTCTCCGGTAACTCGGCTTCCTACGGCGGCGGGATGCTCAATGAAAATAACTCATCGACGACCTCGCCGACGGTGACCAACTGCATCTTCTCCGGTAACTCAGCCACAACTTACGGCGGCGGGATGCTCAATAATACCTCCTCGACGAAGGTGACCAACTGCATCTTCTCCGGGAACTCGGCCACAAACGACGGCGGCGGGATGGGAAATTACTATAACGACTCGACGACGGTGACCAACTGCACCTTCTACGGGAACTCGGCTTCCGACGGCGGCGGGATGTACAATTTTGCCTCCTGGCCGACGGTAACCAACTGCATACTCTGGGACGGCGGTGGGGAGATATCCAATGATCAGTCCTCGCCCGGGGTTACCTACTGCGATATCCAGGGGGGATTTAGTGGAACCGGCAATATTAGCGGCGACCCCTTATTTGTCAATCCTTCGGCTAATGACTACCACTTACAATCTAGTTCCCCCTGCATTGATAAGGGGTACAACTCAGCGCCATCGTTACCCGGTACTGACTTTGAGGGTGACCCCCGCATTGTAGCCGGTAATGTAGATATGGGCGCCGATGAGTATGTGCCACCAGATGCAGCACGATCAACCTTAACGCCAACCTCATCAAGTATCACTGCCAATGGGACAAGCACACAGGTATTGACGGTCACAGCAAAGGATGCCAATGGCAATGCTTTAACCAGCGGTGGTGCTACGGTAACCATTACTCAATCTTCCGGCACCGGTACGATAAGTACGGTGACGGATAATAGTAACGGAACCTATACTGCAACAGTTACCTCTCCGACTGCCAGCGGTAGTGCTGTTTTTGTTGCCACACTGGGCGGAAATCCGGTTGAGAGCGGCACCGGCAGTCAGACACAAGCTACGGTTAATTACATTGCAGTTGTTGTTTATATTCCTGCCCCTGTCGTTACTACAACTACCACAACCACGCAACCAGGTAACCTGACCGGTAAAATAGATAGTTCTACCGGTGACTTTACAGCCCCGGTTACTGTACCGTCTGCGGATAATGAAGCCAATGTCTCTATCGATAGCGGTGTCACGGGAACGATTAATGGAGCGCCATTAAGCCAGATAACCGTGGCCCAGGTCGCCGACCCGGAGGCTACCCCGAACTCGAATGCCAATTTCCGTATCGGTGATGTCTTTTATAACTTCGGGCCGAACGGCGCTCAATTCAGCAGTCCGGTGGCACTCATATTACCGTATGATCCCAATCTGGGACCCAATGCCTTTATCGCCTATTGGGACACCACGGCAAATCCCCCCGCCTGGACGACGTTAAGTCCGCCGTTTACGATTGACGCCGTCCATAATACCATCACCGGACATACTACTCACTTTACCGTGTTTTCGGTATTGGCGCCTGCGATTAAACCGGCCTCCTTCAGTTTCAGTAATTTGAGTGTTACGCCGTCTGAAGTGGCGTCCGGTCAGAATGTCATTATCACGGCTACTGTCACGAATTCCGGTGACCTGTCCGGTAGATATAGCGATCAGCTATTAATCAATGGCACGGTTATCAGTACAATGTCAGATTCATTGGCAGGTAATCAAAGCCAGACCATTGGCTTTTCTGTCGATGAGAACACCGCCGGGACTTATAATGTTGTATTGGGGAATTTGAATGGTTCTTTCTCCGTGAAACCAGCTGAGGCGGTAACTACACCAGCATCCCCCATAACTCCGACCACGACGGCCCCATCAACTACCTTACAACCAACTACAACGACGCCGACGCCAACTCCTTCGAATACATCTCCGGTAAGTACGAAATCCACCTCATCAATAGGTTGGATTTTCATAGTGATTGGCGTAGTGGTTGTTATCGCGCTGGCGGTCGGCTTCGTTCTTTTTAGAAAACGGTCTAACGGGAATTAAATATTCCAAAAGATTGGTTTTGTGTCCATAGAAAATCAAATTGACTACACCACTTCGATCTTGTGGTGGCCGCTGGAGGTGATGAGACGGTACCAGCCGTCATCGACGGTCTTATCGGAACCTCCATTCCTTTGGGGATCATCCCTGTTGGAACAGGGAATCTGATTGCGCACGAGCTCAATATCCCGCTTGAAATAGCAGAGGCTGTCGCGCTCATTGCAGGCGCACATAAATCTAGGCAGATCGATGCGCTGCGAATCGGCAAGCGGGTATATGTACTCAATGCCAGTTTAGGCATTAGTGCTTCTGTCCCCGGCGGTACAACGCGTAAAAATAAAAGGCGCTTTGGGCGTATCGCCTATTTCTGGACAGTCATTCTCAAGATATTTACATTAAGAAGACGGTATCTCGTAGTAACAGTTGACGGGAAGGCGCTCAACTATCGAGCTGTCGAGGTTGCAATCTTTAATTGCGGGATTCTCGCTAATGTGCTCTATCCGAAGGGACCAGATATCCGTATCGATGATGGGCACCTCGACGTCTGGATCGTGAGCTCGAAAACATTTCAAGATTACCCGCGGTACTTGTTTCAAATGATCACGAGAATGCGCGCGAAACGTCTCTCGCATTTTCTCAGTTCCGGAAATAGCGTTTCTATAAGGAGTAGTGTGCCTCTGCCAGTGCAAGCTGACGGAGATATTATTGTCAAGAAGGCTCTCAAGCCTCGCCTTAAACCATTTTGGCATGCCCCTATTCTATCACTATTTGTCACATTACCCTCCAATAATTATTTGACTTCTTTCTACTTGACAAAACGTGAGGCAACAAATTGTAAAGTAAGTTTGAGCGTGGTTGGGAGGTAAACGGATACACACGTTAGACAATTATCTGCTCCCAATGCAGGCAGTTACTACGCCAAATAATAATCCCTCTGTATATGTCCATTAAAAGAAAATATCAAGAGTCACATTACATTATTAGGGAAATCTTTTTGTGACTCAACAATTCAATGGATTGTGACTTTAGTTCATTGTGTCACAAAACAGTGATAATTGAGATCAGGCTCTTTTCGATATACCGAAATATAATGTACTATTATATCGGCCTATCAATAAAGGGATGATATGGCCATCCTTATAGCAGCTCTAAAATGGTATTTCATCCGCGTGTGTTGCCAGAAATAGAAAGTCGGTGTATATTGCCATACAAAAAGAACTTCTTTTTGATTTCAAATAAGAATCAAATCTAAAGTCGTGGTATTTTTTTAAATATATGTTGAATTCTAGGGGTTCGAATATGAATTTCACTGCGGATCAGACAGGTTGATACCAAATTTCCCTGAAGATTGATAGTGTTTGATCCACCATAGCCGAGTCTGTATTTCATGATTCATAGCACCATTTTAATTGAAACGATCTCTGTGAATCACACACTTAATCATGTGTTTAATTTTAATATTCAAGATATTCTAAGCAATGTCTATTTGTTTATTCGTGTTCATTTTCTTGACACTTTCTTGATATTTTATCACTTTAGCCCATGTTATGCTTCATGTTATGGAGCTAATTTGGGGGAATATAGCCTCGACCGCAGACCGGAAAAAGCATTTAAGCCAAGATACTCTCAACACATGCAACATCATCAAATTGAGTAAATCTGATGAATACTGCATGGAGCCGGAAAAAAGACCCACTCCAGACGCTCTCCTGATATGTAAGGCGATAAAATCAGGCAAATTAATGGAATACTGGAGCTGGTTGGAAAAAACACCCGTCGAGAAAATCATTGGGAAGTTTTTAGGAATTATCGATTCTAAAAGTAGCGGCCTTCCAATTATATTCGATGAAGAACTATCGAGTGTAAATATTAAGGGTATATCTTTTGACCGGGTACAAAATGTCCAGGCTCGAATGATGACTAAAATTACCCTTCTTGTACTGGTAGAGAGTGAGTCTAAAAAATTAAAGATTTGGGACCAGATACAACTGCGATGGACCGAAAAATACATTACCGAAATCAAGACATATGTACAAATCATCGATGCCATTGTAAAACAATGTGAAAACAGCCGACAAATAGACAAAGCCATCTGCCTTCGCAATAGCATTAAACTGATTAAGGAGACTAACCGTCGGTTTGCAATAGAATGGTAGCCATCAATATTGAAATTTCTTAAATTGAAAAGTAGTTTCTTGGCAATTCTTAGTATCTTTAAAGCCAATTAGCAATTACGAGAGAGGCTATTTGGGGGTTCTAGATAGAAACGATGAGATTTTATATCTTGGTCGGAGACGAATCCAGACCAGTTTTTACAACCATTGCAGCGAATAAAATTGCCTCCAACCTGTAATATATTTGCAATAAAATTAACATGAATGACATCTGCTGATAATATGTTGGAAACATATCCCCCTTAAACTAAAAGTATAAGTTGTTGCGCAGTTAGCAGCCTTTATGTATCGATGGTACTGCTGATATTGTGCGAAGGGGGAGAAAATGGAAGCAAAACAAACGACTGCAAAAGCACCCAGTCCGCAGTCAACAACAGGGATTAAAAGAACTTTAAATCTTACTTCCCTGACAGTAAATGCCATGGCGCTGATTGCTCCTGGAGCTTTTCTCTGGACTACTTTCCAACTGCAAGCCGCTCAAATGAATGGAGCAATATCCACGGCCGGTGAGATGTGGACGGGCCTGGTCGCCGCGCTCGTCCTGGCATTTCTTACCGCTATTTCTTATGGCGAACTCTCGGATATTTATCCCAGGGCAGGTAGCGGCTCATCTTATTATTTCGCCGAGGCAGCTCTGCTGGAAAAAGAAAAGGCCCATCACCGGCAATATGCGCGTATTGCCAAATTCGGCATCGGCTGGATTTCGCACCTGTACTATTGGATATATCCGGGCATCATGGTCGCATTCTCGGCCACTTTGATCGTCTACATCTTCGGTTTGTTCGGTATTGCGCTGAACGTGCCGGAGGAAATACTGGTCGCCGCAGTCTTCGCCATTATTAACGGATATATTGCTTTCCGGGGAGTTACCGGCTCAACCATCACTTCGGTTGTGATCAACGCGATTCAACTGGTGTCCCTGATGTTATTTTCAATACTGGCAATCATATACCGGGTTGCTCACCCCGGGTTAACATACGCTGCGACTGTACCATCCATTCTGCTGCCGCATAATTTTACCAACGTAATATTTCAATCGACCATCGCTATCTTACTATTAGTCGGGTTCGAGTCTGTCACAGCTTTCGGCTCTGAAGCCATTAATCCGAAAAAGGATATTCGTAAAGCTATTCTACTGTCACTGGTCATTCAAGGTGTCTTTGCCTATCTGTTCGAATACTTCGCAGCGAATTATTTTGTCAGTACGCAACTCGTCTCAACAGCTGCCAACGGGGCGGCAGTGACCGGTTATGCTGCAGCCGGTGCTTCGGGAGCACCCATTGGCGAAATGATTCGGTTAATAGGAGATAAGATGCTCGGCGGGACGGGGCTTGCCCTCGTGCTGGTAATGGCCTTTACGGTCGTACTGGCTCTTATCGGGACGACTCTGGCCTGCCTGAACACCGGTGTCCGTATTACCTATGCCATGAGCAAGGACAAAGAGTTACCTTCTATCTTCGGGTTGCTGCACGGACGTTTTGCCACGCCGCAATGGGGCATTTGGGTTCTGGTCGCAGTCTCAGCTGTCTTTGGCGCCTATGGTGTTCTTAATGTTGATAATCTGACTCAGATTACACTGGCGTCGAATACAGGCACGTTCCTGGTTTACGGGATAACCAACCTGATCTGTTTGGTTGCCTTCTGGAGCCGGGCAGGCGCCAATTTGATGAAGCATAAGATAGTGCCGCTACTCGGTTTCCTGGCTAACCTCATGATGCTCGTGGGAGTAGTGGTGCTGAGCTTCAAGGCAGGCGGCAGTACCTCACGGGATACGATCATCGCTTTAGGGATGGTTGTAGTCTGGATAGTTGTCGGAGTAGTGTGGTTTATTCTTAATACTAAGAAACAGGGACATGAAGTCCTCGTTAAAAGTAAACCGCAGCTTACTCAGGACGACATAAATAGTCCGGAGTAAGCACTGGAATGGAATAAATGGAAAGTATCGCGGAAAGAATCCCCCTGTTCATACCCCCGACCGGGTCCGATGACCCGGCCGGGGATTCCATTTTGTGTCGTGCGGTCACCCATAGAGGTTTAGTTCGACTGCATAATGAAGATGCCTTTTGCGTTCTTTCCAAGGAAAACCGGAATCTGTTTGCAGTTTCCGATGGTCTGGGAGGCCATCGCGGCGGCAGTATCGCCAGCGACATGGCTGTCAAGACGATTGAAAGCGAATTTACAAAATGGAATGGCAAAGGCGTGGAACGGTTTGTCGTCAAGGCAATCCAGCGGGCTAATCAGGAAGTCTTCAGTACCGCGCAATCTCATCCTGAACTGATCAGTATGCAAACGACGGCAACAGTTGTCGCAATAGAAAATAATTCGTTAGCAATTGGTCACGTCGGCGATTGCCGGCTTTACCGGGTAAGGAACGGACGCGTTGCAATATTAACACATGACCATTCGCAGGCTGCTGAACTACTCCGGTTACATCTGATTTCACAGGAAGACGCCTCGCAACACCCTGGCAGACATCAATTAACACGGTCGGTCGGTTCATCTCCGTTTCTCCGTGTAGATTTGGTGAAAGATAAGATTAATCCGGGAGATTCTTTCATTCTATGCAGCGATGGGCTCTGGTCTGAGCTTTCCGATGATGTTATAAAAGAAGCTCTGCTCGAAAATGATATCGGGAAATCACTGGAACAATTAGTGGGCATGGTATTGTCCGCCGGCGCTCCCGATAATATTACCGGCATTGTGTTTCGTATTAAATGAAAAAAGAAACAATTGAATATTAAACATTTATCAAAATGTTATTAATTGGTAAATACGAATGCCTGGATCTCAACTCAAAGCTTGACAGTCAGTAGCGATCTGCTTTTATCTTTATGGGGAAATGAATATTGACGATTTTTAAGGAAGTTGGATTACCTGATGACTGATGGAAAGAATCATGAATTTGCCGAACAAGACTTCAAAGAGCCGCCTAAACAAACGGATAAGGCTGCTTCAGAGAAAAACTCTAACCCTGATCTGACTGTAAACGAATACAAACAGGGAGCGCGTCCCGGGGATAATTATGTCCGGAAAAATCAATCATACCGTCATTTCTTTTACGAGAGTGGGGGACATCTTGTCGCCACTCCCGAAGCCAGCGCGGGAGAAAACGGGATACAGCGCGGAATACAGAAGATAAAAGCGACGGTTATCGGTAAGCCGCTCTTTTCAAAAGACGAAATCAATGAGCGATTGACCAAGGTAAAAGCGCTGGCAGTCTTCGGGTCGGACGCGATATCCTCCTGCGCTTATGCCACTGAAGCATCCCTGGTAGTCTTAATGATGGCCGGTAACGGCGCTTTACATATCTCGTTTTTTACCGCTCTCGCGGTTGCTTTACTACTTTCGATGGTGGCGTTTTCTTATCGCCAAACGGTGTACGCCTATCCTCATGGCGGCGGCTCTTATAATGTCAGCAGGCAGAATCTGGGACAGATGGCAGGATTGGTTGCTGCAGCTGCTTTACTCATCGATTATATTATGACAGTTGCTGTCTCTATAGCCGCCGGTTCGTTTGCTGTTACTTCCGCTCTGAACGCCGCCGGCATTAATATCACTGCGATCACGTCATCCTTACCCCCATTCTTCAATCTCAATGTCATCTTGAGTCTGATTTTTATCGGTCTCATTACACTTGGTAACCTCAGAGGCATCAGAGAATCAGGTTCAATCTTCGCTATTCCAACCTATCTTTTTATTTTCAGCTTTGCAGGAATGATAATTGTCGGAGTTATCAAGGTTTTAACCCATTCCCTCGTACCTGCGACCCCACCACCACTTTTACAGATAGCCCAACCCATAACTTTATGGTTGATTTTGCGCGCGTTTTCAGCCGGAGCCGTAGCCATGAGTGGTACGGAAGCGATATCTAATGGCGTCCCGGTTTTTAAACCGCCCGAATCCAAGAATGCAGCCATAACACTGACCGTTATGGCCAGTTTATTGGGTGTCTTTTTCGTGGGAGTTTCCTTTCTTTCGAACCATATGGGACTAGTTCCAGGCAACCAATCGATTGTCTCCCAGGTGGCCTTGGCAGTATTCGGTCAGAACGCATTTTATTACATTTTCCAAATCGCGACGATGGCAGTGCTGGTAGTTGCCGCTAACACTGCTTTTGCTGACTTTCCACGTTTGTCTTCGATACTGGCACGGGACAATTATATGCCCCACATATTTATGAACCGTGGCGACCGTCTTGCTTTCTCATCGGGTATAATATTTCTCGGCACTGTCTCCGCTCTTTTACTGGTTGTTTTTAGAGGTAATGTCGATAGCCTGATTCATCTCTATGCGGTCGGCGTATTCCTGGCATTTAGTATGTCGGATACCGGTATGGTTGTGCATTGGTGGAAGACGCGAGGCAAGGGCTGGAAAACCAGCATCCTGATTAATGGAGCGGATGCTATTCTGACAACGAGCATTTTGATTATTGTGGTTATAACCAAGTTTATGTTTGGTGCATGGATTATTATTGTGTTAATTCCAATGATAATTCCGGTCTTCCTTTTCATCCATCGTCATTACAATCGAGTGGCGGAGCAACTAAGACTTTTATCCATGCAGTCACCCCCGCCGCAACGAATTGAGCATTCCGTCCTGATGCCGATTGACGATGTCAATTACGCCTCGCTTAGAGCGATGTCATTTGCCCGTACGATATGCAAAGATATCACTGTTTTACACATAGCAACGGATGCAAAACGAGCAGAAAAAATACAGCAGAAAATGCAGACCTACGCGCCGGATCTGAAATTCGTTATCGTGGAATCACCTTTACGAGCATTTATTCGCCCTCTACTAGCATATGTGGATATGCATCATAAGCAACATCCCCGTGGGTTTGTAACAATAGTCCTGCCGGAATTCATTACCGCGCATTGGTGGGAGAGATTCCTGCATAACCG
>Ga0182027_10012721_pt1 | contig 11801 bp, 8 predicted proteins | sample 712E1DmetaG_FD_121300 | JGI IMG/M metagenome (GOLD analysis project Ga0182027, IMG submission 121300) | Permafrost microbial communities from Stordalen Mire, Sweden - 712E1D metaG (Illumina Assembly) | ecosystem: Environmental > Terrestrial > Soil > Wetlands > Permafrost | place: Sweden...
CGCAGTTCCCCAAGGTCCGAGAGGTCGTGGCGGCGCTGCGGATCCCCGTGTACGAGATGGCCGGCTACGAAGCCGACGACGTCATCGGCACGATCACGCGCGACCTGGATTCCCGCGGCATCGAAACTACGGTCGTCACCGGCGATCTCGACATGCTCCAGATCGTCACCGCGCAAACTCGGCTGATGACGACGCGCCAGGGCGTCGACTCGACGATCTACTACGACCCGGCCAAGATCTGGGAGCGCTACGAGCTTCGGCCGGACCAGATGATCGACTACAAGGCCCTCAAGGGCGACCCGAGCGACAACATCCCAGGCGTACCCGGAGTGGGGGAGAAGACGGCTGCCAAGCTGGTCGGCCTGTACGGGTCGCTGGAGGGTATCTACGAGCGCATCGACGAGGTCCGGCCCGAGAGGCTGCGGGACAAGCTGGTCGAGGCCCGCGAGCAGGTCTTCCGCAGCCGCGAATTGAGCCGGATCGTGCGCGACTTGCCGATTTCGCTCGATCTGGAAGCGTCCCGGTTGTCCGACTACGACCGGGCCGAGGTCGTCAGACTCTTCCGCGAATTCGAATTCCGCTCCCTGATCGACCGGCTTCCGCCGCTCACCGGGGAGTCGGCCGTGGACGCCGCCGAGGCGCTGCGATCTGTTTCGGGGAGCGTCCCTTCGGCTCGGGTCGCCGGCCCGGCTAGCGGCGGCGCGAGTGGCGGCGCGAGTGGCGGCGCGAGTGGCGGCGCGAGCGGCAGTTCCGCGGGCCTGTGGACGCGGCGCGAGAGCCGCGAGGGCCGGTCGCTCGTTGGTGGGGCCGACGGGTTGCAGCTCACGATGGACTTCGGGTCGTCGGGGCTGACACCGGCCGATGACGGCGCCGCCACCGCCACCGCCACCGCCGCAGCCAGGGCGACGGGCACGGCGCCGTCGGCCGCCAGCGGGGCGCCGGACGCCGCCCCAGGCGCAGCCCTGACGAAACCGTCCCGTGGCCCGGCCCGAAGCGAGGCCGTGGATCCGGCCACCGCGCTGCGGGCGGCGGTCGCGGATCCATCGTTGCTCGACCGCTTCAACGCCGCGGACGAGGACGCGGCCGACGCCATGGCCTGGCTGGCGGGCTTCGACGAGGTCGGCGTTGCGTTGCTGATGGACGACCCACGCCCGATGCGAGGCATGCCGCTCGCTCTGGCGATCTCGGGCCCTGACGGACGTGTACTGGTGGCGGAGGGTCACGCGGCCGTCGGCTGGCTCGGCGATCTGCTGCTCAAGTCCGGGGCGAGAGTGGTTGGCCACGAGACCAAGCCACTCCTGGTCGCGAACATCGCCGGCGGCGCCGCGTCACAGCTCACCGTGGCCTTCGATACTCAGATCGCCGCCTACCTGCTGAACGCCTCGCTGCGCAGCCAGACCATCGCCGACGTCGCGCACGAGCGTCTCGACGTAACGCTGCCACCCGCCGGGGACGTGCCGCCGGCCGTTCGGATCGGGCTCGACGCATTGGCAGCGCTTGCCGCACGCGAGCCTCTGGAAAGGGCGCTCGTCGAGGCCGGCCTCGACCGCCTCTTCCGCGAGATCGAGTTGCCGCTGATCTCGATCCTGGCCGACATGGAGGCCGCCGGCGTCGCCATCGACCGCGAGGCGCTGGCCAAGCTGGATGTCGAGTTCGGTGGCGAAATGGACCGGCTGCAGTCGGAGATCTACCTCGACGTCGGCCATGAGTTCAATCTCGGCTCTCCCAAGCAGCTCGAGCAGATCCTCTTCTACGAGCTGAACCTGCCCAAGGGCAAGAAGACCAAGACCGGCTATTCGACCGACGCGTCGGTCCTCGAGGAGCTCAAGCCGGCCCATCCGATGATCGCTAAGCTGCTCGACTGGCGCCTCTATTCGAAGCTGCGATCGACTTACATCGAAGCGCTGCCGCTGCTCGTCTCCGACCGGGACGGCCGGCTTCACACGACCTTCCACCAGGCAGTTGCGGCGACCGGCCGGCTCAGCTCATCGGACCCCAACCTGCAGAACATCCCGATCCGCTCGGAGTTGGGCCGGCGGATACGCCGCGCGTTCGTCGCCGGCGCGCCCGAAGTGACGCTGCTGGCGGCGGACTATTCGCAGATCGAGCTGCGCATCATCGCCCACGTTTCGGGCGACGAGCATCTCAAGGACGCTTTCGCCCGCGGCGCCGACATCCATCGCGAGACTGCGGCCCTGGTTCTTCACAAGGCCCCCGAGGACGTCAACCACGACGAGCGGTCCATGGCCAAGATGGTCAACTTTGGGCTTGCGTACGGCATGAGCGACTTCGGGCTGTCGTCGCGGGCCGGCATCTCGCGCGCCGAGGCGAAGGCGTTCATCGAAAACTACTTCGCCACCTACAGCGGCATCAGCTACTACATGATTCACATCAAGGAATTGGCCCGCCAGCAAGGGTGGGTTTCGACGCTGCTCGGTCGGCGCCGCTTCATTCCAGAATTGCGCATGTCCAACCCGGCTTTGCGTGGCGCCGGGGAGCGGATGGCGATCAACATGCCGATCCAGGGCACTGCCGCCGACATCATCAAGATCGCCATGATCAGCCTCCCGGAACGCCTGCGGGCCGCGGGTCTGCGGGCGCGGATGCTGCTCCAGGTCCACGATGAACTCGTGCTGGAGGTGCCGCGCGGCGAAGTCGAGGCTGCGGCGGCGATCCTGCGCGAGACGATGGAGGGCGCACTCAAGCTCGACGTGCCACTCACCGTCGACGTCAAGGTCGGGGACGATTGGGAGTCGATGAAGCCGCTGACGCGTGAGGACGAGGTCCTGGCGGAACTGGGTGAAGTGCCGGCGGAGATCGCCGGGTAGGAAACCGTCAGCTGCGTTCGGCTGCTCGAAGGACCAGTAGCACCACCGACACCGCCGCGAAGACGAATAGGCCGGCCTCGATCGGCGCCAGGGGGCCGCCCGACGAGCTGACGAACGTGCCGGCAAAGAACGCCAGCATCGTTATCCCGACGAGAACGCCGCGTCTGAAGTCTGGACCAGCCACATCCATCCTCCCGTACCCGTGACCTCGCCGCAGATCAGCCCCCGGCGACGTCCACCTGCCAGCGGTCGTACTCCCCGCCGACCGGTTCGGCCGCGGCCTCGAACTCCGCCCGAAGGGTGTCCATGGCCTCCGGTGTGACCACGATCGATTGCTTGACCACGACGAGCCAGTAGCCGGTCCGGGCCGACGTGTCGACTTCCACAAGACGCTTCGGGGTTTTGAGCAGCCTGGCGACGTTCTGAGCCGCCTTCACACCGGGCACGTAAATGAAGTGCCGGGTCTGGTGCGGAACCGTGGGATCAGTGCCGGCGCGGCGGAGTTGATCAAGGGCGAGCTTGACCGGGTCGATGGCCGGCGCCTCGCTCTTGCCACCCTGATCCCGACTCATCACGTTCACCGGACCTCCGACAGTACCGCCGCGAGATATGCGCATAGCACGGAGCCTGCGCGGATACTAGCGAACGCGGGGAGTCCTCGCACTCCCCGATGCGGGGGTACCGGCCACGGGAGGCTGGTAGCACCACCCCGGCGCGGCGGGCTCAGCCCGGTTAACCTCTAGCTATGCCCGAGCTTCCGGAAGTCGAGACGATCGCACGCGACCTGCGAGGCCTGGTGACGGGCGCGCGGATCGCCGGCGCGCGCTCGAATTGGGCCGCGACTTTGCGAAGCCACGACGCCGCGACTTTTGCGGACGACGTCGCGGGGCGGGCGATCGAGGGTGTCGGCAGACGCGGCAAGCAATTGCTGGTCTGGCTCACGCCGAAGGCCGGAGTTGACGAGCCCAGCGCGGCTGAGGGAGCGGCGGCGGACCCGGCGGTTCTGACGGTTCACCTCAAGATGACGGGCCAGTTGTTCGTGGTTCCGGCCGATACTCCCCAGGACCGCCACGTCCATCTCGCGCTGGTCCTGGCCGACGGACGCGAGATCCGTTTCCGCGACATCCGCAAGTTCGGTCGGATCGGGCTCTACCGGCGAGACCCCGGTACGGGCCTGCCCCGCGAAGGCGAGGCCGTCGGCGTCCTGGCAGCCGGGGCGGAGCCGCTGGCCGACGAGTTCACGGCGCGCCGTTTCGCCGAGATGCTCGGCCGCCGGCGAGGCCGGATCAAGACGCTGCTGATGAACCAGGACTTCCTGGCGGGCGTAGGCAACATCTACGCCGACGAGGCTCTCTGGCGGGCGCGCCTCCACCCGCTGCGCGATGCCCATACGCTGCGGCCGGATGACGCGCGCCGGCTTCACGCGGCGTTGCGCGACGTCCTCGCCGAGGCCGTGGAACGGCGCGGCAGCTCCGTGGACGACTACACCGCGCCGGAGGGCGACGGCTCGATGCAGGAGCACCTGGCCGTCTACCAACGCGCCGGCGAGCGGTGCCTTCGCTGCGGGCGCCCGATCCGGCGAATCGTCGTCGGTGGGCGATCCACGCATTTCTGCGCCTGGTGCCAGCGATTGCCGTCCGCGCCGCGCGGTGCCGCCGAGGCGACGCCGACCGCGACCCGCGGGCCGAGATGGGCCGACCTCTCGGGCGTGGGCGTGCTGGGCCGGACCGCCCAAGAGGAAGCTGCTGCCATTGCCCGTGTCGAGGAACGCCGGCGCCGAATCGCCGCCACGCGCGTCGCGGCTGCCTCGCGTCGAGCCGCGGCTCGAGCCGGGGTCATCACCGACGGTTCCGCCGGAGGGCCCGGCTGATGTCGGTCCTCAGACTCGAAGGTGTCGTCCGCGAGGTCGGGGACTTCGTCATCCTGGACCACGTCGACGCAGCCATCGCCGCGGGCGATCGGATCGGTCTCGTGGGTCCGAACGGTGCCGGCAAGACCACCCTGCTGCGGCTCATGGCCGGGATCGACGAGCCGGACGGCGGGATGGTCCATCGCAAACGTGGCATGACGATGGCCATGCTGTCGCAGGAAGCCCATGTCGATGCCGCGTTCATCGCGGCCCCGAGCTTGCGCCTGGCCGTGCGGACCGGCGCAGGGCGGCTCGAAGAGCTGGAGCGGACGCTTCGGCAGCTCGAGCTGGACGGACGCGTGACCGAGCCGGAGTACGAGCGGCTCCAGCATGAGTTCGAGGTCAAAGACGGCTACTCCCTCGACCAGCGAGTGGAGGCCGCTCTATCGGGTCTGGGCTTCGCCCGCGCCGACTGGGACCGCCCGCCCACGAATCTCTCCGGCGGGGAGCAGACGCGAGCGGCCCTGGCGCGCTTGCTGCTCTCGGATCCGGAAATGCTTTTGCTCGACGAGCCGACGAACCACCTCGACCTGGGTGCGCTGGAGTGGCTCGAGGAGCACCTCGGTCGGCGCCACGGGGCGCTGCTCGTGGCCTCTCACGACCGCGCCTTCCTGGACGCGACCGTGACGCGGATCTGGGAGTTGCGCGATCGGCGGTTGACTCCGTTCCGAGGCAGCTACTCGGCCTACGCCCGTCAGCGCGAGGAGCGGGACATCCGCGAGGCCGAGGAAGCCGGGGATCGAGCGGCCCAGATCGCCCGCGAGAAGGAGCTGATCCAGCTCTACCGCCACCAGCGCAAGCACACGAAGATGCACGAGCACGAGGCGCGTCTCGAAGCGCTGGAACCGATAGAGAGGCGCCGGTCCGAGGCGCGTCTCAGGCTGCCGACGGAGGCGCTGGCCGGCGGCTCGGCGGCACGTTCCTACGAATCGGTGGTCCGAGCCGAGGGCTTGGTCGTGGGCTACCGCGCTTCAGGTGCCGGCCAAGCCGCAGGCCACGTCGCCGGCCAAGCCGCAGGCCACGTCGCCGCGCCGACGGAAACACCGGTCGCCCGCGTCCCCTGGCTCGAACTCCGGCGCGGCGATCGCGTCGGCATAGTCGGGCCGAACGGCGCCGGCAAGACGACCTTGCTGCGCACGATCGCCGGCGAGTTGCCGCTACTCGATGGTGGCCTCGATCTCGGCCGCAACGTCCAGCTCACGTACCTGGCCCAGCTCCGCGACGCCCCGATCCCGGGCGCGACGGTCCTCGACGCGCTCATGGTCGAGATGCCGCTCACCGCCGCCGCGGCCCGAGGCCATCTGGCCCGCTTTCTGTTCCGCGGCGACGAAGTCATGAAGGAAGTCTCGGCACTCTCCGGCGGGGAGAGGTCCAGGCTGGAGCTGGCACTGCTGTTCCTCCTGCCGGCCAACCTGCTCCTGCTCGACGAGCCGACCAACCACCTCGACATCCCCGCCCGCGAAGCGCTCGAGTCGTTCATGGCCGGCACCGACGCCACGTTGCTGATCGTCAGCCACGATCGGCGGCTTCTCGAGAAGGCTTGCGATTCACTCTGGGTCGTCGACGATGGATTGGCCGTGCCGTTCGACGGCGGCTATCGCGCCTGGCGGGCCGCGGTCGCCGACGGCTGGACGGTCAAGGCTGCTGCCGAAAGAGAGGCCGCCAGGCTTCATGGCGGCCGGAAGCAGGAGCCCGGCGGGCGCAGCCCGGGGCGCGCGGTCGTCGTTTCGAGTCCCGGAGTTCGCGGCCGGGGAGCCGGCTCCCCGGCTTCTTCATCGGGGAGTGGCCGAGCCGCGATGGCAGAAGCGGCGGCACCGGCGTCGCGACCGCCGGCCGCAAAACTCTCCAAGGATGCGTACCGCCGCCGTAAGGCGCAGATCGACGAAGAGCTGAGCCGTCTCAATGCCCGCAAGGTCGTGCTCGAGTCGGCCCTGGGAGACCCCGGCGTACACGGCAACTTCGTCGAGTTGCGCCGGGTCACCGGCGAGTTGGCCGCGGTCAACGAGGCGCTGGCAGTGGCCGAGGAGGCGTGGCTGGAGATGGAGGAGGCGGCCCCGTGAATGAACGCGGATCTCTCGGTACTCACGCTCCGCTGATCGGGATCATCGGCCCGATCGGCGCCGGCAAGTCGACCGTGGCCGCCCATCTGGCAACTCGCGGCGCCGTCGTGATCGATGCCGACGATCTCACCCGTGAACTCATGGCGCCCGGAACACCGGTCACTGCCGCAGTCCTGGCCCGCTTCGGTGACGAGTTCCGCGGCCTTGACGGCTCTCTCGATCGAGCCGCGCTGGGGCGGCTCGTGTTCTCCGATCCGGAACGGCTGGCCGACCTCGAGTCGATAGTCCATCCTGCCGTCGGCGAACTCGAACGGGAGAGGATTCGCGCCGCCGACGCGAGCGGGCCCGCAGCGATAGTCGTCGAGGCGGTGAAGCTCGTCGAAGCCGGTCATGCCGGCTGGTGCGACGAGGTCTGGCTCGTCGTGTGCGACCCGGCCACACAGCTCGCCCGACTCATCGGTCGCGGCATGGCGGAGCAGGATGCCCGCCAGCGCATTGCGGCGCAGGAATCGTCGATGCCGCTGTGGAGGGCTGCCGCCACTCGAGTCGTGCGCACGGACGACCCACTCGAGGACGTGGATACGCAGGTTGACGCCCTCCTGAATGAACTACGGTCCGGTAGGCGGTCCTAGGGTTGGGTCTGGTCCGTACGCGTACGATCGTCTGGTTGCGAGCAGTGTCCGCCGCGGGCTACGGTGCGGTCATGGGAGACCCGAACGTAGTGGTCAAGAGAACCCGGCGTCGGACGCTGATCACCGGAGTGCCCGCGGTGACGGTCGCCGTGGTTGCGTCGATAGCCATTCTTGCCGCCGGAACACCGGTCGGATCGGCGGCACCGGCCAGCCAGTGGCACGCATCCGTACTGGATGACGCGGCGTCGAGCGGACTCGTGTCCGGGACTCTCATTTTGGACACCGTCCCTGAGACACCGGCCGCAACCGCAACCGCGACCGTCGCCACCGCAACCCCAACCCGGTCGGCCGGCCCGACGTTGAAGCCGCTGGCGGTGCTGGGTCCAAATGGCCGAGGACCAGACCCGAGCCGTCCAATCGCGGTTCAGTCCAGGGACTGGCTGGCCCTGAAAGCAACAGGGCGCGTCGCCGTCGTCGATGGAAAGATCACGATTCTTCCGGCCGACGCCGATCCAATGGTCATCCCCTCGACCGGGCTGCCCGTGCCGGCCACGAAGAAGCTCGACGTCTCGTGGACGCGCTGGGTTGTCGAAACGCTCGGCGTCGGCCATGACGACAAAGGGAGCTACTACCACGATTTGAGCTACTGGAAGCTGTGCGGGGACGGCGCGATGACCGTCGCTCTGTGGTACTGGCAGCAGCTGACCGGCCATCCGGACGTGACCGGAACGGCCGGGTACTTCCTGGACCCGTACGTCGCTCAGGGGGCCTCGTGGCCCAAAACCGGGCCGACGATTCCGCGAAAAGGAGGCAAGAAGCTGGGCACGTACTGGGCCGGGATGGACACCCAGAACGGGTACATGGCCGTCGGCCGCGGCTTCGAAATGTACCTGGCCACGGCGGCGAAACCGGCAGGCTGGACATCCGCTGGTCTGGCGGTGTTTGCCGCGGCCGGCAAACCGCTCTATCCGTCGACCGGAACTGACCGCTCCACTATCCAGGTGGGACTCAATTGGGAGGTTTCGGGCCACGACGCGAGTTCCTGGGCGACGGCGTACTACGCGTCGGTGGTTCGGTCCGCTCCGTTCCTGGCCCACGACCTGAACTCCGCGGTGATGCTCGACCTGGGACGAGACGGTGTTCCCGTAATTGCGGCAGTCGACAGCTTCTACCTGCCGAACTGGGCGAACGGCAATGCCACCAAGCACGCCGGACATTCGATCGCCATCGTCGGGTATGACAACACGGCCAACCCGCCAACCTACTCGTACCTCGACACATGCGGCCACGCCTGCAACCCGCGAACGGCCAACCGCGAAGGCCGTGTCTACGTGATCCCGCAGGCTCGGCTGTGGCGGGCGATGAAGTACACGTCCGGGGCAGGCTTCGTCTGGTAGCACTGCCGACTCCCGCCGGCTCGGGAGGAAGACGGGCTACGTACAATCGGTGGATGTTTGCGATCTCTGCCGGCCGCCCCTTCTGGGCCGGCCGCCGCACGGCGTCGGCGTTCGGGGCGATTGCCGTTCTGGTCTCGCTCGGCGGATGCGGCGTGCCGGCCGGCGGGACAGCTTCCTCCGGCACCTCGGGCCAGTCGGCCGATCCGGGTTCCCCGGCGCCGTCCGCGATCGCCGGCCTGCTCGCAGCGGGCTCGACCTCGCCTGCGGCGCCCACGTCCACGCCGACACAGGTCAGGTCCGGCTTTCAGCCGATCGACATGTTCGCCGTTCCGGGTCCGCCGACACATCCGGAGTTTCATGCGACCGAGGCGCCGTTTCACCCTAGTGACGCCCGGCCGATCCCATCTCAGCCCAACGATTGGCTGACCGTCAAGGCATACGGCCGCGTCGCCCTGGTCGGCGGAAAGATGGTGCTTCTCGATCCGGCCGCCAACCCGCTGCTGGTGCAGGCCACAGGCCAGCCGGTACCGGCCGCCCGCACCCTCGACGTCTCCTGGACCCGCTGGATAGTCGAGCCGCCCGGCCGCGGCACCGACGAAAAGGGCCATACGTACACGGACAAGAGTTTCTGGAACTTCTGCGGACCGGGTTCGGCTACCGTGACGCTGTACTACTGGCAGCAGCTGACGGGCCATCCGAACGTGACCGGCACCTCGGGCTATTTCCTGGATCCGTATGCGGCCGAAGGGGTGAGCTGGCCGTCGCCCGGCCCGGCGCTGCCGGTTTCGGGCAGCACACGGATCGGCACCTATTGGTCGGGCTCGGACACGGTGAGTGGCTTCACCGCTCATGCCCGCGGCTTCGTCATGTACATGGCGACAAAGTCCCAGCCGCCGACATGGACCGCGACCGGCATCGCGGTTTGGGCCGACGACACAGGCCACGCTTACTACCCGACCCGCGGGTCGTCGCTGGGAGATATTCAGACCGGCCTGAACTGGGAGGTCTCCGGTCGCAACGCCGCCGACTGGCTGGACTCCTGGTATGGCACGGTCATCAACTCCGATCCCACGCTGGCCCGCGACCTCCAGGTTGCGGTGATGCTCGACGTGGGTCGCGACGGCGTCCCGGTCGTGGCCGCCGTCGACACGTTCGATCTGCCCAACTGGCAGAAGGGCTCGGCGACGCCGCATACCCGCCACGCGATCACGATCGTTGGCTACGACAACTCCGCCAACCCGCCGACGTACAGCTACATCGACACTTGCGGTTACGCCTGCAATCCACGCGGCGGCAACCGCAGCGGCCAGGTCCACGTGATCTCGCAGGCCAAGATGGTTGCCTCGATGACCGACGCAGTCGGCATCGGGTTCACCTGGTAGCTCGGGGGAGCCAGAAGACATGAATACGGAGGGGCGATGAGGACGACGTACGACAAGCTAGTTCGGGATCGCGTCACCGCCAGGCTCGACGAGAACGGCGTTGCCTACGGCACGCGACGGGCCGAGCCGAACGAACTCGGTCAGTTGCTGATGCGCAAGCTTCGCGAAGAGGTCGAGGAGCTCGGAAGCGCTGCCGTTGCTTCGGAAGTCGCGGAGGAGATTGTCGACATCGTTGAGGTCGCATACGCGATCGCTGAAGCGCACGGAGTCACGGAAGAGGACATCGCCCAGCGCCGCAGTGAGAAGAGACGAGAGCGCGGCGCCTTCGCGGACGGCGTCGTTCTGCTCTGGACCGAAGTACCGGACACCACCTCTCTTGCCGCGTCTGAAGCCCGGCCGAGCGCCACCACCAAGTAGAACGGCCGTGCTATAAGCAGACCGTGGCGATATACTTCGAGTCCATTTCGACGAGGTTGACGTGCCCGACTTCCGGCTCGTAGCCGACTTCAAACCGACAGGCGATCAGCCGCAGGCGATCGAGAAACTCGAGGATGGACTGGCTCGCGGCCTGCGCCATCAGACCTTGTTGGGCGCGACCGGCACTGGCAAGACTTTTGCCGCGGCTTCGGTCATCGCCCAGCATCAGAAGCCCACGCTGGTCCTGGCCCACAACAAGACTCTGGCCGCCCAGCTGTACTCCGAGTTCCGCGAGTTCTTCCCGGACAACGCCGTCGAGTATTACGTCAGCTACTTCGACTATTACCAGCCCGAGGCGTACCTGCCGCGGTCCGACACGTACATCGAGAAGGACTCGAGCCGCAACGACGAGATAGACAAGCTCCGCCACGCGGCCACGAAGGCGCTCTTCGAGCGGCGGGACGTGATCATCGTCGCCAGCGTCAGCTGCATCTACGGCCTGGGCGCCCCGGTCGACTACGGGGCCACGATCTTGCGACTGCGCGTCGGCGGGCAATACCGCCGCGACGCCGTGCTGCGCCACCTCGTGGATCTCCAGTACCAGCGCAACGACGCGGCCCTGACGCGAGCCCGCTTCCGCGTCCGCGGCGACACGCTGGAACTGATACCGGCGGCGGAGGAGCGCCTCGTCCGGATCGAGTTCTTCGGCGACGAGGTGGAACGGATCACGGAGCTCGATCCGCTCACCGGCGAGCTCATGGCGGAGCGCAAGGAGTTGAACGTCTATCCGGCCACGCATTTCGTGACCCCCAAGGACAAGCTGATGGCCGCGGTCCAGGCGATCGGCGACGAGATGGAGGTTCGGGTCGGGGAGCTGGAGGCGCAGGGTCGGGCGCTGGAGGGCGCGCGGCTGCGGCAGCGCACGACTTTCGACCTCGAGATGATGCGCGAGCTCGGTTACTGCACCGGCATCGAGAACTACAGCCGCCACCTCTCCGGTCGCGAGGCCGGCAGCAGGCCGTGGACGCTACTGGACTACTTCCCGCCGGACTGGCTCCTCATCGTCGACGAGAGCCACATGTCGATCCCACAGGTCGTGGGCATGTACAAGAACGACCGGACCCGCAAGGAGATCCTGGTCGACTTCGGCTTCCGACTTCCGTCGGCGCTCGACAA
>Ga0182027_10012722_pt1 | contig 11800 bp, 9 predicted proteins | sample 712E1DmetaG_FD_121300 | JGI IMG/M metagenome (GOLD analysis project Ga0182027, IMG submission 121300) | Permafrost microbial communities from Stordalen Mire, Sweden - 712E1D metaG (Illumina Assembly) | ecosystem: Environmental > Terrestrial > Soil > Wetlands > Permafrost | place: Sweden...
GAGATGCCGCCGCAGTCTGACTGCCCGAATCAGGGAGCCGAGCCTCTGGTCATCCATGCAGGGAGTCTGCCCTGAGCCGATGGTCTGCCGATTACTTGCCGATTGACCTGCGCCGCCGTTCCCGCGCGCGCGACCGGCCGCGCTCCTGGCGCGACTGGCGTTGACGCCGCCCGGCCGGCCCATCACCATCCCGCCACCGAGATCTCGGGTCCATCGACGGGAGGCAGGCAGTGGCACTCGCGCTGAGCTGCGGCGCCAAGCTCGAGGGCGTTGTCGTGGCGCGTCGTTGAACCGCAAGACCGGCACGCTCGTCGCCGCCGTCCTCGGTTCGGGTATCGTCTTTCTCGATTCGACGGTCGTAAACGTCGCCCTCCAGAAGATCGGCCAGGAACTGCCGAGCAGCCACTTCGCGGTCCTCGAGGGCGAGTCCTATATCTACAACGCCTACCTGCTCAGCCTGAGCGCGCTTCTGATACTGGCCGGCGCCCTGGCCGACGCCTTCGGGAGACGACGTTTCTTCGTCATCGGGCTGGTCGGTTTCGGGGCCGCGTCCGTCTTGTGCGGCTTCGCGCCGAACATCGAAACTCTGATCGCGTTCCGGATCGTGCAGGGAGCAGCCGGCGCGCTGCTCGTGCCCGGTTCGCTGGCCCTGATCACGCACACGTTCGATGGGGCCGAGCGGGGCCGGGCGATCGGGGTCTGGGCCGCCGCTGCCGCCGCGACCGCGATCCTGGGTCCGTTCGTTGGCGGGACCCTGGTCCAGACGATCTCGTGGCGTGCTGTCTTCTTCATCAACGTGCCGTTGATCGCGTTCGCGCTCTGGGCCAGCTGGCGTTATGTGGAGGAGAGCCGCGACCCGGACGCCAGTCGCTCCTTCGACTGGCTGGGAGCGTTCGTCGTGGCCCTGGCCGTGGGCGGCCTGTCGTTCGGGGCGATCTACGGCCAGCAGCACGAATGGAGCGATGGCGTGGGCCAGGCCGCCATCTTCGTTGGGGCCGTCGCGTCGGTCGTCTTCGTGATCCTGATGGCGCGTGGCAGGCACCCGCTGGTTCCGCTGGCCCTGTTCCGATCGCGCAACTTCTCGGTCACGAACCTCTCGACCTTCCTGATCTACGGCGCGCTGTACGTGGTGGGCTATCAGCAGTCGATCTTCACCCAGGGAACGCTCCAGTACACGGCGGCCGCGGCCGGTCTCATCGGGCTACCCGGCGCTCTCCTCTTGATGCTGCTTTCCTCGAGGGTGGGCACGCTCGGCGCCCGCTACGGGCCGCGCAGGTTCATGGCGATCGGGCCGGCGATCATGGGCGCCGGCATCCTGTGGCTGACGCGCATGCCGTCGACCAGCTCCGCCTGGAACCTGCAGCCCGGCGACCTCACCAGCTGGGTGCCACCCGCCGGCTACCTGACCGATTTCCTGCCGGCGACGGTCGTCTTCGGTCTGGGTCTGGCGATCACCGTCGCGCCTCTGACGACGGCGCTCATGGCTTCAGTGCCGGAGAGTCGGGCGGGCCTCGGTTCGGCGGTCAACAACGCCATCTCGCGAGTGGGACCGCAGCTGGCCGGGGCGCTGATATTCGTCGCGATAACGGGGGCCTTCTACGCCGATCTGTCCAGCAAGGCGCCCGGCATAGACACCTCGTCGGCGCAGATCCGGGCCGACATCGCGCCGCTGAACCGGCCCGCTCCGTCGGTCGGCCCGACCCTGGTCGCGGCGGCCCGCGAGGCTTCGACCGATTCGTTCCGGCTGGCAATGGGCCTGGCCGCCGGCCTGCTCCTGGCCGGAGCGGCGGTCAACGCAGTGGGGATTCAAGACCCGAAGCGAAGCGCCGCGGGCGTGTCGGGCGCCGCGGACCCGGAGGAGGAAGTCCCCGACAAGGCCGGAGTTGCGCTGGGTTGAGGAAACGGCCCGCCCTTTTGGGGGACAGGCCGTTTCTTCGCGGAGCAGGGATCGGACGACTGGTCGACTAGACGAAGCCGTTGGTGGTGAGCCATTCCTTCGCGATCGTGCTCACATCCTTCTTGTCGAAGACGTACTCGGCGTTGAGCTTGGTCAGATCGGCCGTCGTCATCTTGGCCGATATGTCGTTGAGGATCTTCTCGAAGCTCGCCTTGTCTACCTTGGCCAGGTAGTCGTTGCGGATCAGCGGGGCGAGGTTGTCCGCCGGCTGGGTGTGCTTGTCGTCGGTGAGGACCACCCAGCTGTTCTTGGCGATGTCGGGCTGAGTGGAGCACAGCTCGCCGACATCGATCGTACCCGCAGTCAAGGCGTCGACCATCGGCTGGTCGCACGCGGAAAGCGGCAACGCGTTGGAGAGATCCACGCCGTAGGCGCTCTTGATCGCCGCGGCACAGACCGGGTTGGTGCCGCAGTCCTTTGCCACACCGAACTTGAGCTGGCCGGCCACAGCCGTCAGGTCACTCATCGTGGCCAGGTGGTCCTTGGTGGCCGTGGTCGAGGTCACCACAAAGGCATTCTGGTCGGCCGCCGGCGAGTAGTTGAGGACGGTGATTCCGCCGCCCTTGCCGTTGAGGATCGTCTGCAGAGCCGCGGCATTGGTCGCGGGGTCGCCGGTCGTCTTGGTGGCGTCGTAGTAGGCCAGGCCGCTGCCGATGTACTCCGGCTTGAGGTCGATCTGGCCGCTCTCGAGGGCGGGAGCGGAGACCTTTCGCGACGCCAGGCCGATACCGGTTCGATCGACCGTGTAGCCGTTGTGCTCGAGTGCCTGGCCGTAGATCTCGGCCATGATCTTCGACTCGTAGAACCCGTCCGAGCCGAGCTTGATCGTGGGCTTGCTGCTCCCACCCACCGAGCACGCGCCGAACAGCACGAGCATCGATGCCCCGAGGGCTAGCATGCGGGGAAGCCGCATTGGGTATCCTCCTGTTCAGGTCGCGCAAACCCAGAAGCCGAGTCGCCACGACGCCCATCGAATATAGGGAGGGGCCCGCCGCGGTCCAAGACTCGGACCGGCTGGTGACGCGGAGCGCAACGACCCCGGCGACAAGGGGCGGCGGACGGGACGATTTCGGACGCCGGCGTCAGCCGGTTGCGCCACGCGACAGTCCGGCTGAGACCAGGCGGCGTTCGATCAGCAGGAACAGCCCGAACGTAGTCAGGGCCAGCGCCGCCACGAGGACCACGCCGCCGAACAGCTCGCCGTTGTCCTGGTTCGCGTCACCCAGGACGATGAAACGGCCCAGTCCCCCAAACCCGAACGTGGCCCCGAGCGTGGCCGTCGCCACTACTTGAACCGCCGCCAGGCGCATGCCAGTGGCCAGGACCGGCAGTGCGACGGGGATTTCCACGCCCGTCAGGATCTGGCGCTCCTTCATCCCCATGGCCCGGGCAGCCTCCACCAGATCGCGGTCCACGCCGGCGATGCCCTGGTAGGTGTTGACCAGGATCGGCGGCCCGGCGAGGACGATCATCGCGATCACGGTCGGGTAGAGCGTGAAGCCCAGGTTCGGGTCGATGACCGTGGTGAACGGCACCAGCAGGCCGATCACCGCGAACGACGGCAATGCCCGCCAGGCATTGGCGGAACTGACGACCCACCATGAGAAGCGGCCCGTGTGTCCGATCCACAGGCCCAGCGGCAAGGCCACCAGGGTCGCCAGCAGGACCGAGCCTCCACTCAACGCGACATGCTCGAACAGCCGCGCGGGGATGCCGTTGGGCCCCTGCCAGTGCGTGGGATCCGCCAGCCATTGGGCGGTCGCGGTGACCAGGTCCATCAGCCGCTCACTCTCTGGCGGGCGGCCCGGGGTCCGACCCGGGGAATGGCCCACGGAGTGAGCACACGGCCGAGCAGGACGAAGCCCAGGTCGGCGATGACCGCCAGGGCGATCGAGAGAAGTCCGCCGACCAGGATCTCGGTCGTGAAATGGCGCTCGTAGCCGTCGAGGATGTAGTAGCCCAGCCCGCCGAAGCTATCGCCCAGGATGGCCGAGACCGTTACCAGGCCGATCGTCGAGACGCTGGCAAGGCGCAGACCGGCCACCACCAGCGGCACGGCAAGAGGCAGTTCCACGCGCCACCAGCGTTCGCCCCTGGTGTAGCCCATGCCGTCGGCGGCGTCGAGAACGTCCAGCGGAACGCTGTCGAAGCCGGCGACGATGTTGGGGACGTAGAGCACGATTGTGTACATGATCAGCGGAACCTCTGCGGTGACCGTCGTGAGACCGGTGATCGCCACCAGACCGGCGAACAGCGCGAAGCTCGGGATGGTGTAAGCGGAGGTTGCCAGCAGGGTCACGATGGGATAGAGGCGGCGCCGCCGGATCGATATGGCGGCGAGAGCGAACGAGATGACGAAACCGGCGGCGATCGCGATGGCCGCCAGGTACAGATGCTGCCCTACGCGATCGGCAATCGCGCCCAGGTGGCCGTATACCCAATCCCACCGGACCAGCGGCTCGCCTGTCACGCCCCGACCGTCCTGTTGGGCCGAACCTCCGCGAGAGCGCTGGCGATCGCGTCGACGGTCACGTAGCCGCGCGGCCGGCCCTCCTCGTCGAGCGCCACGCCGCCGCGGGAATCCGCGACCAGCAGCACCGACAGCGCGTCCCGAAGCTTCGTTCCCGGCTCGAACGTCGGCAGGCCGACGCGGGCTTCCGTGGGCTCTAACTCCAGGTCGCCGATCGTGACCAGCGAGAGGCGCTTCAGGCCGCGATCCCCACCGACGAACCTGGCTACGAATTCCGAGGCGGGACGGGCCAGGATCTCGTCGGGCGACCCGAACTGGGCCAGCCGGCCGCCCTCCTCCATGACCGCAATCAGGTCGCCCATCTTGATCGCTTCGTCCACGTCATGAGTGACGAAGAGGATCGTCTTGGCGAGCTCCCTTTGCAGTCGCAAGAACTCGTCCTGGAGTCGCTCGCGGGCGATCGGGTCAACGGCCGCGAACGGTTCGTCCATCAGCATCAGAGGCGGATCCACGGCCAGTGCCCGGGCTACCCCAACCCGCTGCCGCTCGCCTCCTGAGAGCTGGAAGGGATAACGTCCCCGGTATTCCTCGGGGTCGAGACCGACCAGCCCGAGCAACTCGTCGGTTCTGGCCAGCCGCCTCGGCCGGGGCCAACCCATGAGGCTGGGGACGACGGCCACGTTCTCACCGACCGTCAGATGCGGAAAGAGCCCCACCTGCTGGATCACGTAGCCGATGCGCCGCCGCAGCACCGTCACGTCTTCGGTCGTCACGTCCAGGCCTTCGAGCATTATCTGGCCCGCCGACGGTTCGATCAGGCGGTTGACCATCTTGAGGCTCGTGGTCTTGCCGCAGCCCGACGGCCCCACGAGAACGCAAATCGCACCGGCGGGCACCTGGAAGGAGAGGTCGTTGACGGCGCCACGCGCCGTCGAGTCGCCATAGCGTTTGGATACGTGTCGGAACTCCAGCGACGCGGCGCCGGTTCGGCCGGCTTCACCAGCCGTCATCTACTCCTCCCCGATTGGTGGGTCTTGGGATTCCGACGGGATTGTCGCACCCACTTCGGGTAGGGCACGACCTCGAAGTCGGTGATGCACCACGTGACGCAATCGGGCAGGCGTCTCCGTCGACGCCACCCGCGCCGAGGGCGTCGCGCACGCGGCGTCGCGCACGCGAGCGCGCTGCTCGGCTACATTAAGGCGCAGAGTGGGCCCGTTGGAGGGGCCGACAGCCAGAGCGAGAGGAGCAATGTTCGACCTGTACCGTGGCGCAAATCCGGCCGCCGGCATCGTCTACTACGCCAATGCAGCCCCGCCCGTGGAGTCTTTCGCCGGCCTCCTTGCCGCCGCCGGCGCCGAAATCGTACCGCTGGACGACCCCGGCGACGACGAGGTCTGGGCATTTGCCCTGCGTCACCCGGCATTCGGCGGCGCGAAGGTCTGGCAGCCCCGGAAGCTGCCGGACGTAGGGGAGTACCTGCAATTCGGCCACGGCCTGACTCCGGGCGAACGGGCCACCGCCCAGGCGCCCGGCGGAGCGGTCAGGATTCTGGTGCCGACTGCCTACAGGAGCGTTCTGCGCGAGCGGAAGCGCCTGCTGCGGTTCCTCGATCTTCTGATGACCGATGACGCGGTCCTGGCCGTGGATCTGGCATCCGGGCTGCCCTGGTCGAAAGCCTCGCTGGCCGGAGAAGTTGCCCACGATGCGCTGCTGGACCCGGCTTCGCTGTACGTCTACCACGCGGTGAGAAGCGACGACGGGCGGGCGACCTGGATCCACACCCACGGCCTGTCCGAGTTCGGAGCCTTCGATCTCGACATCCTTGCGCCCAACGAATTCTCCGAGCGCCAGGCTGACGACATCCTGCGCGCCCTTACCTTCGCGATGCTCGAAGGCGGCATCACCGACAGGACGGAGAGCTTCCGGCTCGCTCTTCCGGACGGAGACGTGAGCCTCGTCCCCGCCCGGGAATTCATGGAGAACGCCTCGGCGGAGAACCGGGCTCTGCGCGAAACCGGCGGCACAGGCAAGCCCCACCTCGCCAAACGGGCCGTAGTTTGCGATCCGTTCAGCGGCGAACTCTCCGCATCCAATCGGCCGCGGCCCTCCACGTTCCTGGCCGAGCGAGCCGACGCCGAGATACGGTTCACCTACACCGACACCGCGTTCGAGCTGACCGGCGCGCGTGGCAAAGCGACCCGGTCGACGCTGGGGTCGGTGATGGAGGAGTTCGCCTCCGTTCCACTGACGACACGTGTCAGGCTGGGTTTCCCGCGAGCCACCTCGACGAATCCGGAGCAACTCTGGTTCGAGGTTCATTCGATCCGATGCGATTCGGTCGACTGCACGGTCGATAGCACGCTCCTGGACGAGCCGTCCGACGTCATGGACATGCACAGGGGCCTTCGCGCGGTTCAGTCGCTCTCGCGGCTCAGCGATTGGCTGATCTCGACTCCGGCCGGCACGATCACGCCCCGCTCGACGCTCCCGATCCGGCTGCTGCGCGAGACGTCCGCCTAGGGACCGCCGCCGCCGGCGCGGTGCCACGCGCCGGGGCTCGCGGGTGCAGGGCCACGGCGCAGGGCGCGCGTATCGCAAGCGCACGTCTCGGGGATTTGGTGGAGCTACAGGGACTCGAACCCTGGACCTCCTGCATGCCATGCAGGCGCTCTTCCAGCTGAGCTATAGCCCCACGATTCACGCTCAATAAGAGCGGATTACTGGTCGAGAGGTCGTTAGTTGACCGCTCGGAGAGCCTAATCCCGGCCAGCGCGGCGCATCATACAGCATCGCGCGGCTCGCGGACGCGGCGAGCTTCGGTCGACACCGTCGCCCCGGCAACCTCCACCTATCGAGACGTACACGGACGCGGCCTCACGGCTGGCGCTCTTTCTCGCCGACCGAGCTCCCGGCGGACCGCCGTTACTTCCTGCCCACGACGTTGGCTATCTCCCTTGAGAGCAGCCAATCTCGGGGCGGTGACGCCATCGACGAAACGGGGACTGTCCAGGAACAGGGTCACGATGGAAGCGTCGTGGACGTGCTCCACCACGCGATTCGTGTCTGTACAATGTCGCTTGTCCTACCCGAAGGGGAGGGTACTCTTCAATGATACACAAGGCGCTCGTACTACCTGCTGTGGCGTTTCTGGCGGCGGTCTCCTTCCCGCCAATCGCCTTAGCGGATCCGACCGATCTCTCAAACACCCTCATTGTGCCCACTACGTTCGCAGGCGCGGCCACGGCAGCGCAGATGCAGTCACAACAAGTGACGCAGCACTCGTACCAGAAGTCAGCTCCGATGTCAGCATCGCCTGTCCAGGCGCCCGCCGCGCCTGCCGGTACCGGGGAAATGCCTTGCTCGGGCGCTCAACTGGCACAGGGCTTGGCCGCGGTGTATCAGGGATCCTATCCCTATCCCTTCAACGGGGTTGATGCGGAGGTCCACGGGGAGATCGTAAGCGGACACGACTCCGGACTCCAGATGCTTCATCCATGCATTGGAACGGGCGGGGACCCCATGGTGGATCCGGTGAACATTCAACAGAGCACGACTGGCATCGTCCAGATCGTCATCCGGCGGGCAAGTCAAGATTCGAACATGACTTTCTGCTACACCATGTACGACGCTGCGGGGCCAACCCATCCGGCGGGTAGCTGCTACGGATGGGGTCAGAGTCTGGTTCCGACTGTTGGTCACATCTATGAGATGAGAATCGCGGGCATAACCGGCAACTACCCGTCAGGCTACGGATGGTCCTACGAGATCTGGGACAAGACTACCGGCCGTGCAGAGGTCGCTACAACTGCGGCTACCTGGTCGAGAGCGTCGATGGTCTGGTACGGCTTCGAGATCGCCAACTCCTACGATATCCTCGGAGTCCTTAGCGGCCAGCCTCGGACATTCGTTGCGCCGACCTCGTTCCGCAGGACGAACAGCACCCGTCTGGTCGGCAATGCGAATCTAGTGCCCTACGTGGCGGCCAACCCCCAGCCCTATTACCACGTGTATCCGGTGTATTGGAACACCCCGGGCGATGGCCTGTACGCGACGACAACGACTCATTCGTGATCTCAATCTGAGGGACGCCTAGTGCCCCTTCCGATTTGTCGACACCGCGAGTCTTGGCCCCCTCGGACTTGAAGATTGGCTGGCCCGCACGAGTCTTGATGACCGTCACTCAACAAGCCACGCGCCTTCGGCCAGTCAGGCGAAAACCACCGCGAGAATGGCCGTCCCTCAAGGTTCGCTGACCGCACACACTCAGAAGGGGGCGGAACCGTTTCCCGCCGACCCAAATCCATGAAGCCGGGACGTGCGACGGATGCCGTGGATCTGGACGGGCTTCTTCGGTGAGAGGTGGGAGTCCGCCCCTCGACGACGATCATGTGGGCGTGGGTGCAGGAGCCGGTAGACAGCAGCCGTGGCGAGGCCAGCAGTGGAGCCCCTGGGCTGACCAGGGATTCTGTTGTGGCCACTGATGGCCAGTCGCCGCATGGCCCTGCCGTCCTCGATCAAAGCGGCGGCTCGCCATCGAGGGAGTTGAGGGCGACTTCGGAGGTGTTTGTCGCGAGTCGCGAAACCAGGATACTTCGAGCGGCATCGAATCAGTGTGCGGAGAACACAGTCAACTAACTGGTGGAACGGTCGCCGCAAGGGAGCCCAACTTGTTACGAGAGAGCATCCGTCCGTTGGGAGCCTCGTCAGACGACTCCGACGTCTTCGAGTCTCTCGTTCGACGCCAGCTCGCCACCACCTATCGACTTTGCCTTGCGATAACCGCCAACGAGGACGATGCCGCGGACGCGACCCAGGCGGCCTTCGTTTCAGCCTGGCGGCATTTCGGGGACCTCCGCGATACAGACCGCGTCGATGCCTGGTTGCAGCGGATCGCGGTCAACTCCTGCCGGATGGTGCTGCGGTCGCGCCGGCGACGAGGTCTTCGGGAGATCCCGATGAACGACGGACTCGCCCGCGCCGCCGCACCCGATTACATGTTGGATGCGGCAGTTCTGAGAGGTGCCCTCACAGGCCTTCCGATCGACAGCCGAGCAATCCTGGCGCTCCACTACGCCCAAGGACAGGCAGTATCCGAGATCGCGTCGATGCTCGGCATATCGGCCTCAGCGGCCAAGTCCCGCCTCTTCCGGGCTCGCGCTGCGTTGCGAAAGGCACTTGAGGAAGGTCACGATCATGCCCGATAACGGCGCTTCAGACAGCAAGAATTGGGACGACCCTCGGATCGCGGCCGCTTACCACGACCTGACCGCCGCGACCACCCCGCCGGATCTCGAGATGGCAACGCTCCGGGCCGTCCGTTCGAGCGGTGCTGGAGGTAGAACCGGCTGGCGCCCGCGCCTGAGGCAGGCCCGGCTTCGGCTGGGCGGTCTGGCGGCAGCCGTCGCCGTGGTTTCGATCGTGGCGGTATCGCTCACGCTTCGGCCTTGGTCCGCGACAGGCCCCACTGCCAGCGCTTCTGCATCATCGTCACCGTCGACCACTCAGCCTGGCGTAACGCCGGCCCCGATCAGCACCTCGGGACGCTATCCGGGCGGCATCCCGACGACGATCGGCGGAGAGCCCGTTTACGTCGGCTATGCCGCCGTGGCCCATGCCGACGACGCCACAAACGACTCGCCGTTTCTGGTAGGTATGTGGTCCTACGACTACACCAACGACCGGAATGGAGTGTCCTGCGTCGTCCCGATTCCAGACCCGAGTCCTGATACTGCGGAGATCACGCTCGCCTCCTCGGGCCCTTGTTCACCGGGCCTAATGGGGCCGGAGCCGGCGGCCTACGGCGTAACGTCCAGTGTGGCGACTCTTGGCTGGAGCGTTCAGACTCGCCCGAGCGGTCCACTCGTCCTGCGTGTCCACGCCCACGATGCCCTGGCTGCCCAGTGCACGGCCCCACACCGGTCCGTCTGCGACGCCTCGATGGTCGTTGACGAGGTCGTCTGGAGCGGGGACGCCTGGACCCAGACCGATCCTGCTTCGGTCGCCCAGGCGGTGCGTCGCCTCACGAGCATCACGGTCTCCAAGCCGAGCGGTTCGTGGGCCTCCTCCTTCCCGTTGTTCGTGGTCGGTCACGCGAGTGACTGCCCCTCGCCGTGGCCCCACGAGGTCTTCGACGTGCGTGGAGACTCCCGATTCGGGCTGCTGGCGGTCTTCCCGGATGTTGCCTCTCGACAGGCCGCGCAAGCGTCGCTAGATCCAGCGTCTCCGGGCTGCGCCCCGGATCCACGGATCGCTCGCCCGGGACCGGCAGCCTGGGTGGGCGTCGACAACATGCTGGCTCTCGTCTACGGCGACAACTCCGTGGTCAAGGCGGCGACCGCCGCCCTCCAGACGCCCACCACCAGCCCACTGGCACCTGATGCGGTTCTGCCCGCTGCTTCGGTCTCGGCCGCCGACTCCTACGCGGCGGTAGCCGACTACGAACTCGGCCGACAGGAAACCCTTCTCGAGGTCAACTTCCCGGGTCAGGCTTCAGGGAACTGGGATGCCTACCTGGCGGACGTCAACCGACGCTTCCGCGCCAACGCCCTGAGCTTCACTATCGGTCCCGCTCAGCCGGCAACTGAAGCCCTCGTCGGCACCGAGGTGTGGGCCGCTGTGGCTCCCGTCGCCGATACGGCAAGGGTCTACGAGGTCGACCATCCAGACTCCACCGACCCGGCACTGGCCAGCGAGCTGGTCCTCTGCTACCGCGCAAATGGCCGATGGGAGACCTACCTCGTGAAGGCCGCGCCTTACCCGACGGCCTCCAAGTAGGCGGGCGGGGCTACGAACGCGGCGCCATCCAAAGTGGCTATCTTTCTCGAGTCGCTCTGGGGGCTCAGGCTCTCGCCTGAACAGTCCCCGAGTTCTCCCGACACCTGGAAGCAAATTCAAGAAGGACGGGCGACCGTTGTCTCCGGGGATCAGACGGAACTCGCCGTCTCTGGTACCGTTGCCGACTTCCTGCGCAGGGTCGGAGGCGGGCACTCAGCAGGGCTCCGGAGTCGTCCAAGCGAAAGGGATCATTGCGGCGTGGTCGAACCTGACATGGGCGTCGCGATGAGAGCCTATAACTGAGGCCGAATCGCTCGCGGGAATCCCTCATGCCAAGCTCGAAACTTGACCGCTCAGTGGTGGCTGCATGCCATGCAGGCGCTCTTCCAGCTGAGCTATAGCCCCACGCGACCGCGAATGTTACAGCAATGCAGCCGATTCGCGCGGCATGCATTCGCCGGTCGAAAAGGGAGGCATGGCTACGGGGCTTCGACGGGATAGCCGGTGTGCGAGTCGCGCTAACCTACAGCGGATGACCGCAACCACGACCGAATGGCGCGCGTCCCTGCGGCTCGCCGGCGGCGACCTCGAGTGCA
>Ga0182027_10012723_pt1 | contig 11798 bp, 11 predicted proteins | sample 712E1DmetaG_FD_121300 | JGI IMG/M metagenome (GOLD analysis project Ga0182027, IMG submission 121300) | Permafrost microbial communities from Stordalen Mire, Sweden - 712E1D metaG (Illumina Assembly) | ecosystem: Environmental > Terrestrial > Soil > Wetlands > Permafrost | place: Sweden...
CGAGCCTTGGTCGGTTTGAGCCCAAAACGAATCCCACCAGGGGAAAGGCGCGAGAAAAACCTCACCGCCACCCCCATGGAGAACTTTTGCTTGACAACGCCGATGCCGTTATAGACGCGCTACAAAGACGCGGTCGCCGTGGTCGAAGTGGAAGTCGAGAAGATAGACGATCTCGGCGATCCGGAGCCGCAGGTGATTACGGCCCTGCTGCCTCGGGAAAAGACCTACAACGTTGCTTCGATCAAGGAAAGCAACATCTCGGTTGGCGCCGGCGCCGTCACCCAGGTGTTCGGTATCTCTGGCTCCTTCCTTCACGGAAGCAAGTCCTATTACCTTGTCCAAGATCAAGATACGCTGGCCCTGCCGGTGGCGGTCGCCGACGGGGAACGTCTGAATAAGACAGCGTTTCTGTGGCAATTCCGGCCCGTCTTAGGGCAGCGATACGTTTCCGCGGCTATGAAGCAGACCTTCGTCCAAGTCGCGTTCCCCTCGCCCTGGACCGCTGCATCTTTTGGCAAAGTGCTCGTTACGACGTACTGGTGCCATTACGACCGCAAGACAGGCCGAGTGGGGAACGTTATTACCGGCTCACTTGAAAAATTGCCGGCAGCCGTCCAAATCCCCAACCTCAAGTTGGAACTGCCGCCCACAGGACTCGCCTTCACCGACCTGGAGGATCTGGGGAATAGCCAGATGTTGGTCCGGCTTCACGGGCGGTTCCTTACCGATACCGTTGTGCGCATCGGTTCTACTTTTCTGACCACCTCCAGCGGCCTTTCGTTCACGCAGGACGGAATGGAATTCGTTGCACCGATCTCAGACCTGGCAACCAGGCGGGTGCAGTTGGTTGCCAGGGACGGTTCGGAGATTGCTTTGGAAATTCCGCACAAGTCGGCGGCGGATACGACCAAGGACCAGCCACCGCCGTCGATCAAAGATGTCGTCGTTTCCACCGTTGACGAAACAAATAGCCTTGTAACGGTCGCCTTTAACGATCCGGCCTACTTGACGGACAATCTTGTATTCGTTGTCGGAACCAAGGTGTTTGGCTATCGGGACGCACCGTTCCTTCCCTCTGACGGTGCGACACTGCGGGCAATCGTGCCAACCGCACTCATGGCGGCAAATCCTACGCTCATTGTAAAACCGCTATTTGCCCCAGCTCCGCCACGCACAGCCGACGCATACGAGGCAAGGCACGATTTCGGACTGACGCCTTATGGCCAGCCCGAGCGAATCGTCCTATTGGAAACCGGAACCGACAATTGCACCTACCTCATGTACGGAAGTCGGCTCGTCGGAGCTAAAGTCATATCACCGAGTGTTCAGTTCAACGTCGATCCTCCCGCCGCTTCACTCAAGTGCCCACAGCTTGACGACGAGACGAAGAAGACCTTGCAATGCCTGAACCTCACGGCGGCCCAAATCAAGGCTCACAAGCAGGTACTCATTCAAAGGGGTTCTGAGCGCCCAATCTTCGTCTCACTCCCGGGCGCGGATTCAAGCGGCGGACCGACGGCAACGCCCGCCGGCGCGGCGCAACAGATCAGTGTCAATGCAACAGTCGGCGTGCAGCGCGAGAACGCGCTGGATACATCGGAGCAAGCGCCGGCTACGGTCGACGCCGACAACGCGGTATTCGTAGGTAACGGACTGAAGGATCTGCAGACGGTGCTGTTTGCGGGAAAATCCATCCCCTTTGAGTTGGCCAAAGACGGCAAATCGGTCCAGTTGAAGAACCTCAAAGCGAATCAAGTAACTGGCACAGCCGGCGTGCAACTGCTCCAGTTCATCTACAAGGCTGCGGTTGTACCAGTGAAGCTCGACGTCGTCGGCAAGTAGACATTCTTTCCCTGAGAAACTCTACTAGGCTATTGTAGTCAATCTCCTGCCTGGCAAGCAGGTGCATGCGCAAGGATGAAACGAGCCCGACCTTGGAAGGGGCCTGCAGCGTAGTGTCGCTTAGGCTTGCCGACCGCATCTCGACCAACCTGCACGGACGTGTCCGAAGTGTTGCTCGGCATACTGATTTCCAGCTTGCCTGTATTTTCCCTTATGTCCCATTACTACATGAAAGATAACCGCTCACTTTATTGAACACTTAGGTGTTAGAAAGCATCTCATCCCACATTTCCATTTTGAACTCGATCTCTGAATCTTCCGATCACCGTAATCATCAATATTCATGCGGGTGTGAAAGCTATGAGGACGCTTCGGAGGTCAGTACCCAATGGGTGAGAAACAGAATCAGCCCTTTCAGCTCTCTTTCAACGCCTCTCTCAGGATCGATTTCCAAGGGTCGCGCGTCACCTCGGACGGCGGCTTGATCCTGGTGCGCGAACTCGACGAGCGGCTCGGGTTCGGAGAATTGATCGAAGAACATCTGGCGGACTCCCGCCGTGGGAAGAATACACAGTTTCCTTTTGCCGACTTGCTGCGCCAATCCGTGTACAGTCGGCTGGCGCGTTACGAAGACCTCAACGATGCCCAGAGGCTCTCCCAGGACCCGACTTTCCGGCTGATCGGTTCGGAAAAAAACTGGGATCGAGGTGCGGCTCTGACTTCTCGGTTGCAGACCTTTGCGACGGAGATGCTGGCCGAGGAGGAGAACTTCGCGGGACTGGGGCGACTCAACCGGGCATTGGTCGGCAAAGCGGAAATTATGGATTCAGGTTACCTGACGGTCCTGGACATGGATTCGACCGAGATCACCGTTTACGGATAGCAAGAACAGAGCGCCTACAACGGACACTTCGAGTCTACCTGCTATCACCCGCTGCTGTTGTTTAATCGGGAAGGCGACTGCCTGGGGGCCAAGCTGCGGCCGGGCAATGTGCATAGGGCCGAGGGTTGGGAAGAACTCTTACTGCCCGAAATCGAGAGGCAGCAGAGGTTGGGCAAAGAGGTAGTGTTCCGCGCTGATGCCGCCTTCGCCAAGCCGGAGATTTACGAGGCGCTGGAAGGGCGTGGCGTGAAGTATGCCATCCGCATTCCCGCGAACGACATCCTGGAACGGGACATCGCCGAACTGCTGCCGCGCCCGGTGGGCCGGCCGAGCCACAAGCCGGTGATTCGACTCAAGAGCTTTCTCTATCAGGCTGCGAGCTGGAAGATGCCACGGCGGGTGGTGGCCAAGGTGGAGTTCCACTTTGGAGAGTTGTTCCCACGTGTGGGGTTCATCGTCACCAACCTGGAGGCTGACAGTCGGGCCGTGGTGCGCTTCTACAACAAGCGCGGCACGGCGGAGCAGTGGATCAAAGAAGGCAAGCAAGCGGTGAAGATGACACGGCTGAGTTGCCATCGTTTCCGGTCCAACGAAGTGCGACTGTGGCTGAGCGTGATCGCCTATAACCTGGGGAACCTGTGGCGGCGGCTGGTGCTGCCGCGCAGGATTGGCAACTGGTCCCTGACGAGTCTGCAGCACCGGTTGGTCAAGACGGGCGGTCGGCTCCTGAAACACGCCCGGTATTACTGGCTGCTGCTGGCTGAGAGCCACCTGACGCGGCGACTCTTCGGGGCGATGGTACGGCGGATCGAGTTGCTGCCCTTGCCCGCCGGGTAGAATCCGCAACCGGAGGAGAAAACCTGGGGAAATAAGCAGGGGGAGATGGCGAGGTGTCGGAAGAATCGCGGGAAAACGGGTCAGGCTGCCGGGCTGACTCCATCCCGAAGGAGCACACCTGGCTGCCAGGTGGCGCGCTGGCCCTTCCACTTCGAAATAGTCGTTGACGGCGGGCCTTCGGGGTGTAAAGTAGGGGCTTGGAGATGCTAAAAAGGAAATTGCGGGTTAGGACTCAAAGGGAGAGTCCGAGGAGGGAGGAGTACATGTTTGCCCCGTTCCATTCGGCGCGGCCGGGGACCGCTGGATGGCTCCTTCTCGCGCTTGCGGTTCTGGCTTTTGACAACCCAAGCGGTATACAAGCTCAACAAAGACCGAAACAGTCCAACGAACGCGCTACTCCTGCGACTCCCCAGGCAACAAGTCCACCCGCGATTGAGATCAACGTACGAGCCTCGGGTACGCAGATCGCCCCAGGCGATCTAGGCGGGGCGAGGGCTGACATCACTAACAAGTCCGCCGTGTCTGTTTATTTGAGAGCTGGTGACGTCCTGTTCGTGTTCGCGCTAGAGACTTACCAAGACGGCCAGAAGATTTTTTGGTGCTCCTGCGATAGCTGGTTTCCCAATGCGACTCGCGAGGGCGGAGGTGCGATTGAAGACCCGATGAAGGAGGTCCTCTACCTCAAGCCAGGCGGCACTTCCACGGTTTTCCCGACCTGTAGCAGGTCCTGCGGCCCCGTGCCGTGGTATCGGGAATATCGATTTATAAACTTTGTTCCCGGCACTTATCCTGTCACAGTGGACGCAAAGTACTGGGAGAATCGGAATTTTGCGGACGACGAATACCATATGCGAACGGTTCCGCCAATGCGGATTACACCGCCCCCAGAGCGGTCATCCTATCTGGCGCGATCGTGGGGGCTATCATGTTTACGCTGCTTTCGCTATTTCGCGGGGCAGAGGCAAACCCGAATCGCGCGCCTCGCGGCGTCGTGGATATCGCAAAGGCTTTCGGCAAGCAGCTCATTGTTCTGGCTGGTTCGGTTCTCCTGAGCGTTATAATTACTATCCTTCTGTCCAGAATCGAGGCGGCCCAGTCCCTGATAAAGGTGAATGCCTCGGACTTCTGGGGAGGGATTGCCGTCGGTTTTCTAGCAAACTACGGCGGCTCCGCTCTGCTAAGCAAAATGGTCCCACCGGCGGCGAAAAGCTAAAAATAGCTTAATCCGTTGCTCTGCAAAGACCCTCACCTATTCCAAGGAGCCAATAAACCATGAAGGGTAAACCGCAGGTATTGGAAGTTCTGGTTTATTCGAGAACGTCACGCTCTCACGTCTGTTAGGCGTGGTTTTGCAGGCCATCTTGCTGATCCTGGCTCATACCCGTCCGCCATCGCTAGGCCTTTTCACATCTCTGATTACTGGCTCAGTTTCGGCGATTAAAAAGCAGGTCAATCTGGCATCTCGTCTGGTTATGTAACTATTTCCTTGCCCTTGTTTGGTGTTTGCGAAATTGAATGATAAAGGACGCTACCGCCAGGAATTTGTGCTCTGCGCACAACCGGCAGAGAATTGATGCGCCACGCCCATGAACTGAGTTGAGCAACGCAAGAAACTCGGATTTGCACCATCTTGCCACGATGTCAGTTGACGACATGTTGGAAAGGTTATTCGGCTGTTCCTTCCTCGTGGCCAGAATTCTTGACAGAGCTATGCGCGCACAGTAGCGTAAGAAGCGTCCACGTGCGGACAAATCTATAGGGAGGATTCCAATGCCATCTTCTCCTGAAAACAGCGATCAATCCTCAATTCAACAGGCCGCCGACCAGCACGCTGAAGAAATCCTTGCGCGCCGTCGAGACAGCCGCGCACGCCGCGCCGCGGCTCTCGCAGCTCATCCTCAGCCTCTCTCTATCAAGACCGAGCTCACCCAGGCTCCTCTTGCCGCAGCCGCCGCACCCGCTTCCGCACCCGTTTCCACTACCGCGCAAACGGCAGGCTATCTGCTTGCCGTTGGCGACTCCTGGTTCGACTATCCCATCCATGACATCCTGACCAGGCTCGACGACAACTACGGGTACAACATCGAGTCTTCGGCTCACAGGGGTGACCCCCTCGAAACCATGGTTTCGAGGGTCGGGCAGCTCGATAAATTTGCTCGTTGCATGGACAAGATCCTCGCCCTCGGCGCCACACCCAAGGCCATCCTGGTTTCGGGCGGCGGCGACGACATCGCGGGCAAAGAGTTCGGCATGTTGATCAACAATATCGACTTGGCCCCCATCCCGGGATGGAACGATCAGGTCATCGCCGGCGTCATCGACACCCGCATCGCCGCGGCCTATAGATTGATGATCGTCTCCATCAACTCCATCTGTCAGAAGAATCTCGGCCGCACTTTCCCCATTCTTGTGCACGGCTACGATTATCCCGTCCCTGACGGTCGCGGTTTCCTCGGCGGCGGGGGGCTGCTGCCGGGCCCATGGCTCAAGCCGGGCTTTGACGAGAAACTCTTCAGCGATATCAACGTCACTACGCAAATGATGACCACCGTCATCGACCGGTTCAACACTGTGGACGCCATGTGGCCGGGGAGGCGAACGAGCAAGGCGTGCAATAGAATCCGATGGTGGTCATCTTGAAATCAGGAGGTTTCCATGTATGATTGGAGTTCCGAATGGAACGGGTACAGTCAGGCGACGAGCCGCCCCTCCGAATATGTTCCTTACCGCTCGCGGGTCCAGGTGGGTCACTCAGAGGACTCTTGGGCGTGTTATGGCATCCATAATAGGCCCGCAATTTCCAGCCGGGAACCGTCATCGATCTGAAACAAACTCTTCGCCAACGGGCGGCGCAAAGCGCCTCTATGCCAAAATGCGCCGCGCCAGAGGATTCGCTTGACAACAGCAGGAGTGGAGGAAGAGTATATCCACGCTTATTACTGTTGCACTAGTAGTGGTTGATGAGTAAGACATTTTGTCGCCGTCATTTCGTACCCCCCACCGGGCTTGTTCCCGCGGCCATGCCCCCGGCCAAAACTGCGAAAAACCAGCTTAACAATCTCGCAACATTATCCCGCGCCAAGTCAATTGGGCGGAGCGCCGCAAGCTACCCGCATATTTCGAAAGGTGAATCCCATGAGACTATCTCTTGCCAGTACTAAACTCACACTCATCCTGGCCATAATCGGCGCGGGGCTCATTAGCTCCACCTCCCAGGCACAAACCTACGTGTTCAACGAGGCAACTTTCACCGGGAACGCCCCGCAAGCAATAGCCGTGGGTGATTTCAACGGCGACGGCAAGCCCGATCTTGCGGCCGTGAACGGTACGCTGTCAATCTTCCTGGGCAAGGCTGACGGTACATTCCTGCCGCACGTGGACTACACTCTGGGTCTTGCCGTTAGCGCGACTTCCGTGGTCACAGGCGATTTCAACGGCGATGGAAGGTTGGATCTGGCCGTTACAGTGAGCACGGGGGCTAGTTACGAAGTCGCTATTTTCCTGGGAAATGGCGACGGCAGCTTCACCAAGCCCGCGATGTTTGCCCTCGACGGAATACCCCGCGGGACCGCTGTGGGCGATTTCAATAACGATGGGAAGGTGGACCTGGCGGTTGCAGAGGGTACGGGTGGCGGCTACACCGGGGCAGTCGCTGTTCTGCTCGGAAATGGCGACGGAACCTTTCAAGCCCCCAATGATTTTCCCTTGCCCGGAGCCCCAGGAATGGTGGCAGTCGCGGATCTGAACCATGACGGGAACCTCGATCTCGTCGTGGGCGCAGGCAGTCTCGCAGTCTTGCTCGGGAACGGCAACGGAACGTTTCAGCCGTATGTGAGCTACTCCACCTCCGGTTCGATTGGGGAGCTCGCGCTCGGAGACTTCAATCGAGACGGTTCGCTGGACGTGGTCGTGCCGGCTACCGATTACAGCCACACCGGCTTCTGGATATTCCCCGGAGCGGCGGACGGAACATTCGAGTCGCCGGTCAACGTTACGGCCGGGGGCAAGACCGTCGGTGCGTTTGTGGCGGGAGACTTCAATGGTGATGGCAACCTGGACCTCGCGTTTGCAGCAGCCACCACCCCGAGTACTGCTACGTACGTGCTGTTAGGCAATGGCGACGGCACGTTTGCGACCTCTCCCATCGTTGCCGGGTCAGGCGCCATCTTCCTGACGGCGGGTGATTTCAATGGCGATGGCAAGTTAGATCTGGCCTTTAGTGCGCCCTACTATTACGGTGTTGAAAACGTTGGCGTCATATTAGGGAATGGTGACGGGACCTTCAGCGTCCGCAATGACTATTCGACTTCCGCTTCCCCCCTCGCTGCCACCACCGGCAACTTCCACGGGAGCGGCAAAGCCGACCTGGCCGTCGTCGAGAACGTCAGCCAGTTCTCCACCGGAGCACTCTCCGTTTTCAGTAATAATGGCGACGGAACATTCCAACCGTACGTTGATTACACCGTCGGGGTCAATCCCCAGACGGCCGTCACTGGTGATTTCAATGGCGACGGAGTTCTCGATGTCGCGGTCCTCAATGCCGGCGCGCAACTCCAGCAAGGAACCGTTTCCGTCCTGCTGGGAAATGGCAATGGGACTTTCCAAGCCCATCTTGACTCTTCCGTGGGAGTGTCCTATGGCTACATGGTGGCGGGAGACTTTAACGGCGATGGCAAGCTCGACCTTGCCGTTCCCAGCGGCGTCTACAGTTCCACCAGCGGCTGGCAGGGAGCCATCGCGATACTTCTGGGAAACGGCAATGGGACTTTCCAGGCTCCCACCCTGGTCGCTTTGCCCACCACCAGCGAACCAGTAGGCATCGCTGCGGGCGATTTCAACCACGATGGCAAGCTCGATTTGGCCGTGTCGGGCGAGGCGGGGGACGTTTATGTGCTTCTCGGGAACGGAAATGGAACCTTTTCGTCCCCGGCCGCCTACGCGGCCTATTTCCCGGGCGCCGTCGTCGCGGCGGATTTCAACGGAGACGGAAACATCGATTTAGGGTAGTGTCCTAGTTTGAATTCTCATACGTTCCAGTTGGCAATCCGATTGCCCGAAGCATCTCTTCGACTTCCCAAATGTGATCGGTAATCCCGGCTTGCATCGCGGGAGTTACCCGAAGGGTGGTATGCACGCGGCAGAAGTTGTAGTGCATCAGGAACAGCGCGAAGGCCGCCGCGTGGTTTTCGACTTTCTTTGAGAAAGCATTGGTCAGCCGGGTGAAGCGCCGAATCCCCATCCTAACACTTAGGTTTGACCTTTCGATGAATGAAGTCGAAATGTGCTTCGGGTCTGGACGCCCCATAATGGGCTTCGGCTCGCAGGAAGTGCAAACGGCGGGGCTATACCGGGTTTCCTCTTGGCTTGCCGCGTAGGTCTTGATGAGCATGGCGTAGTCGATTTCCGAACCGAACGCATCCTCTACGGCTATCGCATACGCTTTCAGTCCATCGGTGGTCAACTGAATCCGGCCCTTGAGCCTTCCGGCCAAATCCTCAATCAGAATCCTTGCGGTTGCCGCATCCCGGTTGCCCACGGTGAATGAGGGAATCAGCTTGGTATCGGCGTCGATGGCGGTCCAGGTCCAGACATCCCCAACGCCAAACTTGCCCTGCATCTCAGAAGGGACGTTCTTCTGCTTCGCGTAGCAGAAGGCCCACACTTCATCGCACTGGACGCGCTTGCAATTCAGGTTGCGGAACACGCGGTCTTGATAATCAGCGCTCGCATAGCCCGCTTCTACTTGGAGTTTGAGCACCGTATCCTTCGATACGCCAAACATGCGGGAAGTGGCGCGGATGCTGCATCCCTCAATCAGCGCTGATACGATTTGAGCTTGTTTTTCGCGGGTCAGTCTCTTCATGGCATCTCCTAACTTACGAATACAGTATACGTGAGCGCTCACGTACATGTCAAGAACTCAATTTGGCTTGTTTTCAAGAATATGCGTGACCGCTTACGTACAATGCGAGAGCGGTCATGTATAATCTTGGGTATGGTAAATAAACGGAAAAACCCTTATGCTGTGGCCTTGGGGCGTCGCGGCGGGAAAAAAGGCGGACCCGCAAGGGCCGCAGCTATGACGCCGGAAGAGCGCAGCGAGAGCGCAAGAAAAGCGGTCTTGGCTCGCTGGGCAAAAGTTAAAGGGAAAGTGTCGTCGTAAGGCGAGAATCCCCCGCAAGAATCTTGGCGGAGACGAACGGGCGATTTGCGTTGTACGGCATGACAGGAGGAGTGTGCCATGCCAGCATCCATCTGTCAAGCCTCACTTTCAACTCCGACAGCAAAACCGTGGCTCCCACCCGGCATGAGCTGGCTGTCTGGACTTCCGACCGAAGCACGAAAGAGGCGATTCCTTTTGGCGCTACAGATATACGTCGATGACAGTGGTACTGAGGGAACCCACCCTGTTGTCTCTCTTGCCGGTTTCTTTGGGCAGGCCGAAAAGTGGGCGGAATTCTCAGATGAATGGCGCGCTTGGGCAGACAGGGCACCCGCCATTCGCTACCTCAAGATGAAGGAAGCTGTAAAACTGCGTGGCGAATTTGGTCGCTTTAGGGCGGTAGAGCGTGATTGGAAACTCAAGGGTTTCATGCGAATCATCAGGCAGTTCGCAGATAAGGCTATTTACGCGACAGTGGATGTGTCCGCATTACATGCGCGGCCTGAGATCAGAGATAATGTGCTTGGGCGGAGCTATTGGGGAATGTTTCTCGCCATTTTAGCGGGCGTCTGCGATGAACTGATTGAAGCAAAAACCTATCCGCTTGAGCCGTTTGAAATCATTTTCGACCGGCAGGTAAATTATGAGCCCAAGATCAGGATTTGGTATCCTTGCTTGAGAAGGTTATATATAGAGAGTATAGACCCAGTGGCCGAAAAACTTCTCCCAAATGAAGTGCTTTTTAGGGATGACAAGGAATTTCTCCCGTTGCAGGCAGCGGATGTGATCGCGTGGCATTTCCGCATGTTAAAAGAAGGCCAGAGCAGTCAGTTTGAGTGGGTCGCCAATAGCTTGGCTGGCATCATTCCCGTGTCTCGGTTTTCCAAGCACTTTGATGGGGAGTCGCTACAAAGAATTCTAGAGGCGAAACGGGAAATTGAAAAGGGGCCGAACTCCGCTCGGTTGAGTGCTTACATGGATGAAATAAGCCTAGATTTATTTAAGAGGGCACGGAAGAGCGCCGAAAAGAAGGCTCGAAAGCGAAAACCCGTCTAGTAGACCCTCCCGCTACCTACCCATTTTCGGTTCGCCTGATAATCTCTTGCATCACCCTATGCGCTGTCTGATTTGTGTCCTCGCGCGGATTCCGTTTGGCGGCTTTTTTCGTCTTGGGCTTTTTCTTCATACCCACAGTCTGGCACGACCCGTCCCACCCGGCAAGCCCCAAAAATTCAAACTAGGACACTACCCGATTTAGCGGTGGCTTCAACATACGAAAACTTCGTTTATATCCTGCTGGGCAAGGGGGATGGAACCTTCCAGAGTGCCGTCTCCTACGCTGCCGGCTACCCCGGTAATTCTCTTGTCGCCGCCGACTTCAATGGCGACGGGATTCCGGACATCGCCGCGGGCAACGACATTCTTCTCAGCAATGGCGATGGAACGTTCAGGGGTCCACTGAAGTTCCCCTCGACAGGCAATTATCCGGCAGCAGGTGACTTCAACGGCGATGGGGCAGCAGATCTGGCCATCGTCAATGGCTGGGCTTCATCGACTGTCTCGGTCTACCTCAGCCATCCTGTGATCGCTTTGTACCCTCCGAAATTGGTATTTGCCAATCAGGGGGAAGGCACCACCAGTCCGATCCAAACCGTCACGGTGAGCAACCCCGGCAGCCCTCCCTTTGACATCTCGAGTATCACTGCCGTCACTCCCTTCGCAGCAACCGATGCGTGCGGGACCACAGTCGCGGTGGGGACCAACTGTGCGGTTAGCTTGACCTTCTCCCCATCCGGTACCGGCCAGTCGAACGGTTTTCTAACCTTGGCGGACAGCGTGCCCGGTTCGCCACAAGCCATCCCCCTGAGCGGGTTGGGTGTCAACGGCCCCGCGGTGACGCTTTCCCCGGCCTCCTTGAGCTTTGACGGCCTGCCCGTGGGCCAGACCAGCGCGGCGGTCACGGCCACGCTTCAGAATACCGGCAATGCCCTCCTGACCGGAATCACCATTGCCGTAACCGGTGATTTCACCGAGACCAGCACCTGTGGTTCCTCGCTTGGCATGGGCGCGACC
>Ga0182027_10012724_pt1 | contig 11798 bp, 8 predicted proteins | sample 712E1DmetaG_FD_121300 | JGI IMG/M metagenome (GOLD analysis project Ga0182027, IMG submission 121300) | Permafrost microbial communities from Stordalen Mire, Sweden - 712E1D metaG (Illumina Assembly) | ecosystem: Environmental > Terrestrial > Soil > Wetlands > Permafrost | place: Sweden...
GTCATGGAATTCTCCTCGAACTCTCCTAAGGTTAATGGATGCGTGAAGTTTTTGCCCGGTGGTAACGACGCTATATCTTGTGGGAACCATTCCGCACGCCACCGTTTTATCAGCAGGTCAATCCCTTCAAATCCGCCCCCATGCCCTAATCTAGAACCATGAACGACCTCACCACGGAATCCCAGCAGACCGCGCCCTCGCAGCAGCCCCCCTTCGACCTCCTCGTCGTCGGCGCCGGTCCCACCGGCCTCGCCTGCGCCATCGAAGCCCAGAATGCCGGACTCCGCGTTGTCGTCGTCGACAAGGGCTGCCTCTGCAACTCTCTCTTCCACTACCCCGCCCACATGACCTTTTTCACCACCTCCGAGCGCCTCGAAATCGGCGGCATCCCCTTTCCCAGCCCCAACGCCAAGCCCTCGCGCGACGAAGCCCTCCAGTACTACCGCCTCGTTGCCGTCTACTACAAACTCGACGTCCGCCAGTACCAACGCGTCAAAAAGATCACCGGCGCCGACGAAGCCTTCACCGTCCACATCGAAGACCGCTTCGGCCGCCCCGGCCTCATTCAGACCCGCAAGCTCGTCATCTCCTCCGGCTACTACGACCTGCCCAACTTCATGAACATCCCCGGCGAGAACCTCAGCAAAGTCCACCACTACTACGTCGATCCCCACCCCTATTTCGAGATGGATGTCGCCGTCATTGGCGGCAAAAACTCTGCTGCCATCGCGGCCCTCGAGCTGTGGCGCAGCGGCGCGCGCGTGACGCTGATCCACCGCGGCGACGGAATCCAGCCCCACGTCAAATACTGGATCAAGCCCGACATCGAGAACCGCATCAAGGACGGAGAAATCAAGGCCTTCTTCAACTCAAAAGTCGCGGAGATCACCCCCGACACCGTCATCGTCGAAACTCCCAATGGCCCCACCACCATCCCCAACGACTTCGTCTTCGCCATGACCGGCTATCACCCCGATTTCACCTTCCTTGAAAAACTCGGCGTCCAATTCGAAGGCCCCGACAAGCTCCCGCACTGCAATCCTGAAACACTCGAGAGCAATGTCCCCGGCATCTACCTCGCAGGCGTCATTGTCGCTGGCTCCCGCACCAACGAGATTTTTATTGAAAATGGCCGATTCCACGGCCGTCAGATTGCCGCAGCGCTTGCATCTAACCTCAACGAACAGAGCCGGAACCGGCAAGCCGATCCCGCCGGGGATCCGGTGGACTGATCCACCCGATTCTTAAGCAAAGGCAGGCACTCCTTATGCGTTGGTGGCCCCGTGCTTTTTTCGAGCAAAGCCAGGCTTTCCTCATGCGTTGGTGGCCCCGCACCATTCGAGGGCAAATGCTCGCCGGCCTGCTGCTGCTTGAAACCCTCTCCATCACCCTCTTTGCCGTCTTGCTCGTCCGCCAGCAAACAAACGAAGCCTACATCCGCGCCCGCACGCGCCTCTCCTACGAAGCCACCTCCGTCGCCCTGCAATCCAGCGAGGCTTTGCTCCAGGAGAGGCCCGGCTATGTCGCTCTGGCCGTCAAAATGATGGGCGAAGCGCCCACCGTGGCCGTCGCCAAAGTTACTGACGCTGCTGGCAACGTCCTCTTCATCAGCACAGGCGAGGCCGACCAGACCAGACTTGAACCCAAAGAACGCGCCCAGATCCCCCTCGGCCGCGACGATCCAAGATTCTTCGTCCTCGATGGCAACCGCTGGGAGAGCGTCGCCTCCATCTACACCAACAACAACCTGCGCGGATACGCCTGGGTCCAGTTCGATAAAACCTGGTCAAGGGAGCAGCTCCGGTACATCCTCCGCGACACGGCCCTCTTCGCCATCATCTGGCTCATCGCCTCCGCCGTGCTCGTTCTCCTCATGGCCCGCTCCATCTCCCGGCCCCTGGCCACGCTTCAGCGCGGCACCCGCGCCCTGATGACCGCCCCGGAAGATAGCAGCAGCTTCCCCCTGCGCGCCAATGTGCAAAACGAAATCGGCGAACTCATCGTGGTCTTCAACCGCATGGTCGCCTCCATCGCCGAGCAGCGCTCAGGTCTCAACAACACTCTCTCCCTGCTCGACTCCATGCTTGCCAACGCCCCCATCGGCCTGGCCTTCTTCGACCGCGGCGGACGATTCACCCGCGTCAACCAGGTCTTTGCCGACCTCACCGGCGTCTCCCTCAGCGGCCACCTCGGCCGCACCCTGCCGGAGTTGCTGCCTCAACCGGCCGCCCAGCTCATTGAGAGCGCGGTGCTCCGCGTCTTCGCCGAGCAGGAGCCGATGCGCAACTTCGAAATCAGTGGACAAGGCGGAAAACCCGGCCAACCATGGACCTGGCTCGTCAGCGCCTACCCGGTTCGCACCACCCCGCAGCAAATCCGTTGGGCCGGCATCATCGTCCTCGATGCCAGCGACCGCAAACGCAGCGAAGAAGCTCTCCGCAAGGCTGAGAAGCTCGCCGTCACCGGCCGCCTCGCCGCCTCCATCGCTCACGAAATCAATAACCCCCTCGAGGCCATCACCAACCTGCTTTTCCTGCTGCGCAACTATTGCCAGCTCCAGGACCCCGCACTCAACTACGTCACCATGGCCGAGTACGAGGTCCGGCGCATCTCCGAAATCACGCAGCAGACTCTTCGCTTCTACCGCCAATCCACATCCCCTGCCCGCACCAGGATGAAAGACATCCTCGACTCTGTTCTCAGTCTCTATCAGGGCCGATTCAACTCACTCAGCCTTCAGGTCGAACGCAAATACGACCCCGAGCTGGACCTCTTCTGCTTCGCCGGAGAAATCCGCCAGGTCTTTGCCAACCTGGTCGGCAACTCCATTGACGCCTCCGCCCCCGGCGGCCGCCTCATGGTCCGCGCCCGCCGCTCCCGCAACTGGAAAGATCCCCTCCAGGCCGGCGTCCGCTTCACCCTGGCCGACACCGGGGCAGGGATGGAGCGAGAGGTGCTCGAGCGCGCCTTTGAGGCTTTCTTCACCACCAAAGAAGTCACCGGAACCGGCCTCGGCCTCTGGGTCAGCCTTGAAATCGTCAACAAGCACCACGGCCTCATCCACGCCCGCAGCCGTGCCGCCGCTTCCGGCAAGCCCTCCGGCACCGTCTTCCAGTTCTTCATCCCCGACGATCCCAACCTGCTAGTCGCAACCGAACCCTCCTCCGGCAACGCCACTTGAGCGCAAGGCAAACGGCATCTTAACTCCAGCTTCGAATGAAGGGTAAGCGCTTTACAGGCGCGGAAAAACTCCGCCCGGTGAAGGATACGGGCTTCACTAGCTGCAGAAAAACTCTTATTGATCCGCTGTTTTGAAAGGGCCCGTCTTCAGCCGTGCCGAAGACGGTCGGATAATCTATGGGCTTTAAAGGCTGCGGAAAAACTCCTCACTGTGAAGGGTACGGGCTTTAGCCCGTACATAAACCCTGCAAAATGAGTTGGGCTTTAGCCCCTGAGGGATGCTTTTCGGCTCCTTCGCTCCAAATCTGCCCTTTTTCGCAGCCCGTTTAGCCCCTGCACTCCCTCCGTGCCGGGTGCCCCAGATCTCGCCTATGATACTTGGAAATCAGCCGCAAAAACTCAGGGCAGATTCAAACTCCGCAGTCTGTTTACATTGAATAGATCGAAGTTACCCGCCGGCTTCGCCATGCACCGGCTCCTCGATCTGACCTGCGCCGCATACGACCGCGTCACGTGCAGCCGGTCCATCACCACATACCGCGTCCGCAACCCGTTCACGGTCGCAGGCAGTTGCGCCGGAACCATCCTGCGGTCCACATAGATCACCAGCGCGGCCTCCTTCGGATTGTCCAGGCTCTCGCCCACGCCCACCCCGAAGAACGCCCGATTCTGCTTCATCAGGCTCTGCGCCATCTGCTGCTTGACCGCCGCCGCCTGGCTCAGCACCGCGCCCACCAGCCCCTGAACAGCATTCGCCTCCAGAGCCGTCTGCGGCGCCACTCCAAACAGCACCGACCGCGCCGTAGTCGGAATCACGATCGTGCGCACTCCATCCACCGTCGCCGGCACATTCACGCTCATGCCCGCGTCCACGTAGAGAATCACCGCGGCCTCACCGGCGTGATCGCTGCTCTTGCCCGCCGCCACACCCAGAATCCCTGTCGACCGATTCACCAGCATCAGCGCCTGTCCCAGCGCATTCTCAACGCGCGAGGTCTCGGCAGCCGTCAGCGCCCGAGCCTGCGCGGACTTCACCGTACTGTTGCCATAGTTCAGGCAACTCACCGCGTGGTCGGTCGTGCCCACAAACGTGTACGGAGTCCCCCCGCCCACCTGCGCACTCAGTTCGTTCAGCACATCCGAAACCGGATTCGCCACTCCCTCGCTCACTCCAGATATGCTCACTCCACCGGCAAAAAATAGTCCCACCGGCTCGGCCGTCGAGCTATCCACCACCAGCGCCCCCGAGTCGCCCGCATCACTGAACTGGTTTCCGCTCACGCCAATCTGGTTTGTAAAAATCTTGGTCAGGTAAGCCTTGGTCTCCGCGCAATCCGTAAAATAGTCCACGCTCACATCCAGGTTCACCGCCGAGATGCTCGCGCACGTAAGCCCGGTCGTCCGCCCGCTCTTGGCCACGCTCATGTTCAGCGATGCGCTCTCGCCCCTGCCACCCGTCGAAGAGATCCCCGGAGGCGCCGCGGCCAGCGTCCCGTTCCCCTGTAGCGCGCCGAGTTCCAGAATGTTCCCCGCCGCACTCACCGCGTGCGAGTTCACCGCCGCAATCGCCGCGTCCGCATTGGTCGAACTCGACTTCAGCGCCAGAAACCCCGTCAGCGTGCCCACCGGCGTAATCGCTGCTCCGGTCAGCCCGTAAGGCATGCATTTGTCGTCGATCAGTCCCGGCTGCACAATCGTCTCGCCCACGCTTGCCTGGTCGCTCCGCGCCAGCACGTGGTTATTGCTCAACAAGTATTGCGTCCCGCTGCTGTTCTGGATCAGCGACCCCAGCGTCCCGCCGCAGCAATCCACAATCTCGTTGCCGCTTGCGTCGTAGTCGTTGTTGTTGCCGCCCGAGCTGCCCAGTGAAACCGGCGTCGCCAGTATTGTCTCGTGTGTCGCCGGATCGCTCGATACCCCCGCCGTGTTCAACAAAATGTTGCTTGCGGTCCGCGATGAGGAACTGCCCACCGTCGCCACAATATAAGTACTTCCCGTAGACGTAACCGCCGCCGGCGCCGTGTACGTCACCGTGCAGTAAGTAAACGCCGTGCTGCTGCGCGTGCAGTTCGTCGCGCCCAGCGATCCCTGTCCACCGCTCGACCCGCTCGCCGTACTCGACAATCCGTAACTGATTCCCGTGTGCCCGCCTGCTTCCGCCAGGTACCCCGTCACCGTCAAAGTTCCGTTCGCCCCCAATGCCGCGTTCTCCGGAGTCAGCGGCTGCAGAAATCCCGGCGTCACCGTCAGCACCGCGCTCGCCGCCACGCCGGAATTTGAAGCCAGCGTTGCCGTCACCGTCACTTGCGCGCTGTCCGCCGTCAGATAGCTAGGCGGCGTGTATTGCCCACTTGCCGTGATCGTGCCCGCGCCGCTGTTCGCATCCCCGCCCGTCACCTTCCACGTCACGCTCGCCGCGCCGCCACTGGCCAGCGCCGCCGTAAACTGCTCCACCGAAGCGCCCGACGAATTGGCCGCGTTGCAGCCCGTGCAATTGGTATCGACCGAAGTTGTGCCTGGAGCAATCGAGAACGTCCCATTCGACGGACTCGCCGTCACGCCTCCGCCACAGCCCGCCAGCACGCACACCACGGGAATCGCCGCCATCGCCACCGCACGAGCCACCATGCCGCCCCGCCGCGCAAAGCTATCCCGTGCGTCCGCGCGGTTCAATCCGCGCAGCCGCCGTCCCTTCCTCGCGTGTAGACTCTCGTTCAGAACTTCCAATGCCTTCCTTTTAGCTATTGCGCAGCATTCGCTGTTTCAACGTCTACTCCACTTTCATGTTAGACCCCTGCCACCCGCCAAACGTTGCTTCTCCGCAAACCCCGCGCAATTGCCAATCTGAAACAAAGACCAGCCCCGTGCCCCACCCACGCAGAGCCTCTCCTGGCCCCTCTGCGCTCTAAACTGGTACCAAGGAGCAATCCATGGATTACATCAATCTCGGCAACACCGGACTCAAAGTCTCCCGCATCTGTCTCGGCTGCATGACCTATGGTTCTCCAGCCACCGGCAAACTTCTGCCCGGCCGCCAGCCCTGGGCTCTCAATGAAGCCGACAGCCAGCCCTTTCTCCGCCAGGCTCTCGATCTGGGCATCAATTTCTTCGATACCGCCAACGTCTACTCCAGCGGCGACAGCGAGTCCGTTCTCGGCCGCTTCCTCAAAGCCAACACCCGCCGCGAATCCATCGTCCTCGCCACCAAAGTCCAGGGCCTCATGCGCGAGGAGCCCAACGGCCGCGGCCTCTCCCGCAAAGCCATTCTTTTTGAATTGGATCAGAGTCTCCAGCGCCTCCAGACCGACTTCATCGACCTCTATCAAATTCACCGCCTCGATCCGGAAACTCCGATCGAAGAAACTCTTGAAGCCCTCCACGACGTGGTCAAGGCCGGCAAGGTTCGCTACATCGGCGCATCGTCCATGTACGCCTGGCAATTCGCCAAAGCCCTCTACCTCGCCCGCCTCAATGGCTGGACCCGCTTTGTCTCCATGCAGAACCACTTGAACCTTCTCTATCGCGAAGAAGAGCGCGAGATGATGGGCCTCTGCCAATCCGAAGCGATCGCCGTCATTCCCTGGAGCCCTCTTGCCCGCGGTCGTCTCACCCGCCCCTGGCAAAGCGAACCGACCAAGCGTCTCCAGACCGATGCCTTTGGCAACTCCATGTACTCCCGAACCGAAGAAGCCGATCGCAAAGTCATCGACGCCCTCGGGGCTCTTTCCGAACAGCGCGCAATCCCCCGCGCCCAGTTGGCTCTTGCCTGGCTCCTCAACAAGCCCGGAGTCACCGCCCCCATCGTCGGCGCCACCAAACCACATCATCTGGAAGACGCCGTAGCCGCTCTCACCGTAAAACTGACAACAGAAGAAATCGCAGCCCTGGAAGCCCCTTACATCCCCCATCCCGTCCTGGGCTTCAGCTAAAGCCGGATAACGAGGTGCCCATTCTAGCCGCGGTGAGACTCCGGCTAGAATGGGATACCAAGCACTCCTACTCACCTCTCCCCTCGAACGAACCGATTATGATCGACCACTGAGAATCTCCAACAGATGTTCGTCTGCGAAGAGGGCCCTCCATGAAGCACTTCAATCGCCGCAATTTCCTGCGAACCTCAGGCTTGACCACCGCATCCCTGGCCCTCGGCAAAAGAACCGCCTGGGCGCAAAGTACTCCTTTCGCCACCACCACCTCCGGAAAAATCAGTGGCGCTCTCCTCGACGGCGTCAATGTCTTCAAGGCCGTCCCCTACGGTGCCGACACAGCAATGACGCGCTTCAAAGCCCCCACCCCTCCCACGCCCTGGAGCAATGTACTCGACTGCACCCTCTTCACCAACATGGCTCCGCAGTTGAGTCCCGCGCGCCCCCACTCGGCTCTCGCCCCCCGCGTTGCCCGCGAACTGGGCGCGGAGAGCGAAGATTGTCTCCACCTCAACATCTGGACCGCCGGCCTGCGCGACCACGGCAAGCGCCCCGTCCTTGTCTATTTTCACGGCGGCGCCTACAACAACGGAACCGTCAACAGCGACCTCTACGACGGAACCCGCCTCGTGCATCGCGGCGATGTCGTGGTCGTCACCGTCAACCACCGCCTCAACGCCTTCGGCTATCTCTACCTCGGCAACCTCGCGCCCGAGTACGCCGAGTCCGGAAACGCAGGCCAACTCGACCTCATCCTCGCCCTCAAGTGGGTCCGCGACAACATCGAAGAATTCGGCGGCGATCCCTCCCGCGTGCTCATCTTCGGACAGTCCGGCGGAGGCGCAAAATGCGCCACGCTGATGGCCACGCCCACTGCCAGCGGCCTCTTCCATCGCGTCATGACCATGAGCGGCCAGCAGATCAAGGGAGCGTCCATCCAGATCGCCTCAGACCGCGCAAAAACTGTCCTCGAAAAACTGGGCGTCACTCCCGAAAAGAATCTATCCGCCCAACTGAACGCCTTCACCATGGAGCAGATTCAGGCCGCCGCCCGCGCCGTCAGCGCCGACTGGCTTCCCGTCGTCGACCGCGTCACTCTTCCGCGCAATCCCTTCGACCCCGATGCGCCCGCGCTCTCCGCAAAAGTCCCCATGATCCTCGGCAACGTCCACGACGAAACCGCCCTGCCCATGCGCCCCGACGCCCTCACCTGGGACAACGCCGCCTCGGTCCTCTCCACCGCCGTCAGCCAATACCTCGGCCCCTACACCGCGGAACAGGTCGTAGCCAAATATCGCGAGATCTATCCGAATTACTCTCCGGACCAGGTCGATACAGCCGCCGCCACCGCTTTCCGCGCCTGGCCCGCCCAGCGCTGGGAAGCCGAGCGCCGCGCCGCCGACCCCGTCAGCCAGCCGCGCACCTGGGTCTACCAGATGAACTTCCCCGGCGCGAACGGCAAGGCGCAGCACACCATCGACATCCCTTTCATGTTCGATAACATCGCCATCGCCGAGGTCCAGGTCGGTTCGTCCCCCGACCAGCTAGCCGCCGCGAACACCCTCGCCGCCACCATGTCCGCAATGCTCATTCACTACGCCCGAACCGGCAATCCAAACTGCGCCGGCCTTCCGCAATGGCCCGCCTACGACCTCAAAACCCGCGCCACCATGATCTGGGACCGCGCCCCTCACGTCGAAAACGACCCCCGCCGCGCCGAACGCCTCTTCGCTGAAAAGTCCCACTACCATCAGGCCGGCACTCCTTTGCCTTAACCTGCCACCAAGCCGTCTTTCTATTCCCTATTCCCTGCTTTTTCACCCCACCGTCAGCACCAGTTTCCCGAAGTGGCTCCCCTCTTCCATCCGCGCCAAAACCTCCCGCACCTGCATCCAGGGAAACTCCTCGCCCACCGGCCGCAGTTGCCCCAGCCAGATCGCCTTGTTCATCTCCACAAAATCCCGCCTCGACCCAACGTAAATCCCGTGGATCCGCGCCATCTTGTGCAGAATCAAACCCATCGGAAGCGGCTCGGCGCCCTCGGCCAGCACCCCCACCTGCGCCACCGTGCCCCCGGTCCGAATCGCCTTCAGCGAACGCCCCAGCGTCCCCGCTCCGCCCACTTCCACCACTAGGTCAACCCCTTCGCCGCCGGTCTGCTCCACCACCCAGCGTTCCCAATCCGGGTTGTCGCGATAGTTCAGCCCCGCGTCCAGCCCCAGCCGTCTGGCCCGCTCCAGCTTCTCGTCGCTGCTTGAAATACCCAGCACCCGCAATCCCCTCATCCGCGCAAACTGAAGGGCAAAAATCGAAACCCCGCCCGTTCCTTGGATCAGAACCGTTCCGCCCGGTTTCAAGTCCCCGGCTGCCAGCGCATTCCACGCTGTCACTGCCGCGCAGGGCAGCGTCGCCCCCTCCTGGTAGCTCAGGTGCTCCGGAATTCCAACCAGCCCAGCCTCCCGCAGAACCACGAAGTCGGCCAGCATTCCGTTCACGTCTCCGCCCAGAGCCCCCTTCGCCCGCGCAGGAATCAACGGTCCATCCAGCCAATTCTGCATGAAGATTCCGGCCACGCGATCCCCGGGCTTCCACGCCGTCACCCCCGCCCCCACGGCCACCACTTCCCCCGCTCCATCCGAGCAGGGAATGCGCGGCAGCTTCATTTTGGGGTTGTACTTGCCCTTGATCACCAGAAGATCCCGGTAATTCAAAGAAATCGCACGCACCCCAACCAGAACTTCACCGGGGCCGGGCACAGGGGTCGGCCTCTCCACAAACTCCAGAGAATCAACGCCAAACCACGAAATCTGCCATGCTAGCATCTCGCAATCCTCTACCTTTCCAGGGCAATTCGAATCACTGCGCGGGACGCAATGTCAACAAATACTCGTAGAATGAAGATATGGCTCGTGGATGGGAAAGTAAATCCGTGGAGGAGCAGATGGCAAATGCTGTGCAACAACCGGAGGTCGGCTTTGATAGCGGCTTTCAAACCGAAGATGCGCGGCGTCAGGCCGCATCGGAACGCGCCGCGCACGAACGCGAAAAACAAGCTCTAAACCTGCAACGCGAAAACATCCTCTCGCAAAGAACATCCAATCCAGCACGCCGGACCGCACTTGAAGCAGCCCTGGCCCAGATCGAAGGCCAGATCAGCGCCATGGGCTAAGGCGCTGGCCGGGAAGGCATTCAATGCCCTACCGCTCGCGATGAAACAGCAGCGAATTGGCCTGGTGCACAGGCGTCAGAACCACCCGCGCAATATTCACATGCGCCGGCCGCTTGACGGCCCACACAATCGTATCGGCCACGTCCTCGGGGCTCAGCGGAGTCACGCCTTTGTACACCTTCGCCGCCTTCTCCGCATCGCCGCGAAATCTTACCAGGCTGAAATCCGTCTCCACCATCCCTGGTTCCACCGACGTTACTCGAACCGGCGTGCCCAGCAGGTCCTCGCGCAGCCCGTCGTTAATTAGCCGCACCGCCGCCTTGCTCCCGCAGTAGACCGCCCCATTCGGATAAGCAATCTCGCCGGCCGTCGAACCCAGGTTCACCACGTGCCCGTGCCCCCGCACCACCATCCCCGGCACCACGGACCGCGTCACGTAAAGCAGCCCTTTCACGTTGGTGTCGATCATCTCTTCCCAGTCTTCAATCTTGCCCGTATACAACTTTTCCAAACCGCGGCTCAACCCGGCGTTATTCACAAGCACATCGATGGCCGCCCACTCCTCCGGAAGCTCATCGATCGTCCTCTGCACCGCGATGCGGCTGCGCACATCCAGGTGTACGGAGTGAACTGCCGCCGCGCCCCGCGCCAAAGCAGCCGAAGCCACCTCGGCCAGTTTGCTCGCCCTGCGCGCCGCCAGCAGCAGCCGCGCCCCCTCGTCCGCAAAAGCAAGAGCCGTGGCCGCGCCAATCCCCGCGCTTGCCCCCGTAATAAAAACAATCTTCCCCTTCAGGTCCATGCCTCTATCCTACTCAAAAATCCCTATTGAAGTACGCCCCGCCGCTGCGCCATCTTGTACTGCCCCACCGCCCAATCCTCGCCGCCCAGCCCGGTCTTTTGCGCCTCGGCAAAAATCTCCGCCAGCGTATCCGCCAAGCTGAGCCGCGTCTTCCGGCTCGCGGCTGCTTCGCGCAGCAGCCCCACATCCTTGGCGCCCAGCCCAATCGTCGCCCCCGGCTGCTCCGGAGGATGCAGCATCACCTTCCCGTAAGCCGCATAAAACGGCGACTGGAACAGCGCGCTGTTCACCGTCTCCAAAAACGTCTCCGGCTCAATCCCCTGTCCCGCAGCAAACACAAACGCCTCGCTCAGTGAATGAATCATCGCGCTGATCAGAAAATTCCCGCCCAGCTTCACCGCGTGCGCCATCCGCGGCTCTTTCCCCACAACGGAAATCCCCCTCGACATCGCCTCCAGAATCGGCCGCGCTTTCGCCACGGCCTCATCCGCTCCGGCCGCCACAATCCACAGCCGCCCTTCCTCTGCGACGTTGGGCCGCCCAAAAACCGGCGCCGCCACAAAATCGATTCCGCGCCGCGCGTGCTCCGCAGTCAGCCGTTCACTCAGCGCCACGCTGATCGTGCTGCAGGAGATGTGCAGCGCGCCCGGTGAAAGCGCGTCCATCAGTCCATTCGCTCCAAAAAGCACCTCTTCATGCGCCGCATCGTCAAAGAGCATGGTGA
>Ga0182027_10012725_pt1 | contig 11798 bp, 12 predicted proteins | sample 712E1DmetaG_FD_121300 | JGI IMG/M metagenome (GOLD analysis project Ga0182027, IMG submission 121300) | Permafrost microbial communities from Stordalen Mire, Sweden - 712E1D metaG (Illumina Assembly) | ecosystem: Environmental > Terrestrial > Soil > Wetlands > Permafrost | place: Sweden...
CGATTATATTCGGAACGCTCCGCTCCCACTATGAGCATTTTAATCCCTACGACGCGATCATCTTTGACGAACGGTAGCCACTGAAGGAATTCCGTTTTCCGGCTACGCCAGTAATAATACGTACCAAGGCCGACATAGGCATCATAAAATGAAGAATCTTTATCAATGATTTCCTCAAACTGAGATGCTGATGACATGCCTTTCCGTACCCCACCAAACCAATCTCCGCGTTCCACCCGTTCGTATGCATCGTACCCGTCTGCTGTGCCAAGGAAGTAACCGCTCCAAGGCGAAGATATTTTTTCGGATGCACCTTTTCCCATCCTTATCAGTGAATCAAATTTCCCTTGTTCAATTGGTACATCGAAATCAATATTATATGCCTGCAACACAGCAGCCCGATAAAGATACCCAACCGGGTGATCAGGATAGTGTTTTGCAACAACCCTGAATACTGAATCAGCTCGCGCATATTCATGTTTCATGATAAAATCAATTCCGCTGAGAACGGAAAAATGAATCGGAGCTTCCAACTTCCACTGTGCATTGGAAATAACCGCTCCAAGAATAATTATTACAATGATTTTAATAATTCTGTTTTTCAAATTACGCTACTCCGTACCAAACATCCTATCGCCAGCATCGCCAAGGCCGGGAAGAATGTAGCCGCGACTGTTCAACCCACGGTCCAGCGCGCAACTGTACATGAGAACGTCAGGATGTGCATTTCGTACTCTCCGCACTCCTTCCGGCGCCGATACTAAATTGACAAGACGAATTGTGCTTGCACCGCGTTCTTTCAGAAATGATATTGCTGCAACTGCACTGCCGCCCGTCGCCAGCATAGGATCAAGAAGAAGAACCAATGCTTGGTCAAGATTACGCGGAACTTTGAAATAGTAATCGACCGGTTTGAGCGTTTCTTCGTCTCTGAACAATCCAATATGTCCAACGCGCGCATTCGGCATCACTTCGACAAATCCGCCGACTATTCCAAGACCTGCACGGAGAATTGGTACTAAAACAATTTGCTGATCGACTTCAACTCCTTTCGTTTTCTCCAGCGGCGTATGGACTTCAATTTCTTTTACCTGAAGATCTCGCGAAACTTCATATGCCATCAGGCTTGCAGTTCTGCGGAGAATTGCACGGAATTGGTGACTCGGTGTTTTTCTATTTCGAAGCAGAGTTAAGTCGCGCTTTACGAGAGGATGATCGATAATGATCAAATTTTTCATAGTCATTTCCCTGAACATGAATTATTTGTTGGAAACTATCCGTTTACTAATTTGATGTGCGGCAATAAGTATCGGATCCCACAGCGGTGAGAACGGCGGAGAATACAGTAAATCAAGTTTCGAAACTTCTTCAATTGTCATTTTCTGTTGAATCGCAACGCCCAGAGTATTTGCACGCAACGCACTTCCACTTCCGCCAAAGACATTTGCTCCGATAAGTCTATTACTTTTTTTATCGGCAATTGCGATAATATGAATTTTTTCGTTTCCCGGATAAAACGATATTCTCGAATCACCGATGATATGTTCGATGATCGGATTCAATCCTGACTCTTCCGCTTCTTGAGAACTCAATCCGGCCGACGCGATTTCCAGTCCAAACGCCTTCACCGCAATCGCCCGAATTGCTCCTTTAAAGGTTGCATTTCCACCGGAAGCATTTTCTCCAGCTACCCAGCCCTGTCGTGCTGCGTACGTTGCAAGCGGTGCATACATCCAGCGATTGTTCACAAGATTTTTCACTTCACAACAATCACCTGCGGCGTACAGTGAACCAATTGAAGTCGTTTGATGCTGATCCGTAAGAATACCTCCGAAGGTTCCAAGATGTATACGAATGGATTTTGCAAGATCACTGTTGGGTTCGACACCTATTGCGAGTATTACCAAATCCGTTGGATAATTGCCGGTGTTTGTCACAATTTCAAGCACTTTTCCAGTATTATCTGTTTTGAATGCCTTCAGTGTTTGGTTGGAATGAAACTGGATGAAATTCTTTTTTAGTTCAGCGAGCACCGCTTTCCGCGAATCCGGTTCGAGCTTCGACATCGGTAACTCGCCCCGATGAAGAAGTGTTGTCTCCACGCCAAGAGTTCTCAATGCTTCACACATTTCAATTGCAACATAACCGCCGCCGATGATAACAGCGTTCTTCGGCTTCTCTTCATCAATAAAATGTTTCATTGCCAATCCATCTGACAGCGACTTCACATGAAATACATTCCGCGCACTTTCGCCTGCTATTCCAATCGACTTCGTCTTTGAACCTGTGGCAAGAATCAGCTTATCATATTCATATTGAAGCATTTTATCATGGTAGACATCGCGCACGACGATATGTTTCTTCACGGGCTGAATTTCTTCCACACGATGCAGTGTATGAACTTTCACGCCGCGTGTTCGTTCGAACTCCAATGGAGAGAGGGCGGAAAGTTTTTCGACGTCGGGAATAACGTTGCTGATGTAATATGGCACTTCACAAATGCCGGAAGATATGTGTTCGCTTTGCTCGAAGAGAATAACTTCGGCATTCCGATTCGTGCGTTTTGCTTTACTCGCTGCAGCCGGCCCTGCTGCCAGCCCTCCTATGACGAGAATGCGCTGCCTCATTTTTCCTTGAATGTGATTCCCAATGGGACGCCGGCAAAACCAAAATGTTCACGTAATTTGTTCATCAGAAAACGCTTATATGATTCCTGCACAAGTTTCGGATAGTTACAGAAAAATGCAAACATCGGCGGGTTGGTTTTAATCTGTGTTACAAATTTAATTTTGATTTCTTTCGAAGTGGAAGACTTTGGCGGTGTGATTTTGATGTCTTCCATAATTGATTTATTCAGCGCACTGGTTGATATTCTTCGCGATTGCTGCACATGGACTTCTTTTGCTGTATCAATCACTTTTGTGATACGCTGCTTTGTAAGTGCGGAGACAAAGATGACAGGGAGATAATCGTACATACCAAGATTCTTTTCAATCGCAAGGACATATTGACGTGCGGTATTTGTTTCCTTCTCGACCAAATCCCACTTGTTCACAACAATAATAGCAGACCTATGGCGTTCCATTGTTGCATCAACAATTTGCAAGTCTTGTTTATCAACTCCCTGTGTGGCATCGAGGAGAATAACAGCCACATCGCAGCGTTCAATTGCATGCAATGTCCGAAGTGTGCTGTAGAACTCGATACTTTCCGAAATTTTACTCTTCTTCCGCAGCCCCGCCGTATCAACAAGAATAATTTCTTCGCCCTGATATTCAAGAATCGTATCGATAGGATCGCGTGTTGTTCCGGGAATATCCGTCACAACCTGACGTGTCTTGCCAATTAATGCATTCACCAACGATGATTTGCCGACATTCGGTTTTCCGATGACAGCAAGGCGAAGGCGCTTTTCCTTTTTGACTCGTGTCTCTTTTTTAATATCGGATGTAATCAGATCCAGGAAATCACCGATCTGTCTTCCACCAAGAGCAGCGATGCCGATCGGCTCACCAAGTCCGAGAGAATAAAATTCGGCTATGGCATTTTCGCGCTGTGCGGAATCGATTTTATTAACAACAAGATGGATTGGTTTGTTGGAACGGCGCAGGATATCTGCAATCTCTTTGTCGAGCGGAGTCAATCCTTCCAGCGCATCCACAACGAACACGATGGCATCGGCTTCTTCAATTGCAATGTTCGCTTGTTCACGGATAGCTTTTTCAAATATATCATTGGATTTTGGAACAAATCCACCGGTATCGATCATGGTAAAGGATTTGCCGGTCCATTCCGCCTCTGCATAACGGCGATCGCGTGTAACACCCGGTGTATCGAAGACTATTGCCTCGCGTGATCCGAAAATACGATTAAAGAGAGTGGATTTACCAACGTTTGGACGACCAACGATAGCGACAATGTGTGATGACATAAGTTCTGCTGACTGGAAGGTGTGAATGGGACTTTATACTGAAAAAGAACGTCGCTATTTAGATTTACATTGTCGGGGCGAGAGGATTTGAACCTCCGACCTCTTGGTCCCGAACCAAGCGCGCTACCAGGCTACGCTACGCCCCGATGAAGATTTGAACACTACAATATAGCAAACAGATGCAGGAAAATCAATTTGATGATGAATGGTTTTTATGAGCAGACTGGAATTCCTTTTCTATGTTTTCCGCAATTTCGTTCCAATCGGTATCATCATCCACCAGAATCCATTTGATTCGTTTGTCTGCTCGAAACCATGTTAATTGTCGCTTAGCAAAACGACGGGTATTCTGTTTAATAAGCCGTATCATTTCCTCTTTCGTTATCTTCCCGTCGATGAAATCGATCACTTCTTTGTAGCCAACCGTGTTCAATGCATTTACTCCGCGCGAATATCCCTTTTCGAGCAGCCCGCGAACCTCTTCAATCAATCCATTCTCTATCATCGCATCGACGCGTTGTTCAATTCGCTGATAAAGCGCTTTTCGATCCCACTCTAAACCGAATTGGATAGTATCAAATGGAATTTTTATTTCCTGAGTTGAATGTAGATCGGAAATAGGTCTGCCGGTTGTATAATATACTTCCAATGCACGGATAACCCGCCGCATTTTTGTCGCATCCATCTTCGCAGCCGAAATTGGATCGATCTTTTTCAGACGTTCAAATAATATTTCAGAGCCATGCGTCCGCGCCTCATGTTCAAATTGTTCCCTTATTTCAGAATTTTTGCCAGGTCCTTCAAAGAATCCATCAATGACAGCGCGGACGTACAAACCGGAACCGCCCGCAAGAATCGGCTGTTTGTTTTGTTTCAGAAGTTCCTCAATCTTCACACGTGCTTGCTGGCCATATTCTGCAGCATTATAATATTGATCTGGATCAAGAATATTTATGAAATAATGAGAGATTCGTTGAAGTTCTTCCCGAGTAGGTTTAGCTGTACCGATATCAAGATACCGATAGATTTGCCGCGAGTCGGCCGAAATAATTTTCCCCCGCAGCTTTTCAGCAAGAAGAATCGACAGTGCAGTTTTACGCGACGCTGTTGGACCTACGATTGCAAGTAAAAGTGGAAGTGACATTATACAATTTCAATTGAGCTAACTTGTATAGATCTTCGGAAGGTACTATAGTCTGGAAACACAATTATTCGTATCATTACTTCTCACTCCACCCTTTTTTCCCGATAAGCGGGACGAATTTAAATCCATGCGCTTCCACAGATTCATAGTTGTCCTCCGTACGAGTTATGACTTTAATTGATTGCGATTCTAAGTCTCCGACAGGAATCACCAGATGCCCGCCATTCGCAAGCTGGTCAAGTAACGGTTGAGGTACTTCTGGAGCCGCCGCAGTGACAACAATGCCGTCGTACGGTGCATATTCATTCCATCCTACCGTTCCGTCTCCGCAGCGCGCTGCTACGTGATAACCTAATTTCTCTAACAGTTTGCGCGCTTGTAGATGCAATTCCATATGACGTTCGATGGTAAATACGCGGCATCCCATCTCTGCAAGTACAGCTGCTTGATAACCTGAACCGGTACCGATCTCCAGTACTTTTGAATCTTTTCCAACTTGCAATCGTTCTGTTTGAAACGCCACTGTGTATGGCTGAGAGATAGTCTGTCCATGCGCAATTGGCAAAGCGCTATCGTCGTAAGCACGATTCATAAACGCCGGCAGAACAAATTGTTCACGCTCCACTTGCCGCATCGCCTTCAAGAGTTGTTCATTCTTGATACCGCGCTGACGCAACAGCTCGATCATTTCTGCACGTTCTTTTTCAAATCGATTCATTCATATTTCCGAAAAATAACTTTGATGAAATTCATTGTTGTCGCCCAGTGTGTCATATAGCTTTTTTCTTTGCCGTATATTGTTTGCACAGGGACAAATTCTATTTTAAAACCGCGGCGCGCCGCTTTTATGAGAAATTCCGTCTCTGCTTCATAGCCAGTTGATCCCAGTCGAACACGTTCAATGACAGACCGGCGAATGAACCGAAAGCCGCATTGACTGTCTTTGATCTTCACTCCTGATCGCATTCCTACCATCGCCGATGTGACGGTATTAGAAAGTATACGATGCATGGGCATTCGCGTTCCGATTCTTTTACGCCAGCCGATGACAATATCTGCGTTAGTTTTTTGCTGAGCAAGCAGGAATTTGGGAACATCTTCCGGCTGATGCTGCAAGTCGGCATCCATCGTGAGAATAAATTCGATTTCTATTTGTGTGTTCAAAAAGTCGAAGCCGGTTTGAAGCGCAGCGCCTTTACCGCAATTCGTTTGATGCCGCAGCACAACTGCTCCAACAGAAGCGGCAATCTCACTCGTTCGGTCTGTTGAACCGTCATCGACAACAACGATCTGCATATTATCAATCGTATGACGCAACCGATGTATGAGTTCTGCTAATGAGCATTCTGCATTGAAAGCTGGAATAAGAACAGCGATTGTCTTCGTGATGAATCCCATCAGGGCATTTCCGGCAGACGAGCAGATTTCAATATATCGCTGACCATTGCGACACGTTTCATTTCTTTCACATCGTGTACGCGGATGATGTTTGCGCCATTCATAATAGATGCAGTTACTGCGGCGGCAGTACCTTCAATCCGGTCATCCGGCGGTACATTCAAAATCGTACCAAGGAATGATTTTCTCGATACCCCAACCAGCAATGGATATCCAAGAGATGTCAACAGTTGTAATTCTTTCAGAAGCTGAATGTTGTGTTCAAACTTTTTTCCAAAACCGATCCCCGGATCTATAATTATTTGTCTGATGCCGGCGTCCACTGCCGCTTTAACGCGCTCCAGTAAAAACTGTTTTACATCCTCGGTCACATTCTTGTAACTCGGGTTCATCTGCATTGTCTTAGGTGTTCCTTGCATATGCATCAATACGACACTTGCTTGATACTTCGCCGCGACCGATGCCATCTTCACATCAGATGTCATCGCACTAATATCGTTCACAAGAGTTGCCCCAGCCTGTAATGCGGCATCTGCAACATCTGATTTGCAGGTATCGATCGAGATTGGAACATGTATTATTTTTACCAGCGCTTCAATAACCGGAATTACTCTCCGGATTTCTTCTTCTATCGTAACTGATTCTGAACCCGGTCTTGTGGATTCTCCGCCGATGTCAATAAAATCCGCACCCTCTTCTACTAACTTTTGTCCATGCATCATTGCCCGCTCGATGTCCAGATATCGCCCGCCGTCGGAAAACGAATCCGGTGTTACATTTAAAATTCCCATTACATGCGTCCGCGACGCAAGATCGTATTCGATTGTGCCAAAACGATATTGATAATTCATTTTCATCAGAAAATAATTATTGCCAGAGCAATCGTATAAGTGCAATGCCGACAGCTTTCACACCCCAGATCATATTCGCCGGTTCCTTATCTGTAGTCAGTATGGGAATATCCAATGATGAATGATAATACGGTGAGTAATCAATCGTTACGGAGTCGGGATTTCCTTTCCATGCTTTTGACGACCATCCGTCCGTTTGCCGCAAGGTTTTAGGCTCATTCCACGCTGCCGTAAAAACTGTGATCGATGGTATTGTCTCTGCCGGCATATCTAAGCGGTCAAGATACTTGGGCAGAAACACATACGAATCCGTGCCGCCTTGAGAGGGATTCGTTGTTGCTTCCTTCCAAAATCCTTTTTTGCCTACATATTCCTCGCCAATGTGTTCAAAATATTTCAACAAGTTGTGATTATGCGGCACGTCGTTCCCTTCAAAGTATATGCAATTACGCGTTTTTCCAATTCCTATTTCGTCATAATTAATAACGCCATGGATATTTTTTAATTCCGCCGCATGTTGTTTAACATAATTGCTTGTCGAATAGTATTCGCTTCCCCAGATGATAAACCGAATACTATGTTTCGGGGGCGGAAGAGTTTTACCATTCACTAATGTCTTGAGAATACGGGCTACTTCTAACACGCCAGAGTCTCCGGAGGCGTTATCGTCTGCACCGGGTCCCCCTGAATCAGAATCGCCATGTGCACAAATAATATAATATTCGTCTGTTTGTCCTTGAAGCGTCGCTATAACAGTCTTAGGATGACCCTGCGCTATCGTTGCCCTGCATGAATATTTTATCGAAACGAATATTCCTTTTCCTAATTCTTCGCGCAAGCGTTGACCAGCGACATTGGGAATGTTGAATACGGGAATGGGATTCTTATCGGATTCCTTCAGAGTGGAGATCATAGCCCAATTGGAATACGCAGATGAGTGTACAGTTACATAACTGAGAATACAGCGGGCTCCTGCATCGACTAATTTTTCATACATTTTATCGGATGGATGTTGATCTATCAGTACAGCATTTGTGCCTATTTTTTTCTTATCAATATCATTGATGGATTTGACGAACACAAGATTGACGGTATCCGATTTTGCAGAAGGCGAATATCCCGCAAGCCATTCATGTTGAATAAGTCCCCTCAGACGATTCGGTTGTTCAACTTGACATTGCCAGTCATCGTTGGAGTACACGAGCTTTTGAGGATCACTTACCAGAATCGGTTTGAAACCATAACCTACAAATTTATTGAATATCAACTGGGCCGCCTTATCCCCTGATTTTGTTCCGCCAAGCCGATTGCCGCATTTCACTAATTCGTGTACGGTTTGCTGAAGTCGTTTTTGGGAAACTTTAGCAATAAATTTTTCTTCATTTGAGGACTGTGCTTGAAGCAGTGAGGACGTACAAACACAACATAAAAGGGCAGAATATAACCAGCGTTGAGGTGTCATTCAGACAAAGCCAATAAGGTCGTAGAAAAAAGTTTCCTATGCAATAATACCTAAATCTTCCGCGATGAGCAATGGAGGGTATGATAATTTAAAATGAAGATGAGAGGATCATAGAACAGATATAATCCGCATAGGAAGTGTTTCTCATTATTTTTGAATTACAGTATTATTTCTCACGCGTTATAGCGTCGACTTGCAGGTTTGGAGTTTATTCCTTTACAAGCCAATCCAAAGCTTTGTCAACGTTATCGAAAGGAACAGTTTCTTGACCTGAAAATTGGTTGACAGCTTTAAGAAGTACTTTCTGGACACCGACAATTCCTATGACTGCTCTCTTATGCACGTACGACTTTGTTTTTGCCGTAATCCCTTTAATGATATTCATGGCTTCGGGCGTCCCATAGGTGCCGCGAACATCTGCCAAAGAAAGAACGGAGTCTTTTGGTGCAGAGCAAAGAATTGGTAAAACTGAAGCAACTTCTGCTTTCAATTCTTCGGGACTCAAATGTGAATAATCTGCATAGAAAACCTTTTTCCCTTTATGCGTCATCCAGTGCGATTTCATTTATTATTCTCTTTTTCTACTTTTGCGTATGTCGATTTTATTCTGGGACAGTGATCAGATGAATTTCTCAAAATATTATTTTCTATGTTGGAGTACAGTGTTTGTGCATCCGAAAGCGTTTCATAGTGAAATGATCAACTGCATCATGTGTTTAACATCCCCTGAACAATTTTAAGCATATTATTCGTATTGGATGATATTTTTGAAATAATTTTCGTTCTTCCAAGTGCTTTGTTGCTGACATGCAGTACTTCTGTAGGATAATTTGTAATGAGCAGCGCGGGAATATCAATTCCTTGTTCGCGTGCCAATCGAATAATCTCAACGCCATTGGTACCGGGCAGAAGGTAATCAGTGATTAAAAGATCGAACTTCTCCCGTAAGAGTGTCTTTATTGCTTGATTTCCATCGATACAGAAAGTGCAATTATATCCCGTCGTGCGCAATGTTGTCAGCAACAACGTTCTATACACATGATCATCTTCTACAAGAAGAATGCGTTTTTCTTTTTGTTGATTATCGGACATCTGATAAAATCCCCCTAGTAGACTTTGGCTTCTATTTATATTGTATGGAAAAAATGCTGATTTACCAAACAATATTATTTCTAGTTATTCTACCCTTATTTACGTGTACAATATCAGGTATTAGCTTTAATGTTAAGTATTCATATCAGCAAAAGTCAGGAAGTTCCCTTTTTTTCAGATAGAGCAATCCCAAGGCAATTATTGCTACCCACCCTTGCACTTTTACTGCTCCTTGAAATAATTTTTGTTCAACTTCTTCGATAGTAAATTCGACAAGTTCCATCTCTTCTAGATCGTCTATAATCGGCTCTCCTACCTTTTGAACATCTAGTGCAATGAATAAATGTCCCCTGCCTCCACCGTGATTACCGTTCACTGGACAGCTACCGAGAGCGACCCATTCTAATGCCTCGCAACCCATCTCTTCCTGCAATTCTCTCTTTGCGGCGATAAGTGCATCTTCTCCCGGTTCAAGATATCCACCGATTGGAGCAAGGGAAGTTCCATCAACGGCATATTTTATCTGATGAAATAATAAAATTTTCTTCTTGTCGGTAACCGGAAGAATAAGGACAAAATCAGGTGAAATAATCCATGGCCAATCTTGTATGATCTTACCATTCGGCAATTCAATTGTATGTTGTTCTACTTTTAAGAATTTGTTGAAATCAAGAATAGTCGTTTTCTTAACAGTTTTCCATTGACGCATACTATGTCCCATGTACAAAAGAATTCACACCTCTGATAAAAGATATCATTAATTTTTTAAAAAGCGATCACTATTTGCAGTGCATCAACCCATATATTAACAAAAAGTCCGGTACATTTCTCAGAATTTCTGAGCCGTGATACCGGACTTCGCTTTGTAAAAAGTTATTCGCTGATCGTTAACTGTTTTCTTTATTTCACCAACTTCTTATACCGCTCGTTGATCCTTCCCCAATGCAAATTCGCAATAAAGTTATCTATGAATTTTGCACGCGCCGGACCATCTTTGTGATAGTACGCATGTTCGAAAACATCAAGCGGAATCAAAGGCACTGCACCCCAGATTGCGCCGTACTGATGTTCATCTACCAACGCATTCAAAAGGCGCCCTGAGTAGAGGCGATCGTAGAGAAGCAATCCCCAGCCGCCAAGCTTTGCAGAAATTGCTGTAGCTTTGAAATCTGCTTTCCAAGAGTCAAACGAGCCAAAATCTTTTTCGATTGCCGCTTTGATATCCGGACCCTTCGATGGATCACCATCTCCGCCGAGAACATCCCAATAGATATCGTGCAGCAGTGCACCTGAATGATTCCAGCTGAATCGCCGTTTTAATTCTCCAATAACACTGTAGTTGCCATTTGCCGCTGTACGGTCTGCAGTTTCCAGCGCTTTTTCTATGTTATTCAGAGTCGTGACGTATCCCTTCTGGTGCGTATTGTAATGCCAGTCCGTTGTTTCCGGACTCATAACATTGGCGAGGAGTTTCTTCGCCTCTTCGTCTGAATAGGGACGCGGATTAAATTTCCATTCGTAAGCCATAGTTATTTCCTTTATAAGTATGAATATTTATTTTCAAATTCAAAATATAGAACGATGGAAAAATGAAAAGAGTTCCAAAATCCTATCTTCAAAATGAGATTTGGATTTAGTTTATTATCTGAATTTTATGATTTATTCTTGAAGGTCAGCCCATATTGAGAGTTAGTTTCGCCGCTTCTGTCATCATGTCAGGGTTCCAGATAGGATCAAAAACCAACTCTACCAATACATTACTCACACCTCGAATTTGCTGAACGCGCCGCTTGACATCCGCTGCAATCATTGGTCCCATACCACAACCAGGTGCCGTCAACGTCATTCTAATATAGACATTCGCATTGCCCGGAAATTCTTCTTCTACCTTCACCTCGTACACCAGACCAAGATCAACAA
>Ga0182027_10012726_pt1 | contig 11797 bp, 8 predicted proteins | sample 712E1DmetaG_FD_121300 | JGI IMG/M metagenome (GOLD analysis project Ga0182027, IMG submission 121300) | Permafrost microbial communities from Stordalen Mire, Sweden - 712E1D metaG (Illumina Assembly) | ecosystem: Environmental > Terrestrial > Soil > Wetlands > Permafrost | place: Sweden...
CGACCTCGGGCGGCAGCTGCAGATTGGTCGACCGACGCCAGGGAACCGGACCGTGGACGCGATTGGAGAGGGCTCAGACTTAGAACGTCTGTTATGGTCGGGGCGAGAGGATTTGAACCTCCGGTTCCCAAGTGCCGGATTGTGGTGCCGGGGTGGATCGCCGACGGGCTAGCTTTGGCGCGCAGCTAGGACGACCGAAACGTGAAGGTCAGTCACAAAGAGGTCGCCGGCTTAGGCAGCGTCTGCTCCGTCGTGGGACCATCTCGGCAGCTGACGGCGCATGGGTGACCACGCGAAGCCCTCGATTGCCCCGATCCTCGTCACGGGAACTTGTATGCGCCACGGCGGCAACGGGCAGGATGATAATGGCCCCATGACTTCAATCCCCACCTCGGCCATCGACCCATTCGGTTATGTGCCAATAATGGCATGGCTGTCTGTCGGAGCAGTCACCCTGGCGGCGCTCGAAATTCAGATTGAAGGCGCCAGCGGGTGGGCGTCGGCCCTCCCTACTTGGCGCTTCGGGCCTCCTTGGTTGCGCACCGTCCTCAACGGCAAAGTGCTGACGGGGTACCACGTCTTCCTCTGGGCCACCCTCATTGTGCTCTTCCATCTCCCCGTGGTCATCGCGGGCTGGTCGATCGCCCTCGAGGCGACCATGCTTTCGAGTTTCATGACCTTCGCGGTTCTTTGGGACGCTCTGTGGTTCTTCCTCAATCCCTCCCGGCCGCCGCGCACGGAGATCTGGTGGTTTCAGCGCTGGATCGGACCCTTTCCCACTGACTATTACGGATCGATCGGTTTGGGTGCGTTGCTCGCGCTAGGCCGAGGCGCGCTCCCCGAAGCGGTCGGTAGTCCTGTCTTCGGTTCCATGGCGGTGCCGCTCCAGCATCTGCTCGGATGGGCAGTGGCTTCCCTCTTGGCCGCTGCGCTGAGCGTCATCATCGCGCTAGTGATTAGACCGGCGGTGGCAAGTCACTCAGTTGCGACGCCTCCCAGGGGCGGATCGCCCGCCAACGATGCCAACGAAGGCAGGTGCAGACCCGGTGGCGATGAGGGCACCTAGGCTCGCATCCCAAGTCCCGACGCCAGCGACGTCAGCTACTTCTGGCCTGGCACGTTGCTAGTGCGGTTCCGGTTTGGTGCGTCGGCAAGCTAAGACGTTTGTGTTCCCGTCCGGGCGGCTTCGCCACGTGTCGGAGTCCCAGCTATCGGCTGTCCGGCCCGTAGAAGAAGGCCTTCCAGCGCTCCTCATCGAGGTTAGAGATCCACATCGCGGCCCCTAAACAGATCGCTAGCGCGATGTCAAAGAACAGGACGAGGCATCCAGCCAATACGAGGTTCTGAGACTCGACGACTACCAGCCAGGCGCCAGTGAGCATCAGGACAAGAGTTAGAAAGACGACCAGCGCGCCAAGCACCGCGAACAGGCCGTAGCTCGACAGCCAGGCTGCCAGCGCTCCGCGGTCCGACAGTCCCATGGCACGCCCGGTGAACCCCCGGACGGCGAGTTGGAACGAAAGGAATGGAGTCGCTGCGTCCGGTGCATTCTCGAGAGCAATCGCTCGGATCGCCACGGCAGTCTTGTCGATCTGGAGTTCGAGGATCTTGCAGGAGTTCAGAACGCCTGTCGCCCAGAGCCCGACTCCGTTAGTTCCGGCGGCGATCACGAGCAGCAACAAACCACGGGTGCCCAGATCGGTGCCGAAGAGGCCACCTCCGACCGCAGCAGATGCAGCGGCTGCAGCAGCGAGCGCAGTTGTGATTACATTGGAGGCCTGCCGCCGCGCATCGTTCATCTCGTCCCGCAGCGCCAGATGCTCGCGCATGGCGAGATCGAGAAGTGTCGCCTCTTCTACGAGGCGGTCCCCAGTCTTTCCCACCTTCTGGCCCCCTTGCGCGCGTCATGGTCAACTCAACCTAGTGTAGTCAGGTCGGTCGGTCCCGCGATGGGCAGGTGCGGGTGCTAGGTCTCCTGGACGAAGATGCCCCTCGATGAACAGCGGCTTTCGTGATGCCTGCGAGAGTCGCTGACACAGCTCAAGATTCTTGGCGCGATGCAGCACGCCGGATTCGTGCGTTCGACTGGTGCGTTGCAAGAGAAGGCCTACCTAAATGGTCAGGGCCGAGGAGAATCTGAACAGGCGGTTCCCAAGTGGCGGATTGTTGTGCCGGGTGGATCGGCGGTGCCCTGGCCGGACGAGGCTTACGAAGGCCCGCCGACGGAAACCGTCACCGTGGTGTTGATATCCTCCCGCCGAATTGGTATCGGTGTATGGCGCCCACGCGGCCTGCCAGCCGGATCATGAAGATCGGGCGCGCTCCTTCACGAGCACGGCCTCGACGGCGGCGCGCAGCTCCTTGGGAAGATCGGCGACTTCGCACACATGCCCGTCCTCGCTCGGCTTGTTGCACACCCGGCACCGTCGCACGGTGGCGTGGGGTAGTGGGGCCGGCGGCGGTGGATTGAGGATGCGGCTGATCTGGGCTATCTGCTCAGGAGAGAGCGGTGGAGGCGGACAGCAGCGAGAGCAATGGATGGGTCCGCCCCCGGCCGTCCAGCTTGAACCATGTTGTGGATGCCCGAGTCGGAACTCCTCGTCGATCGGCTTCCGCCGCTCGCGGTAGTCCGCCCAGGGCTCGCGGTCGCGCTGGCTCGTCTCGTCACCAAGGATCGGCTGACCGCAGCCCTGACACGGAACGCCCCCGACGAGCTCCTCCCAGCTGAGGCGATCATCGTTAGTCCAGAGGACATCAGGAAACGCTGGAACTCGGAGCGGCTCAACGACCTGAGGCCGCCGCGCCATGGCTGCCAGACGGTCCCGTCGGTCTCCTGCGCTCCTTCGGCGGCGAAGGGCCGCAACGATCGGCCGGGCCATTCGGACCTCATCGGGTTCGAGCGCCTCGAGCGCCTCCTCTTCTCGGCGCTCGGCCTCATATCGATCGAGGTCCTCGCGGCTCAGGCGCTCGCGGTAGCGGCGACTCCCGAACTCGATGCGAGCAAGCCTGGCCGGTGGTTCGGCGACGAGTCGAGCTTGGCCCTCGGCTAGGATCTCGGCCACCACTTTCGCGGCCCGTTGCTGAAGCGGTCCTCGACCATCGGGTGTCAGCAATCGATCGAGTTCGACCGCGAGAGCGTCGAGGTCGGCTCGGTATTCCTCCTCGGTGATTCCGCCATCGACGAATCCGCTGATGACTTGACTCCGGAGGGAGATCAGGGCATCGACCGTCATGCTCATGCGCTGGACTCCTCAGCTTCAAGCTCCTCCAACTTTTGCAAATGTGGGACGCTGAGGCTTACGCAGGGAGTGGGTGGTCGAGCCGAGCTGGCGAGGGCGCTGCTAGAAGCCGTATTTGAGGCGCCGAGTCTCAAACGCCAACTCACCGCCTTCTAGCAACTCCTCTGTGAGGCCGCGGACAGGTGCGCAGTCGATCGAGCCCATGTGCTCCGGTGAGACTCGCCCTCGCCCTCGCCCAGCCTCGCCGAAGGCCTCGAGTCCCACGATGAGCTCGGCATCACCGAGGACCGGTATGTTCGCGTTGTGCGTCGCGAAGATGAACTGCCGCCTGCGTTTCTCCTCCTTCATCTTCGGAACAACCCCTTCCGTGATGAACCGATTGTCGAGGTCGTCTTCAGGCTGATCGACGGCTAACGGTGCATCGGATTCGAGGAGAAGCAAGAGAAGCACCGCTGTCGCCTTCTGTCCGGTAGATAGGTCGTCGAGGCGATTCCATGCAGGATGGCCTGAGTCATTACTGAGGTTCAGTTCAACGTCGCTTGTTGACGACAGCTCCAGCTCTTCAAGTTCCATGAGGACGTCGATGGGTGTCTTGGTCAGGTGCTCGGCCTGGCCTTGCGGCATGCCATAGCGTCGGACCAGTTCGTCGGGTCCTTGTCTCCATGCCTCAGCAAGATTGCTCAACGAGAAGTTGGCGTCCTTCTGCAGTGACTCCATGGCCTCGGAAAGGCGCCCGGCGACCCTGTCGCGAAGGAAATCAAACAGTGGTTGGCGGTCGCCGGCGTATCGCACGCTCACTCGCACTCGGCCGGCCAACTGTTTGCTGACTCGCGCCGCAGCCTGATCCAGCGCTCGGAACTCCGCGGTCTTGAGATCCTCCCACTTGACCAGCATGGCGCGGCGTTGCGCGACGAGGGTCGCCAACTCGGACTCAAGTTTGGGCAGTTGTTCCTGGACCGGGACAAGGCCCTCGATGTCCTTCCTCAGCCTCAAGAACTCCGCCGTGTCCACCTTCGTCGTCTGCAGAGCCCGGAGTACAGCCGCGTACGCCTCCTCAACGGTGGCCTTTCGCAGGTCCCACTCTTTCTTGGCCGCGGCGATGTCGGAGTCGGCGCTCGCGAGTGCGCTCTCAACGGCAGCCGCGGCGGCCTGCATCTCCTTGTCAACCCGGACGAGGATCGGGTTCAGCTCACTCAGAATGGCCCGGCCCGGTAGGTCTGCCAGCTTCATCTCCGACAGGAAGGCCCGGTCGATCGGGAGGCTTGTGCGGATGCTGGTCGGTGCCGCCCTGAAAGGCTTGAGGCGCTCCTCAACCGTGGTGAAGACTCGCTCCTCGGTAACCAGCACGCTGTGGGCCTTGAGCTTCTCTTCTATGCCAGCTTCTTTGTATCGTCGAAGTTGCTCCTGGAGTGCCGGCAGTCGTGCAAGTCGCGCCCTTGCTTCCTCGAGTTTTCGAGTCTGTTCAACGATGGCCGCGCGCGACGATGCGAGAGCTGCCGTCACCTCGGACTTGCGCTGGCTCGCCTCAGGATCCTGTGGCAAGAATCTGGCGAGGAGCCGGGTCAGCTTCTCGGGGTTCCGCGCGAGTTCGCCGATCTCGTGCTGTCCGTACACCTCGGCCCTAGGCACGAGGTCCAGAGGCAGAATGGCCACGATGGCTCCCTGGGAGTTGCGTACCACCGGCGCGTTCGGGACGGTACGCTCGACGAGGTATTCCTGGGCGGATGGTGTGTATGAACGGATCAGGAGCGAAATCTTCGTCCCATCCTTGAGCACGCCTTTGACAATCCCGTTGTGGGCCTTGGTCGCATCCGGGCCCAACGGTTGAAGTCCGAGCACGTATCGGATGCTCTCGATCACCGTGGACTTGCCTGAACCGCGGCCACCGATGAGGGCGTTCAGATTCTCGTTCAGCCGTAGCCCAACGCCGTCCAGGAAACCCCCTTGCCATGCAATGGCGAGGAACTCCGTGTGCTGGTCCGGGACGGGGTCAGAGGCGAGACGGATGCGCGAATCGGGATCCAGAAAAGCCTGCCGGAGACCCTCGGTCGTACACTCCGACATCTTGATCCAGGTACATGCGCCCGGCTTCTCAAGATCGGCCGGGTCGCTAACGTCCTGCGCGTTTATCACGGCCATTGGTCGTCTGCGTTCGTACGTCTTGTCGGTATTCGCCAAGATGTTCTTCAGATCCGCCGGAGCCTGTGTGGCCGGTCCAGGAAGCGAACAAGCCAGCAAGTGCGTCGACTTCCAAGCGTTTGCCCTCGCCGTGCCGTGAAGCATCTTGAGGAGACCGCCGGGCGAAGCAACATGGGCCGCTACGAACACCGCGCCCCAGCCTTTGCCTTTGTCCAACAGGGCGCCGGCATCCACATCACCGACAGGCGAAGGTCCGGCGTCGCCGTGGACTCCGCAAGCGCCGATGGCACGCTCAAGATCGTCGGGGTTCTTCATCGCGTCAAAGAGGCACAGGAAATGGACGCCCTCTTTGCTTACCGCTTCGAAACCCGGCAGAACGACAATCCCCGCTTCCCGAGCCGCGCTCCAAAGGCTCAGACCCGTCTTGACCCGATAGTGGTCAGTCACCGCGATGACCTGCACTTCCTGGGCCACCAAGGCGTCCACAAGAGCGCTGTTGTAGGACTGCTCGTCCGTGTACTCCGACGCCCGACCATTCGTAGCCAGGTATGCAAACGGGTTGACCTGCAGCGCGCACTTATAGAACCGTGCACCGCCCGGATTGGCCATCGCGGCCTCAATGGGTCCTTGCATCCCCTTGCCTCCTCTGGGTGCCCCCGAACCCGACAGGGCAGTCTAGGGCACCACTAGGCTACGGCCTCCTCCGTGTCGTCGTCGGCTGTCCGGCGCATCTGGACTATCTGGCGACTGCCCGGCAGGTCACACCCGGGCTCTCCCGTGCGGTCACCCGCCCTAGGGCATCTGGGAGAAGTGCGCGACGCGCCAGTCGCTAACCAGGGTGTACGAGAAACGCCGCGAAAACGCTGCCAAGGAGAGAGGCCAAAGCAAGTTTCGCGACGCCATACCCTTCGCGAGCGACGATCTTCATTCCGAGCCCCAGCCTCCCAGGGCTGCGTTTCTCGGCCCTCCGCTCGCCCTCTGCCCGAGCCGACTGTCCCCGGAAAGCAACCGCTGTATTAACCAACGGGCAGTGCTGTGGACGCACCTCCAGGACGACCCGAGGAATGCAGGCTTGGCACCGGTAGGGGGTGCAAATCACGATCAATTGCGCCGTCCCGGCACAGTCGCATCCATGGCCCGACGAGGGTCCGGTATCGCCCGCTCCGTGATCGAAAACAAGATTACCTGCCGCCAGATCACGATGCTGTTGTCGTGTTCGTCCGCTGCCACGCGGGGATTTGGTCGAACTCATGAGCAGGACGATGCCCGACCTGGCGCCACGAACCAAGACCGCATGTGTCAGGGCCGTTAGCTGCGGTCGCCACTGAACGGTGGCAGACGCACTATCCGGGCCTGGCGCCGTCCTGCTCGGTTGGCCATCGAATGTCCGCGAGACTCAAATAGCCCCTCGCCCGGTTGACGCCCCTTTGGACATCGCGCCAGCGATCGAGTAACTGGAAATCGCGCCCGGCAATATCCCGAAGGGATACCCCCAATGCGATGTTGTTGAACAGCCAACCAACGTCCCGCCGGTAGCCATCAAGCTCGTTCGCGTGCGGTCGCCGAGTCTGCGCGACCGCTGGCGTTCCTGCCCGATTGGCCTGATCTAGGGCCTGCAGCACCTCGTCCAGCCGCGTCTGCCACTTCGCGAGTCGAGTGCGGTCCGAGATCGTATCGCCACTAGGCTCGAAGGCCGGGATCGCGAGCCCATCGGGCTCAACTCCACCGCGTCTCGGATCGCCGATTCGATACTCGAGCTGCCACGGTGTACCCCGAATGATCGACTCGAGTGTTGCCAGGTATCGCCGCACCAGGTCAGCCGCCAACCACGGCCATCGGCCCAGTTTGAGGGCGACGACCAGCGCTGCCGCCTCCTTCTGCCGGATCTCGGACGACCCCCAGCAAGACGCGAGTGCCCGCAGCGAGGCCTCTAGTGGTTCCCGCATGGCCATCGCCACAGGATCCAGTCGGATCTCAACATGCCGTGTTGCGCTGCCGAGTGGTCGCGGCGATGTGGCGTCGATGTCTGTCAGGTCGTCGCGCTCCTCGGCCTCGCTCATGAGCGATGCGAACTCGCTGAGGGTCGCCTCGCCAGTGAGGAGACGATCGACGAATGGACCGATGCGCAGGGTTGTCGCCGCTGGCGGCGTCGGTCCGTCGAGTACGTTTCTCCCGAAGATCTTCCTTCCGACGGCTCCTCCGGCCAAGAAGACCAGATCCTCGGGCTTGCTTCCGCTGCTTGCGGCGTATTCGAGATAGTGACGGTGCGCATCAGCGGCGACAATACGCGCCTCAATGTCGCCCCACCGCAACTGCAGGCCTCGGAAGAGGTCATGAGCCTCGATCCGGTCAGCGATTGCAGCACGGACATATACGTGCCGCAACGCCTGTTCTGGTGTTGCGGTTGAAGCTACGAGTATTGGTCCCAGGTCGAACACGACACGGATTATAGAACGTGCGTTCTCGGCCCCGGAGCTACCCTGAGGCTACTTTCGCCAGGCCCGAGGACCCTGACCGCCGTCGCTGGTGGACGGCCACCTCGGTGCGCTTGCCGCTTTGTCAGCGATGGCGACGTTCAGCGACAAGCAGGGCATAAGCCGCCTCTCCGCGATGCTGTAGCTCGGTTGCTCGATACGGCGCGAGCCCGGCCCATCCGCTTAGCAGCCCCGCAGCAACTCCCAATGGACCTACGGTCGCACCAAGAGCAAGGCCCCCGATCCCCAGGGCGGTCGGCACGAGTAGTTGCCACCGACGCTCTCGCCTGATCGTTTCTTTGAGGTGTTCCTGCGCGCCATTCAGCTCCTCAGCGAGGTCGCGTGCCTCGGCGCGCCGGTCCTCGTGGCTGCCGTTCCGAGCAACGGAGCGAAAGCTTCGCCTTACGGTTGATCGCAGTGCGTCGACGGCCTCGTCCTCCTGGGCCGCTGCGGCCAGTGCAGCCGAGGGAGCAGCGCGAAGCACGGGGACGTCCGCCCATACCAGAGCCGATGCCGGGTCCGCGGTTATGCCCCCGCGCCTCTCCATCAACCGGGCCTGGAACGGTGCTCGGGTGACGAAATGGCCGCCTACTGCGCCGGCAATCTCCAGGTTGAGGTTGGTCTCTTGAATGAGCGCGGCAGCGGTTTGCCGTTTCGATTGGTCGATCCACTCCGAGTAGTCGAACTCAGGGTCGTACGGACCGAGTAACTCCGTCGTCACGATCATTCCGTCGGCATCGGAACGCCCAGGCTTGATATCGCCGTAGATATAGAACCGCTCGGCGGTGCGTGAATCCTCGTCTCGAACGCGCAGGAAGATAGCCTGTCGAGCAGTCGGACCTTCGACCACGATCTGACGCTTGACCCATTCCACGAGTGCCTGGTCATTCAAATCGCTCGCGGTCGTTGTTTCGGCCGCGATCGCGGCAGCTGCGGAAGCCAGATCCGCAAGGATTGGCACGACCATGCCCAGAGTTACGAGCGGCCGCAATTCGATCGCTTCACGGATGGCGCGTTCGAGTTCGACAAGATCCACGGGGTTACTCAAGGCCGCCGCCCCAAGCCGGTCCGCGACAAGGTAGTGGTCGGCCCAGAAGAGAGTCCGCCCGACGATCTCCGGCGCGCTCGCGCCGTCAATCCAGAGAACGGTAGCGGGGTTCTCGGCAGCTGCTTGCTCGAGTAGACGGTCGAGCACGGACTTCCCGAGATCGACCAATCCGTAGAGCAGCTCTTCGCTCTCGCTCTCTGACAAAGCTCGGACTCTTGAAGAGAGCCGCTCCAGGTCACTGAGTCCCAATCCATCCAGAAGCTCGTATCGCGTCGATGCCAGCATGGCGAGCGGAACAGTCGGAGTTCGCGCTGGCTCGGCTACGAGGCGTGCCATCCCAGCGCCGACCTCGATGGGCCGCTGAACCGCCTGTGGGGTGGGAGCGTAGACGGGCATGCCAACCGCTTGACGAGCCATCCCGTGAAGGACCGTTAGATCCGCGACAACAGTAGGACTCAGATAGACGCCATCGGCAGGGTCCGGTGGGAGCGGATCGCCTGGGTTGCTCGCTGGCATGAGATCGCCGTGGCACTCGCTGTAGGCGAGCGTCGAGCCGCACCAGCAGATGTCGTCTGCAAGGAGACCCTCGACGGGATCCGGATCCGTGGATGGCATTCCAATCCCTCCGTAAGGGCCTGGCTACGGCTACGAGTCGGTTGGGCGACGGAGGCGGATACGACCAGCATCGCGCACGAACAGATGTGGATAGCTACCAACGCGAGCGTGGATCTGGCCGACGGCCGGGGGAGTCCCGTTCCGGGTGCTGTAGAGGCGCCGTTCAATGATCTCGGTGCGGAGGTCGGGCGCCGGCAGGCCATCCGGCTGGCCTTGCAGCACGAGGACCATGGCGTCGTGCATGGTCATGTTGGTCGAGGTCTCGTTTGGTTGGATCGATTCGACACCGAGAACGGCTCTTCCACGCGTGATCAATTCTTCCAGCTCCTGGCAGCGCGCGCGGCATCGCTCAAGTTCTTGTTCGGCGCCGCTCACGGCGCGTTCGACTTCGTCCTTATTGGCAGTGAGGGCCCTACGAAGATCGTCCACTGATTACCCCTTGTTGTTGCGACACGTAAGATGCCAACATAATGCTGGCGATTTGTTGGACTGTCAAGCATGTTGCGGTTTTGATTCTCACGATCGGCGCCCGGCGAGCCGGCCCGATCGATCGCTGACCTACGCGCCAGTCGATTCGCCGGACGGGAGCGCATCCGGTAGGGTCGTGGCGGATCGCCCCAGGGCCCATCTCCCAGGCCGAACCTCGACGAATAGCCGTGACGAGCCGAGGACCGACTCGACGCTCGAGACTTTCGGCACGGCCTCTCGAATCTGGGCCAGGTTTACTCCCGGGTGAGAAACCGCTAGGACTCGAGCTACGAGCTCCAGGTCGGTGTCCGGGGTTGGTCGGCGCGTCGCATTTGCCTCAAGCAGAGCGCGAGCCTCTTCGCTCATGTCGAGAGCCTTGCTGACTCCGCGGGCGACTGAGGATGCGGCGTCGCCGGCGACCAAGGCGACCGACTCGATCAGTTGCCCAGCCCGTTCGCGAGCACGCGGTGACATCGCAAGGATGAACGCGACTCCCACGACCAAGAACAGGCCAATTGTCAGAAGCTTCTCGTTCTTGGCCAACGCTTTGACTGCATCGACGGCGACCTCGCCGGCCAAGAGGCTGCCAAAGACTCCGCCCTCGCCCCCTGCCATTAGGCCGATGATGATGCTGCGATCCTTCAGCGCCACCGCGCCAAACGTCCACCCGGTCTTGTTCTCGGTTGGTTCGTAGAACAGTCCGAGGCCATGGCGGTGGTGGTCCTTATCCGTAGTGAGCAGAAATGACGGCGCGAGCAACAGAGCAAGCTTGGCCGGCCCAACGTCGTCCGCATCCTCGAGCGCCAAAGCCGTGACGCGCGCGTCTTCTGAGCGAAGATCGCTGACGTCAACAACGCGCAGGTGTGGCGAGTAGTCGCGGGCCAGCACGTCCCGCAGCCGTGTGAGGTCTCTGCCCCGTTCTTGGGCGATCCGGGGTAGGTGCTCGTCGAGCTCTGCGAAGATCGATTGAGTCACGTAGATGCGAGCCGATCCGATCCCTGCCGCAACGAGCAACGACGACTGCTTGCCGTCGGATCGCCGCAGCAAGTCCTCGATCAGGACATTGGTATCAACTACGACCGGCATCACCACGCCGGGCATGAACTTGGTGATGCCGATCGACTGAGTGCCGACTGCGATCAAGTCCGCCAAGGTCATAACGCCGTCCGCGGGCGCAGATTGGCTGATGGCGGCGATCGCGGCTTCGGACGAAGGTTTGGTGGTCTCCATGACCATCAAACAGTAGCCGCTCCTTAAGGTGGTGGCGCCGTGGAGATCCTTTCGATCATCGCCTCGACCGCGGCCGCCGCGTCGGCTACCTCGGCTACCGGAAAGGCCATGCTCTTAGCGAGGGCGCGGTACTGGTCAGGCCAAAGCGGATAGATCACAACCTTTGGTGGCCAGGGGTGGGTGCCCCGAATCGAGAAAACCTCGACGCACGCCTCGCGGACGCTCGGAAGGTCCTTGTCTACAACAAGCTCGTCGAGCAGGATCAGGTCGACGAGATCCCGAAAGCGATCGTTGTCCTTCCCGACCTTGACCTCGGTGCACGCGTGGATCTTCTGCGCGATCTGATAGGGGAGCGGCAGCAGCGCTACCGACTTGACGTCCGGAAGCCCGAACACCGACAGCACAGGCGACCCTTTGACGTACTCGATCGTGTCGGGAGAGCCGGACCGGCCTTCGGCCGCGGCGACTTCGAGGTCCACCGACCCCCAGGCATGGGTTCCGTACTCGAGTCTCAATGGGATTCGGACAGCGCCCGTGGGCCCGATGGGGACCGCCTTGCCCGGCGTGACCCGGAAGTCGCCGGA
>Ga0182027_10012728_pt1 | contig 11797 bp, 12 predicted proteins | sample 712E1DmetaG_FD_121300 | JGI IMG/M metagenome (GOLD analysis project Ga0182027, IMG submission 121300) | Permafrost microbial communities from Stordalen Mire, Sweden - 712E1D metaG (Illumina Assembly) | ecosystem: Environmental > Terrestrial > Soil > Wetlands > Permafrost | place: Sweden...
CTCGAACTTCTCAGCAATGTCTTTCGACTCTCGAAGTAGATGTGCCCAACATCGCTGAATGCGTTTTGTGAATCTGGCATAAGGTTTCCACCCGTCGCATACGATTATTCCCTTGAATCTCCGAGTTAAGACTTCCATCAGGACCTTCATGCCTCGGCTCTTTCGAATCACGAAAAGCGACTCCGATGGTGTGGAAAAGGTCCAAATCCAAGGTCTCTCTCCCTGGACATGGATTGACGTTTCATCTACGTACAGGATCGGAGCACTATGAATCTTTCTCAATATCGCATCGTATTCCGATCGAACCGCATCAGCGGCACGGCGGGTTAAATCGAATATCGTAGCAGGACTTATTCTCAACCCAAACAATCTTTTCATTGTGTCTTGGATTTTTCTGTGAGGTAGTCTAGGTATGGGTAGCGTGCCAATTTTGATGTAAATAGAGCTTCCTAGGACGTCCCACACTCTCACCTAAAGCTTTTATATATCCTGCCTGTATAGGAGCGAAACTGAGCTAGGATGTACCTATATGAATAAGCCAAAAAAAACTCCGATACAAAATCCATTGACTGTGTTGAGGGTGGAGTTCGACGATTGGGCAATTCTTTTCGATCCCGACTCGGCAAAGGCCATTGGGATTAATCCGACAGGTGTTGCTGTTTGGAAACTGATTGATGGCCGGAGAGGAATTGAAGACATTGTCAGCGGGATCAAGGAGATGTTTTCAGATGTTTCCATTTCCGCAGAGAAGGAGATATCTGACTTCATAGAAGAAGCTCACAAGAATGGGTTCGTTGGTTACAGTTTGGATAGTGAAACATAGTGACCAACCTTTCTGCTTTGGAGAATGCAATGGTACCAAAGATAATGAGATCGCCCAGGGCCGTTCATTTGGAAATAAGCTCCAAGTGCAACCTACGATGCCACTATTGCTATTACTTTGATAATCCAGCTGTCGAATATATGAACTTGCCCACTGATCAATGGCTCCAATTCTTTGCCGAGCTTGGGAGCATGGCGGTAATGAATGTTTCTTTAGCTGGTGGAGAACCTTTCCTTCGACCAGATCTTAAAGATTTAATCGAGGGAATAATTCAGAACAAAATGAGATTTTGCATCCTCTCCAATGGCACGCTTATCGATGATCATATAGCAGAGTACATCGCCCGAACCCATAGATGCGATTATGTGCAGGTGTCTATAGACGGGGCATCTCCTGATGTCCATGATTCCTGCAGAGGAAAAGGCTCCTTTGTGAAGGCGGTTAGGGGCATAAAGACGCTTCAGCGACATGATGTTCCTGTAGCCGTTAGAGTCACATTGCACCATAACAATGTCCGTGACATTGTAAATGTTGCCAGCTTTCTTCTGGATGAGTTAGGCATCTCCAGTTTTGGCACAAATTCAGCAGGATATTTAGGAGCTTGTCGCAAAAATGCTGGGGAGGTTTTATTGACAAATGAGGATAGACAGATAGCCATGCATGATTTGCTCAATCTATCTCAAAAGTACCCGGGCCGGATCACAGCCTCCGCAGGTCCTCTATATGAGGCTAAGTACTGGCGAGAAATGGAGGCGGCACGACTGAATCATGATCCAGCCTTCTCCAAAGGAGGGCATCTTACTGCCTGCGGTTGTCCTTTTAACGAAATAAGCGTTCGGGCAGATGGGATGATCATTCCTTGCTCTATGCTGGCTCATGTGGTGCTGGGAAGAATCAATAGGGACTCGTTACAGGAGGTGTGGCTGAACAATCCAGAATTGAACCGGTTAAGAATGCGCCGAAGTATCCCCCTGAACGAATTTGAATTTTGTAGAGGCTGTGACTACATCCCATATTGCACAGGCAATTGTCCCGGTATCGCATTTACTTTGACTGACGATATTAACCACCCAAGCCCTGATGCCTGTCTAAGAAAATTTCTGGCGGAGGGCGGAAACATACCATGAATGAAGCTGACTGCAAATCCATAGAAGGAACTCCTCAGCTCAGATCGATTTATTTTTACCTTACCGAGGGCTGCAATCTTGCATGCAGGCATTGCTGGATAGCACCCAAATTTGATGAGCGTGGAATTATGCCGACAATTCCAGTCGATCTTTTCCAGAAAGTAATAGATGAAGCTTTGCCATTGGGGCTCAAAGAGATCAAGCTTACCGGTGGAGAGCCGCTAATGCATCCAAGGTTTGGAGAACTCTTGGAAATAGCCAGGCAAAAGAATCTGGGCGTGACCATAGAGACCAATGGTCTGTTATGCACACCAGAAGTTGCGGCTGATATTGTCAGATTGCCCAGTAGATTTGTCTCAGTAAGCATAGATGGATCAGATAAGGCAACGCACGAGTGGCTACGTGGGGTTCCGGGCTGCTTTGAAAAGGCAAAATATGGAATAAATAACCTTGTGGAGGCGGGTGTAAGGCCGCAGATAATAACTACATTGGTCCGCCGAAATGTAGGCCAGATCGAGGAAATAGTCAGCATGGCAGAGCATTTGGGTGCTGCATCCGTTAAGTTCAACATTGTCATGCCAACAGGCCGAGGCAAAAAATTGAGTGAGACCGCTGAGACGCTGAGCATAGGGGAGCTGATACAGATAGGCGAATATGTAAAGAAGGATTTGCAGGCGAAGACCAAGTTGCAGGTTTTTTTCGATATTCCCTACGCATTTCGTTCTTTAAGCAGCATCGCCTGCGGAGCATGTGGTCGGTGCAATATTCTTAATATCATCGGTGTGATAGCCAGTGGAGAGTATGCACTCTGCGGAATAGGGTATCACGTTAAGGATCTCGTATTCGGCTTGGCTGGCATAGATAGCCTGGAGCGGATATGGAAAGAAAACGAGGTTCTAAACTTCCTTAGGTCAGGCATCCCGGATAAACTTGAGGGCATTTGCTCCAAATGCCTTATGAATTCCGCCTGTCTAGGTTCTTGCATAGCACAAAACTTTTATAGAACCACGAATATATGGGCTCCATTCTGGTTCTGTGATATGGCATACAGCGAGGGTCTATTTCCAAAAACAAGAATTCGCTAGCTAGAATATTGCTCCAAAAGGCCGAAATCTATTTAGGTCAGGCCAGAAGTTTATTCGTTGCTGTAACTGAGATGTATTCGAGAAATGTGATGGAGGAATTTAGAGTGACTGAAGATTTTCCAAAACCAAGATATAAACCACCCGTTATGATCCATTTGGGTAGTATGGCCAAAGGAAGTGGGACAATTGATTGCACAGCTGGCCCCAGTGCCACACAAAATTGCACAGCCGGAGGCAATGCCAGTAACGCTTGCACAGCTGGCACCAGTGCCGTACAGTCTTGCACAAATGGCGTCGCTGCCAAAGTGGTTACTTGCTCAGGCGGCAGCCTAAAAGTGTGAATTGGCAGGACGGCATGCCTGATGTAACTCTGAGCAACCTTGGTCACGATTTAAGCATTCGTGACCAGGGTTTAGGTCTGGTCTTGGCTGATGGCAACGAGTGGCTGTTTGTTGGCGAAGATGCATCAGCGTCGACTATAATCTCCAAATTAAGGACGATATTGCAGCTTGAGTCGTTGATGAGTCAAAGCTGCAAAATATTGGTAGGAACCCCGAGAAAGATAGATAACTGCGACCCTTTTGCTGTGGAGAGTCTGCAGTTATCCGGTACCTACGTTCAGATGATGAAGATCATCCACCGAGATGTTCTGGCTCGAGATGGATTGTTTTTACATGGAGCATTGGCGGAGAGAAATGGATACGGCGTAATTTTGGCAGGGCCTTCTGGAGTAGGTAAGACCACCGCGAGCATTCGGCTACCCAGCCCATGGCGTTCGTTGTCCGACGATATGACTCTAGTAGTACGTGATGAACAGGGCAGATACTGGGGTCATCCCTGGCCTACCTGGAGCTTCTTCTGGGAAAGCAACAATTCCGGCCGCAAGTGGGATGTAAGTTATGCGGTGCCATTGAAGGGCCTATTCTTCTTGGCACAGGCAAGTAAGGATAGAGCCGAGCGTATTGGCGCAGGACAGGCTGCCTGTATGCTATTGGAAACGGCTCAACAAGCAACATCAGGTCGATTGGATGACAAAAGCATTAATGGAGAGCTGAAGGCTATGAACTTGCAGTTATTTAAAAATGCATGCATTATGGCAAAGAGCATGAAGTCCTTCATCCTGAACGTCAGCCTTAATGGACAGTTCTGGAAGGAGATGGATCTTGCCTTGAATTCTTCGATATGAAATCTAAAATAGATCAAAGCCTTATTATTACCTCCTCGAATCCATTTGCAAGATCATCTAGCTCAATTCGCTATTGCGCTTATACTGGGAGAAGCATGCACCCGACGCTCTTTGAGGCAGATCTCCTTGAGATCGAGCAGCCCAACCGGATTTGTGTGGGTGACGTAATTCTCTTTGTTTCTAAGGACAATCTTGTTGTTCACCGGGTAGTCAGCATTGCCTCTGAGGGTATTAGCACGCGAGGCGATAATAATAATGACGATGACCCAGGACTTGTTGCTCCGGAAAAGATAGTTGGAATTGTAGTTGCAGCCTGGAGGGGTCAGCTGCGGCGACGAATATATGGAGGGCGGACTGGTCAGAACTATCAGCACTTTTTAGGCGTACAGCGAAGACTATACAGAGAATGCCGCTCAACTCTGACTCATTCATATAGAGCTGCCAGCCAGTTGGGCTTACCGCGTTTAATAAGGCTGTTTTGCCGGCCCAGGATAGTCCAGTTCAATATAAATGGCGATATTGATATTAGTCTAATGCTTGGCATCCACATTATCGGCCATTATTGTCAGTCCGGCAATTGTTGGCAGATCCATCCCCCATTTCGGCTCTTAGTAGATGAGTCTGTGCTTCCCAAGCCTCTGATCGATCTCTCTTTACCGAAAGATGGCGAAGCTATTTTACCTTGCGCTGAGATGAACGTAGAGTGAACCGGAATAATGCATTGCAATTGAAATATGTCCTGAGGCTGGTATGGCAAAGTGCTCCCGGCTGGACCCTTGCAGGCGGTTTGTTGATCTTGATAACGGGCACATTGCCTTTGGTTACTCTCTACTTGATGAAGCTAATTGTGGACTCTGTAAATGCTGGCGCTTCATCTGCAGGCAAAGGGGATTTTGGAAGAATCCTGGTACTCATTGCCCTATCTGGGAGTGTAGCTCTGCTTACATTGATCAGTCAATCCACATCAAAGGTCGTCAATGAGGCTCAGTCTGCAATAGTGTCAGATCATGTTCAGGAGGTCCTCCATGCTAAGTCTGTAGAAGTGGACCTAGAATATTACGAGAACTCTGAGTATTATGAAACATTTCATATAGCGCAGGGGCAAGCACCTTTTAGGCCAACGGCAATCATCAACGGCCTTTTCCAATCAGGCCGAAGCTTCATCTCGCTTGCAACCATGGCTTCATTGCTCTTATCTTTTAGTTGGGCCACAGCCTTAATTCTCGCGGTTGCAGTCTTGCCAGCTGTTTTTGTACAGTATAGATATTCCAAAAAAAATTACCGCATGCAAAGTAGTGTAACCCCCAAAGAGAGGCGAGCAATGTACCTCCATTCGTTGCTCACCAGCACAAATTATGCCAAGGACATCAGGCTGTTAGGTCTAGGCCAACTGTTCATAAGCAGGTATCGCGACCTTCGAGAACAGATCCGAAAGGAACGTCTATCGTTGACCTTCAGAGGATCAGCTGAGGAACTCGCATCCAAAGCAATTGCTTTGGCTGTTGTCTTCGGAACATTTGCTTTCATAGCCCAACAGGCCTTTAATGGCGTCATTACCATCGGCGACATGCTGATGTATTTCGGGGCGATCCAGCAGGGTCAATCCTTTCTCAATAGTTTCCTTAGCAGCCTGGTGGGACTCTACGAAAATAATCTCTTCTTGACTGCTCTTTATCAGTTCCTTGACCTGAAGACGAAGATCGAGGAACCTTCAAATCCCATATCGTTCCCAAGGCCCATAAAGAACGGAATTTGCTTTGAGCAGGTTGGATTCAGCTATCCTAACACGAGCACAATTGTTTTGAAAGATATTAATCTTGAGATTCTTCCCGGCCAAATAGTGGCACTGGTAGGCGAGAATGGCTCGGGGAAGACAACACTCATAAAGCTCCTATGCAGGCTCTACGACCCCCAAGAAGGCACCATCAAAATAGACGGAATTGACCTTCGAAATTTCAGAACATACGATTTGAGGAGGGAGATAAGCGCGGTCTTACAAGATTATGCCAATTACCATTTTAAGGCCCGAGAAAACATCTGGCTGGGAAATATTAATATGCCTGAGGATATGGACAATATAGTCCGAGCGGCTGAATGCGCAGGCATAGACGAGGCAATAAAACGCCTGGCTAAGGGTTATGATACATTTCTGGGAAGAGTGTTCGAGAAGAACGGAGCTGAACTGAGCATAGGAGAGTGGCAAAAGATTGCTTTAGCTAGGGCATTCTTTCGGGACTCCCAATTGATTATCCTTGATGAGCCGACAAGCTCACTAGATGCTAAGGCTGAGGAGAACGTGTTCAACGGATTTAAGCAGCTATCTGCTGGCAAGATGGCTGTCATAATTAGTCATAGACTCTCCTCGGTGACAATGGCGGATCGCATATATTATATCAAAGAAGGCCGCGTGACAGAGCATGGAACTCATCGGCAGCTTATGGATCAAGGTAAAGAGTATGCGCAACTATTTGAAATTCAGGCTAAGCATTATAGGGAATGAACTCTGGAAGGTATGAATTGAGTCAAAGGTTCAAGATGAATGAGATTAAAGTCCTTCTAAGCTGCTCAGGGGCGCATATAGAGACGAAAAGAGCAGAAAAGATAAATAGCCTGCTACATAAGGACATAAATTGGGATACGCTTTTGGATATTGCCAACCTTGAAAGAATGCTGCCACTTCTTTACAAAAACCTCATCTTGATATCACCAAAAAAGGTTCCGCCTGCCGTTATGATGCGCCTTAGAAACGAATTCCTCCTTAACTCCAGCAGAAACTTGAAGCTTACACGAGAGCTGCTATTCATTATTGACAATTTCGATGCAAAAGGCATACCGATGATGCCCTTCAAGGGACCTGTTCTGGCAGAGCAAGTCTACGGTGACATAGCCCTCAGATCTTTTGTAGATCTCGACCTCCTGATCCCTGAACGCGAATATACCAGATCGGAAGAACTTCTAAAATCCCTGGGATATTTGAATGATTTAAAATTGACTCCCGCACAGAATGCGGCATTTTTGAAATCCGAGCATCATCATCATTTTGGCAACTACAAAACAGGCACATCAATAGAACTCCATTGGAGAATATCCTCTAGCCTATTTTCATTACAACCTGACCTGTCTGGGGCCTGGAATCGAGCCGGAATCACGACTATACTGGGCAAAAAGGTGCCAAGCTTTTCGCCGGAAGACACTCTCTTAATCTTGTGTGAACATGGAACGAGACACCAATGGTCACAGCTGTCGTGGGTATATGATGTTGCAGGGATGGTTGAGACCAAGAAGATAAATCTGCCACGCCTCATAGAACAAGCAAAAAGAGTTGGAAAATATCGGCCACTTCTTCTAGGACTGCTTCTAGCTAGTGATCTTCTAGATACGGACCTCTCTCCTGAGATTTATTGGATGGCGAAAGGCGATAAGGCAGTAAGAGCAAACGCCGAACAAGTGAAAAAGGATCTAGTTGCAAGAGATTCCTTTAGAGGAAGTTCCGAGCTTCATGCATCAGAACGTATGAACGAATTAGAATTTTATTCCAATTTAATGAGTAGGCACCAATTACTCAGGACTCTTCTTCGAGCTTTTACTCCTCGAACGAAAGACTTGAATATAGCCTTGTTGCCAGACGCTTTGTTTCCCCTTTACTATCTTGTTAGGCCACTCCGGCTGATAAAGGCCCATAAGAAAAGCATTAGAAAGTGGTTGCTCAAGTGACTTCCTCCTGTTAAAGGGACTGGGGGCCGCTTCATAGAGTTGGCTTCCCTCAAGGCTTTTCCAAAAGCAAAGCTGTGTAATGACATAGGTCTAGCTACTCTGATTCGCCTCAGGAAAAGGCTCCTTTCGGGAAGCCGAAGATATATGTCCCGTTATGGTAAATCAGATCATAACTATCTTCGGAAAAGCTCATGTTCACCGCTGGATAAATCTGATTGTATTCGGCAAAAGGCGGCACATATCCCGGCCTGGAGACAGATACGCTGGATATATAGATCAGGTAACGGGGCTGCCCGAAGCTGCCGAGTGCACGGGTCACATCCGGGCTGCCCGGATCGGCAATGATTTTCGGTATCAAGCTCCGATCGAAGGGAGATGCTCCCGGCCCCATGCGTGGGTTCGCGACCCTGATGCCGGTGAGCGGGTAGACCCACGCACCTGTCTCGTCCAGGTTGATGCAGATCGCATCGGACAGATTCTGCCCTGATAGCCACTTGATCGCGTCGTAGTCGTCCTGCGGCAGCCCCCAGGCACCTGCATAGCTGTAAAGAACGGTGCACATGGAGGCCGATCCTATGGCAATCAGCACCAACAGGAAGGCTGCCTTCATCCTTTCGTCGCCCCCGTCCATCCTGCAAAGGGCCAGCGCCGCAAGAAGGCTCAGCGGAAGATAGAGCACCAGAAGCAGCCTGTCCGCGGTGCCGATGAACCTCAGAGGCCCTGAATCCGCCAGTAGCACTACGAGGATCACATCCCCAGCCCAGGCCAGGGCCAGGCGATCCAGCTTCTCGTGCCTGACGAATGCAATCACCCCACCAAAGAGCGCCAGGAGAGCAGGATACCAGCGAGCGACAAACTCGCTCGCAAGGCCCCGATCGCTGAAGACAGATACGAAATATTCAGGCCTGTGGACAGAGAGGTAGGCAGCAGCCAGGATAATGAGTCCCCCAAAGATGACAGACATATACAGGGATGTAAGATGCCGCCTCAGCCGCTCAGCCAGCTCCCAGCAGAAGAGCATCCCAATGGCGAGCGCCAGCAGCCTCGCATGAGAGAGCAGGATACCTGGGAGCAGCACCAAAAGAGCCCACCTCCAAACTACAAACGCCAGCACCGCCGCGACAAGGAGCATCTCCGCAGCAGCAGAGGGGTAGCCACCCCAGATAAGATAGCTGTAGTGCGCTGGGAATACAAAGCACGCCAGGACGAAGGCGTAGGCGGACGCTGCATCCTGTCTCATCTCCCTCACGAGTGAGTACAGTAAAAGAGGGGTCACGGCCGTGATCACGACAGGCACCGTCTGAATCACATCTAGGATCGGAAAGGCTTTGGCCCACAGATAGGCGTAGTAGTGAAACCCCTTCGGGTAGTATTCCAAGTAGCTTTCAAGTCCTGGCAGTCCGACGGGAAGCGTCTGTCCTTCGAGGAGCATCCTCACCATCTCTGCATGCGCCACTGCGTCTCCACCCATCCACATGACCAGGCGATCGAAGAACAGGATGCCTATGATCAGATATAGCGCTCCAGCACATAGGACGATCCAGTCGTCCCGGTCAAGGTCGAGCGATCCAGGTTCATGCGCCTCTGATCTATGGCGAACATAGAGCCTGGCACACAAGATCGCACCCGCGAGCGCAGTACATACCTGTGGCACGATCGGATCGATCCCTACAAGCATTCCTGCTATCCCGGCTGTCGAGAGCAGGACATAGCCAAGGGCGAAAGAGAGAGCGATCCTCGTGAGGGAACGCGTCCCTGCGCTCCATAAAAAGGGCAGTCCACAGATCGTGGTCACAACAACGACCGCCAGCGCTAGAAGAATATCGAGGATCAGCTCATCGCCCCAGGGTGCTAGATGCTATATCTCACTGAATTAAAAAGGTTCCTGAGTCCCCGCAGAATGGCGGTGCTCATATGAGTCATGCAGCATCGCCAGGGCTATAACCTCCCATGCCTTTATGCCAGAGTATGCGCTGGAGAACGGCTGCCAGGCTCACATTCGGTCTGCTTCTTATCGCAGCCCTGCTCTACAGGTTTGATCCTGCCGCGGTCTTTTCCACAGTTCGCTCTGCCAACCCGGTCCTCCTCTTGTTGGCTCCAGCGGTCTACTCCATCACTTTTCTCATCCTCTCTATGCGATGGCGGCGGATCCTTCATGCGTTGGGAGAGGATCTGCCCATCTCCGATGCCTACCAGGCCTTTGCGGGCGGCATGATGCTCTCGGATCTGACGCCTGGCAGGATCGGCGACCTATCACGGCCGCTGCTGGTCAGAAACAGGCTGACCCTGAATAAGGGATTGGCCTCCGTGGTAATCGACCGGTATGCAGATCTTCTAACCACCTTTGCCCTGGGACTGTGGGGGATGCTCTTCCTAGCGCAGAGAGGGCCATACCTTCTTCTGGCCTCATCGGCGATCCTCATGATAGTAGCATCAACATCCATCATCTGGCTCAGTCGATCCTCCGTCCTCGGCGTGCTTCGCAGTCGATCCTCACGCTTCATGGGGATCGCCAACGCTCTCGATGATGTGATCGGCGATGTGCGGGGGATCAAGAGACTTATGGCAGGATCGGTGCTCATGACAATCCTTGCCTGGATCACCCATGCTCTAAGGATTGCCATCATAGCGAAGTCCGTGGGCTACGATGTCCCTTTGCCCATGCTCATTTTTGGGCTGCCCCTCGTCAGCGCTCTCTCTCTTATCCCTGTGACCGTCTCGGGCCTGGGGCTTGTGGAGGGAGGCCTTGCAGTTCTGCTCGAGGGCGCTGGTGTGCCTGCAACGGTGGGCGTCTCGATAGCGCTTATGGATCGAGCCATCACAGTGGCCTTTCATATCCTGGTTGGAGCGCGTGCTGCCGCTAGGGTGCTATAGGACGGGGAACTTAGTCGAGCCGATACTTTCCCAAGTTGCAAGCCTGGGAATATTCAAATTAATAAAGCGCAAGATGCCGGACATGGGTATCCTTATATCTCACTCAAAGCCAACAATAAAGCTCTTTATGCAATACTTTAGATCAGGGTGATATCCTCCCTCCAGTACGGCAAATCTGTGCCCACCGCATCGCTCCGACCCCTCCCGGATGGCTTTGCCGATCTTCTGGTAATCCTCCATCTTCAACAGCTTGCCCCAGTCCTCGAGGTAAGTGTCAAAACCTGCCGAGACGCCAACAATATCGAAATCAAATCCCTGGAAGGCTTCCTTCACCTGGCTTAAATAGCGGCTCTCATCCATGTCGAGATGCTCGAAGTTCTCATCAACCGACCAAGGGTTGACGATCTTGACATCCGGATCTCCTCGAAAGATGCTCACTGTGCCGTCTCCGAAGTGCAGGTCGATGTCAATGATCAGAACACGCTTTGCCTTTGGCCTGATCTTCTGCACAGCTATGGCCATGTTGTTGAAAAAGCACATCCCCCATGCACGGTTGGCCGCTGCATGATGCCCGGGCGGGCGCACGAGTGCGAAGGCGGGCTCGCCCTGCAGTGCCAGCTCTGCGGTGCATGCGGCTCCGCCGGCAGCAAGGGCGGAGGCATCGTATAGACCTCTGGATTGGACCATCTCGATGTGCTACAGGCCGTGAACTCTCTTAATGTCCTCTAGACTGGCTGGATGGGGCTCAACGAAATCGTACTCGCCCAGCACCTTGGCAGGAAGAGCAACTCTGTCCGGAGCCTCCACAAGATTTGTTAGATACATTTCCTCGAATGCTCTGCGATATACTATCTTCACAAATCCGGGTCGTGATCCTCAAATAGGTTGTAGTTTCTGGAACTCGCTTGCTGAGAGCGATCTTTTAGACATGCTTCTAAGGGGAACATCCTGAGAAAATCAGTATTCTCTAAGGCTGAATTCTGCGGCA
>Ga0182027_10012729_pt1 | contig 11797 bp, 10 predicted proteins | sample 712E1DmetaG_FD_121300 | JGI IMG/M metagenome (GOLD analysis project Ga0182027, IMG submission 121300) | Permafrost microbial communities from Stordalen Mire, Sweden - 712E1D metaG (Illumina Assembly) | ecosystem: Environmental > Terrestrial > Soil > Wetlands > Permafrost | place: Sweden...
AGAAGAGCGCGTCCGTGCTCTCCGCCTTTATAACTTGGGTGTCCAGGGAGGGGAAATAGCCAAACGGCTCGGCATCCACAAGACAACCGTGTACAACATCCTGCGGCAGAGCCAGGTGCGGTTGCGCGGAATTCGCAAGTGGTTCTTCGATGAAAAGTTCTTCCGGGCTAGAAACGAAACGACCGCCTATTGGATGGGCTTCCTGATGGCAGATGGATCCCTGCATAAGAACTCCACGAACTCTCACAGGCTCACCCTCAGCGTACATCAGCGCGACTTGGAACACCTTCAAGAGTTTTGCCGCGCGGTTGGCGTGTCTGATAGCGCCGTGACGATGGTCGATCGCACGGGCGTGAACCCAGAAAACAAACGAGCGTACATCACGTCGATGGCCACGGTTGTTCTAAACCACACGTCGCTTGCCAAGTGGTTGCTGCCGTGGGGTATTGTTCCGCGTAAGACATATCGGTTTGTCTCACCCACAATTCCCAAGCGATTGTACCCGGCTTTTCTTCGTGGTTGGTTCGATGGTGATGGCTGTATGTACACGGTCAGCGGGCGATCCGCTGGCAATTTTGCGGCTACTATCGTCGCACACGAGGAGAGAGCCCTCAGATGGTATTCCAGGGCGCTTCGGCAGATTGGCTATGACGGGAAGATCAGGCATCGCGTGGTCCGCAAGGAAGGCAGGCAGACTTGGTGGCTGCACATCGCGACTAGCAAAAAAGATGTCTTGCGTCTCACCGAGGTATTGCGAGCCTCAAAACAACCTCGCCTTGCTCGCAAATGGGACAAGGTTCTCGGATTGCCCAAGGCTTGCTTCGGTAGCAAGAAGATAACTCCCAAGATGATAAAGACTTGGAAGAGTATGTATCAGGAGTACAAGGTATCGACTCCGGAGATCGCCAAAAAAACCGGGTTCAGCGCCGGCACAATCTACAGGCACCTGAAGGCTGAGGGGGTCACAATACGCGGTGCGAAGGTAAAAATGGAAAATGAACTTCTGGTGCTTAGACTCCACGATGAGGGAAAATCGCAAGCTGCGATCGCCAAGACAGTCGGCATCTCGCAGCCAACGGTTTCGGACATCCTTCTGCGTAATGGTGCAGGAGCCCGGCAAACGAAGGAATCAAGGCATCATTGATTTTCAGAATGGGACGTGCCCGAACAATCAGTGGCGCTCCATGTCGTATCGGAGGCATCCCACTTTAAGCAGTCGTCGTTTGGCTTGCGGTTGTGTCAGTCAGCGATTCGGCTTGCGAACGAAGACTATTCCCGTTTTTCTGCCTGCCCCAAGAGGAGGAAATCCAATCATGCCCAACCTATTGCTTGGAGCCGAAAGCGGCGCACCAGTCCTGTCATATCCGTGGTGGGTTACTAATGCGCTTGTCCCGGCTGCCATTTCTGTGTTTGGAAGTCTGCTGACGTTGCTCGTTGTTATTGCGACTGCCAGTCGTACGGAGTGGTATCGTCGCCTGTCGAGGTGGGAACCTTACAGCAAGGATTTGTGGTTGCTGCAGGTCACACTCTATGGAGAAATCTGCCAAGCGGCACCGAGAGCAATGCTCGCTGCCTACGACCTAGCATATCACTGGCGCGACGGTGATCCGGAGAGGAATAGACCGCTAGACCAGGCATACAAGGTTGCAAAGACCGAACTGGACGGGTTGGGGATTCAGGCGCGAATCCTTCTTTCTCGAGCATTCAACGAGGTGTATACCAAGTTCGACCACAAGGTTTTTATTTTGGGTGCGGGCACGCAATCCGCTCCAAACTGGCGCCTGGCGGCGGACAAGCACTCGGATGAAATGTACGCTCTGTTCGGTCAACTGCTAGAAGCTGCCCGCGCCAACGTGAACGCCGATGCGTTGGACAAGAAAACAAAGGAGGCCATCCTGGCAGGCATCAAGCAGGGTGGAAATAATGGGATAAGTCCAAGTATTGAGTGAAACTGAACTTGCTCGTTTGTCATTACCGCCGACCCGCGAGCGTGACCTCCGGAGTTGGGATTCGGTGAGCCCACCCCTTTCAACATGCAAATAGGCAGGCTAGGAAGTCCTGGAAGCTAGTCTTCTCCGAAAAACAGCCACTTTCGCGGTTTGCGGCGATGCAGCGGCTCGAGATTTCGTGTGCTCCCGTCGTCGCCGAAAACCGCGTTATCCCCGAGAAATAGGCGTTTTTGCATGTTGAAAGGGGTGGATTCGGTGAGCCTCATCGTTTACAAGGGCGGCCAAATCTTTGCCTTGAAAACCGACCCGGCGGGGCGTAGCATGTCGGCTGCCGGGATTTTGGACAAAGGGGGAGGGCAAAAGGCGGAAGGGGGAGAAGACGGTGAGTTTTGGAAAATCGCAAGCCTGCTGACCAACACGACGGTGTGTCCGGTGGGGCAGACTTTCCTGTTTGCCAAACCAAGCGGTTAAACGGAATGCCGGCCGGTTTCCGGCGGATTTCATGTTCCAGCTCACTTCTGAAGACGTCCAAGCCATGCGGTCACAATTTGTGACCGCATCCCTTCAACCGATGCGGTCGCAAATTGCGACCGCATCCAAGCGCAATATCCGCTACCGCCCCCGTGCGTTCACCGAACATGGGGCATTCATGGCGGCCAGCATCCTGAACACACCCCGCGCAATCGACGTAAGCGTCTAGGTTTTCAGAGAAGGATCACGAAAACACGAAATTGCGAAATCACGAAAAACAAGCAGCGGCTGTGCCGACGCCGACAACGGTTTGCCTATCCAGTTTCTTTCGCTTTCGTGGTTTTGTCCTTTCGAGATTTCGTGTTTGCCCAATGTTGATGCTAGAGTCTCAGGAAGAACAGTTCTGATCGTCTTTTTCAGTCCTTCTCACGCCATATTGCAGCCGTTCTGCTAAGGACTGGCGAATCAACTACTGCCGTACTCCTCACGCTCCGCGTGAGGCCGAACTACCGCCACAACCTCACGCGGAGCGTGAGGAGTACCTTCCAAAATGCGACGCATGTTGGTTCGCCGATCCTAATGCTTGAAGTGCCGCCTTCCGGTGAAGATCATTGAAATGCCGTGGCGATTGCAGGCGGCGACCGCGTCGGCGTCGTTCTTCGAGCCGCCGGGCTGAATGACGGCAACCACGCCGGCTGCGGCGGCTGTGTCGATCGAGTCGGGGAATGGGAAGAAGGCGTCGGAACCCAAGACTGAACCCTTCGCCCGATCGCCCGCCTTTTTGACGGCGATCTCGACCGAATCGACGCGGCTCATCTGGCCGGCGCCGGCGCCCAGCAACATGCGGTCCTTGCAGAGCACGATCGCGTTCGACTTGACGTGCCGCACCATCTCCCAGGCGAATCGCAGGTCCGACATCAGCTTCTCGCTGGGCTTGGCCTCGGTGACGATCTGCCACGACTCCTCCGCGTCGGGCGACACGTCGGCCTCCTGCATCAACATGCCGCCGTCGAGACAGCGGAACGTCCACTGCGGCTGCGACCGCTCCAATTGGCCGACCTCCAACAGCCGCACGTTGTTCTTCCACTTCGGTTTCGTGGTAAGGACTTGCAGGGCGTCGTCGTGGAAATGGGGCGCGACGATGGCCTCGACAAAGAGCCCCGGCGCGGCGAGGGCTTCGGCCGTGGCGGCGTCGACGGTGCGGTTCAGCCCGAGCACCGAGCCGAAGGCGCTCTGCGGGTCGCCTTCCATCGCCCGTTGCAGGGCCGTGACCAGCGCATCGCTCACGGCCGCGCCGCACGGATTGTTGTGTTTGATCACCACCGCCGCCGGCTCCGAAAACTGACGCACGATCGCCAGCGCGCTGTCGAGGTCGAGGATATTATTGTACGAAAGCTCCTTGCCATGCAGTTGCCGGGCAGCAACAACGTTCGCGCCGCGATTGTCGGACCGCGAATAAAGGGCCGCTTGCTGATGCGGATTCTCGCCATAGCGCAAGCCCATCTTGTGGGTCAGTCCGATCGTGACCGTACACGGAAATGGACCCTCGGCGGCGGCCCCGGCAAAGAAATCGGCGATCGCACGATCGTATCGGGCGGTTTGGGTAAATGCTTCGCCGGCCAATCGGCGGCGCAGCTCGATCGTCGTGCAACCGTTGGCCGCAATCTGATCGAGGATTTCGGAATACTGGGCCGCATGGGTGGCGATGGTGGTGAAAGCGTGGTTCTTTGCCGCCGCCCGGACCAACGTCGGCCCGCCGATGTCGATCTGCTCGATGGCTTCCTCCTGGGTGACGCCCTTCCGCGCCACGGTGGCCTCGAACGGATAGAGGTTCACGACCACCAGTTCAAAGGTGAGGATGCCATGCTCGGCCAACGCCTTCATGTCCTCGGGATTGTCGTGGCGGCAGAGGATTCCGCCGTGGACCTTCGGATGGAGGGTTTTGAGCCGCCCGTCCATCATCTCCGGGAAAGCGGTGTACTCGGCAACGTCGCGGACGGCGATGCCCTCGCTTTCCAGGTGTTTTCGGGTGCCGCCGGTGCTGAAAATCTGCACGCCCGCGGCGACCAGCCCTCGGGCGAAATCGGCGAGCCCCAGCTTGTCGCTGACACTAATCAGGGCACGATGGACGCGAGGCGAAAACATGGCAGCATCTCCCGGGGACAAAATCGCATGGATACTCCAAGGTTTATGAGTTTTGGCGTTCGGGGTCAAGCACCCCCGGTGTCGGATGGCCGGATGGTGTGTGAAGTTACGCAGTCTACGCAAGAATTGCCGACATTGCGGTGTATACGTGCGGGAACGGCGCTGTTTGTATAAACTTCGCTTCCCGAAAAACCCGAAATAATCACACAGAATCTCCAACCCAGGAATCTCACCAGTGCTTCGGTTGTCGATCGTCATCCCTGTCTTGGGCGATCAGAAGCCGTTGGACGACACCTTGGTTTCCATCCTGGAAAACCGGCCGGCCAATTGCGAGCTTCTCGTCGGCCACAACGCACCCTACAACGATCCCTACGAATTGGCCGGCGAGGTGCAATTCCTCCAGGCCCCGCGAGGCGCCGGATTCGTCGAGTGTCTGAACCTGGGGCTGTCGGCCAGCCGGGCGCCAGTGGTCTATTTGCTCGCGTGCGGCGTTGAAGTCCGCCCAGGTTGGGCCGAAGCCGCCCTGCGACACTTCCGCAATCCTGAAGTGGCGGCGGTGGCACCCGTCGTGTTGCGTCGCGACGACCATCAGACGGTCGTCTCCGCCGGTCTTGGGTATCGCGCCGAGGGAGTCGTGTTGCGGTTCGGCCGTGGAAGATCGCCCGAACAGGTTGGCGAAGACGAAGGCGAGCTTTGCGGGCCCGACGCTCTGGCGGGCTTCTACCGCCGATCGGCCGTCGAAGCGGTCGGAGGGTTTGCGCCGTCGCCCGTTGACACGCTGGCGGTGATCGACGTCGCATTGTCGCTTCAGAACGCCGGATTCCGCTGCGTCGTGGAGCCGAGAAGTCAGGCAAAAGTGGACGCCGCCGCAGTGCGCGACAAGATTGGCTTCCGGCACGGCTGCCACTCCGAGCGGCTGTTCTGGCGATGGGCGTCGGCCCACGGCCGGGTGCGCTCGCTGGCAGCCCACGCCGCGTTGGTTGCCGGTGAATGCGTCGTCGGCCTGTGGCGTCCTTTCATGCTCCTGCAGTTGGCCGGCCGCGCCGTCGGACTGATCCATGCGGCGACTGTCAAACGTCGCCCTAAGAGGTTTGAAGACGACGACGGGCCAACGATCATCACCTCGCCGCATTTCGCCGTTGTGGATCGCCGCGACGAGCCATCCTCGATTCGAGCCGCGTGAGCAGCCGCCTGCGATAGCAAGGGGCGTGGCGAAAACATGCCGATCTACCGTGGCTTGTCGCTATCTTCAAGCGGATTTCGCCACGCAAGCTTGGGAAATCGCGCAAAATCCGCATCGTTCGAGTTCAATTGGCATCCATGTTCCAACGCCAGAGCCGCCAAGTGAGCGTCCATGATTAGGTTGGCTGTTGCCTTTCCTGACACGAGCATCTCGCGGAAGATCTGCCAATGTCTTTCGGTGGGATGCACGACTCGCACACACGGTTGGTCCAACCAACTTTGAACGCAGCCAATCGCCTCCTGCAAACTCAGGGGCCGCCGATGAATTCTTCTGTTCGTAGCGATCCGAAGGAATGCGAAGAGAACTGTCCAACAGAGACAGACGGGTGACGTGCCGGAAAGTTGAGCATCCCACCAAGTTCGAGCCTGGCGGTGGAGAGGGGCGTCGCTATCTTCCGCGTACAAGAGAAGGTTGGCGTCGACGAGAATCAACGAAAATCCTCCCCTTCGGCCTGGGCAAGCAATTCCTGCACATTGTCAACACTATACCCGTCTCGCCGTCCCATAGCGTGAGGAATCGTTCGGTAACGCCGCTGCTTGGCCGGCTTCTCCACTTCGCTCAAGCCGAGTCGCAACGCCTCGTTCACGACCGTCTTGAACGGAACGCGCAATTGGCCGGCCACCGCCCGAGCCTTTTCCAGAACATCCTCGTCAAGAGACAGTGTAGTCCTCATAAGAACATCATAGCATCATCGGCAGTGATGTCAAGGCATCATCAAGCTGCCGCAGGCGACCGCTACGACACTTCAAGCAACTCTTCCTCTTGCTCGAACGCATCGAAGGTCCGTTCCAGCGGGCCGGCGGCGCCGCGACGGCTGCCGGGATAGAACAGCTCGACGGCCGCGTGGAATTGCCGCAGGTCGGGGGCGCCGTCGGAATCGGCCGTCTCGGCCGCGTACTTCTCGCGCAGCTCGTGGACCTGGTGACGCCCCGTCGGCCAGCGGACCATCATGATGTCGTTGATCTCGTTGAGCAATTGGTACACGCGGGCGCGAGTCAGCCCCATCGTGCGCGCGACCTGCCGAACGCTCGTCAGCGGTCCGTTGACGCCCAACCGCGTTTCCGCCATCGAGTAGACCTGTTGCGGGGCGTCGATGCGAATCTGCTCCAAGAGCGGCTGAACCAATTCAGAGAAGAGTTCCTGCCGGCCGGGAATGCCCGGCCGCTGCAACGCCCGACTGATCCACTGCTCGACGCGATCGATCAAGCGCGGCACGATCCGCACCACGAGGTGATTGCGCGTACCCATGCCGGCCACAAGCGTATGGGCGACATGAAACACCTCGAGGATGGCGCCAACCCGCTTCTCGCCGTGCGTTTTCATGGCGCGGATTTCGGCCAAGGTGGAACTCGTGTAGATGCCCAGCGGCGTATTCCAAACGACGCGAGTCATGTTCTGCAGGCTGGGAGCGAAACGCCCGAGACTCTCACCCGCCAGACCGTGACGAACGACGCTCGCCCGCCATTGCGCCCAAGAAACCTCGGAGACCGCGCTCGGGTCGAAACGATCGACGTCCACGTCGGCTCCGGCGCAGTCGGCTTGTCGCGCCGCGCCGTCTTGCAGAGCGAGTATGTCGGTCGGCAATTCGGCGGGATCGGTGTTAGCCGCCCTGCCCAACAACAACACCAGCGAGGCGATTTTCTTTCGTCCGATGCCGGGCGTTGACGACAAATGGGCGAACGGGGTGTTCAGAAGATTGCCGAGCGTTCGTCCCAGCAGCGCCAGCGGGAGACGGCGGTCTGTCGGCAATGCCCAGTAGGCCAGCGGCTTGTCGAGGTGGTCCGTATACGCTTCGGAGAGAAGGCTTTCCCGTAAGCTCTCGAAGCGGCTGACGACCTGAAGTTCTTCCACCGACACCGTCTTGCCGAGTCTCATCGTGTTCTCCTTCCGCACCGACTCCAATCGGTTTCGCCGCGCGGCAGTGACTCCATGTTCGTGGGGCACTGAATACCTACCAAGGTGGGGATTCAAGCCCAAACGCTGCCTGTTCGAGCCGGGACTCTGTGAGGGTTATGCCAGCCAAGCCCTTCAGACTGGCCAGTTTCAACAGCCCCATTTTGCAGCCGTGGTGAGCGTCGGTCAAGAGCTGCCAGGAATTTCCCCGGCGAAATACAGAAAACCTGGTTGTTGATTGGGAGCCAGATAAACTAATGTCGTCAGAACGCCCCGCGACTGCGGTCGCGGCGGGCGAGAAATGCCGCAACTCCGCCCCGCGACCGCAGTCGCGGGGCGTTTGGCTCGTGCGGCATCCGTATTCTGACACTCGATGAACGCTAGTATCATACAGCTCCAACGCGGTGGCACCATTGCCTCCCGTTCTTGCCTGAAGTACAATGGCCCCAAGTGACGTAACTGCCGTGTTTTAATGCACTTCCGGCGACCGGTGGCTTGGCCGCCGGAGCCAAATCGACGAACTCACGCAAAGGCTGCACTTACGGGCAAAGCACAGTCCAAGAAAAAGGCCGCCACCGCGGCCACCACGAACGATAAGGTCATCTCGCAGAACCGCAAGGCCCGACACAATTACATGGTGCTCGACTCGCTTGAATGCGGCATCGTGCTGGTCGGCAGCGAAGTGAAGAGCCTGCGGAACGGCCGGGTGTCGCTCGAAGAAGCCTACGCGCGGATCAAGGGCGACGAGGTTTGGCTGGTCGGCTGCGACATCGCCGAATACACTGAGGCCAACCGGTTCAATCACAACCCAAAACGCCCCCGCAAGCTGCTGATGCACCGTCGCGAGGTGAAGCGGTTCGCCCATCGAGCTTATGAGAAGGGCCTCACGTTGGTTCCCTTGGAGATGCACTTCAAGCGGGGGCTGGCCAAAGTCGTGTTGGGTATATGTCGTGGCAAACAACAGCACGACAAGCGCCAGGCGATGCAATCCGCCCAGGTGAAACGCGACCTCCAGCGGCTGATGATGCGGCGGAAATAGGATAGACGGGAGAATCGAACCAGTCGGCCATCGGCGGCGTAAAAGCACGGGGGCGCAACTGTGTGATACTATTCACTGTAACACCCATCGGCTTGCCCGCCGTAAGCAGACACCCTTCCAGAAGGTGGCAATCTCCATAATGTTGCTTCTTAAAGACATCAAAAAAGGATTCCGGCAGCCGGACGGCACGGCGCTGCCGGTGCTCGATATCCCCGAGTTTCGCGTCGACGCCGGAGAGCAGATGGTGATGGTCGGCCGCAGCGGTTGCGGCAAGACCACGCTGTTGCACGTCATCGCCGGCATCAGCCGTCCCGATTCGGGCAAGGTTCGGATCGACGACTGGGACATCACCTTGATGCCCGAGTCGGAGTGCGACCGCTTTCGGGCGGAGCGGATTGGCTACGTTTTCCAGACCTTCAATCTACTGGCCGGATTCACCGCGCTCGAAAACGTGCTGCTCTCGATGCGGTTCGCGCGGGGACGGATGGATAAGGCCCGCGCGAAACATCTGCTGGACCGCGTGGGGCTCAGTCATCGCACGACCCATCGGCCGGCGCAGCTTTCGGTCGGCGAGCAGCAGCGGGTGGCCGTCGCCCGGGCGCTGGCCAACAAGCCGCAGATCCTTCTGGCCGACGAACCGACGGCCAACGTCGACGCCGGCCATCAACAGCAGATTCTCGACCTGATGCGCGAGACGTGTCAGGAGGAGAATGTGGCCCTGATTATCGTGACGCATTCCAACGAAGTAGCCCAGCAGTTCCCGCGCATGGATCGGCTCGAGGAATTCAACTTGGTAGTAGGACAAGTAACAAAGCAATGAGTCTCTGGAAAGTAGCTTGGCGAAGCATCCGGCAACGGACACTGGTCTCGGCGCTGACGGTTCTGTCGATGGGCCTGGGCGTGGCGCTGGTCGTGGCCGTGCTGGTCGTCTACGGCGTGGTCGATCAATCCTTCCACCGCGGCGGCGAAGGCTACGATTTGATCGTCGGCGCCAAGGGCGGAAAAGAACAACTCGTGCTCAACACGGTCTTCTACCTCAGCGAGCCGATCGGCAATATCCCCTACAGTTTCTCTGAAGAACTGTCGGACGGAAAATACGGCCGCGTGGAATCGGTTATCCCGATTTGCATGGGCCATACGTATCAGAGCTTCCGCGTGGTCGGCACCGTGCCCGAGATGTTTGAGCTGAAGTATCGCGGCGATCAGGAATATCAATTTGCCGAAGGGGGGCGAAATTTCAAGTTGGAAAACCATTTCGAGGCCGTGATGGGCGCCATCGCCGCCTCGAAGACCAGCACGCAACTCAACGAATCGATCAAGATCGTTCATGGATCGGGCATCGGCGCACCCACGCATGAAGAGAAGTTCAAAGTGGTCGGCGTCTTGGAGCCCACCGGCACGCCGGTCGATCGCGCCGTCTTCGTCAACATGCTGGGCTTCCAAGAGCTTCACCATGACGAAGCCGTAGCGGAGGAAACGAAACAACACGCCAAACATGCCGAGCACGCCGACGAGCCCAAGGAGATCACCGCCGTCCTGGTGTGCATCCACCCGGAGGATGCCGACAAGGGATTGACCGTTAAAATGGCCGACCGGATCAACAAGACAAAGGTGGCGCAGGCCGTGATGCCGCTCCGCGTGATCACCGAACTTTTTGAAAACGTCATCGGCAAGCTGCAATGGATCCTGCTGGGAATGTCGGCGCTGACGGTCATCGAGGCCGGCATCGGCATCATGGTCAGCATCTACAACTCGATGAGCGACCGCCGCCACGAAATCGCCGTCATGCGAGCCCTAGGGGCCAGCCGGCTGACCGTCATGGTCATCATCCTGATGGAGTCGATTTTGTTGTCGCTGATGGGCGGCGCGATGGGATTGCTGCTCGGCCACGGCGCTATATGGCTCTGTTCGCCGATGATCGCCGATTGGACCGGCGTGGTCATCGGGCTGTTCCAGTTCCAGCCGGCCGAACTGATCCTGATTCCCGGCCTGGTCGTATTGGCGTCGGCCGTCGGGTATTTGCCCGCCATGTCGGCCTATCGCACCGACGTGGCGAAGTCGTTGATTACCACGCCGTGAGGCAGTGATTCGCAAAATAGCCGGGGGCCAACGGCCCGCGGAGTGTGTGCCCAATGTCCTCGACATTCGATTCCAACTCGACGAGCCCGATTCCCCCGGCGTCGCGTTACCGCGCGCTGAATCCGCTGGCCGTGATAAGCACGGTTCTCGGGGCGCTGTCGGTCGTTACGATGCTGCATTGGGCTCTGGCGGCGGTTCCGTTAGCCGGAATTGTCGTCGGCTGGCTTGCGTGGAAGCAGATTCGCAAAGCGCCCGACGAATGGATCGGCTTGACGCTGGTGCAAGTCGGCATCGGGCTGTCGGCGGCGTTTTGGCTGTTCGGCTACGGCTGGCTGATCTTTGCGCGTGCCAGCGAAGTGCCGTTCGGCTACCAGCGAATCACCTACGAGATGCTCCAACCCGACGCGGCCAAGCCGACCGAGCCGATTCCCCAGACGGCGCTGGACATGCAGGACAGGAAGGTTTACATCGAAGGTTACATGCAGTCGCGCCGCACGCTTACCGGCATCAAGGAGTTCATCCTTTGTCCGGCCAACGGCGAGTGCCCCTTCTGCATCCCCAATCCCAAGCGGACGGAGAAGATACGGGTGAGCCTCCAAGGCGATCTGGAAGCCACGTTCACGACCCATCTGATCGGAGTGGCCGGGCGGTTCCGCGTCGACGCGAACCACCCCAGCGGAATCCCCTATGGCCTGGAAGCCGATTATCTACATTAGTGCTTGTTGATCCACCGCAGCAGAGCGACGGCCGGCACCGTCAGCACGACGTTGCTCATCCAAAAAGAGATCGGCGGCAGCGTGCCGGAGGTCGAGAGGTTTTCGCTGAGCATCAACAATGGGTAGTACAACGCCAGGATCGGCAGAAAACAAACGAAGAAGTTGGTCAACCCGTCGGCGTGACGCCACAACATGGCCACCGGTATGCCGATCAACGTGAAGCACAAGCAGGTGAAGCCGTTCGACCAGCGGCGATACGGCT
>Ga0182027_10012730_pt1 | contig 11796 bp, 10 predicted proteins | sample 712E1DmetaG_FD_121300 | JGI IMG/M metagenome (GOLD analysis project Ga0182027, IMG submission 121300) | Permafrost microbial communities from Stordalen Mire, Sweden - 712E1D metaG (Illumina Assembly) | ecosystem: Environmental > Terrestrial > Soil > Wetlands > Permafrost | place: Sweden...
CGATCGCGTCGATCTCGCTGGAGGCAACGAATCGGCGGCCGCCAACTTCCACACTCCTGACGGCCCCCGAGCCCATCAACGAGTACAACGTGGACCTGGCGATGTGCAGCCGGCGGGCGGCCTCTTCGACGGAGAGCAGCTCGATCGGCTGCGGCGGCGCGGGAGTCAGCGCGGCGAGATCGATCAGCGCGGCCGCGAGCTGCTCACAGGCCACCCGGACCCGCTGCTCGGCTGCCTCGCGCCGGGCACCGGAGTCGGGAGAGGCGGGGCGACCGAGTGCCTTCATGGCATCTTCTCGACGGCGGCTTCGACCAGCTCGCGCGCAAGACGGCCGACCTTCGCATCCGCGCCGCGATTGCGGCGCCGACCCTCAGCGGCGATGGCCCGGGTGAGGAGATCGGCAGCCAGGCGGCGCGTATTGCGGCCATCGGAGACGGCGATGGCCACGAGCCCGTCGGCCGCGGCGTTGTCGAGTTCGATCGTCAATCGGGTCATGCAGACGATCTTCGGCCACTAGCGCGCGACCGTACAGGCTAGCAAAGGGTCTAGCAAAAAGGCTTCGACATGGGGTCTAATCCGTGGCCCGGCGCTTCGCAGCGAACTCGCGAGCACGGTATTGAACTTGCTCCCAGGAATCCAGCCCAAACCGCTGCATGGCGTCTCTCACGGTGTTGGGCGCGGCTGACGCGTACCACTCAAAGTCTTCGCGCCTCAGGTCGGAGCTCTTTCCTTCCTGATCGAGGACGCGGAGGTACGCCTCGAACAGCGAGTCCTCATCGGGGAACCTGAGCAGGCTCCCCTTGGAGCGCCCGCGGTGCTCGGCCAGCACCTTCAGGTCGACGTAGTCAAGGGGATCGGCGGCGGCCTTCATCTCGCCACGAGCGACCGCCCACAGGCGGGAACCGTCCGGGGCGGTGCCAATCTGGACGAGGTCGTGAGGGATCTCTGGGCTCCCGTCGCTGGCCAGTTGCCGGAGCCAGTCACGGAGAGGCTGCTCCGCCGCGTGTGCAATAGCGGCTCGGGCGAGCTTCCTCGCTTGCGTTTCCCTGATGTCCGGTCGGCGAAGCCGTAGGCGGGCCACAAGCCAGTCCTCCGTGACTTGGGCCGCCGCTTCTCGCGTCGCCGGGCCGCCTGGCACCGGTTCGTCGCCGGGCTTGCGCCGCTGGCGCGTCACGGTCGGTCACCGTGGCCCGGAGCGTCGCCGATCGCCCGTTCGAGTGCGTCGGCCGCGGCGCGCTTCTGTTCCCGGTCAATGTGGCTGTACACGTCTCCAGTGATTGCGATCGAGCTGTGCCCGAGCTGCTCCGACACGAGGCGGAGTGGCACGCCCTGGGCAAGTAGCAGGCTCGCCGCGCCGTGCCGTAGGTCATGGAATCGGACGTGCGGCAGGCCGAGGCGCTTGAGCGCAGCCCCGAACCCCTTGGAAGCATCCCACGGCGCGAGCGGTCGGCCCGCGGCGTCAGTGAAGACGAGATGGTCGACGTTCTGCCATATGTCCGGACCGATGGCGAGCTGGTCCGCGGCCTGGCGCGCCTTCTGTCGGCGGAGCGCCCGGGCAGCCGTCGCGCCCAGTTCGAGGGTGCGCCTCGAGCGGGCAGTCTTCGGCTCGGCCAGGACGTAGGTATTCCGACCATTTCCCTTCGCGAGCGACCGCCGGACCGTCAGTGTCGGCTGGGCACCCTCGAGATCGACGTCGGGCCACTCAAGGCCGAGGATCTCGCCGAGCCGGAGGCCAGTCGTTGCGGCGACACAGAAGAGCGGCCCGAGCCGATCGTCGGCCGTGCCATCGATCATCTGCCGCGTCTGATCCGCCGTGAGGATGCGCAGTTCGTGTCGCTCGACGCGCGGTGGGCGGGCCAGGCTCGCGGCGTTCCGGACGATCAGCCCGTCTCTCTGCGCGTCGTGGAGGATCTGGCCGAGCGTGGTTCGGATCGCCCTAGCCGTCGAGGGGCTAAGGCCCCGTGCCTGCATTTGGCCCATGAGGTGCTCGACGGCTGAGGGGGTGATCGCCCGCAGCTTGGCCTGCCCCAGCGCGGGCAGGATGTGGGCCGTGAGGTGCTGCTCGTGGGCCCGGGCGGTCGATGGTCGCACCCGCAGCCGTAGGCCTGGCAGCCAGGTCCCTTCGGTGTAGGCCGCGAGCGTCTTCGCGGAGCCTTTCGCGCCGACGCCGTCTGCGATATCGCGCCTGAGGGCATTCAGGCGATCGCGGGCCAGTTCGAAGGTGGGGGCCGAAACGACTCGGCGGTCCCGAAGGCCGGTGGTCGGATCCACGACGACGACTGCGCCGCGCCACCGTCCGCTAGCGGTCTCATAGATCGAGCCCTCGCCCCTGACTCGCCGGCGAGGCTTTCTGCTACCCTCAGCCATGGTTCGTGACCTCCTGTACAGGTCTCGGCCAGGACCCTCGTCGCTTTCCAACCGCGGCGGGGGTCCGTCCTTGTCCGTCCTATGCTACCACTTATGCTACCAGGACGGAACGGCAAGAACGCTCCGCAGGCCGCTCAGGGGCCAATTCGTGCGTGAATTCTGGTGCCGGAGGCGAGATTCGAACTCGCACACCCTTGCGGGTCGCGGATTTTAAGTCCGCTGCGTATGCCAATTCCGCCACTCCGGCACGGTCGCTAGGTTAGCGCGCCGAAGCGGCCCCGCACCACCCGTAGTGGCGACCTCTCCGATGTCGCGAGCCTCGCCCACGATCGCCTCTCTCAGCCGGACGCCTACCGTCCCGCCTCTCGTTGGGCATAACCGGCCCGCGGCCCGCTCGCCCGGCTACCGCTACCGAACCGCCTGCCCGTTCGCATCCTCCACCACCCGTGCACCGAGGTCGTCGGAGAGCGAGACCGTCAGATCTCGAAAGGCAAGCTCGTCGGTGCCGGCCAGCGGGATGGGACAGGGCAGCGTCTCAACCTTGATCCGGACTTCGGTGGGCGTCTCCGCGACGTTGGTGACTCGCGTCCAGCTACACGGGGCGACGGCGACCCTCACTTCGATGGTGCGCTGGTTGACCACCACGTAGGAGTTCATGTCGGGGACGAGGACCGTCGAGTTCTGCGCCAGGAGAAGTACACCCAGGACGACGAGGGCGACCACGAGCCAGAGCTTCCGGGGAACGCGTCTCGACCGCTTCGCCTCCATTCGCACCGCACCCTCTCCCGAAGTCACGTCGCCCGCCCGTCTCGGCCAGGGCGGCTCGTTGGACCCGGCCTGCGACGCGCCCCGTCAAGGCAACGCTACATCTTGTGTCCTGTTGAGACAACGAAAGAAGCAGCAGCCGACCGACGAACTGGGGCCAGAGGGCGCCCAACAAGGGCTCCTCGGCCAGACTGACACGATTAGTGCCTTCGATGGCACCTGCCGAGGCGGCGATGCCAGCCCGGAGACAGGATCGTGGGCACTTGACCGATAGGGCCGTCCGGAAGCACCGTAGCGGGGATGGACCGCCGGCGTCGGCATTTCCCATGACCAACCAGAGGAGGCCGGGCGTGGTCGCCACGCCGCACCAGTGAGCTCGCAGCAGCCAGAGGCCGGACGCCCCGAGGGCGCACAGCCCGAGCCCGAACGGGAAGAACTGGTCGTGGCCCCGAGCAAAGGGGCGCGACTGGCACTGATCCTTGCGGTGGCTCTGATCGTTTTGTTCGTCGTGGCGGTCCTGGTTCTCGACCCGGATCTGCTGAGGCGGTGGTTGAGCGTCAACGAGACGACGCGCTTGTTCGGCGGGCCCACGCCTTCCAACTGAACGGCCGGAGGCAAGCCGGGGAGGCCCGTGGCGTCTCCCGCCGTCAGCCGGGCGCGACGTCGCCCCGCCGATCGCCTGGCCGCCTGACCAGTCGCCGTGGAACCCTGGCGGAGCCTGAACCAACAAGGGGGCCGGTCGTCATGACGCAGCCGAACGCTGCCACCAGAGCCGGACGCAGAACGGCCCGGAGGGCCATTTCACGAGGAGAAGTTGGAGGCGACGAGCGGATTCGAACCGCTGAATAGAGGTTTTGCAGACCTCCCCCTTAACCACTTGGGTACGTCGCCTCGGACGCGAGCCGGCAGGGGAACCGGCGTGAACGGTCAGACTGGCTGCCCCTCGAGGATTCGAACCTCGCCTAACGGATCCAAAGTCCGCTGTCCTACCACTAGACGAAGGGGCAGAGGCTCGATCTCTTGGCGGGCTACCGTCCGGGCCGGCAGCATGAAGGGAGTGGAGCGGAAGACGGGACTCGAACCCGCGACCCTCACCTTGGCAAGGTGATGCTCTACCAACTGAGCCACTTCCGCTCGTTTACCAGGCCAGTCACCTGTTTGGTGCCGAGAGCCAGGATCGAACTGGCGACACCGCGATTTTCAGTCGCGTGCTCTACCGACTGAGCTATCTCGGCCCGTACAGACGACTGGCTGCCGGTCGGCGCGTGGAAAGGTACCACGAGCAACCGGACCGCTGCAAGGAATCCACACGGCCGAGCCCTTTGAGTCCGATCACCCCGCGTCGGAGCTCCCGACGCTATTCAAGACCGGTCAGCTGACGCACCTGGACTTGGTTCAGGGGAGGATCGCCGGTGAGCTGCCGAAGCCTGTTGATGCGGTCAACGATGGGCGGGTGGGTCGAAAAGAGATTCGAGCCGCCGCCCAGCTTCTTGAGCGGATTCACTATGTAGAGGTGCTGCGTGGCGCCGTTGGCCGAATGCAGCGGCTCGTTGTCTGAGGCGAGCTTCGCCAGCGCGCTCTCGAGGCCGTGCGGGTTCCGCGTCAGCTCGACCGAGGAGGCGTCGGCGAGGTACTCGCGCTGACGGCTGACCGCCATCTGGACGAGCGCACCGAAGAAGTAGCTGACGATCGACATCACGACGCCCAGTAGGATCATGATGATCGCCAGCCCGCCGCCGCCCTCGCGACTGTTGCCGCGCCGCCCGCCGCCGAAGAAGAACGTGTACCGCAGGAACAAGCCCGCCAGCAGCGCCATGCTGCCGACCATGACGCCCACGATCAGGGTGAAGCGGATGTCGTAGTTGCGGACGTGGGACATCTCGTGGCCGAGGACGCCCTGGAGTTCCTCGCGGTCCATCTTCTGGAGCAGGCCGCTCGTCACGGCCACCGAAGAATGCTGCGGGTCGCGGCCGGTCGCGAAGGCGTTGGGCGACGGGTCGTCGATGATGTAGACCTTGGGCATCGGCACACCCGCCGCGACCGCCATCTCGTTGATCACGTCGTACAGGGCCGGGGCCTGCTGCGCGCTGATCTCTTTGGCATGCGAACTCGACAGCACGAGCTTGTCGCCGCCGTAGTAGGAGAAGAGGGCGCTGAGGGAGCCTATGCCGACGGCGATGACCAGAGCGCCGATCCCGAACGCCACCTCGTCACCGGTCCCGTAACCGATGGCGTATCCGATCACGAACCCAAAGGCGGCCAGGAAGGCGATGACTAGGAGGGCAAGCAGGAAGGAGTTGCGGCGGTTGGCCGATTCCTCAGAGTAGAAAGTTGCCACAGATCTATGCCTCAAAACGCAGCGGCCCCGCGCACTCGCGCCCGCGGGGCCTACCGGTCGACTATCCCAGGTTGACTACGGGGACCTCGGCGGCCTCCGGCTCGGCTTCGAAGAACTCGCGCTTCGTGAAGCCCAGCGGCCCGGCGATCAGGACGTTCGGGAAGACCTGCAGCGAGTTATTGAACTCCAGTACGGTGGCGTTGTAGTGCTGGCGGCTGAACGCGATCTGGTTCTCGGTCGTTTGCAGCTGCTCCTGCAGCGACATCACGTTCTCGTTGGCCTTGAGCTGCGGGTAGTTCTCCACGACGGCGAAGAGGGAGCGCAGCGTGCCGGTCAGCTGATTCTCGGCCTGAGCCTGGGCGGCGATGCCCTGTGAACCGGCGGCGACGGCGTTGGCGCGAGCCTCCGTGACCTGAGTGAGGACGCCCTTCTCGAAGTCCATGTATCCCTTGACCGCGTTGACCAGGTTCGGGATCAGGTCGTGGCGCCGCTTGAGCTGGACCTGGATCTGCGAGTTGGCCTCGTCGACCCGGTTCCGCTTGGTTACGAGACCGTTGTAGATCCCGACGACGAAGACGACCAGGACCACCAGAACAACGAGGATGATGATGACGGGGACCATGTCCCTCCTCCATCGATGTGGGCCGCAACAACCGTTGTGCGGGAATGCAGTCTAGCAGGCGACCAGCTGAAGAAGCCCTGAAGGACCTTGCGAATGGTCGCTGAGAGGACCCGTGGCGCTTCCTTCCGGCCGCCATCCCGTTCGACTCGGCAGATCGGCCCCGGGTTCGGTCGGGAACCACGAGTCGCGCCCGCCGCCGTTCGCCGTCCGCCGGCTACGACCGGTTATTCAGGCTCACTTCAACCCCGGCCTCCACCCTTCGGTCGATGACATTCGCGGCCGACGCTGCTCCCCTCCCCCGCCGGGTCTCGGCGCGGACGTGGTTCCTGCTGGCCCTGGCGGCGGGCCTCGCGTTGCGCGTCTTCCTGGCGTACGTCGTCTTCCCCGGACAGGGCTTTGCGACCGACCTGGGATCCTTCGACGACTGGGCCGCGACCCTGGCCCGCGTCGGGCCGGGCGGCTTCTACGCGTCCAGCGGCGCCAACTACCCGCCGGGCTACATGTACGTCCTCTGGCTGGTCGGCGAGCTGGGGACGCTCCTGGGCCCGGTCCTTCACATCTCCACGAGCGACGCGATCCTCCTGCTGATCAGGATCCCGCCGATCCTGGCCGACCTCGGCATAGCCGTCCTCCTGTACCGGGCCGGCAGCCGCTGGTTCGGAGGGAGGGCGGGCGTCATTGCGGCCGCGCTCTACCTGTTCATCCCGGTCAGCTGGTACGACTCCGCCCTGTGGGGCCAGGTCGACGCCGTGGGCGCCCTGCTGATGCTGGCCGCGCTGCTCGTCCTTGCCGACGGCTGGAGCGAGCCGGCCATGATCCTGGCGGTACTGGGCGTGCTGGTGAAGCCGCAGGACGCGATCTGCCTGGTCGTGGTGCTGCCGGTGCTGGTGAGGCGCCACCTGCTGCGGGTCGGATCGGGCCCGGTGCCGTCGCTCGGTCGCCGGCTCTCCGCCTTGGACGAACGGCTGGGCGGTCGCCTGACCGACCAGGGCCCGCTCCGGCTCGGCATGGCCGTCTTCCTCGGGGCCATCGTCGGGATCGTTCCGCTCCTGCCCTTCGACATCGCGACGTTCGCCCCGGCGAGCCTGGCCGGTCTGCCGATCATCGGCCAGGTGGCCGGCCTGATCGGGCTCTTCCAGTCCGTTACCGGCCAGTACGCGGTGCTCACGGCGAACGCCTTCAACGCCTGGGCGCTCGTAGGAAGCCAGCCGCTCATCTCGATTGCCGGGGGCACAGGGTCGTGGACATCGGACTCGATCGTGATCTTCGCCGGCGTGACGGCCGTCCAGGTCGGGGCGCTCCTGCTGGCGGCCGTATGTCTGGTTGTCGCCGGCGGCCTGCTGTTGCGGGACGATCGCCGCACCGTGGTGTTGGCCTTCGCGGTCGTCGCCTTCGCCTTCTACGCCGTCCCCACCCGAGTCCACGAGCGCTACCTCTTCCCGTTCTTCCCGGCCGCGGCGCTCCTGGCCGCGCCGTATCTCGGGCGCGCCCTGGCTTATTGCTGGGTCGGGCTGCTGAACACCGTCAACCTGCACGCCGTGCTTGGATCCGCCAACACCTTCGGCGGCTTCGGCGGTTCCGCCGGCGCGGGTGGGTTCGGCGGGGGTGGTGGATTCGCGGGGCCGGGCAACCCGGCGATCGGAGTCGCGGGAGCCGGTCCCGGCGCAGGCTCGGCCGGCGGTTCGGCCATCACCTCGATCAGCCTGCCGTTCACCGACCTCATGCGCAGCGAGGCGGTGGTGGCCGCCGTCGCAGTCGGCCAGACGCTCGGCTTCGCGGCGCTGCTGGGCATGTGGGTCGCCGTCGCCTTCGGGCCCGTCGTGCGGCCGGTCTGGAGGAGGCGCGGATCCGTCGAGACCACGCTGACCCCGACCTCCGTCGGGAGCGGACAGGTCCCGCCGTGATCCACGAGCCGGCCCGGGGCCGCAGCCAACTACCCGGTCGCAAGATCGCAGGACGGCGGCGGAGCGAACTGGTGGGCGGTGCAGGATTCGAACCTGCGACATCCTCGGTGTAAACGAGGCGCTCTAGCCACTGAGCTAACCGCCCCAGAAGCCCGGGAGGCGGCGCCAGGCCGTCTCGCGGCCCGGTTCTGGATCAGGAAGAGGGTGGTGCCCAGGCCGGGACTTGAACCCGGATGGATTGCTCCATACGCCCCTCAAACGTACGCGTATACCAATTCCGCCACCTGGGCACGAAACCTTGTTGCGACAGCTCCACGTCACTGCGCGGCAAACCTGGTGCCGAGGAGGGGATTTGAACCCCTACAGCCTTGCGGCCACTGGCTCCTGAAACCAGCGCGTCTGCCAATTCCGCCACCTCGGCGCACACAACCACCGGCGTTACCGGCCGCTGGCGAGGCGCCAGTCTATCACATCCCAGAATCTGCCCGAGGGATCCGCAAGCTGGTTGGAATCGATGTCCCAGACCCTGTTGGAGACCACCAGATCGTAGTCACGGAAGGCCAGTGGCAGGAGCGGCAGCGTCGTGGAGAGGTAGTTTTCCAGGGCCGACACGGCCACCTGACGCGCCGCAGGATCGACCGTCTTGCGAACGGCAAGGAGCATCTGATCGAGCGTGGGATCCTGGAGGCCAGATACGTTCGAGCCGCCCGATCCAACCTGCGAGGAGAGGAGCATCGGCCCTAGATCCGGGTCTAGGCCCACGTCGAAATCGACGATCGCCGACGCGAAGTCGCCGGTGTTCAGACGGTCCAGGTAGACGCTGGTCGGGACGGCATCGAGTTGCACGGCCAGGCCGATGGCCTGCCAGGAGGCCTCCACCTGCAGCGCCGTCTGGTAGACCACCGGGTTGCTCGCCTCGTTCAGTGTCAGGAGTTCCAACGTGTAGGGCGCCGTGCCCTTCGGCACGATCCAGCCCTCGGTTGTTTCGCGCCAGCCGGCCGTCGTCAGGTAGCCCTGCACGCCGGCCAACCCGAAGGGTGTCGAGACGACCGAACTGGCGTCATAGAAAGGCGACCAACCCGGGATGGGCACGCCGGCGACGCTGCCCCTGCCCTCAAGCACCGTCGAGACGAGCTGATCCCGGTTGATTGCGGCCAGCAACCCGGTTCGAGCGTTGGCATCGCGAAGCTCGGGGTAGTTGGAGCGCTGGTTGAGAACGACGCTCAGGAAGCTGGCCCACGGATACCCCAGCAGCCGCGAACCCGCGGTCGTCAGGGCCGCGTCGGTCTCGCTCGGATCGAGGCCGCCGACGGCGTCGAGCTTGCCCGCCCGGAAGTCGGCGACAGCGGACGCGGCGTTGTTGTAGAAGACCAGCTCGATCCTCGAGACCGGCGTCAGGGCCAGCCCGCTCGGGATCGGGACCGGCGTAGGCGTCGGGCTGGGCGTCGGGGCAGGGCTGGGCGTCGGGGTCGGAGTAGGAGCCGGCGTCGGGGTTGCCTTCGGAATCCGGGGCGTCGCGGTCGCGAAGACGAAGGTGCTCGTGCTCGGGCTCGGGCTCGACCTCACCGACGGTGTGGCGGTCTGGAGCGGCGTCTCGCCCACCGACGGGACACGTTCCAGGAGGGCATGCGAGTTGTCCAGCTCGAGGATCCGGTATGGTCCGTCACCGATCGGCCTTGAGCTGTAGTCCGAGTCGGCGAGCGTGGCGATGGGCGTTCCCTTGAGGAGATGCGATGGCAACAGCGGCAGCTCGGCCTGGCGCAGGAAGCCGGCGACCGGCAGCGTCATCGTGAAGCTGACGACCGAGGGGCTCACGGCCGTGGCGTGAACCCCCTGCCAGGACGATCCCACCGGCCCGTCGTACTGGGCGCTCTGAACCAGACCGATCGTGAAGACCACGTCCGCGGCCGTGACGGGCTGGCCGTCTTCCCAGTAGGCATCGTCGCGGATGGTGAAGGTATAGGAGAGTCCGTTGGCCGTAGATGTCCACGTCGCCAGATCGGGCACGACGGTGCCGTCCGGGCCCGCCTTCACGAGACCGCGGAAGAGCAGGGCGACGAGGTCCTGGTCCGCCTGCGAGCGTGCCGTGAGCGGGTTGATGGAGCTGGGGTGGCCCACGACGCCCTCGCGATACGGAACCGCGCCGGCACTCGGTCGAGCCGAGGCCGCTGGCGCGGGCGAGGGCGCAGGAATCACGAGCACCGCGCCGACAAGTGCGAGGGCCAGGAAGAGCGCGACAACGGCGAATCGATCGCGGCGATTCATGGCTTCCCGTCTGCGCCCGAGGACGGCCCGAGACTGGGCCCGTCAGGCTGAGGACACGCCTCCGGCCGACCTGCCAGCAAGATCAGGAGTGCATCCCTGGGAGGAAGCTCGCCTCGGAGAAGAGGCAGAACATGACCGCCAGAAGGATCGTGAACTGCCACAGGCGACGCTCGATCCCGCGACGGCTGCGGTATACGGACGAGTCGCCGCCGAAGGTGGCGGAGAGGCCCGTTCCACGCGCCTGCATAAGGATCGCGATCATCAGGAAGACGCCGATGATGTCCTGTCCGACGGCGAGAGCTGGATTCACGGCTCGAAGTGACCTCGTTCTTGGTCCGCCCGACAGCGGACCGGCGCATGTTAGCACAAGGCCGCGGCCTCCCGGTTGTACCCCGATCGGGCCGGGCCGGATGACCGCGGCAGGTGCCCGTTCTGGAAGGTTATCCCGTGGTCAGGAGCGAGTGGCCGGTCACGTCCGGCCAGGGCTCGAGGCCGCCGACCTCCAGGATGGTGGGCGTCACGTCGGCCAGGCGCCCGTTCTCGAGGCGCTTCCCTGCCAGGTAGCGCCCGATACCGACCAGGGGCACCGGGTTGAGCGAGTGCTTGGTAACAGGGTTGCCGGCCTCGTCCTTCATCTCGTCGGCGTTGCCGTGGTCGGCGGTGATGAAGAGGACGGCTCCCGGGCGGGCCGGATCGTCCGCGTCCACGGCCAGGACCGCCTCGGCGACACGTCCCAGGCAGGCGTCCACGGTCTCGCAGGCCCTGACCGTGGCTTCCCAGACGCCTGTATGGCCGACCATGTCCGGGTTGGCGAAGTTGGCGATGATCAGGTCGTACCTGCCGCCTCCGATTGCCGCCACCAGCGCGTCGCAGACGCCCTCGGCGGCCATCGAGGGCTGCAGGTCGTAGGTGGCGACTTTGAGGCTCGGAATGAGCTTGCGATCCTCGCCCGGCCACGGCTCCTCGCGTCCGCCGTTGAAGAAGTACGTCACGTGTGCGTACTTCTCGGTCTCGGCCACGTGGAACTGGGTCCAGCCGGCCTTGCTGACCGCCCCGGCCAGCGACGGCACGACCTCGGGGCCGAAGACGACTGGCACCGCCAGGTCGGCTTCGTACTCGGCCATCGTCGCGTAGAGGATGCCCTCGGGCATCGGCCCGGCGGCGTTGCGATCGAAGCCGGCGAACTCGGCATCGGCCAGCGCGTGGGAGAGTTGCCGGGCCCGGTCGGCGCGGAAGTTGCAGTGCAGGACCGCGTCGCCGTCGGCAATCGCTCCGTGGTCGACACCGTCAATGACCGTCGGCGTGATGAACTCGTCGTTCTCGCCGCGGGCATAGCCACCCTCCACGGCCGCGACGGCCGATGGCGCGTGGAAGTCCGCGACACCGTGGACGATGGCATCGAAGCCCTTGCGGGTCCGCTCCCAGCGCTTGTCGCGGTCCATCGCGAAGTAGCGTCCGCCGATCGTGGCGATCTTCGCGTCAGGATGAGCGGCCTTCAGGCGAGCCTCCAGGTCCGGCACGAACTCGATGGCGGA
>Ga0182027_10012731_pt1 | contig 11796 bp, 11 predicted proteins | sample 712E1DmetaG_FD_121300 | JGI IMG/M metagenome (GOLD analysis project Ga0182027, IMG submission 121300) | Permafrost microbial communities from Stordalen Mire, Sweden - 712E1D metaG (Illumina Assembly) | ecosystem: Environmental > Terrestrial > Soil > Wetlands > Permafrost | place: Sweden...
GCCAGCGCCCGCAGGAAGTCGAGGTCGATCACGTCGGCGGCGTCGAGTCGGAGACCGTCGATGCCGAAGTCCTCGATCCACGACCGAACGGCTCCGAGCAGGTGCTCACGGACGGCCGGATTGCTCACGTTCAGCTTCACCAGGTCGAAGCTGCCGTTCCACGCCTCGTAGCTGAAGGCGTCTCCGAACGGGCTGCGGCGGTCGAAACGTAGGTCGGTGAACCAGTCTCGATAGGGTGAGTCGGCGCCGTGCGCCCGGACGTCGCGGAAGGCCCAGAAGTCCCTGCCGACGTGATTGAAGACGCCGTCGAGGAGGACCCGGATCCCTCTCTCGTGGCAGGCCGCGACGAAGCGCTTGAGGGTTTCGTCGGTGCCGAGGCGGCGGTCCAGGTGCCAGTAGTCGGCCGTGTCGTAGCCGTGCCCCGTCGACTCGAAGAGCGGCCCGATATACAGGGCGCTGCAGCCCAGGCCGCGCACATGGTCGAGCCAGTCGATCAACCGCTCGAGGCGCTCAACGGGCGGCGCCCCGAAGTCGTTCTTCGCGGGGGCGCCGAGCAGGCCCAGAGGGTAGATGTGGTAGAAGACCGAGTCGAAAGCCCAATCAGCCAATTCCGTACTCCTGGTCGCGAGTAGATGCCGACTGCCGCGACTCGCCGTCGCCGCTAGAACCCGAGGCCACCGAGGATTCGGTGCATGCGGCGGGCCGCCTTGCCGCGGTGCGAAATGCTGTTCTTGGCTTCGGCCGTCCACTCGCCGAGCGTCCGCCCGCCCGGCGGTTCCGAGGCCGGCTCGAAGATCGGGTCGTAACCGAAGCCGCCGCTGCCTTTCGGCGCGGCCGCGATCCGGCCCTCCATCGTGCCGTGGGCCAGGCGGACCGGGAGCCCGCCGCGTGGCCCACCCACCTCGGGCAGAGCCAGAGCCAGCACGCAGCGGTAGCGCGCCCCGCGCCGCGCCGGTTCCAGACCGCTCAGGGCGGCCAGCAGCTTGACGTTGTTCTCCTCGTCGGTGGCGTTCTCGCCGGCGTATCGGCGCGTTCGAACGCCCGGCAGCCCGCCGATAGCGTCGACCTCGATGCCGGAATCGTCGGCTAGAGTCGGCAGGCCGGAGAGCGCGGCGAAGAACCGGGCTTTCTTGGCCGCGTTGGCGTCGAATGTCTCGCCATCCACGATGGCGTCTTCGAAGATGCCGACGTCTTCGAGATCGACCAGATCCGCCTGGAGGCCAAGAAGCTCCCGCAGTTCGCGAAGTTTGTGGGCCGACCGGGTGGCGACCAGCAGTCGATCGCGCTCGGGCCGCGCCGACCCGCCCGGACCGAGAGTCCCCAAGGCCGGTTAGCGCTTGACCGAGGCGAGCGCCTCGGCTTGTGCCGCGAACAGCTTCTCGAGTCCGCCGGCCGCGAGGTCCAGCATCCGGTTGACGTCGGTGCGCTCGAACGGCTTGCCCTCGGCCGTGCCCTGCAGCTCGACGTACCGTCCGGCGTCCGTGGAGACGACGTTGAAGTCGACCTCGGCTTTCGAGTCTTCGGAGTAGTCCAGGTCCAGGCACGTCACGCCGTTGACGATGCCGACGCTCACGGCGGCGACGCGTCCGATCAGGCAACGCTCCATGCCGTAAGTGCGCATCGCCGCGGCCAGCGCCACCCAGCCGCCGGTGATCGAGGCGGTGCGCGTGCCGCCGTCGGCGTTGAGGACGTCGCAGTCGACGGTGATCGTCCGCTCGCCGAGCTTGCCCATGTCCACCACGCCGCGCAGCGACCGTCCCACCAGCCGCTGGATCTCGTACGTCCGCCCGCCGAGCTTGCCCTTGGCGGCCTCGCGGATGTTCCGCTCGCTCGTGGCGCGGGGCAGCATGCTGTACTCGGCCGTGACCCAACCCGTGCCCTTGCCGCGGAGGTGGGGCGGGATCTTGTCTTCGATCGTGGCCGCGCACAGGACTTCCGTGCCGCCGACCTTGATCAGGCAGGAGCCTTCGGCCCACTTCTGGACTCCGAGGGTCAGCGTGATCGGCCGCAGATCGTTGGGCATGCGGCCGTCGGAACGCTGTATGGACTGGGCCCCGATGGTCATGACGATGCCTCCTCGGCCGGCGATTGACTTGCCGCCTCGCGGCGACTGGCGGCTTCGGCTCGCACCTCGGCCTTTGCAGCATCCCACAGATCGTCGAGTTCGGCGAAGCTCAAGTCGCGCAGCTGGACGTTGCGCTCGCGGGCCATCCGTTCGACGCGCCTGAAACGGTTGCGGAACTTGTCGGCCGCGGCCCGCAGCGCGCCCTCGGCCTCGACGCCGTGGTGCCGTGCCAGGTTCGTCACGACCAGCAGCAGGTCGCCGACCTCTTCACGGCGCTCTTCGTCCGTGGTCGCGGCTGCCAGCTCTGCCAGCTCCTCCTGAACCTTGTCCAGGACACCGACGATCTCGGTCCAGTCATATCCCAGGTGAGCGGCTCGGTCCTGCATCTCTTGAGTGGCGGCGAGGGCGGGCATTGACTTCGATATCCCGTCGAGGGCGCTCCGGACTTCGGCCGCGGGCTCGCCGGCTTCGGCGTCGAGTGCGGCGGCGTCTTCGCGTTCCCGGCGCTTGATCTGTTCCCACTGGCGGTTCACGTCCGACGCGGTCTCGGCCCTGGCGTCGCCGAAGACGTGCGGGTGGCGGTGGACGATCTTCCGGCCGATCATCTCCTGCACGTCGGTCATGTCGAAGACGCCGGCCTCGGCCGCGAGTTGTGCGTGGAGCACAATCTGAAGGTACAGGTCACCCAGCTCGCCGGCCAGGTCCATCGTCGCGCCGCCGTCGAGCGCGTCGTAGACCTCGTACGCCTCCTCGAGCAGGTTCTTCTTGAGCGAGGCGTGGGTCTGCTCGCGATCCCACGGGCAGCCGTCCGGACGGCGCAGCCGGTCGGAGATCCACGGCAAGGCCCAGGGGCCGGCCACGGCCACCTGCGGGTCGACGGGCGCCAGATACAGCGGCCCGCAGAGTGCCTCCGCGTCCAGTTCGCCCACGGTCGTGGTTTCGCTCGCGCCGATGCGACCGACGACGTGATCGGCAGGGTAAAGGCGCTTCAGCGCGGCCTCGGGGCTGCCGGTTCCCGACGCGTGCCTGCCCGGGAGCGCCTCTACCTGAGCCTCAGCGGCATCGGCCGCGCGCAGCAATGCCAGCGGGACCACCAGCAGTGGCCTCGTCGGTTCGATGGGCGTGCCGATCAGACGTTCCGGAGTCGCGATCTGAAGACCGCCCGCCGGGTCCAAGCCCCAGCGGATCCTGGCTTCGGCTAGGAATGCGTCGAGCACCGGCCTGCGCTGCTACTGCGCAGGCGTCGCAGAAGCCAGGGCCGACACGGCGGCCGCGTCCTCCCAGATGAGCGAATTCGACTGAAGCTCGGCCAGCCAGCTCGGGAAGACGACGTTTTTGAGCTTGGCCTGCTGGTCCGGATCGGCAACCCGCGTTGCTTCCTGCGTCACCTGATACAGGTAGAAGCCACGGTTGATGGAGACGATGTTGCTGACGCGGCCGAGAGGGGTCTTGAAGATCGCCTCCTGCTGAGTGGAGGTCAGCATGTACGGCGAGACCCAGCCGAGCTCGCCGCCGCTTAGAGCATCAGAGGCTTCAGAAAGGAGCCTGGCCTGCGTCGCGAAATCGGCTCCGTTGTTGACCGCCCACGCGGCGTCGGCGATCCGCTGGTCCGGAGCGGGCCGCAGTCCCTGGAAGAGGGTCACGACATAGCCGACGGAAGGCTCCAGGATCGGGTCGAGGATGGTGCCGGCCGGCAGGCCGTCCTTGAACACGGCCGCCTGCAGGTTAGTCATGCCGAGACCCTGGTTGGTCTGCCCGGTGGTGGGATCGGCCTCGGTTGTGGCGTTGAACCAGTCGGCCGGGATCCACGGGAGGTCGCCGGCGCCGGCACTGAATTGCGTGTCATCGTTGATCGTCTTGTTCGCGGCCATGGTCGCGAACTGGGATGCATCCCCGTGGAGAGTGACGACAGCGGCCCTGGCACGAATCAGGGCGTCGGTCCAGGCAGCGTCCGTGGTGTCCGTGTCGCTGCTCGCGTTAGCCTCGGCGTGGTTCGGGGCGAAGACCATGAGGCTGATCTTGACTTCGTCGCCGTCACCGGTCTGCCCGTAGCTATTCCGAGAGGCAATCTCGCGAACGTAACGCTGGACGGTGGGTCCGGTGATGTACTTGGCTTCGACCTGATCCTGAACCTCTTGCTTGATCACTTCGTTCTTGGCGTAGTCGCGATACGTGTCGGCGCCGGCGGTCGAGTCCAACGTGCTCTTCCAGTCGTTGTCCACCCATGACGGCACGATCTGCGTCACCGTCGCAAATCGATACGAGCCGTCTGAGCCCTTCATGATCGGCGTGATGTCGCCCGACTTGGCGAGCGCGAAGATCGCGCTGGCGAGGTCCGGATCGACGTTCAGCGAGTCCTTGAGGCTGAGGCCGATGTCGCCGCCGCCGCTGTTGCTGCTGAGCCCGATAGCGTCCGCCTCGGTCGACACGTCGTCCCAGGCCTTGCCGCCCTGGATCTCTTTGAGATAGCCCTGCGCAGTGGCCAGGGCCTTGTCACTGTCGGCCTGGGTCGACGCGGTAGCCGGAGGCGTCGCCACCAGCGGCACGCTGATGATCTTGACGTGGCGCATTTCCTGGCGCGTGCCGTCCTTCAGGATCTGCGCGTTGATCTGCTGGTCCGTGGCCGAGATCCCATTCTTGGCCGCGTACTGCCGCACCGCGGTCTCGGCGATCATCTGCGTCAGCGAATCGGAGCCGACCGTAGACAGGCTCGTGGAGATCGAGCTTTCCAGCGCCGCCTCGTCCGCCGTCGTGATCTTGCCCTGGTTTCGCAGCTGCTGGTCCTCGACGAGCCGACGGTTGTACAGGGCTTTGTTGAGATTGATCCGAGCGTTGACTGCGTCCTTGCTCAGGCCCTCGCCGTTGACGCTCGCCATCGGCGCGCCGTGGTCCTGGTAGTAGCTGGCCGCGAAGACGCCGCCCATCAGGGATAGCGCGCTGGCGATGGCTAGCGAAAAGGCAACGGTGACGTAGACCGCTCGGCGTGTATCGCTGCTACGGGTTCGGCGGCGGGTGGGCCTCGGAGCGGTTCTGGCGCGGAAGGTCATCTGGGCGTCCTGGATGCGAGCCTGGTCCCGGCGCGGCACGCCGGCTAACGGAGCCGTATGCTACCTCATTCCGTGCATTGATCGGGCCGAAGCGCGCTTCGGTGCTTCACCGGCGGGTCATCCGGCGGTTCGTCCGGAGGCCTTCGCGCGTGCCGGATTCAGCCGGCTACGCGGCTTCGTTTCAGCAGGCTAGCGGTGCCCGGCGGTCGCTTTGTCCTCGAGCCGTTCTACCACGCCTCGATACGCCTCGAACTGACGAGCCCAGCTCAGCTCCTCGATTCGGACGCCGGTTCGCTCGACGCGGGCCGCCGTCTCCTTGCGGTCGTCTATGAGCGCAAGGATCGCGTCCGACATCGAGACCGGATCGCCCGGGTCGTAGAAGGCGAGGGTCTCCGGCGCGAAGTAGCCGGCCACGGACGGCAGGCGTGACGCCACGACCGGCTTGCCCATCGCCGCGTACTCCAGCACTTTGCCCGAAAGGGTCATTTCGGTGAACGGGTCGAGGCGGGTTGGAGCCACGCCTATGTCGGCGCCGGCGACTACCCCCGCGACGTCTTCGATCGGGATTCGGCCGGGCATCGTGATCAGGTCGGCGATGCCGAGTTCGGCGGCCAGCGACTCCAGCCCCTCTTTCGCATCGCCGCGGCCGTAGAACGCCGCAGCCATCGGAAGCTCCGGGCGGAGCTGGTGTAGCCGTGCCACCGCCCGCAGGAGCACGTCGAGCTCGTAGGTCGGGGTCAGCGCGCCCGTGTAGATGATCTTCAGCGTGCCGCCGGCCATGAATTCGCGGTGCGGATGAGCGGTGGGATCGAAGAGCCGCAGGTCGGGGCTGTTCATCACCACGGTCAGCCGCTCCGGCTTCAGGCCGTTGCGCAGCAGCCGCTCCGCGAACGGGTCGCAGACGGTCAGAACTTCGTCGGCGAAGGCGATCGACATGCGCTCCTGGAGCCGCAGCAGGAAGCTCGTGACGCCGTTGGCGGCGCCGGGGAAGCGCGTCTTGAAGAACTCGGCCATGACCTCGTGCAGGTCCAGCAGCACGGGCACGCCTGCCAGCTTCATTGGCGTTGCTGCGAAGACGAGGTAGTCCGGCATGGAGTGGACCTGGATCAGGCCGTAGTGGCGGCGGCTATGCGCTCGCGTCGTGGCAAACATGGCCCGCATCAGGAAGGCGCCGTACTCCGCCACGTACATGAGCGGGCCGGCGCCCTGGTGGCGTCGAACCGGCAGGCGGTGGACGTTGACGCCGGCCACCGTTCCTGAGGGGGGCTCACCCTCGCGCCGAAGCCCGAACACGTCGACCTGCCAGCCGGCCGCAACGAGCGCCTCCGCCTGGCGGCGGACTCTCGGATCCTCTTCGTAGTAGGCATGAACGACCATGCAAACCGGGCGACGGGTCATCGTGTGTTTCCTGTGGTGGCGGAGTGGCGCAGGACGGCCGCGCGAAGGACTTCGATCACGTGGTTCTGTTCGGCTTCGGCAAGGCTGGGGAATATCGGCAGCGACATGCTCCCGGCCGCGGCGGCGTCGGTGTTCGGAAGGTCGGCCTCGATCCCGAGCTCCATGATGTACGCCTGCCGGTGGCACGGGATGGGGTAGTAGATGCCGCACATGACGCCGGCATCTTGCATCTCGGCCACGATCTCGTCACGTGCCGGTCCCGCCCCGATGGTGTACTGGTTGAAGGCGTGGGTTCTGCCGTCGGGCCATGCCGGCAGTGACAGCGGGAGATCCGCCAGGGCCCCGCCGTACCTGCGCGCGATAGCCTGCCGGCGGGCCGTGTTGGCCTCCAGCTTGTCGAGCTGGACCAACCCGATGGCCGCGGAAATCTCGGTCAAGCGAAAGTTGTAGCCCAGAATCTCGTGATGGTGGCGTTCGCGCATGCCGTGGTTCCGGTAGAGCCTGATCCAGTCGGCCAGGCGGTCGTCGTTGGTCGTAACCACGCCACCCTCGCCCGTGGTCATGTTCGCGGTGCCGTACATGCTGAAGGCGCCGTAGCCAAAGCTGCCGGATCGACGGCCGCGATAGGCGGCACCGTGCGCCTGGCCGGCATCCTCCACGACGGTCAGGCCGTGGCGATCGGCGATTGCCTGGATGGCGTCCATGTCGGGGATCATGCCGAAGAGGCTGACGGGACAGATGGCCCGAGTCCTCGCCGTGATCGCGGCCTCGATCCGGCCCGCGTTCATGAGGTAGGTGTCCGGCTCGATGTCGACGAATACCGGCGAAGCGCCAGTAAACAGGATCGAACTGACAGTGGCGTTGAAGGTGTGCGCGACGGTGATTACCTCATCGCCCGGGCCCAGGCCGAGGCCGGCAAATACCGACATCAGCGCGACGGTGCCGCTGCTGACCGCTACGGCATGCTTGACGCCGCAGTATTGCGCCCATCTCTCTTCGAGTTCGGCGACCTTGCGGCCCTGCGCGACGATGCCGTCGCGTAGCACATCGGCCACGGCGGCTATCTCCTCAGGCCCGAGATCGGGGTGCGAAAGTGGGATCACTCACCGGCCCCCACAGTCCATCGCAGCCGCTCCCCCCTTGGCGCAATCCGTCCGGTCGCAGGCGATACCCGGCTTGAATTCTGCAGGCGCAATTGGCCTCGCCGCGGGGTCGATCACGAGGAGCTCCTGTGGTGGATCGGAGGTGTTGCGGAGGGATCCTCTGGACGCCGCTCAGCTGGTCACGAAGTATACCGGGACAAGTCCCGACCTACCTCAGTCGCGCTTTGTCCGGCGGAGCAAGCCGATGGCGATGCCCATGACGGCCCCGGCGACGAGGGCGCCGCGCCAATCGAGGAGCGTACGGACTTCGCCTTCGACCTTGCGCGCAACCACCAGCAAGGCCAGGCTGGGCTTCTCGAAGGTGACGTTGGCGGCGGCCACGGACCCGGCCCCACCCTGGCTGATGTTCACGTCGCGAGCCACGACCATCCGGGCGAATCCCTGCGTCACGGCCACGTCCTTGGCGATTGCCAGCCCGACACCGCCCAGTTCCACTGAGACGTGTTCGGCCCGCGCCACTCCAATGCCGCCCATCCTGACGGCGATGTCGTCGGCCTGGGCCATGCCGATGCCGCCCATCGTGACGGTGATGTCCTCCGCTGAAGCGGCGCAGATGCCGCCCTGGGTGACGCTGATGGATTCGGCCTCGACCTCGGCGGCGCCTCCCTGGCTGATGTTCACGACGCTCGCTTCGATGCGGCGACCGCCGGGCATGATGCCTGCGGCCAGTGACGCAGGCGCCTTGAGCCGGGGCGCGGGTGCGGGCGCGGATGCCGGCGAGGGCGTGGGCACGGGTGCTCCCTTGGACGCGGGCTTTGGTGCGGCTGCGGTCGCGCGCTTCGGCGCGGATGCCGGTGCGGCTGTGGGCGTCGACCCGGGCGTCGGCGCAGGCGTCGGCGCAGGTTGCCGCCGCGCGGCCGTGGCCCTCGGCCTCTTGCCCGCCCCCGCGGGCTCCTTCGGCGATCTGGTTCCAGACTCCTCGCTCATCTCGGCCTTCTCCGCTGCTGCGACCACATATGTGGCCAGACTACTACGTGCCCCGAGCGATCAGCTCAAAGTATTCGGCGAGCGCGGCCGGCCATGCCCGCAGCGGCCCGCCCGGAAGCGGCGTTGGATCGAGCACTCCCCAGCGCGGTGGCGTCGAGGGGCGCGTCCAGGTGCTCATCGGCACGTCCTCGGTTGGAATGTCGATCCCGGCCAGACGGAGAACCTCACGGGCCCATTCGGCGCGCGAAGCACGTCCGCCGTTGACGATGTGGTGGATGCCGCCGAGGCCGCGGCCACCTGCGCGGCCCGACTCCTTGACGAGTTGCACGATCGCCGCCCCAAGGTCGGTGGCGTACGTGGGGCAGCCGGTCTCGTCGGCAACGAGCTTCATCGCCGTGCCCGCCGGCCTCGCTTCACGGGCCGCAGCCAGGATCTTCTGCGGAAAGTCCGTACCGGGAAGTCCGAACAGCCAGGCGGTCCGGACGATCGCCAGGGCCGGCACGGTGGAGTCGCGATCGGAGCCCGATGGCATCGCCGCGGCGGCGAATTCGTCGCCGGTCGCCCAGAAGGCACTCCGCGCGGCAGTCTCGCCGGCGAGCTTCGATTCGCCGTAGGGGTTGATCGGGTTGGGCAGGTCGGTGGGCCGGTACGGCCGGGCGTCTGCTCGCAGACCGTCGAACACTTCGTTGGTCGAGACGAACACCAGCGCCGCCCCTGAACCCGCGCATGCCTCTGCCATCTCTCCGGCGGCTGCTCCGTTGCGCCTCATGGCCAGACTTGGTTGCTCGGCGCAGCCGTTGACGTCGGTCCAGGCGGCGGTGTGGATGACGAGGTCGGGCTTGTAGTTGGAGATCAGCCGCCGCGCCGAAGCCGGGTCGTCGAGGTCGTGCTCGGGCAGATCCCAGGCCAGCACCTGGCGGACGAAGTCCTCCCGGCCGAGTTGCTTGAGGAGCGTAGTCCCGAGCCGGCCACCGGCTCCGGTGACCGCGACTCTCACCGGCCGGCCTCGTGGGATCCGGCCAGGCGGTCGCCGTACTGGCGACGGTAGTAGGCATCCCAGTCGCCGGCTTTGAGGGCGCGCCACCAGGCCTCGTTTTCGCGATACCAGCCGACCGTCGTGGCCAGACCATCGTCGAAGCTGACCTTGTTGGTCCAGCCCAGCGAGGCCAGCCGCGATCCGTCCATGGCGTAGCGGCGATCGTGGCCGGGACGATCCGCGACCAGCCGCACCAGCGACCACGGCTTGTCGAGCATATTCAGCAGCTCTGCCACAACCTGGCGATTGGTCCGCTCGTTGCCGCCCGAAACGTTGTACGCCTCGCCCGAGTCGCCGTGTTCGAGGACGTGCCCGATCGCTCCGGCATGATCGGCCACGTACAACCAGTCGCGTTGCTGCATCCCGTCGCCGTACAAGGGCAACTGCTGGTCGTCGATGGCGTTGGTGATGAATAGCGGTATCAGCTTCTCGGGATGGTGGTACGGCCCGTACGTGTTCGAGCCGCGCGTGACCACCGTGTCGAGACCGAATGTGACGAAGTAGGAGTGGGCCAGCAGCTCGCCCGCGGCCTTGGCGGCGGAGTAGGGGGACCGAGGCTCGAGGCGATCGTCTTCGTGGCTGGCACCCGTCTCGACCGAGCCGTAGACCTCGTCGGTGGATACCTGCAGGAACCTCGGCGCGGATCCTCGCTGCCCGTCGGCGGCCCGCGCTTGCTCGACGCGGCAGGCTTCGAGCAGCACGTGGACGCCCATGACGTCGGTCCTCAGGAATGCCTCGGGGTCGAGGATGGAGCGGTCGACGTGGGATTCGGCGGCGAAGTTGGCGACCGCATCCACGTCGGCGACCAGCGGCGCGACGACGGCCGGGTCGGAGATGTCGCCGGTCACGAAGCGAAAACGGGCCGCCTGTTCCGGATCGGCTTCGACGGCCGCCAGATTCGCCCGATTGCCGGCGTAGGTCAGCTTGTCGAGAACGACGATCGTGGTCCCGTCGCGCCTGGCCAGGGTATCGCGCACGAAGCACGAGCCGATGAAGCCGGCGCCGCCGGTTACGAGCAGCCGCGGGAAGCGGCGCGATCCGGTGCCGCTCATCGTGAGGGCCGCGCGGGTGGATCGGCCATTCGGCCCGCTCGTGATTCCTGCTCGGCCAGTTCGGCCGCCCGAATCAGCGAGGTGACGGTCCCGGCATCGGTCCACAGCCCGTCGAAGCGAGGGGCAAAGAGGCGGCCGGGCAGGTAGTGGTTCAGCAGATCCGTGATCTCGAGTTCGCCGCGACCCGACGGCTCCAGCGAGCCTACGATGTCGAAGGCGTCCGGACGCAGGAAGTAGACGCCGATGGGGATGAGGTTGCTCTTCGGCTCGGCGGGCTTCTCCTCGAAGCCGACGACCTGGCCGGCGGCATCGAGTTCCGCGACGCCGAATCGCTCCGGGTCTCCGACCTCGTACAGCAGTGTGCCGGCCCCCCAGGGCCCACCTTCGAACTGTCGGGCCGTGTCGGCCAGCGGCGGGCCCAGCAGAACGTTGTCGCCGAGGACGCAGCAGAAAGCATCGTCGCCGACGAAGTCACGGGCCAGACCGATGGCGTGAGCGATACCGAGCGCGCCACGCTGATACCTGTAGGTGAGGTTCAGCCCGAAGTGCTCGCCGTCTGCCAGCAGCTCGACGACGTCGCCGACGCTCTTGCCGCCGACGATGACCATGACCTCACGGATGCCCATCCCGGCCAGAGTGGCGATCGGGTAATAGATCATCGGGCGGTCGTATATGGGCAGCAGATGCTTGTTGGTGACGATCGTGAGTGGGAAGAGACGTGTGGCCGTGCCACCCGCCAGAATCAGTCCTTTCACTCCGACTCCATAGCCATCAGGGCCTTGAGCGTACCAGGTTTGAATCGGGAGGCGCCTGAGCGAAGGGCGCTAATACCCGCCGTTTCCCGGTGCCTGCGTGAACCTGGGCTTGGCCGTCGGCTTGGGCGTAGGCGTGGCCGAGGGCAAGATCAACGGAGGCAGCGTCGCAGCCGGGACGCACGTGGGGGCTGGGGCAGATGTAATGGCCGGGGTCGCGGAGTTCTTCGGCGTGGCCGAGGGGCGAGGCGTCGGCGAAGCGGGGGCGACGCTCGGCGCAGTTCCGCAGGTAACGATCGGTGGCCCGAAGCCGCCGGTGTAGTCGAGGATGACCAGCAGGTACGTCGCGTCTTCGA
>Ga0182027_10012732_pt1 | contig 11796 bp, 10 predicted proteins | sample 712E1DmetaG_FD_121300 | JGI IMG/M metagenome (GOLD analysis project Ga0182027, IMG submission 121300) | Permafrost microbial communities from Stordalen Mire, Sweden - 712E1D metaG (Illumina Assembly) | ecosystem: Environmental > Terrestrial > Soil > Wetlands > Permafrost | place: Sweden...
ACCGCGAGGACCCGTATGCCCTGGAGCATGCAGCGGACGATCTCGGCGCCTGTGGCCATCGTCTTGCCCGTTCCGGTCTGCCCAAGAACGATGGCGTTGTGCGACGGCCGGGCGAAGCGGTCAAGGACGATCGGCGCTCCGGTCGTGCGGGCCCGGCCGTACAGATGACCCGAGGGCTCGTACAGGTCGCCCGCGACATGGAGAAGGCTCGCGGCCAGGCTCGCGCTGTCGAGGTTCCGCTCGGCAATGGGCACCGGATTCGAACCCGGGACGACGCTGTGCCAGGCGTCGGCAAGCTGGAAGGTCGAGACTTCGGGCTCAAAGCCCAGGCTGCGCATCTCCAGACGCAGCATGTCCAGGCGCTCGGCGAGGGTCGCAAGATCGGGAGCTCGCACCAGCAGGATGGTGTCGACGAGGTACACGCGACCGGCTCCGGCGTGGACGGTCCGGCGCCCGCTCGTGCTCGTTTGCAGGACGCGTTCGCGCTCGACGTCGGAGAGCTCGCCCCGCTCGGATGCCAGTCGCTCGGCAGCCCGCACCTGGCGCAGACGCACCGTCAGGAAGCTCATTGCCTCGGCCCTCGACAGCGGCCGCACCCGCATCGAGATCGCGTCGACGCCCGACAGGGCGAGCACAGGGGCAGTCCAGCCGGGTTCGATCTGGGCCGGCCAGCGCCGACCAAGCGCGATGAGAGTCAAGGCCTCCGGGCCCTCGACGACGTTGGCGCCGACGTGGTACTCGAAGCCTTCGCCCGCGAGGAGTGAAGCTGCCTGGCCGAGCTCGTCCTCGGAGACTGCGCGCAACCGGATCCCGTGCTCTTCGGCGGTGCGGCGGACGAGCTCAGCGACTCTGGCGACCGTCGTCTCACTGACCCCCGAAAGGACGATCAGGCATCGCCGCGGCGGACGAGCGAGCTTGGCCGCCAGATCGCGGTACAGGCCCGCGTATGCCGTCAGGTACTTGCGCGGCGCGCCTGGAAGGGGAGAGAGCCAGTCAAGGTGTTCGGATGGACTCCGCTCGATCGGCACCGACAGGATCTGGAACGGTCCAGGGATAGCGTCGTACAGCTCGCGCGTAGCTGCGATCGCCGCATCGCGCTCGTCCGACCGCAGGAGATCGAGGTTGACCGGCGGGATCTCGAACGCCCGAAGGAAGTCCTTCCGTTCTGCCTGTTGCTCGGGGGCTCGTCGCTTGATGAACATGACCAGTAGCGTGCCGGAACGGCACCTGCTGAGTCAAGTGGTTTGCGTACCAGTGTGCGTACCGCGTAGCGCCCGGCGGGACGACAGCAAACGCCTTGTCAAGGGGCAGACGGGACACGATGGTCAAGGGTGAGTGACAGAGCTGCATGGGCAGGACAAGTCCCGATAGCCATCCGGCGGTCGGGTCGCCTAGCGAGATTCCATTGCCGGCTCGCTCTGAGTCGTCCGGCGTACGAGCGAATCGCTCTGCGGAGCCCGACCAAGGAACCACCCTACGCTCCCCGCCTCAACCGCCGCTTATCCGCGCTCTTCCGGACTGTGCTCCCTCAACGGCCGAACCTACCGTGGCTCCGCAAGCTGCTCCCAGGGCCAGGCGGCGGAGAAATCGGCGAGTACACTCTTGCAATCCGGCCAGCAGCGCGTCCCTGAGTCAGCATTGGTGGGGAAATGCCGCTTGACGCATCGCACTCAGGACTTCGTGCCCACGACGTGCACCAGGGCCTTCAGGTCTCGAACCTAGACCGAGGGTCAGGGCTACTTGGCACCGAACTCTTCACTACCCAAGAGATCGGAATGGCCGCGGCCCTGGCATCCTGGATCAAGGGCCAGGACGTCATCGACATCGAGAGCCTCCGGCAATTCGCTTCGAATCAGCTCGACATCAACCTCTTTGCGTTCGATCGCGTCGTTGAGATCCTCGCGGAACTCGAACTTGTTCGCGGCCTGGAACGACGCAGTGGCAGGGTCCACTCGTTCTTCGAGTCTGTCCCTGAACAACACCAGGCGATGTACGGTCTGTTGGGCGAGAAGTGGCGCGAGCAGGAGCCGACGGAGATCGAAAGAAGCCTGCTTGAATCTGTGGATCGATTGTCGCACGGCCCGGCTGCGGTTGACGAGCTTGGGATCGACCCATCAGCCCAAGAGGTCGTCCTAGACCTCGGATCTCGAGCAGAGGCGATCAAGCTGACGCAGGTTGGAGGGCGCACGATCGCGTACTCACCCTTCTTCAGCATCGAGAATCCTTTGGCAGTCGAGGATGCTCTCAAGTTGGTCGATCTGGCTGAGATGCAGCATGCCATCAAGGCTGTCCGCGAGTATCAGGGGCTGCCGCTGTCGGTCGCAGCAGACCGCCAGACTCTGAACAGGCTCGTCGGCGCTGGGCTCGTGGCTGGCCCCGCGCTAAAGCGCGCTGACAACACATCAGAAACGTTCGCCGTCGCGCCCTATGGGCTGTCGCCCGAACTGCGCTCGGTGAAGCGACCAATCCTAGACAAGGCCCAGGCGATGGTCGCGGCGATGCGTATGGGCGAGCATTTCGGTACCGTGACGAAGCTGCGCGAGCCTGCCCTCGTCCTTTACAAGCTCCTGAATGGCTACGTCGCCGCCGTCCACAGTGACACTCCGCGACAATGGGCAATGTTGCATCGCCTTGGCGTCGTCGAGTTTGTTCCGAGCGGGTCGCTCAGAGGGATCCGGCTGGTGCAAGACAAACACGGCGATAACAAGGCGGCAGTGCGAGTGGCCCTAGATCTGCTACAGCACGGAGAAGCCACGGACACCAAGGAATGGCATGCTGCCGACACGGAGGCCGTGCTCGTGGAAGGACGCTATCTCACGTCGATTCAGGGCATTCGCGAAGCGCGCCAGCGCGAGGTACTCCCTGATGAAGACCTTTCGCGGATCATTGACACGCTCCTCGGCCGGAGCCTCCCATGAGCGAGCGTGACCTGGACCAGAAGATCGAGCTACGAACGGCCTTCTGGGCGATGGGCGTTAGCACGAGGCTCGATGTCAAGCTGAGCGCGATTGTTCCTCGGGATCGTGGTCGAGCCGGGAGCGAAGAATGGACGGACCTTGACCTACTTGCGGTCGAATACTCGCCTCTGACCGGGCTGTCGCAATCGGTGGCCGACTGCAAGACAGTCAAGGGCCGCGTCGCCGAGCGGGTGTTTTGGCTTCGAGGGGTGGCTGACCTGTTCGCGGCGCGAGGTGTGTACCTAACGAGGGACGACCCTCTGCCACCGTCGGCTCGCCAGCTAGCCGTTCGCCTGGGCATCTCCGCACTCGATGCGCGTGATCGTTCGGTTCTCGTCGAGCAGTCCGGCACGTCGGGACTCCCAAAAGCGGGTTCCTTCTTGGAGCGCGGGACCTACCAACGCTGGAATGCGATGGTCAACATGACCTCGAAGAAGACCGAGCGCCTGCAGCGATACCGGACGACGGTCTTCTGGCTCGTGTCGCAGCATCGCAACCTTACGTACCTCGTCAGTGAGGTGCAGCGGGTACGAGGCGAGTTCGACCCGGGAACTCCAAGCGGGCTCGCTATCCTCCTCGATCTCGCATGGCTGTATCTGCTCACACTTCTGCGTGCGCTAGATGACATGTCCCGCCTTCACCTTGCGGATACGCGGGCAGGCATGCGATTCGTGCTCCTCGGGAACGAGCAAGAGGCACAGCGCCAGGAGATGTTCGCGGACGAGCTGCGTCGGTTGATCGCTGCATCGAGATCGGATCGTGGGACCGTCAAAGTGGACGTGCTACCTGACTACTACGAGGATCTGGCCGCCTTGCTTTCGCGGGTGGCACGACGTCGTTCTGAAGCAACGGCGGCCCTACGCACGTTGGAGTTCGTCGGCACCGAGACAATCGCCAACAGAGGTGCAACTTGGGTCGAGGCGTTCCCTGACGCGAGCCTCTACGGCCCAAAGCTTGCATCTGACGTTGTGCAGTTTCTGGTCAGCGCGTGCGGCCTCAGCCGCGACTTCCTGACTAGGTTCGACGATCACTTACGTCAGCGAGTCGCTGCCAAGACGTCTCGGCCAGCGGCCAGCACCGCTCTCCAGGCGTCCTTCTTCGAGCAGGCAACGGCCATCCAGCTACCGATCGTGAGCGACGAACCCGCATCGGCCGAAAGCGATCACGGATCGGAAGGCATTCCGCCCGAATCTACCGATAGATAGATCTATGGTGATGGCGCGCCCCGCATTTCCGCGCGCCGGCGTCAGGGCGATCGGAAGTAGGAAGACGGCCTGCCGGTCGCTTTCTCCGGTCAACTGCAGCTCGGCCTCCGTCATCGAAAATGGCAAGTCCCAACGCTGGTCGGCACTAGGCCACGACTGAATCGTTTCTGTATGGGTCCCGAGGTCGCAGGTTGGACGACCTCACCTTGGTTCTAGTCAGACGAAGCTCTCGCGGCCAGGCTGGAAAGTCGTCGAGGACGTCAAGGTCCAGAGAGTGTGGCTCCGGAGACAGGGCCAGTGACACGCTAGATGGCACGGTCTACCCGTAGCGTCGCCTCGAGATGATCCTCAAAAGTGGGTAGTATTGAGGAGTAGTCTTGACATCTACGCCGTAGTGGGGACACTTGCACATCGGAGGACCTCCACCGATGAAGGCAAGGCAGATCAAGGTCAGCGTCCTACTGAGGCCGCAGGATGCCGCGCGGCTGGAGTCTTACTGCACGGACAGCGGGCACAAGAAGAGCACGCTCATCGCAAAGCTGGTCCGTGATTACCTAGATGCCGAGGCTGTCCCTGAGGAAGCCCTTCGAGCAGTCCGCCGCCGTTCCACCCGCCAAACCTCAGAGGAGAGCTAATGGATTCCCCAGGTGCGGCGCTGCCTTCGCAACTTGATCTAAGGGATCTGGCGTTCGGAATCCACGACAATTGGCCCAAGGCTACGCTCGCGGAGCCGGGACCGGTTGACGTAGTCGACATGTTCAGTGGCTGCGGCGGGATGTCCAGCGGATTCCTGTCCGTGAATGCTGTTCGGCCTTCGTTCCGGTTGGCAATGGCCGTAGACATCGACGCCGTGGCGAACGCGACATACGAACGGAATCTGGGCTTGGCGCCGCTTCGACTCGACGTGTCGAAGCTGTCATCCGACCCAGCCCGCATTGAACAGATTCTCACGGCCTCCGGGCGTCGATCGGGCAATCCTCTTGTCCTAATCGGCTGCGCGCCGTGCCAGGGCTTCTCGTCGCACCGGAATGCCGCGGGCCAATCGGATCTGCGAAATACGCTGTTCGTCGACTTCGCCAGAATCGCGGTCGCCCTCCGGCCGGATGCCGTTGTCGTGGAAAACGTCCCCGAGCTGCTGACTGATCGGTACTGGCCGATCCTAGAGGAGGCGCGCGGCATTCTGGCGGCAGCTGGTTACTCGACCTACCTAGGTGTTCACAATCTCGCCGAGTTCGGCGTGCCACAGGAGCGGTTCCGAGCCCTGCTGCTCGCGATGCCTCATCGGTTCGAGCCGCCGGCAGGCTTCCTGACCCGCGCCAGTTTCAGGACGGTACGTGACGCCATCGGGACGTTGCCGTTTATTCGGGCGGGCGAGGCGTCGCCTGCCGATCCGACGCACCGGACTGCTGGACATCGGCCTGAGACAATCGCCACGATCCAAGCGGTACCGCTCGACGGCGGCAACCGTCCCGTCAATGTCGGTCCCGACAGCCTGAGGCGCATCCGGGAGCGCCAGGGCCGCGGAGGCTACGACGACGTCTATGGGCGGCTCAGGTGGGACAGGCCCTCCATAACCATTACCGCCTACTCACGCAACCCAGCGAGCGGGAGATACGTCCATCCCGTGCAAGATCGAGGCCTATCAATCCGTGAAGCAGCACTCTTGCAAGGGTTCCCTCGGTCCTACGAGTTCGCCGGCACGCTGGACGAGGCGTTCCGACAGATCGGCAACGCTGTCCCGCCGGCATTCGCGGCATGCCTAGCCGGTCATGTGCTGAACGAGTTGGCGAAACCGCCAGCGGCAGGCGCACCCGAGGCAACGGGCATTCGCGCTCCGGTTGGCTCCTCATTCGCCCGGCTAATCGCCGGCCTCAAGTCAGGGCACCTTGGCTTGACGGCGTCCGGCGTGGAGAACGTTGCTGAAGGGCCGTCTCAGCGATCCCATCGGGCTGGGTTGGTCGGGGCGGCCCCGCGAGTCCCTGAACCCATGCCTGCCGGTGGCTGAATTGTCCGTTCCTTCGCGTCAGCCAACTGCCATCGACCTCTTCTGCGGCGCCGGCGGATTGTCTGCGGGGCTTGAGCAAGCAGGATTCCGTTTGCTCGCGGCGGTCGACAGCTGGGAAGTTGCTGAGCGAACGTACGGTGCCAACTTCAGTCACCCGTTCCTGCGCACGGATATTCGGGAGCTGACCGGCAACGATCTGCGGCGCAGGGCCGGTATCGACGGCCCTATTGATCTGATTGCCGGAGGCCCCCCGTGTCAGGGCTTCTCGATTCAGAGGATCGGGAAGGATTCGGACGGACGGAACGACCTCGTCCTGGAGTTTGTCCGGCTGGTTCTGGACCTTGCGCCCGCGGCCTTCTTGATGGAAAACGTACCTGGACTAGTCGGCAGGCGCGGGACCAGCGTGTTGTCAGCGTTCGAGAAGCTTCTCGCCGACGGAGGCTACGAAGTAAGAAGCCTGGTCGTGAACGCGGCTGACTACGGCGTCCCTCAGCTCCGGCGTCGCGTCCTCTACTGCGGGTGGCCCGCGGGAGGGCCTCCGATTTCGCTACCCAAGCCGACATCTCGGCCCGAAGAGTACGTAACTGTTTGGCAAGCCATCGGCGACCTGCCAGCTCCCCCGGAAGATCCACAAGCCGCAGTGGACGACCCACTACATACACGCAGCCGTCTTTCGGAACTTAATCTGCGTCGCTTGAAGCTCATCCCCCCAGGAGGCGGCTTCGAGGACCTCCCGGTCGAGCTGCGAGTCAAAGCGCACCGCGAAGGAGCATCCCGTATCGGTCATCGCAACGTCTACGGCCGGCTAGATCCTTCGAGGCCAGCCGGGACCATTACGGCTCGTTTTGATAGCTTCACCCGGGGAAAGTTCGCCCATCCATTTGTGGATCGAAACATCACCTTGCGAGAAGGGGCCCGGCTCCAAACATTCGACGACTCCTTCAAGTTCTTCGGGAATCGAGAGGAGATAGCCGCCCTCATTGGGAACGCGATCCCCCCGCGACTCGCCCACGTGCTCGCGACCGCCTTGTACACTCAGCTCACCACGGCATCGGATGACGTCAGATCGGTTGACCTGCTAGACGATCAACTCAAGCTGTTCCAGGTGCCCGGCATCTAGGTGAGGTTCGGGGGATGGCGATGCGGGAATGGGGTGGCTCGCTCCACCTTACCTTCCGCCTGCTTCCGACGCCGTCGAACAACCTCAAGGCCTTCCTTGAGTCGGACGGCTTGGCGCCGGCTGCAGTTCTCGCCAAGCTCCCGTATGAGGCCCGGCGCGGCACGAACGAAACCGCCACGGCGCGCCGGTATCGGGACGGACGGCAGCTGTATCAGACAGCCGGGCTTCTGTGCGAAGACGCAGGCCATGTCCGGGTTACCGAGCTTGGTACGACACTCGCCCGCTGGCTCGACATCATGAACGACAAGAACGTCGTCCTGTTGGGGCGACATGCGGCCTACGCCCTAGCTGCCTGCCAGCTACGGAATCCCTCAGAGACCGGCAGCGGCTACGACCCCGATGTCGAAGTGTTCCCGTTCTCGTTCATCTGGCGCGCCATGCTGCAGCTTGGCGGCCGGATCTCCTCTGAGGAACTTGATCGCTCCCTCTTTCGCGTCACGAACGAAGACGAGTTGGGAGTTGCGATGGCCGACATTCAAAGGGCACGCGATGCGGACGACCTGTCGCGCCTTGGCACGAGGACTCTTGGAGACAACGACCGCATTATTCCGTGGATGTCATTGGCCTCGTTCGGCTGGACTCTGATTGATGACAAACGTACGACGGGGACGGCCTACTATCAGATCCATCCGGGGGCCGTCCGGTTGCTGCGAGACGCAGTACAGATCAGGCACAAGCACAGGGACTTTCCAAGCGTGAGAGATTACGTGACCTACGTATCCGATTCTGCCGCTTTGCCGCCCGATCTCCGATGACAACTTATCCACCAGCCACAGAGCAGAAGATAGCAGAGGTCGTGGAGGCACTCGATCGTTTCGGAGCGAAATCGATCGTTGCATTGGCCGGCGTGCCCGGGACCGGGAAGTCCTACGTCGCGTCTATCGCCGCTCAGAGATTCGCCAATGAGCCCCTCTTCGTCCGAGAGGTCCAGTTCCACCAGTCTTTCTCGTACGAGGAGTTCATCGAGGGTCTGCGAATCGACGACAAGGGCGTTGCCAACCCGATGCCTGGGATCTTCCTTGATCTCAACAGCATCGCCGCCGATGATCCCTCCCATCGCTACGTTCTTCTGATCGAGGAACTTACCCGAGCAAATCTATCGGCGGTACTAGGCGAGCTACTGACCTACCTGGAGTACCGGGGCAAGCGCCCGTTCTACACCGTCTACAGCCGCAAGCCCGTGTACATCTCCGAGAACCTATTCATTCTCGCTACATACAATCCCATGGACCGCAGCGCGATCGAAGTGGACTCAGCGCTCCTCAGACGACTTCGCGTGCTGTCCTTCCCTCCAGACACCAGTCAGTTGCGTGAGATGCTCTTGGCGAACGGACTCCCGGCCAACGTCATTGACAGACTCGGCGCGATGTTCGACGCCTGCAGGAAAGCGCACGGAGACGACTACGAACTCGGCATGCCGTTCGGGCATGGGCTGTTTGCTGAAGTGCACGCCGAGGACGACCTGACGCTGCTCTACAAACAGCGCATTCGATACATCCTGAGACGGCCCTTGCTCGAGCCTCACCCGTTCACCGCGACGATCGAAAAGCACTACCCGTGGACCATTCCAGGATTCAGAACGACAGAGCTGGCGCCAGCGATGGCCACCGCCGCTCCCTTGCCTAGAGCCGCCGAAGGTGAAGAGGATCTCGGAACGGCGCCCGTTGGCGAGCAGGAGGATGGGGCTGCCGCCAGCGAAGAGACCGGCACGGGAGGCTCCACAGAGACGTGACGGGTCCGGTCATCGTCAAGGAAAGCCACTACGTCGTCCTTTCCGGACAAGACGCCGTCGCGCTGCTTCGTGATCCTATGCTCTGGAAACTGGTGCCAACCTACCTGACTGTCGAGCAGCAAGGCCCGGAGGCAATCAAACTCACCGCTCGCACCTTTATCGGGCGCGCCGACCTGAGCCAGGGCTCACTTGAGATCATCGAGAAGGTTCCAGGCGAGACAGCCGTCCTTCTTGGGTACGCGACAAACGGATCGTTCAAGGTACGACCACTGAGCAGCGAAGCCGGCCGGCCGGGTGTCCTCGTGTCGTTGCTCGTCCGTCAGTTTCTTGAGTCCGTTCGCGCATATGCGTCGGCTGGCCGTATCGGTGCTTACGCACGGCGACCCGCTGTTTCCTCGCTTGTCGGCGGTCGTATCAGGATGGTCGACACAATCCGGTTGCGCGCTCGCGGGATGCCCCATCGCGTAGCCTTCGACCGAACCGTGCTTGCGTTTGATACGCCGCTGAACAGAGCCGTCCGCGCCGCACTCCGGGAGGTCGAGGATCTGGCGCGAAGATTCCCGCTGGATGAGAAGGATCTGGCGAGCGCGAGAGGGCTGGCCGCCGTCTTTGGGGACTGTATGGACGCACGCTTTCTCGCGACGCCCAGGGATTCCTTCCTAGATGACCTCCAGTCGGTGCTCGCGAATCCTTGGCTTCTGCAAGTCCGAGATCTCGGCGAGCTGACCATGGCAATCTTGGCGAGACTTAGCCTGGACCTGCCCGACGCCGCGCTGCGACACGCCCCGAGGGCGTGGTTCATCAACCTAGGCACCCTCTTCGAGGATGCCTGCAGGCAAACCCTCCGGCGCCGGGTTGCAGGTTTGGCAACTGTTGAGAAGGGCCATCGGGATCAGCAGTTGTTCTCGGATGCACCCGCCAACCGATACCGAGCCGATCCGGACATCATCATTCGCGCACTTGATCGTCCCTGGCTGGCGGTCGGTGACGTCAAGCACAAGGAATGGAGCCGCGAGGCGAGCGAAGCCGACGTCTACCAACTCCTCACGCACACGGCGACCTATGGGGCCACGGACTGCTTCTTGATCTTTGCGCACACGGCCTACGACGTTGTCGACCTGGGGACCAATCCGCTCGGGGGCAACACCTGGCTTTTTGCTGTCGATGTGCAGAATCTGGATGCTGGAATTGCCGAGATCGCGTCGACGCTGGGAATGGTGCCACGGCTGGCCAGGACGGCTTAGGTGCAGCCAAGAGCAAAGCGTCAGCGCGCCACTCGGTTGACGAAATCCGAACAGATGGCCCGTGTCCGGAGCCAAGGAACCGATCCGGAGCTGAAGCTGCGCCGGGCACTTTGGGGATTGGGTTTCAGGTACCGGTTGCGACAGTCGCTGCCGGGTACGCCAGACCTGACCTTCCCAGCCCGTCGTCTCGCGGTCTTCGTGGATGGGTGCTTCTGGCACGGCTGCCCGGATCACTACGTGGCTCCCGTCGTAAATGCTGCATTCTGGGAGGCGAAGCTGGCTCGCAACCAGAATCGAGACCGCACCGTTGACGCCGTGCTACAAGCGTCTGGGTGGCAATCGCTCCGGCTGTGGGAGCACGAAGTCAACCAGCATCCCGGACTTGCGGTAGCGCGTGTCGCTGACGCACTAGCGGCGCTGGGCTCCGCTACAAACGACCACGCCACGAGCTGGACATCCCCTCCCATGACGAGGGCTCCGGCCTCCCTCGATGGCCCGGAGGCACCCGAGCGCCGCTTCCTATGAACGCCGCCGCCCTTGCGCGAACCCTCAAGTACGCGCAGGAGTGGCAGCGGCAGCGTCGCGGCAGGAAGATTCAGAATCTAGACTCTCAACTCCCATCGCCGCCGTCCTGCTCTGGTATCTGTCGATGCCACGGGTGAGGGCGGCGTACGGGCGGTCGTAGAAGGCGCACCGCACACACAAAGTTTGACCGCGGCTGCGGTAGCGGCCGCCGTCTACAGGTCTAGGACGTCGAGGCAGAGCCTCCCGGCACGGTGAGCGCGAGGTAGAAGGTCGAACTCAAGGCGGCCGTTGCGAAGTCTGAGAGCTGGTTCGCCGGTATCGCGACGACCACGCTGCCGAGCTTCGGAGGTACCGCGGCGATCCCGGAACCCGACTGAGCAGCGGTGAAGGTCTGCCCGTTTGACGTGCGAAGGGCCAGGATCGTCAGGTTCGTCCCGAGGACGGTTGACGTCGGAGCCGGAGATGCCTGAACGCCGTTCTTGAGCGTGTTCGGCACGGCGACGACGGTGACCTTGGCGCCCGGCGAGAGCGCACCGCCCACGGCCTGTGAGGGGTCGTTGATGGGGATCGCGAACGCGACGTCGCCCGGGTCGAGCGCCGCGCCGAAGCCGAACTGCTGTTGGCCCGGCGTCTGATCGAGGGCCCGCTTGTCGATCTCCTGACCGGCCAGGATCGTCATCGCGGCGTACTGCCCAACGACCTGGTTCGTCGACTGCGCGGCATCGGTGGACACGTCGACCGGCGTGACCTTGACCAGCTCGACCATGTCGGCCGTGATCTGGGTCATGGCCGGGATGTCGGCGGTGGCCCGCACGACCGAAGCGCGGGGCACCTGGAGGTAGTACAGGAGGCCGGCCACTAGGCAGGCGACCACGAAGATCACGATGTAGGCAGTTCGACGGGCGCGCACTGGCGGGCCTCCTTTCCTTTCTATTGGCCTACGGCTGA
>Ga0182027_10012733_pt1 | contig 11796 bp, 7 predicted proteins | sample 712E1DmetaG_FD_121300 | JGI IMG/M metagenome (GOLD analysis project Ga0182027, IMG submission 121300) | Permafrost microbial communities from Stordalen Mire, Sweden - 712E1D metaG (Illumina Assembly) | ecosystem: Environmental > Terrestrial > Soil > Wetlands > Permafrost | place: Sweden...
ATTGATCACCTTTTGAAAAACAGGTTGGAAGAGCGTGGGCAAAGGAAAGCCAGAGGAGTCGTAAGACCGGTTGGTTGTCGCGTCGTAAATATTGGCCGCAACTTGAAGCAGCCGATGGACAGCCGGTGTATATTGGTTCGTCGGATAAATCTGAATCCGCGTCAAATCGATATTCAACTCCGATGACAGCAAACGCGAAGCGACATTCGTGAAAAAACCAGTGGGATTTCCGGTGTCGAGAATTGGTGCGGCGTTTGCCAGTGTCAGCGTTGCCGTCAGCGTGCAAACGCAGAGTAAACGCCTCAAGCAATTAGGTCGGGATGGCGTCAAGCTTGATCGGCTTAGGCAACCATATCCCGGTGATTTTGTCATGATTAGAATTCTAATAACTAGCAGACATTTTCGCAGTCTTTATTTTTCTCCAGACACTACGTCAACTTCGACTACTCCAAAGACATCTTCTCCATCATCACCAAAACCGTTCTTTATTGAATCTGTCTTGCAGGATCAAATTCCAAATTTCGTGAACCAGCCGGGTTGATATAAGATTCAAGGTGTAGAGCCGCCATTCCGCCTCTGTAATCGGGATCTAATTCACTAATATGGAAATGGCCATAAACCTGCCCGCCACGGCTTTTTAGAAAAAATGTCCGTTCTGTTCGATACAAAGGATAAGTTGAAAAGTTCACGACATTCGTGGCGTATCTGTTCATTTGATATTTCTGTTGATAACCGCTTTCTGGCGCTTCATTGAGATAAGCATCATTGGTGACCTCAATAAAACCTCCATCAATTACTGTCATCACAAACGACCAGTCGTATTGTTCCCTGGGTTTCACTTGTGGCGGGCGTTGAATTTGGACGAGAATATCACCCGCTGCATTCGTGCCCTCAGTGATTTCGTTTTTTACGAAATCAACCGTGAACACTCGTCCGTCAGGTTGTATTTTTCTTGAATTTACTTCCTTGTGCATCATCGGCTCCGGCCCTTTGAGTTTCCACATGGTGTAAATCGTTCGGTTGTCCGGGCTGGTTTCAGGGCCGTTCATTCCTTTCAGGCCCAAGCCATGTCCTTCAATTTGAAATCCCTTCTTTTCCGGCGTTATGTTCAAAGACCGACCTCTTAAGCCGGTGAATTGAAACAGTCCCGCCGCGTCGGTTTGGGTTTTTTGAGAGCTGCCCCGGCCAATTGCCAGATTGACCTCGACGCTGACATCTGCCCCGGCGACTGGTTGGCCGTTCTGGTCAACCACTTTGCCGTAAAAATCCTGGGATTGGTTGTCTTGCAACGTCATCATCTCTGCCATTGCCACGCCCTTGTCTATTTCACCTTGGCGGTAAGCATGTTCAATTGCGGCCATCTGATTGCTCGTATCGTTGCTGGAAAGAGGAGGATTGGTCGCCAGATTGGCTTTGAAAGCTTCGGCCAATTGAAGATTTATCCTCTCCATCAGCGGTTCAACCGCTTCATAAAAAGCCGGGGCACCCCAATTTGCACGTCCAGCGTTTTGGCGCGGTTGAATTTGCGCAAATCGCCAGGAAATCCGCATATCAAAATCCCGATGATCGTTTGGTTGGCGATAATTCAATATTTTGGAAAGCATCCACGGAACTTGTTCTATCGGCTGATAATTCGTCGCGCCATTCGTCCGAACTTCGATTTGCAGTTCACACCCCAAATCGGTTTTGGGCGTCATGGCCTGCATAATTTCAAGTCCGGTTGGCTGTTTGAGCTCGACCGTCGGTGGAGGATGAGCCGTTTTCAGCGGGTCAACTCGGCGGCGGAATTTTTCCAGGTTGCTCCAGCCGTCCCCGGTTATTTCCTTGTCACTGTCAAGAATTCCTGTGTCGCCCGTGTCGGCATTGTCGGGTTCGGTGTGCGTGACAAGAACTTCATAAATGTCTGGCAACCCATCTCCATCGCTGTCCTTGCCCCAACCGGCAGTAAATTCCGGTTTAACGACATCGGGTAAAAATTTAACCGTAGGCATGGCAATCGGACTTTGGCCGTCGGACATCATGCCTTTCGCATCAACATGCAGATGGACGGGATTTCGATTCGTTCCAGCGGAAAAATAGCCGCTGGCACGCCATTGCGGATCATTTTTGTCACGCACCAGAAGCAAATACGAACCATAGGCGATAGGATGTGTCACCGTCAGGTCGTAACCGTTGGTCGTTTGTCGTGCGGCAACCGGCAAAATGGTTTTGCGAATAGCTGCTGTGTTGACTTGAGCGAGCCGAACTTGAGGAGGCGGAGAATAATGGGGCTGCATGCGGTAGATTGGCTGAAACAACGTATCAACGTTTGTTTCAACATAGCGATAATCGCGAACTCCGGGCTGGCCGGGAATTCGCGCAACAAGTTCAAATGGTCCGGTAATCAAAGGGTCTTCACGCTGCCAACCGGGGCGGCCAGGTGGTGGACGGAAACTTGGTGGCCGATTAGTAACGAACTTGCCATTGATCCCGTAAGGGCTTGGCCGCATGAATTGCGAATCGTTCGTCATTGGCCGCAAAGTGCGGTTGGCCCTCTCAATTAAAAAATAATCTGGGATTGTCCCGTACAAACATTGCCAGGAGAGAACTGCTCTGCCTTTGCGGGGATTGTTCCCATCTCCATAGAATTTCGCGTCAAAAATCGGCTTGGGTGGCTCGTACCATGTGAACGGGTCCATTCCGTTCTGGAACTTCTGCAAATTGTTCCAGCCGTCGCCTGCTGGGTTGCCATAGGGATCAACTCCAACGTTACCGAAGTATTTCAACTGCCACCAATCGGGGATGCCAACGCCTTGGCTGTCCATCCATGATTTCACGCGGAAAGCGGTTTTCGTATTAATGTCGCCGCTGATTTTGAAATCAAACGGCGTCCAATTCGTTGTTTCCGAACCTAAAACAAACCCGACGGAAATCCAATTCGTTGGACCTTGTTTGCGTTGAATCTCATATTGAATATCCGGCTCTGTATTGGAAACGGTTCCTGAACAATTGGTTTCCGAAAGGTTATTTACTCCAATCCGCAAATTCGCGTCGCTTGGTATTTGGGCAAAGACAACGAAGTTCAGTAAAAGAAATACTGTGGCGATTGCAAATTTTTCCCCCATACGGACTTTTTATTGGGGCTCTAAATTTCGCGAGCCGGTCGGGTTCAAGCCTGCCACGCGAGCGATGTAAAAGAAGTTCATATCAAGTATGCCAAGTTGTTCAGTTGGGTGGTTCCAAATTTCGTGAGCCGGTTGGATTGATGGCGTAGGTCAGGAAAACCGTCTGTTGGGCGATGTTGGCTTCTACCCGCAGCCAGCCGTATTTCTGCGGCTGCCCAAAGGCAATGTAGTAGGTCTTGGTAATTTGCGTCACCCAATCGGGTTCACCTTTCACGAAGTTAAGGTCAACCGTGGTTTGATAACCTGTTTCGGGAGCGGTAAAAGGAAACGCATCGGCCTCCTCAATAAAACCTCCAGCCGGGATGCTCATGTGAAACGACCAGTTTGTTGCTTGCTGCATTTGCGCACATTCTGATTTTAGTTGACTTATCTGACATAGATGGCGAGTAAAATAAGCCCAACAATAAACAGACAAGATGGAAAAATCGCGCCCACCAACCAAACTGTCTGTCGCGTCCGCCACTTCGGAATCATCGCTAGTGCATTGATTATTAAAATTGACGGAATAGAAAATAGCACAAAAAAACTAATCGGAACAGCCAAAATGCCGTAATCGGAACCACGAGAAATCTCAGCCGCACCGACAAAAACCGCACCGGCGAAAAAAACGACAAGCGGCAAAACAACGCCTTGAACCATCTTGCTACCAATCTGCACTTCAGTGCCACCTTTTGACTTTGTGGCAATGCTAATCCAAATCACGATACCGATAATGGCGATGGCAGTGAATAAGAGCATACGCGAATGTAGAGTTCAATTTTTAATTTGCTGGTTCCAAATTTTTCGAGCCGGTGGGATTGACGGCAGAATGAACGGTAAAAACCCCGTTGTAGGGCAGCAGATAAAAATCCAGCCGCCCATAATCGCCGTTGGCCAGCCGGATGTAATACCGGCTGCGAAGCTCCCCCTGCCAGACTTGGTTCGTGGCTGGCATGTCTATCACGATGGCTGGCTGATAGCCGGTCTCCGGCGCTGCAAAGGAAAATTCCTCGTCCGTGGGAACGAGACCGCCGTCCAAAGCAGTGATCTGAAGTTTCCAGTCAAATTGCTGCGCCTTTCTGTCCGAAACGTCACGCCAAAACTCCAGCTTCAACTGCCCGCCCCCGGCAGGGGCTTGCGTGCCTTCCAACAGGTTCAACGCAATCGGCGTTCCGTCGTGGTGAAGCTGCCAGATTTGGCCCATGCCCGGCGGAAAATCTTTTTCAATCAGCGATTCACCCTTTCTCTTTTTCCGTAAATGGAAAACAGTCGGATTGCGCGGGTCGGAAGAAAAATTCGGGTTTCCGAAAGCGTAATGGAACGCCCCCTGACCGCTCTGCGGCGTGTAGTAGCCTTCTTTGCTGACCGATACGGTTAGCGTTGCACCGTGCTTGTCCTGTAAAGAAAACAACCCTTCCGCATCGCTGGACGTTGTCGCGGTTTGCGTCCAGTCCTTTGCCGTCAGGTCGTCCCACCGAAATGCGACGCTTGCCCCCGCGACCGGATTGTTGCTCTCATCGAACACCTGCCCGTAGAAATCAATGGGCTTTTGCAGCAACTCTTTTGCGGTTGGATTGACGGTGCTCGGCGCGTTGGTCGGCGGCGTATTCGGCGCAACGGCCGCCGCCGGCGTTGGAGCACTTGGAACCGGGGCGGCCACCGTTGCCCTGGGTGTCGCCACCGGATTTTGATTCGTGACCGCTACTGCCACCACCGGCGAAACAGCGGTGCCAGGCGCTTCCGTTCTCCGATGCCACAACAGCCAGAAACAGACCGCAAGAATAATGACGCAAAACAATAAAAAGCGGACTCTCATGGCACGGGTTGAATTTGAATCAGTATTTGATTGTAATAAGGCAAGCTGGTTTGAATCGGTCGAGTCCATTCGGCACTGTGTTCAGAAAAGCCTGTAGTAAATCCAAACTGTGCAGCGAGATTTATCGTTGATCCAATGACTCCCTGTTTCGTTTGTCCAGTGCTAGGCCCCATGCGACCAATGGGCTGAGTGTGAGAGCGCGAAATCATGGCGCGTGATTCCTGCGGGTCAGTGACCAGATAAGATGAAAATAGCCCGTAAATGATTCCATGCCACCAACCGTTCGCACCATCGTATGAGTAATAAGGCGCAAGCGGAAAAAGCACATGGTTGATATAGCTATCCGGCTTGGCTGCCGCCTGGTCCGCCATCCATACATTCAAAACAGAATCGTTCGTGTTAAAGCAACTCACAATTCGTCCGGTGAAATTGGTATAGATGCCATGATAGCCCATCGGCTGCCATTCGGGAGTTCCATAAAGGAATTCGGCGGCCAGCAAAGTCGAATCAGTCGGGGCATTCACGTCATAGCTGCTGGCTGGCATTGCGCCCTGCGTGAGAATATAGGTATCAAACGGCGCACCCTGTTTGATGGCTTCGCCCATGATTGCATTGCCCTGGCTGTGCGCCAAGACGTTCAACTGATAATTGGGGAAACGGCTTCTCAACTGGCTCAAATAATTTTTCAGCGCCTTGCCAGCCTTGTAAGACTTGATTTCACTGTTGTTGAAAATGGATGTGTTTTCAGAAATGTCATTCCAAAGTGTCAGAGGTTCACACGGCCATTTCACCGTCATAAATTTTCCACGATAACCAGCCCAATACAGCCGCTTGAACACCGTGTCGCTGTCTATCAGCCAATCGTCGTTGCCCACATTGAAGCCATGGACGAAAACTATGAGATTTGTGTCGTCGCCCAAGGCGGATGATGTGGCTGGCTGCACCTTTTCAATCGTGCTGCTCCAATTACTGATGGCTCCGCTCATGTTGTTCGTGATGGTCGCCTGTTCGTAAAAATCCTTCACGTCATGCAAATCCAGCCAAGCGCCCGTTTGAGCAATGATATTGCCGTTTTGGGAAATTGTCAGCACCAATTGGCCACTGCCGGTGCCAGCCCCCTCGAACAGGAAGTGCTTGTCCCCCGCGTTCGTGAACCAGTTAATGGGAAGTGCAAGCGTGTTGGTGGCCGTGACGGAATACTTTAGCCCGAAATCACCGGAACCGTAGCCAATCTGTTGCCAAGGCACACCTGATAGCGAGAGGATATTTGTGTCTGTCAAATAATGCGTACCTCCATTAGATTCGACCGCCCGGAGCAGGTTAATGGCGGGGCTGCCACTGCTCACGTTGGCCCAACTCATGGTCACTTGGTAGCCGGCATTGGTGAGAGCGGGCACCCCGCAAATCCAGAGCCGGGCGTAGTCCTCAAGGTCCCTGACGGACCGTGGTGTTGGTTGTCTGCAATCCCAATAGAAGTCGGGATACATGGGGTTAACCACTTTATCCGAACCAGGGTCAAAATAGGGGTAGCCAGGACTCGTAGCCCAATCACAGTCATTATTGATCCACCATTCCATCGGGCTGACCTGTGAGGTGGCGTCCGACCCGTTGAAGCTGGTGTCCATTGTGCCATCATGGTTCTTATCTAATACCAAGGATACGCAGTAAACCGTGCAGGTGCCGCGTGCGCCGGTGTCAATGTCCGGCATCGTTACCAATGCCACAGGGCCGGGTTCAGTCGCAAAGAAACTGCCGTAAGGCGAAAGAATGCCCGTCGTATTGGTTGTGGCAACACCGTTGGTCATTTTATATGCCTTGTCAAAGTATTGTTGCAAGTAACCATACACACCACTGTAAGCGTTCTGGACGGACAATTTTGCATAAGCGGCGACGTTGAAAACGTCGTAGTTTTCGTAACCGTAAACCTGAATATAGGATTCTCCTGAGCTTGTAATCAGCAACCGGCTTGTGTTCGTCGGCGAAAATCCAGATTGACCCGGAAGCCAGTCCAGTTCGGGAACCCAGAAATCATACTCTACCGTTTGAAACTGTGGCTGTGCCGTTTCGGGATAAAAATAGCCGTCCACATTTTCAAGAGTGCTGCCGGCGAGCAGTGTCGCGGTTCCGCTTCCGCTCGCGATATTGGCTGACAAGAATGGCAGACCAAAAAAGTTTCGGACACCGCTAAACATCTTGCAGAATAAATTGGGACCTGAATAATAATTCGTCACCCCGATTTCATCCAGATATTCCATTTGACCGTCGATGCCGTAAGTTTCCGGCGTATCCAAAGGATATGAACAGAGCCAGCGGGTCTGGTTGGTGGCCAGCAACGCCGGAAGGGTGGTTGAAAAAGTTGTGGGCACTTGAAACTGAAAAGCCGGAGCGTTTGACAAAGTTAAAGTGTATGGATAGGTGTAATAGCTTCCACCAACACCAGTTGTCATACGGCCATTGCTATTTAGGTTTGTCGTGTTAAACACGAAATTCCGATATAAATAATTCTCTTTAACAGGTTTGTATTGGTCAAAGTACCAGTTTGGATTGGGATTGCTTACATCAACTTGAAAAAAACCGGCACTGACATAGCTGACGGGGTTGGTTGTCTCACCAGAAGATGTTTGACAAAACTCAAACGGAAAATCCACGGTTGCCGCACGCAATTGAAATATCAGATTTTGTTTGAGTTGCATACGGCCATCAAAGAAACGCGGATACCAAGGCAGCAATACCCCGCTGCTGGTCTCCTCAACCATAAAGTAGGGGTCAGCCCACAGGGTATTGCCAGCACTGACATCGCCGTTTGCGCCAATGGCTTGCACCCACCATGCGTATTCACTACCATAATATCCGTAGGAATCTACGACAGGCGCCCAAGAGGCCGGAATTGAATATGCGCCGTTGGTGAAACTTCCAAACGGAATATCCCAACTGCTGTTGTAGTTGGTGTCTCCATAAGAGTCCATGGCAAACCAGTCAACCTGCGTGAATCGTATCGCCACTGTGTCGGCGGGAAGACCAAACACAACCAAGTTGACATTATTTGATGAGGCAACGATGGCGGCGGAAAAGCTTTGTGGATTTTCCAATGAGGCCGGAGCACTCCAAGCTGAATTGCCACCGGCATAATGCGCCTGCACTTGATAGGTTTTGTAGATGGTCGGGTCGCCAGTGGTTTGTCCGTTCGGGATATGCGGCACGCTGGCCGTAAAGCTGGTCGTCCCGACGGAGAAATTAAACGTATTGCCGTCGGAATCTTCAACGGTGTAACCCGTCACGGTGCCGGGCGAAGACTGCCAGCTTATGGTCGCAGTGCTACTGCTACTGTGGTATGTCGCGGTCAATCCTTGCGGCGCAGGCGGCGTGTAGAAAACATTCGGGTTCATCCCGTTCTGGAACTTCTGCAAATTCGACCATCCGTCACCCGCAGGGTCGCCATAAGGGTCAACACCCGTCGTGCCAAAGTATTGCAATTGCCACCAAATCGGCAGGCCGCTCCCGTCGTCCGCATCTGAACGCAGCCGCAGAAAAAGAATTGGCCGTCCGTTCTGTGCTACGCTAAACGATGTCCAGTTGGTTGTTTCCGAACCGAAAATAGGGAGTCCTTCCGATTGCCAGTCAGTTTGCAGCAGATTCGTGCAGGACATTATATCGTATTGGATGTCCGCTTGTGTGTTCGTTGCGATGCCATTGAGATTGCCGGACAACACAGTTACTTGTGCAATCCAAAGATTCGTGCCATAATCGGGTGTCAACGACGACGAAAAGCCATTTGCCATTATTCCGTTTGTATCACTACTGCCATCGCCCGGCGATGGAACATCCATGCCCATTGCCTGCATGGTCGCCCGCGTCTGCTGATCTGCCGCCGATGTCTGAATGTGCGTAATCAGATTTACCACCGAACTGGCTTCTTGCTCCAAGGCGTCTGTCACCGTGGTGGCGGCGGCTCGCCGTCCCGCAAACCCTGGACTCACCGCCACCTGACCGTCAGTGGCATCCACAAGAAACTGTCCATCGGCTATCTGATAAATGGGGAAGCTGGCATCATTGGGCGGACAGGGTAACGGAGCGGTGACGCCGCCGCCAATCCCCGGCATCACAAGCCAAAATGTTCCGGTCTTTGGCAAGGCATCTGGCGGCACTAGCGATAGCCCTTGCGCTTCGGCTGTAAGCTGGACGATGGAATCCGGCTGGGCGGGTTGCGCAACGTCAATGGAGGAACCAGACTGGATTGATAAAGTCTGCGCAAAACCGCTGCCGACACATGCCACAACGCCCGCAACCACAAATGCGCGGGCTAGGATGACGGTGATGTTTTGTAAATGAAGATTCGCCCTATTGATTGCCTTCATAAGTTTTATTTTGTTCCTGAATTTAACCCATGACGTTTCTAATACTTTCTTGTTTTAAAGCAAGTAAAAAACTTGCTGTTTTTGACAACCTATTGTCAAAAAAAGGATTTGGCCCGATGCCGTGCTTATGCTCACACGCGCATGGGTCGGAAACCAAAAACACGCCGCAATTTCTATGGTGCCTGGCTGCATTTCCTCCGCAGGGAGATGGAGTTGTCCCAGGCAGAAGTTTCCAAACGGAGTGGCATCCCGCGGACAACCTTGATGTATTGGGAACGGACTGGAAATTTGACGGGGCGGAAGCAAATCCTAAAACTGGCGAAAATTTACAAGGTTTCCGTCCAAAAGCTGCTGCGCGTCGAAAAATCCCGTCAAGGATAAGCAGGCGTGGCATTACAACAGTGCTGAGGGCTTCGCCTTCAATGACGAGAATCCGAATTTTGTCTTTCATATCATCGCAACCCTGATTTACCCCAACCATTCTCAAACATTTTTACAGGAAGGCAAATCACATTGCAATAAAAATATAACTTGTGCGTTATGGTTTATTGCGCGTGGAATTTGCTCCTCAAACCAGACGGCTTGGTGTAACCTTCCGGCATTGATCCGCTGACCACAGCAGAGGTCGCGCGGATGCTTGGTATTTCTCAATCGCGGGTCCGCCAGTTCATCCTGGCCAAGCGGCTCAAGGCGAGAAAACTTGGCCGCGATTTGGTGGTTGAGCGAAAGGAAGCCGAGCGGTTCAGGCGCGAAGGCAGGCTGCCAGAAGGACGGCCTGCCAGTGCGGAGCGAAAACCATCACGCAAGCGTTAGTGAAAATTTGTCAGCTTGCTCTCAGATTGCCTTCGGTCCGCTTTGCCTGAATCTTGTTTTTGAGTTCAACCAACGTTGCCTTTGAAGTGCGCTCGCTGAATTCCTCTTTGAGCGATTGCCGGTCGGCAAGCTCATCCGGAAAAACTTCCCGGTTCATCGCCTCTTTGGCGCAAGCGTGAAATTTATCCAGCGGCACAATTTGAACCATCTCGTTCAATTGCCCCCAAAACACTTCCAGCGGGTCTTTCGATGCCCACCACGGATAGTTGTAATTCGCTTTCGCTTGGGCAATGGCTTTCTTGTTCGCACCAATCACGGACTGAGCGGAGATTCCCGGCAATGGAAGCGGGACAACATTGGAGGCGGGCGCTTCGGAAAACACAACCTTCTGTGCCATGTTCGCGGAATGCTGGTCGCGCAAATGGCCGTAGGTCTTCATGGCAAGCGCACCTCCGTCTTTATGACCAAGCCAGCGGGAAACCGTGGGAATATCCACGCCCGATTCAATGCACCGGGTGGCAAACAGGTGGCGCAAGTCGTGGTGGGTAAATCGCGCGATGCCGAGCGATTTACACGCTGAATTGATAGCACCCTGGCATTCGTGGACGCGCATAAGGGGATGGACCAAGAATTCCTTTTCGCCGCGTTCGCCTTGAATCCGTTCCAGCAAGCGGCGCATATCGGGAATCATCGGGACACGGCGGATTTCCCAATTCTTCGTGCCGGTTACAGGGTCGCCCAAGACCGTGATTTCGCCTTTCTCAAAGTTACAATCTCGTCCGTGGACGCGAGCCGCTTCGCCTTTGCGGCAACCACTGTAGGCCAGAAATTCAACGAGGTCGGCGCATTTCTTGCCCCAGGCACCATCGGCTTTTCGGATGGCCACAACCAGTTCAGGAAACTTTTCCTGGCTCGGAAGTTGCAAAAGTTTCTGGCGAATCTTTTTCCGCTTAATGTGGATCGCCGGGTTGTCATACCGTGCGCCTGCCTCAACGGCGATGTCCAGAATTAGTTTGAGCGTGCCGACGGTGTTGTTGAAGGCTGACGGACTGGCCGTCTTTCCGAAACGTGCTGCCCACGCAAGGCAATCGGCTTTGGAGATTTTAGAAACGTCGGTTTGTTCCAAATCGGGCCACGATTTCAGAAGGGCGGCGATGCGTTCTTCACGAAAGGTCTTGCTTCGCTCCTTTAAGGAGTAATCGCCTTTGAGACGCTCGCGGTAGGTTTCCAGCGCAGCCCCAAAGGTCATTTTCCCTCGCGCAACCGCCTTGTGAGCGGCGGCGCGTTGGCGTTCCTCCTTGTGAAAATCACTCAGGCGCAATTTGGCAACGCTGATTCGGTCGGTCTTGAGGGATTTCCAAATCAGCTTGCCGCGAACGCGGATTCGCGCATAATAGTTGCCTGACTGAATGTGATGGACGAGATTGGCCACTGGCGTTTTTTGCCAGCGTGATTCTGTTTTATCTGATGAATTGGTCTTCATGCAGATAGTATAGAACACAAGTATAGAAAGCGCAAGTTACAAAATCGAAATAAAGCGTCTGTCGTCAATAAAATCAATACGAGCGGAAGGGTGGCTGAGTGGTTGAAGGCACCTGACTCGAAATCAGGCTTAGGAGCAATCCTAACGTGGGTTCGAATCCCACCCCTTCCGCCAGTGTTTTCAAGG
>Ga0182027_10012734_pt1 | contig 11795 bp, 15 predicted proteins | sample 712E1DmetaG_FD_121300 | JGI IMG/M metagenome (GOLD analysis project Ga0182027, IMG submission 121300) | Permafrost microbial communities from Stordalen Mire, Sweden - 712E1D metaG (Illumina Assembly) | ecosystem: Environmental > Terrestrial > Soil > Wetlands > Permafrost | place: Sweden...
AGATCACCGTGAGGTCGCCAATAGTTTCCTCTTTCGGTGCGAGTGCGTGCGCTCGATAGAAAATGTATTTGGCGATTCCGTTGAATTGGCCCAGGCGTTCGATCTCCATTCGAAACCACTTGTCGTAGCGGATGGAGGCTGCGACGAAGACCTTTGCCGCAATGGTGCCGTCAGTGCTTCGAATCGCTGGTTTTGAGCCATGGGTGCGTGGGGCAATCTCCCATTCGAGGTCGGGGTGCCTTTTTCGCAAAATCGCCAAGGCGTCAATTCCGGCGGAATAGAGTGCCTGTTGATAGACCTGATCGACGACGGTAATGGGCGTGCTGATGTCCACCGGGTCTACGCCGAGCGGCTCAAAGTAAAGCCGTTCAAGAAGGCGCGGGTCATCAACCAACGAGGCCAGCTTCCGCGTGGTCGTTTCCGCGGATCTCTGGAGAGCCGTCCTGACCTTAGCGAAATCCTCTGCGTTCCTGATGATCTTTGACTTGAACATCGCTGCTCCACTCTGGGTGACACACCCGGTCGGTTCGCTTTCATCGCCGCTCGACTATGGTTATCCGAACGCATTCTTTGGCGCCGGAGTTCGCGGGCAGAGCTTGGAGAATCACTGGCCATTTCTTTTGGCCTGCGCTTTCGGTGGCTTGCGGACCGCCAGAGCAGGGCAGTTGCTTGGGTGATCGACTGGCCGTCTGATTTCCGTGTTGCAATGCGGGCACTTCCAAGGAGCGTCCCTGCGTCTGTCGTTCAGAGCGCTCGAGGGTCGCTCCTGCGTGCAATCAATCACGTGGACGATTTTGGGAGCGCGGTCAGACATTAACGAGTCTCCATTGAAGTACGCTTCCTCCCGCGGGGCTTCGCGGGATTGCCATTGCTGCTCATGGTCGTTTTGTCGTCAACTTGAGCGCCGACTGGCGTGCGGAAAACTCTTCCAACAGAGACAACGCCTTCACGTGGCGCTGGCGTGCGACTTTCTTGTCGAGACGACGGATGGCGCCAAGCATGTACTTCTGGATGGTGTCGGCGATTTCGGAGACTCCTGGGGTGTCCGGAAGCCTGCGCACGACCGCTTCAATGATCTCGGCCGGAACCGACCCCCAACCCCAACCGAGATCGAGTGCGAGTTGGACTGCCATGCGAAGTTCGCTCTGCGTCAGGGTACCTTGCTTCATCTGACCCGTTTGGCACTGGCTGCACGTCTGGCCGCCGCGGCTGCACTTTTGAGTGACCGGCTGCTCAGCCGAACCATTTATGTCCATGCGCCACCTCCCAAATGCTCATCGGCACATCCACACTGCGGGGTAAGCTCAATCAGACAACACCACCCGCCAGGTCGCTGTCCCTATGGCTGCGCGGCCGTTTTCTGTATGCCTGCCCACTTGTCCGCCAGCATCAGCAGTTTGCCGTCACCGAGCTCACGGGGTGCTTCTTTTTCGGTATCGGCCGCCCACGGCACCATCATGAGGTGGCCCGCAGCGAGCGACGCGTCCGAAAATGACTCGATGTGTCCGGCGCTGCTTTTGATAACTCCAACATCTCGACGCTGAGCCCATTTCTGCGCGACCACCGCCATGATGGCGGCATCGAGGTAGTCGTCGGCCGCGCCTTTCCCGGTAGGGAGCGAAGCGATGTCAGCGAGAGACACGGTCAGCCCCGCATCGTGAAGCGCGCCCAGGCGCACCAACGATCCAAAGAGCGTTTTCTTGCCGGCCTTCTTGGGAAGCCACCCTCCGCTCATCAGTGCGACTACGACTTCTGGGTGCGACTCTGCCACGTCTTGTGCCCGAGCCTGTCGCAGAAGGTCGGCCGAGTGAATCGCCGGGAGCAGGCCTCGAAAATGTCCCTGTTGCTGCGCTAATCGCTCTTCCCGCCGCCGACGCCACTCGTCGAGCTCTGCGCGATAGGGGACCGGAAACACCGAGGACAGGAGCTCTGCGCCGGTGATGGCCTTCGCACCCAGATCGCAGGGGCGGCATTTGCAGCCAATTGCAGACCCATCTGGCAGGCCTATGGGTGCGTCCACCACGATTTTGACGGCATCGTGAACAATCGGGGAGCAGAGCGGGTTGTCGGCGGGCACCGTACCGAACGTTATGTTCCCGCCGTCAATTCCAACCCGGCAAAATGCCCAACCCACTTCGTTTCCTACCCAATCAAGTCCAACAGCACAGCGTTTCATGTGGCCTCCTCGCCCCAGATGGAATGCGACTTTCGTGCCAATGGCGGATTGTGATTGGGTCAGCGACACGCTCGATTGGCACAAACCAGGCGCGGTTAAGCAGTGGCTCTCGATATGAAAGGCCACACATGGTAGGGAGTCGGCCATGACTGAACTACAGCATCTCGACTCAATTGGGACCGCGTGCAACGCCACCAGGCGAGCATTGGCTCGATATCTTCTTGCGGCGGTTCAGCAATTGTATGGCGCCGAATGGTCTCAAGCATTGACGGCTAAAGACGGAACTGTGCTTGAACCAAAGGCTCCTGCTGCATCAGAGCATTGGGAGTGGCGCCACATCGTTGCCGCTGCTTTTGCGGTGAGGAGGCGGTGGCAGGGCAACAGGCGACAGCATTTGGACCGCCGCCAGTTCGATCTGATTCTGAGTGCAAAGACTACGCGAGATGAACTCGACCAGCACTCGGCGGGACGGAGGTTTGGTCAGACGGAAATCAGACGGCGAATGGAGGACATGGCGGACCTGCTGGAGACCCTCAATCTCGATGGCGATGCACGGCTAATTCGTGCAGACATCAACCAGATTAACCGGCCTGAGGTAGACGGCAAGCTTTCGCCCGCAGACGTGCGGGTTAAGCCAATCATTTCACAGCCCCAAGTGTTGGAACTGGGGGCGACAGTCGCCCATCAACATGCGCGCCCTGTAACGAAAGACGACGCTGTCGAGTCGCTTAGGACGGCTGGAGCGCACGCTGAGGCAGGCATGCTGGAAAAATGGAGAAACAGGGACGGAACGAACGGTGGGTGGGACGGCTACCTGAGAGGGTCATGGCAACATTTGGTGCCAATCGTGTGGCCGGGCGGCCACCGGTGAATGCGGCAACACGGCTGCGGGGTCAGCCAGCAACTACCCCGCATCGTCCCAACCATTTTCCCAACGCCTGATGGCTTTTGATCCCCAACAGTTTTGCTGCCGCTGTCTTGTTCCTTCCCGTCTGCGCAAGCGCCGTTTCGAGGTGGTGTCGGGCAATTTCTCCAAGATGGTCCCTAAGGGAAAAACCGGGGGGAATCTCCGAAAGCGAAGGAGACGCCGTCTCTGGTGTGTTCAATTCGCCGAATATGGCCGATCGGATATCGTTTTCATCTAGCGTCTGGTTCGTTGACCATAGACACGCCCGGGTTAACACCGCCATGAGCTCGCGCACGTTTCCCGGCCACGAATATCGGAGGAGTACTTCGCGAGCGCCTGTCGAGAGCGTGCGCTTGATACCGTCAGCAAGGCTGGCGTACACCTCGGCAAGTTCTCGGTCCACGAGGGGCTCAATATCGACACCGCGTTCACGCAACGGCGGGATCGTGATGACGGCGACGGCTAGCCGGTAAAAGAGGTCTCCGCGAAAACGTCCCTTCCGCACATCGTCGGAAAGTTGGCGGTTCGTGGCGGCGATAATTCGAACGTCCACCGGAATCGGAGGTTTGCTCGAGCCGACGGGCGTTATCTCCTGCTCTTGAAGAACGCGCAACAGTTTTACCTGCTGCAGGGGCGGGAGTTCCCCAATCTCGTCGAGCAGGAGTGTGCCGCCGTTGGCCCGCGCAAATGCGCCTTTGCGGTCAGCAGTCGCGTCGCTAAAGGCGCCCTTAACATGGCCGAAGAGTTCCGATTCGATTAGTTTCTCGGGTATCGCTCCGCAGTTGAGAGCCTCGAACGGTTTGTGCCGCCGCAGACCCTCGTTGTGAATTGCTTTTGCAAAGACCTCCTTGCCAACGCCGGACTCGCCCTGCAGTAGCACCGGAACCCGGTGAGGTGCTACGCGGCGCGCCTTTTCCACGGAATCAGCCATTCGCTCGCCCTTGCAACCAATAGCGTCGAATGTAATCCATGCTTCTGGTTGCTTGCCAATTGCGCGCTCTGCCCGTTTGTCGATCATTCGCACCGCGTCTGCGACAAACTCCACCGACATCTTGAATGGCACCGACGCTGTTTGCACACCGAACTTCTGAGAGGAATGAATGAGCTCCGCAGGGAACCGGGACTTTGCCAGGATCACCCAGACCGCACCCATCACTGGCGTACCCGGAGAAATGTGGAACGTGAGCTGCAGCTCAGACTTGCCTTGCGCTATTGCGTCGTCAATTGCCCTGGATGCCTCGTGGTAAATGGCTTCAAAGTCCATCGGCGGAACCGCGCAATTTCGCGGCAGTACTGTGACTGAGGGCCAACTCTTCCTCACCCATTTCACGTAATCCGGCCCGAGCTGAGGCCGGTCTATGAGGAGGAGGAGTTGGTTGAAATTCCGCGCGGTGAGCGCCCGACCGATTGGTCCAGGCGCATCCTTCGCAGAACCTTCACTTGCGCGAACGTCAGTATCGCCAAGCCACGCGCAAAGCATTTTAGAAGCCATACGGAATGGTAACGAATATTCCCATCTTGCACAACGATTGTTACTTCGTCCGCTGTGTATGGGGCCGTTCCAGCAGGGTGCGAGCTCTTTGTGTTCCCGCTCCCCGGGGCAAAAGCTTCTAAGCCTGACGTGCGGTACGCGATTTGCATGGTGTCTCTATCAATGCCGCCGTCGGGCGCCAACAAGAGGAGAACGTGAATGACCGCAGTATTTGGCATAGACCCCGCGTGGACAGAATCTGAGCCGAGCGGGCTTACTCTCGTTGCACGCGAGGATCGCGCCTGGGTGTGCAAAGCCCTGGCTCCAAGCTATCAATCGTTTCTTGCCCAAGGCCCAGTTGATTGGAACGCAAAATCAGTACCCGGATCGGTGCCGGACATCGCGGCACTCTTGAATAAGTGCGCCGATCTGCACGGAGGCTGCGCACCGGCAGTCGTGGCCATCGATATGCCAGTGGCTACAGTCGCAATCTCGTCGCGGCGAAATGCTGACAATGCCCTATCCGCGAACTTCGGCAGCGTGGGTTGTGGAACGCATTCGCCGAACGCGCAACGGCCTGGTCCGCTCGGGTCAGCAATGACCGCAGCATTTGCTAACCATGGTTTTCGAGTCGCGACATCAAAAACTCCCGTGGGCGAAGAAGGACGACTGGTCGAAGTATATCCTCATCCGGCGCTGCTGGCACTTCTCGGCTGCACCTACCGCGTACCGTACAAGGTGTCCAAGTCCGGAAAATATTGGCCCGGCACATCCGTGGCACACCGCGCTGCCAAACTCCTGGAAGTCTTCGATGCCATATTGACTGGCCTCAGACGTAACATCGCCGACATTCCGATGCGGTTGCCGCTTGCTTCGGAGGTGCCCTCGTTGGCCGGGCTCAAGCGGTACGAAGACGCGATTGACGCGCTTGTCTGCGCCTGGTGCGGGATCATGTATTTGGAGGGCAAGGCCATCCCTTACGGTGACGACACCGCCGCAATCTGGGTTCCCACGCAGGCGGGCATGGTTTCTGCATAAACAAAGGGCGCGGGAGGTAACGCTGATGACTCTGTTGACGTTCGTGTTGGGCACGGTTTTTGGCATGTGGCTCTATTACAAGTTCGTCCGGGCGAAGCTCGGAATCCAAACCCATAGTCTGCAGCGCGCGCTCTGGCAGGCCAAGTCATTCAACGACGGGGCCCGGAGAGCGCTTGGCGAGGATTGAATCAGAAAGGGAGCAGCGATGAACCAAGAGCATCTCATGTTCAGTCTTGCGGCCATGCCCCTTTCGTTCACCGAAAACGAGCTCAACAATATCGTCTACCTCGGGCTCAAATGGGCCTGCGCGATCGCGGACCCGACCAACGAAGTCATCGCAACCGTGATCGAGAAAATCGGCCACAACCGCTCCATCGAGAATATTGTCGAGACGACGGTCCAATCGGCCCGCGCCTTGACCGACCTGATCAATATCGACTTCCACACCAGCCAAAGAAAGCGCCGCATGCACGAGCTGATCGACGAGTTTTGCCTGATGCCCTGGACGGTCAGAAACGACCTCGGGCTGGACAAAGGCTACAGCAAGATGAACCCGTAAACACCACCACCGAGAAAAGGAGACTCCCGTGCCAAACCCGCTGTGGATCTTATTGAAGCTGCTCTATTACGCTTTCAAATACTCGATTTTTGTCGCGCTATTTGTCTCGTTCTGCGTCTCCGACTACGGCGGCGAGGCGCTGAAGTGGTTCAAATCTCAGGGCGTGGAGGTCTGCCAAGCCGCGTATCTGTGCCACAAGTGACCGGCGGCCGTGTGGTTGGCGTGAATTCTGCGCTGCAGCATTACGCGGGCAAGCGCAGGAGAGGGTGCATATGAGCAACGATAATTCCAAGACTATCGACCAGACCAAGCGCGCCAATGGTGCCAGCACGACGGCGGCCATAGTTTGCATCGGGGACATCGGCGCACGAGCCTTGCCCGTGATTGCGAGCGAGAAAGCGCGGCGGGCTGTTCAACTCAGCCCCCTGAAGGTAGTCGATCAACGCGCCGTCGTGGGCCTGGGGCCTGTAGACTCCTTGGCCATAGTTGGCGACCCGTCCAATCATGCGGATGCCAAGCAGATTTTTGAGATTTGCGCCCTCGGCTGGTCTCGTTCTCCGGTGTTCGTGTTTGCACCCGCTGGCAACGAAGCACTGTCGCGGGACATCGCCGCGCATGGCAGCGTGCTGATTCAAGTCGAGGACGCCGAACAGGCAGCGCACATTGCGCTCGCGCCGGCTATCGCCTTGACGGGAACCGGTGCCCTTGTGCTGGACGTTCATGACCTCTGCGCGTTGGCGCCTGCTGGTAACCGTTATATCGGCTGCGGAGGTTGGAGTTATGGAGCGAGCCACGCAGGCGCCCACCTCGTCGCGCAGTCAGTGCTGCAGCGGCTCCAACGAATGATGCGCCGCGACCGTTTGGCGGGGGCAATACTTCTCATGGTCGATGTTGGCACAAACCTCGGGCTGCATGACATCCACAATGTTGCGGTGGAAATCCAGCGACACGCCGATGATGACACGAACGTAATTTTCAGCTCCAACGTGACTACCGGCGACCCGGATGGGCTGGCCCTACGAGTAATTGTCACCGAAGCCGCCGAATGAGTGGTCAATCGGTGATCGCGAACGGCTCGAGGCGATGGCGGAGGCAGTTTGCTCTAGGGCTGACGGATACGACAACTGACCTGAATCGCCACAGGCGAGCTCGTTGCCGACAAACCGGTCAGGAATCAGCCCCTACGGCTTGGCGCGGTTGGTTGTTCCCACTCGGCAAAGCCCCTGTGCCATTTTCCTGATGTGTTCGGCCATCGCCAATCGCTTCAACCACAGTGGCGGAATACCGGGCTCGCCGTAATGTGCGCCGGCAATCTGGCCGCAGATAGCCGCCGTGGTGTCGGCGTCGTCACCCAGATTGGCGGCTCTGAGCACCGCGGCCTCGAAGGTGTCGGTCGTATCAAAGCACCAGAGCGCCGCCTCCAGGCTTTCGACGACATATCCGGTGCCGTGGATCTGCTTTTCGGTTTTACCCCGGTAGTCCGCGCGGGAAATGGCGTCGATTTTGGGACTCTTGAGTGCAAGAGCCCCATAGTCGCCGAGGATTTCATTCTTGCTGGCCCCGGCGAGTGCATGGAAGAGTATCGCTCCCAACAGGCGGCAAGCGTCGATGCACTCCTGGGCCCCATGGGTGGTGCGTGAACTTTCTCCACACAGGTCGATCACTGCTTTGCGATCTGGATAGAAAAACATCGGCACTGGGGCTAAACGCATGATGCTGCCATTGCCTGCTGATTTTGGGTCGGTCGGGCCACTAAACGGCTCACCTGTGGTGGCAAATCTCTTGAGAGCGCGGCTTACGGTGCCGCCTATGTCAAAGCACCTACCGTTGCTGCTCAGGTAGCCATCATTTGCCCACCGGCAATACCGCTCCATCTGGTCCTTCGGGTCAAAGCCGCCGCATTCGATCAGACTTTCGGCTAGGCACAGCGCCATCGAGGTGTCTTCAGTCCATTGCCCGGGAGCTAGGCGGAACGGACCGCCCCCCACGATGTCGGTGATGGGTGTAAACGTGCCTCGGGGCTTGAATTCGACTGTCGTCCCGATTGCGTCGCCGCATGCAAGACCGAGCAGACAGCCAGAAAAACGATCATGCTCTATCATGGTGTGCACTTACCTTCGCCGACTCTACAGACTGGCCTTGAAATTGGGCGCCGGCTTGAACGCCACGGTGCGGGTGGGTGAAATCAGGATTGTCTCGCCGGTCTTAGGATTGCGCCCTTTGCGTGCCCGGCGCTTCTTGATGCAGAAAGTGCCGAATCCGGGGTACGTGAACCGTTTGTCCTTGCGGATGGCCTTGTGCAGGTGCTCAAAGACAGATTCGACGATGTGGCCGACCATCTTTTTGCTCACGGTGGGCCCTGCATCTGCTGATGCGCGCTCAACCAAATCTGCCTTCGTCATAGATTTATCTCCAGTTGGCCGCCCTGGATAGGGGAGGCCTAGGTCCATGTCAACCAACGGGGTTGCAACGCGCATCACGTTAGTCGCGTGTGTAGTAAACTTCCGCAGCCGGCCGCAGCTCATCGACTTTTTCAACGCGCAACTCAAACCCTGGCTCGGCGAGCCTCCGGATCCTGCGCAGCCCCTCGATGCCGAAACCGGCTGCGCCTACTACGAGCCGCTCTCCGCCGGTCCTGCTGCCTCAACCCAGGGGACCGTGCACGTTCTGCCCTACACCGGAGACGACCCCGACAAAAAGCTGAAAGCCAACGAGGTGCGGACTATCGAGGCAGAAATGCTTGCCCGCTATGTCCGGTGGCTGCACGACCATGAATCACCCAAGATTCGCGACCGTGACACAGACGAGCTCCGTGCTTTGGACTGGGCCGACATCGCGGTGCTGGCGCACTCAACATGGAACGTTCAGCGGCTGCTCTCGGCACTTTCGCGTTTCGGCGTGCCGTACAGCACCCGCGGATCGACTCTGTTTGTTCGCGAGCCTGTGGTTCAGCAATTCGTGTTGGGCCTTCGCGCCATTGCCGACCCCACGGACGGGCCGGCGTTGGCGGCGCTGAAACGGCCGCCGTTTTTTGCCATCGATCTCGCAGATGTTGTGGCAGGCGCGACTCCGGCCAAAGAGCGGCCGGACAAGAAGGCGATCCGTGACGCCGCTGCGCGTGACGACGTGGCGAATAAGCTCATCACCGATCTCCGAACTCACCGCTTTCAGGTGCCGCCTGTGACCACCGCTCGCAGGCTCATGGAAGAGACCGGCTTTGCCCGTATGGTGGCGCTCGCCGCCAATGGTCAGCAGAAATTGGCTATGGTGGAGGAGATTCTGTTCATTCTCGATTCCATTGTAGTTGAGCACGGTTTGGACTTTGATCGCGCAACCGCGCGGATCAGAGAATGGATCGATAGCCCGGTCCAGATGGATGTGCCGACGCCGATTTCTCGGCAGGCCGTGCAGGTCATCACCATCCACCAGGCAAAAGGGTTGGAGTTTCCGGTGGTCGTCTTGTGGGACGGCATCGCCCAAGCAAACGCTCGAGGGTCAGAGGGAGCGTGGCTTTTGAACCGGGACGCGACGCAGTGGATGCTCAATCTGGATGGCCTCACCGCCAGTTCTTCAGCGGCCGGATCTCTTTTGGCCACGGAGAAGGAAATCCTGAATCACGAACGCCGCCGGCTGTTCTATGTGGCGACCACGCGTGCTCGGACCTTTTGGTGCTTCCTGCGCCACCAGGAGGTAAAGGCGTAACGGCCCAGCTGCTCGACAAAGTCGAAGTTCGCTTGGTCCAAACGCTAGAAGTCTTTACGCCGTCCAATATTCCAGCCTGGGCGGCCAAAGCCAAGCCGGTGCCATTGATGCGCGAAGTGGACGCCGCCGCGAGAGACACGTCTGACCAGAAAGCTGCCGCAGCCTGGGCTGCCGGCCTGGTCATCGCCGCCGCTCCTCATTGGGTGCCGATTTCAGTAACGAGCATCGCCCATGCCGCGCCGTCTGCGGAGCGCAGTAGAACCCAGACGGAAGGCGGCGTCGCGGAAGAGGTGACGGATCTCTCCGGCGAACAGACCGACAAAACCATCGAAACCCGTCACGGCAAGCTAGGGCCGGTGTTCGGCCTCACCGTGCACAAGGCCCTCGAGCTCGTACTCCGGGGCACGAGCACACCAATCCCCGATGTGGTTCGCGCTTGCGCTGCATTTCATGGCCTCACCGAGCACGTTGATGACGCCATTGCTGACGTTCAGCGCGGCGTGGATGCTCTTGAGAAGGCCGGGCTCTGCGGTGCCTCGGTGGTGAAGCTGCACCCGGAGTTTTCGGTCAGCGCCCCGCGGGGCAAAGAACAGTTGGTGGTCGGAATCATCGATCTCGCGGTTGAGACAAAGGACGGGCTGTGGCTCGTTGACTTCAAGACGGACCCGGCGCCAAAGAGGCCCGTCAACGATCAGTATCCCGCGTATGTCGAGCAGGTGAAGTTGTATGCCGGCTTGATCGAGGATTTGGTTGCCGCCAAGAAGATTCCGGTACGCGCGGTGCTGCTGTTTACGGCGATGGGTGCGCTCCACCAGGTCTTGTGAGAGGCCGAACTGGTCGATGGCTGGGTAACTAGGCGGGTGATGAAGCGATGGACTCGCACACCACTTGACCGGACGTGACCCTCGGTCCAACGGTGGCGCAAGCAGCGGGGGCCGGGCAGGGTAACGAGACGATGGTCCCCCCACCAAATAGGAAGGTCCCTCACGACCATGTCCACCGCTTGGGGTGCCATGTGCCGGACTCGCCGCGGAGGATCGGATCCAAGAACTGACTCGCCGCTTGACCTACGTCGTACAGCGTCGGCCATGGAAGCTCGTTGTCTAGCGCCATGCGTTCGTATGCGGCAGCCCATGACGCCGGCGGCGCCGGCAGGCTCGCTGGGAGCCCGTGGGTGCGGCGATGATCAAAAGTCTTTTTGAGCGCGGCCGACAGATCGGCGCTCGCGATCTCTCGAATCGAGGCGAGAAGAGCCAAGTCGGGGAGATCCTTGACTCGCGTGTTCGGCCTCGCGCGCGGCAAGGTGTAGGCGTGCAGTTTCTCGGCCACGTGGCTCTCGATCGGATAGACGCGGTATCTGGCGTCCTGGATCCCAGCGAAGCGGAGAAAATTCGTTCCGTCTACCACCTCCGGCTCGCCAACGATGGGCTCAGCGAAGGCTACATCAATGCCGAACCGCTGACCGTAAAGCTTGCCCGCGAGGCGGCCTTCGGCACGATACCGCCGGCCGGCGTACGCCATGCCCTCGGCCACCAGCACGTGATGTCGAGAGTCAGGAACGATTTCATACGTTAGAAAGTCGCCAAGCTCGAGTCGACCGGCCTCCTGAAGCTTCGCCAGAACGTGGTCCGGCCTGCCAGACATGCGGAGGTCGATATCCCGTGTCGTGCGTGCCCGGTCGAGGCGCAACTCGAGAACGATGCCGCCTTTGAGGACCACGGCATTTCCCATGGTCTGGAAGACGCGGGCCAGAAACCGCTCGAAGACGAGGAGTTGGCGGAGGCGGCTCATGTCGCTGTTCGTGTGCGTCGCCTCGGTGCGGAGGCGATCCTCGATGGCATGCTTCAAAGCAGCAGGAGTGGCGTAGCGTTTCTTCATTTCCCTCGCCCTGCGCTGCCACCACGCCGTACGTACGAAAGTGCAGGCTTGACCGCTCCCCGAT
>Ga0182027_10012736_pt1 | contig 11794 bp, 9 predicted proteins | sample 712E1DmetaG_FD_121300 | JGI IMG/M metagenome (GOLD analysis project Ga0182027, IMG submission 121300) | Permafrost microbial communities from Stordalen Mire, Sweden - 712E1D metaG (Illumina Assembly) | ecosystem: Environmental > Terrestrial > Soil > Wetlands > Permafrost | place: Sweden...
CTTCCACGGTGACCTTCTTCGCTAAAGTAGCGGAAAGGTCAACCACCGAAACATTCGGCGTAGGAACGCGAATAGCAAAACCATCCAGCTTTCCCTTTAACTCCGGAATAACCAATGATAAAGCTTTGGCAGCTCCGGTTGATGTAGGAATCATAGAAACCGCCGCAGCCCTGGAACGGCGTAAATCTGAATGCGCCATATCCTGCAGCTTCTGGTCATTAGTATAGGAATGAATTGTCGTCATCAACCCCTTAACAATACCCCAATTATCATTCATTACCTTTGCAATCGGAGCAAGGCAGTTAGTAGTGCAGGATGCGTTGGAAATCACATGATGATTCTTGGGATCATATTTAGATTCATTTACTCCCAGGACTATGGTTATATCCTCTCCTTCGGCAGGAGCAGAAATAATAACCTTTTTAGCGCCACCCTTAGTTATATGATTCTCCGCGCCTCTTACTGTTTTACCTTTTTTATTAACCCCGTCTTGTTTAATCGTGAATAATCCGGTAGATTCAATCACCACCTCTACCCCTAAATCCTTCCAAGGCAGCTCAGCCGGGTCCATCTTCTTTAAGACTTTAATCTCTTTTCCGTTTACCGAGATTACATCTTCAGCGGTTGCTTTTACATCACCGTTAAAACGCCCATGCACCGAATCATATTTAAAAAGGTAAGCATTGCTTTTAGCGTCAGTTAAATCATTGATCGCCACAAGCTCAATATTTTTGCTATTCTTTTCTAAAATTGCGCGGGCCACTAAACGGCCAATCCTACCAAAACCATTGATACCAACCTTAACAGCCATTTGACTCCTCCTTATAATTATTAGCCTATCCCTACATTCTATCTACTACCTACTATCTACCCTATATTTATTGTTTAATCTTTTACGGCTTTTAGATACTGCGCGGCTAATTCAGGAGAGGTTTGATCGAGGTAGAAACCGGTCCCCCACTCAAAACCTGCTACTTGTGTCAGCTTAGGCATAATCTCAAGATGCCAGTGGTAATACTCAACCTCAGACTCACCATTAATAGGTGCAGAATGAATTATATAATTATATGACAAATTTTCAAATACTTTTTTTAGTTTTCCTAATGTATCTTTCAATATCTGCGCAAGAGCGATAATCTCATCTGCCGACATATGGCAGAAATATCCGCTATGCTGCTTAGGCATAATCATGATCTCAAAAGGAAACCGTGAAACAAACGGGCAAAATGAAATAAAATATTTATTCTCCAGGATTAACCTTGCCTTGTCCTGGATCTCCTGGCGGATTATATCGCAATATATGCAACGCTCGCGGTAATTATAATAATCGCGCGCGCCGTGAATCTCCTCCAGCGCATTCTTAGGCACCATGGGAAGGGCCACCAACTGCGTATGCGGATGCTCTAGAGATGCCCCGGCAGCTGGGCCATAATTACGAAATACCATAATATATTTAAAACGGCTATCCTTCTTTAAATCCGCAGCCCGCACGCAGCACATCTTCAGGTAATCTTCAATCTCCTGCGGCAAGAGCTCGGAGATATCCTTATTATGATACGGGCTCTCAATTAAAACCTCATGCGCGCCTATCCCGTTTGACATATCATAAATACCCAATCCCCTGCGGTCAAGCTCCCCTTCAATCTGCAAAGCGGGAAATTTATTCGCCACCACGCGCACCTGCCAACCCGGGGTGTTTACCCCGGTAGAAGGATCGCGAAAACAGCTTATCTCAGGCGGAGTCATAAATTCGTTACCGTAACAAAAAGGGCATAACCCCCCTTTAGGGATATACTGCTCGTATTTAAAATCCGCCGGCTTGTTCGGATGATCCGTATCCACGATCACCCAACGTCCAACCACCGGATCCCTTCTTAATTCTGCCATCTTAAATATTTACCTCTCTTAAAAATTTAGCTGTTTCTTCAGGCGGAAGCGGGCAAATATAAAACCCTGTTCCCCACTCAAAACCCGCCACTTTAGTCAGGCGCGGCATAATTTCAATATGCCAGTGATAATCCAGGTCAATAGTTTTCCAATAACCCATCTTCTGCCTGCGAAATGGCGCGGTGTGAATTATATAATTATAATCCGGGTCATTTAACCCTATCTTTAATTTTAGGAGCACGGTTTTAAGCACATGTGCAAGGTTACTCCTGGACTCCGCGTCCATAAAGGTATAATCACAACAATGCTTCTTCGGCAATATCCAGGTCTCAAAAGGAAAGCGCGCGGCAAACGGAGCTACCGCTACAAAACCATCAAAATCAGCGATTATACGTTCTTGTTGCGCCAGCTCCTGCCTGATTAAATCGCAGAACACGCAGCGCTCATGATACTCGTAATAAAGGCGGGATCCGGCAAGTTCTTCTTTTACGCGTTTAGGATTAACCGGAGTAGCGATCAACTGCGAGCGGGAATGCCTGATTCCTCCGCCGCCGCTTCCTTTGCCATAATTTTTAAATACCAAAACATACTTAAGGCGGCTATCCCTCTCTAAATCAGTTATTCTATCAGAGTAACAATTAAGCACCCTGGTGATTTGCTCTTCGCTTAAATCCGCCATATTGGCAATGTGCTCATTGGTCTCAATCACAACCTCATGCGCACCCAGGCCGTTCATCACATCGTATATACCGTTTCCCCGGCGGTCCAAATCCCCTTCGACCCTTAAGAAGGGCGCGATACTGGGGACAACGCGCAAATCCCAACCCGGGGCGTTGCGCGTAGAGTTTCGCGGACGAATAGCGTAGATTTCAGGCGGAGTCTGGGATTCTTTACCCTCACAGAACGGGCAAGCGCTATGATCATCCGGTTCCTTATGGCCTTCAAACTGATCCGGCTTGCGGCCGCGTTCAGTGGCAATAATTACCCATCTACCTATAATCGGATCTTTCCTTAATTCTGGCATAGAAAGTTATTATAACAAAAGTTTTGTAAGTTGCAATAGTTAAATAGGGACAGCGACCATTTATTTTTCCCTTACGACCAAGAATAAATGGTCGCTGTCCCTATTTAAAATACTTATTTTCCTAAAACATCCTCTACTTTAAGCTTGTGCCCTATGATAAAATTCTGCGCGGACATACGCTTACCTGCTTCCAACTGTAATTCTTTGAGATTTAAGAAACCTCTGCCGCAAGCTACGACAATACCATATTTATCCGCCCTAACCACCTCTCCAGGCACAGGCCGGTGATTGGGAAATATAGGTAAAACATCCGACTGGAATACTTTCAGCATTTTACCGCGATAACACGTAAATGCCCCTGGCCAGGGCAAAACCCCTCTTACCTGATTATGAATATCGATAGCCGGCTCATCCCAGTCAATTAAACCATCCTCTTTCTTCAACTTTGGCGCAAGGATTACCTGCTCTTCATCCTGTTCTAACAAACAGTAATTCCTGCTGCCAATTAATTTAAGCGCATCCATCAACAGCTCCGCCCCTAGATTTCGCAGCTTTTCCTCGAGGCTTACCGCGGTATCATTTTCTTCGATCTTTATTTCTTTTTGCAAAATAACCGGGCCTGAGTCCATCTTAAGGCTCACGTACATAATACTCACCCCGGCCTTTTTCTCCGCGTTAATTATCGCCCAATTAATCGGAGCCGCCCCGCGATAACGCGGCAAGAGCGAAGCGTGAATATTAATCGGCATAATCTTCGGAATATCTAAAAGCTCCTGGGAGAATATCTGGCCATATGCGACAATCACAAAAAGATCGGCATCCAGGCTTTTTAAGAAATCTACGCTTTCCTTAGCTTTAATATTTTCCGGCTGGAAGGTTTTAAGTTTCGCCGCGACGGCCGTGCTCTTGACATCCGTTTCGGCAACATGTAAGTGCCTGCCCTTTTTCTTATCCGGCTGGGTAACCACGCAGACTAATTCATGTCCGCTTTTAATCAAAGCCTCAAGTGCCGCAACCGCAAAATGTGCACTACCAAAGAATACAATTTTCATATTTATACAGGATCTACATCAACCGTCACTATTATACCTGAATAATGCCCATCTTTTAAGTGTAATTTTAAAAAATGGCTTGCCTTCTCCGCGCTGGAGGCGCGCATTAATATTTGATAATAAAAATTCCCACGTAATTTTGCCGGCTGCCCCGCGTTAAGCGAAAGCATTTTCATGCTAGAGGTTTTAATTTGATTTAACCTCTCAAATAAATCCTGGGCAGTTTTTTTAACCTTCTCCAGATTTATCCCCCTTAGTTTAAGCAAAATCATATGCTTATAAGGCGCAAGGCTTAGCTGCTTACGCTGCTTCAACTCTTCTTCTAAAAAAAGTTGCGGGTCATTTTTAATCAAAGCCTGAAAACAATGATGGTTAGCATTAACACTTTGGATAATCATTTTCTTAGAGGTCAGGCCGGCTAAACCCATAAGCAAAGCAAATGTCTTCTCCGCGGCGCGAAAATCCACGCGGTTAAGCGAATTATCAATCGCGATTACCCCGATTAAATCAAAACTTAAATCCCGGTGCTTTACGATTGAACTGGTCGCCACAAAAACATCCGCCTCCAAATTGGGGTCAGATCTATTTTCTTCGCCAAATATCTTTACCCTCGCTTGGGGGAAAATTTTAGCCAACTCGCTCTCCACCTTTTCCGTGCCTATCCCGGAATATTTGATATAGCCGGTATTGCAGTTCGGGCAAATACTAGGCACCTCCATCTTAAAATTGCAATGGTGGCACTTTAACCTATCCTCATCAAAATGGAATACCAGGTTAATGTTGCAACGCGGGCATTTTAAAGCCACTCCGCAATTATGGCAGGCTGCCGTAGTTGCAAAACCTTTACGCTCGATAAACAAAAGGACCTTGCCTTTTTCAGTTAATGTTGCATAAATCGCATCCGCCAAAAACTTTGAAAATAAGGCCTTACTTTTTCTCTCCGCGTATGAAAGCCGGCGCGCGTCAATAACCTTAACCTCCGGATAAGGCCGCTTATCCGGAATAAATTCAAATTTAAGTTTATCTTTCTGCGCCAGATAAAAACTCTCCAAAGAAGGAATGCGGCTGCCCAAAACAATCTTAGCTTTACAAATCTCCGCGCGCATTAACGCTACCTGCCTGGCATGATAATGCGGCACCTGCTCCTGCTTATAGACCTGCTCCTGTTCCTGGTCAATTATAATTAAACCCAGATTATTCACCGGAGAAAAAATACTTGAACGCGTGCCAACAACAATACAATGCTCCGCCTGCCTGATCTTAGCCCAAGCCTCAAGCTCCTTTGGCTGTTTGCGAAACACCAAAAAAACCTCTGTGCCTAAATCTTTCTCAATTAACTCCTTAGCCTTTTCTGCCTCCGGAATGTCACTAAACAAAACAACCGCCGAACGCTTAAGCAGCCAAGCCGCTTTAATCTCCCTTAAATAAACCGGCATCCTCTCCTGCCCCTGTAAAATAATTGGGGTAGGATCTATTTTTACGTTAATTGGGGTAGGATCTATTTTTACGTTAATTGGGGTAGGATCTATTTTTCCTTTCCTCAACTCATCCGGAAGCGCTGCCTCAATTGCCTCCCCCCAGGAACAGCAATAATATTCCGCTAATTTTTTAGTCAACTGCAGCATCTGCTCATCCAAAACAACTGCCGCATCAATCACTGTGGAAATCTCTTTTATTATCTTAATTTTAGTTTTATTACTTAACCCAACTACGTAGGCAACCTCTTTTTTGTTGCGGAAATTTACCCAAACCCTCATTCCGAGGAGAATCTTATGCTCTAAATCCGGAGGGACAAAATAATCAAACGGGCCATCGATAGGCAGGCCTAATACAACCTTAGCGTATAACACTGGATATCTCCTGGCAGGCAGATGGTTTGGCTGCCTGGATGACATTCTTCTTCAAATTCTGGAGTTTCTGCGGATTGCCCTTCAACTCAACAATCAAATCCTTAATCTCTTTAATATTTTTTGGAGCGCATCCTACCCCATAAGCAGCCAAAGTCTTGACATTCTCCTGCTCCTGTCCTGGTATCGCCGATATAAAAATAGGGAATAATTCCATGTTCAGGAATTCCGCGATGCTTGAGCCTCCGGGCTTGGTAACTATAACATCCGAAACCGCCATAAGCTCCTCTGCGTTATTCACAAACCCAAAAACTTTCACATTCTCTAAATTCCGCTTTTCCAGCCGGCTAAGAAGTTTCTTATTCTTCGCGCAAACCACCAGCACCTGCACTTCGGCACAAATGCTTTCCGCAATCTCCTCAAGCGGGCCGGAGCCAAATGAGCCGGTCATAAGCAAAACCGTAAACTTATTTCCATCTATCCCGAATTTTTCCGCCAACTGATCTCTATTTTGGGTTTTCACAAAACCAGGGCTAAATGGAATACCGGAAGCCTGAATTTTATCTTCGGCTACCCCCATGTTTAACAATTTATCTTTAGTTAATTCGGACGCAACAATATAAAAATCCACGCCATTAGAAACCCAAAACGGATGCACTCCAAAATCTGTAACCACCGTAATCAACTTTGCCTGGATTTTATTTCTTAGTTTTAAATTAACAGCCAGCTCTGAATTAAGAAAATGTGTGGAAATAATAAAATCAAACTTCTCTTTAATTAAATACGCAGCGAATTTACGACAGCTAAGATAATTTACAATTAAAGACATTTTCCGGCTAACCCAGCGGGTCAACCTGGATCCGGTCAGCCAGAAAAATAATCCCCAAAGCCAGGTAGCATAATGCACTAGAAACGAATACCCGGAATTATAAAAAAAGCGGAAAAACGGATTAGTAAAAGGCACGATATCAACTAGCTCGAGTGCCAGGTCATTGCGGTTGTTTTTTAAATAATCATATACCGCCTCAGCTGCCCTACGATGCCCGGCTCCTGCTGAAGCATAAGTAATTAATACTTTCATATTTTAGCTGGTTAAAAATTTAGCTGCCGCGAGGAGATCCTTAAATACAAAATCCGGTTTTGCTTCCCAGTTCTTCTTGTTTGCCAGTTTTTCCTTACCGTTTAACACCAGAATAGATTTACAACCTGCCGCATGCGCAGTCAGCACATCGCGGATGGTGTCCCCCACAAAATATGCTTTTTCCAGATTAATTTTAAACTCTCGGGCAGCTTTCTTAAGCAAGCCCGGTTTAGGTTTACGGCAACTACAACCTATTTCTTTACGATGCGTACAATAGTAAGCCTTAGTGATTTTTCCGCCTGCTTGTTCAATATCCTCAAGCATCCTGGCGGTTATCGCATCCAAAGTATTTTGGGCGTAGGTACCTTTACCTACTCCAGCCTGATTTGATGCTACAAATATCATCCACCCCTTATTACTCAACAAAGCAATCGCTTTTTTTGCCCGCGGCAAGAACTTAAATTTCTCCAAAGAAGTGACATATTGCCTGTCACCAGGATATTTATTTATTACACCATCTCTATCTAGGAATATTGTTCTCATTTAATTTATTCTTCATTTCCCTGAATTTAACATAACTTAATATCTGATACAACGAATCAAAATAAGCTATAACAAACCCATACATTCCATCCTTATACGCTTGCTTCCTGATATATCTTCTAAAAAAGCGATCCACCGCCCGCCAGGTAGCCCAAACCAGCGTCATCTTACGCCCGGTCTTAACCCACTTCACCGCTTCAAGAGTTGACTGACGGTTGACACTGTTCAAAAAATGCTCCAGATCCGGGTATCCTCTATGAATAATATCGCCTTTCAAATGCCCGCATGCGCCGTCAACAAATGCCCGCGGATGCACCTCCGCCTCTTCATACCTGAATTTATCTTTTTGAAAAAGCCTCACCTTCGACGCAGGATACCAACCCCCGTATTTTACCCAGTGATTACTGATAAAATTACGCAGCGGAATATCATAGGCGGCAAAATCACTTGATTGAATCGCCTGCTCAATCTCAAGCTTAAGCTCCGGAGTTACCGTCTCATCCGCGTCAAGGCTTAGCACCCACTGGTTCCTCGCCTGCGCGTAAGCCCAATTCCTGTGCTTCCCCTCGATGTCCATCTTTCTAAAGAAAACTTTACAATTGTATTTTTTTATAATTTCTATTGTCTTATCCGTACTTTCATCATCAACGACAATAATTTCATCCGCCCATTTCACCGATTCAAGGCAGGCGGCAATACATGACTCTTCATTCTTAGTTAAAACTACAACCGACAACTTAGCCATTAACAACTCCTTTAATAGGGACAGCGACCATTTAAATTAGGGGACGTTTCTATTTTTCACTGAAACTGTTTCGCACCTGCTCAATAATATACTCTTTCTCTTCCCGCGTCATCTCCGGGTATATCGGCAAAGTAAAAATCTGCTTAGCCGCTGACTCCGCCTCCGGGAAATCCCCCGTCTTATATCCCAAATATTTAAAACATTTCTGCAAATGCAGCGGCACAGGATAAAACACCCGGGAATCAATACCTTTTCCCTGCAAATATTCCACAAATCCTTTATTATAACCCGTCGCGCGCAAAGTATACTGATGATAAATATGAGTGGTGTAATCAGGCACAAACGGCGTCTTTATTCCTAGCCCGGCAAGATTTTTATTATAATACCACGCAACCTCTTGCCTTTTTTTATTCCACCTATCCAGATACTTTAACTTCACATCCAACACCACCGCCTGAATCGTATCCAGGCGGTTATTACGGCCCAAAACTATATGATAATACTTATTTTCATTCCCCTGATTACGTAAAATGCTCAATTTTTCAGCCACGGCTTTATTATCCGTCAAAATTAATCCCGCATCGCCAAAAGCTCCCAGGTTCTTTCCCGGATAAAAACTCACTGCTCCGCAATCACCCAGTGTGCCGGCTTTCTTACCTTTATATTCCGCGCCAAACGCCTGCGCCGTATCCTCGACTACCTTTAATTTAAATTTAGCCGCCAGTTTCAATATCCCATCCATATCCGCGCACTGGCCATAAAGATGCACCGGAATAATTGCCTTGATCTTAAACTTATTCTTTTTGGCTAATATCTTTTCAACACTCTCAAGCGAAATATTATAAGTATCGCGGTCAATATCCGCGAAAACCGGCCGCGCCCCTATACTTGCCACCGCCCCTGCCGTAGCATAATAGGTAAACGTAGGGCAAATCACCCCGTCTCCGGGCCCAATCCCCAACGCAAGTAAAGCTAATGCTATAGCGTCAGTCCCGTTTGAAACTCCAACTGCGTATTTTGCTCCGGAGTATTTCACGACAGATTGCTCAAATTTCGTTACCTTATCTCCCAGGATAAAACTGGTATTATCAATTACCTCTTTTATCGCCGCATCCAACTCCTGGCGTATCGGCGCAATCTGTCTTTTCAAATCTAACGCTGGTATTTTCATATAACTCCCTTAACTTAATAATTTCGCCGCCGCCTCAAACACCACGCCCACGCTTATCTGCTTCAAACACTCCTTATCGCTATCACAAACCGCCAGTCTAAAATTATTATAACACGGCCGGCAATCAATATCCCATTTCAAGACCACGTGATTCCTATCCTTAGGATACGGCCCATACACATCCTCATCTACTGGTCCAAATATTGAAACCGTCTTTACCCCTAAAGCTACTGCCATATGCATTGGCCCGCCATCATTAGTAATAAGCAAATTGCAATTCTTAATTAACCCCGGTAGAATATCTAATCCTGTTTTACCCACTAAATCTATCGGCTTATTACGCATAAGATGCACCATTGTCTCGGCAATCTTGTGCTCTGACTCATCACCAAAAATTACCACTTTAGCCTTAAACTTATCTATCAATTTATTCGCCACTTCCGCGAATTTAAATACCGACCAGTGTTTGTAAGAGGCATCCTTCCCCCAGCTGCCGCCGGCTCCGGGCGCGATTCCAATTACCAGATCATTCTCTTCAACTCCGGAGCCCGCCAGGACATTTCTCGCCCTTAATTCTCCCCCCGGAGAAACAGCCAAAAACATCCCCTTGTCATTAACCGGGATATCTAAGAATTTAAGCAACTCTAGATAATACTCCACCACATGCTTATCGTGATAACCGTCTATATCCAGGCGATCAGTTAGAAATCTTCCCCTGCCTTTATAATTAAACCCCACGCGCCTGCCTATTCCCATTATTTTTGTAAATAGGCTATAGCGATGGTCAAGAGAAAAATCAAGGCAAATATCAAAATGCTCTTTTTTGATCTCCCTGACCAATTGAATCGCACTCCAGGTACCCTTAAAGAATGATTCCTGATAAATTTTCTTAAGGTCTCCGCGTGAAAGAGCAAAGACTTTATTTATTTGCGGGTTACTCTTTAATATTGGCTTAACCCGCAGATTCGACCAATAACCGATAAAACTACCCGGGTAACGTTCCTTAATCGCCTTGATTACCGGCGTAGTAAACAAAACATCCCCAATGCCAAACGGATTAATAATCAGGAATTTAGGGTTAGTTTTATTCATCTTCGTCCCCTACCTTTTGAAATCATCCTCAAATCTTTCAATATCATCCTCTTCCAAATACGCGCCTGTCTGCACCTCAACAATCTTTAGAGGTATCCGCAAAGGGTTTTCCAGGCGATGCTTCCTGCCTTTCGATATATACACACTCTCATTACTACGCACAAATGAAACCTTTCCTGCGCTGGTAACCTTTGCCAATCCGGAAACCACCACCCAATGCTCAGCCCGGCTTTTATGCCTTTGCAAACTAAGGCGTTTTTTCGGCGTAAGCTCAATAAGTTTAATCTTAAAACCTGTTCCCTGCTGTAAAACAGTAAACGACCCCCAGGGCCTGCGCTCAGTCAAATGCACCTGATGCTCTTTGCGCTTAAGCAACTTTAGCCTCTCAACCAGCTGCTTCACATCCTGAGTCCTGCTTCTATCACAAACCAGCAAAGCATCCGGGGTATCCGCGATAACCATATTATTAACACCAATCGTCGAAACCAGCCTGTTGCCTCTGGCAAATACGCATACGCCCTTACTATCCAAATTCAAAGTATCACTACTAGAGATATTCCCCTTCCTATCTTTCGGAAATATTTCCGCAAGTGCATCCCAGCTGCCCAAATCCGTCCAGTAAAAATCAGCTGGAATTAGCGCAATCCTCCGGGAATGTTCCATAATCCCGTAATCAATAGAAATCGGCTCAATTTTCGGCCAAACCCTAGGAATATCATCTACAGAATTAACCAGCCGCAGGTTAGCATTCAACTTGGGCAAATATTTCCTGGTCTCCTCTAAAAACACCGCGGCCTTCCAAATAAACATTCCGCTGTTCCAAAAAAACTTTTTATCCTTAAAATATTTCTTTGCCTTATTTAAATCGGGCTTCTCTAGAAATTTCTCAACTACTATAAAACCATCCTTTTTGCCATCCACTTTTATATACCCATAACCCGTAGACGGTGCCGTTGGCTTGATCCCTATTGTAACTAAGAAATTTTTCCTGGCGCAGGCAATTGCTTTTTTAAGCGTCTTCTTAAAATTATCTATATTCTTAATATAATGGTCCGAAGGCAAAACCAAAAGTATAGCTTCTTCATCAATCCGGCTGATTAATCTTGCGCAAAGGCCGACTGCGGGAGCGGTATTCTTTCCTTGCGGCTCTAAGATTATATTTGCATCAGGAATGCCAAACTTAGCAACTTGAGCCTTAACTTCATAAAAATAAATATTATTCGTAACAATATAAACACGCCGCGGCTCCACCACCCCTTTTAAGCGCTGGATAGTCGCCTGCAGCAGGCTCGCCTGGCCAATGATCTTCATAAACTGCTTTGGCTCAAGCTCGCGCGAAAACGGCCAGAACC
>Ga0182027_10012738_pt1 | contig 11793 bp, 15 predicted proteins | sample 712E1DmetaG_FD_121300 | JGI IMG/M metagenome (GOLD analysis project Ga0182027, IMG submission 121300) | Permafrost microbial communities from Stordalen Mire, Sweden - 712E1D metaG (Illumina Assembly) | ecosystem: Environmental > Terrestrial > Soil > Wetlands > Permafrost | place: Sweden...
ACTAGGTACTTCGGATAGGTCGACCCGGACCCTCTGTCCGATGTCGCCCCCCGCCGCACGATGCGATAACTACTCACGTAGCATCTGGGTCGGAGGCGGCCAGCAAGGGAGAAGGACATCGGAATGGGACGCTCCGGAATCGGATGCCGACTCTATGGTCCTGGTGCCTTGCTGCTGCTGGCGGGTCTCCTCACGGCTTGCCTGGCCGGCTCGGCGTCTCCGGTTTCGGGCAAGGGCCCGGCCCTGGATCCCGGGTCGAACGATTGGGCGCCCGCCGCGGCCCTGCACCTGGTGCCGCCGGCGCCATTTGGGCCGGCGCAGCCACGGACGGCGGGAATTAGTCGGGTCGACGCGACGCCGACCCCCGCTGAATCTCCCCGCCCGGGCGCCACTCTCGTGCCCAGCGTCCCGCTGGGAGGCCCGGCCTCCACGGCCGCCCCGGTGCCCGCGCCCCGAACCTTCGTCGTGTTGGGCGACTCACTTTCCGTCTGGGCCTTCGCCTCCCACGGCACCCGAGCGTCCACGACCGGCGCATGGCCGAGCCTGCTGGCGGGCATGGATAGCGATCTCAAGCTCGTCAACAACGCCGGCGTGCCCGGAAACACCACCACGCAGATGCTCGCGAGGCTCCGTCGGGACGTGTTCGCTTACCACCCGGACATCCTCTTCGTTCTGGGCGGCACCAACGACGCGGGCGACGACTTTGCCGTCTCCACCACCGTCGCCAACCTGCGCAAGATCGTGGAGGCCGCCAGGGCTCAGGGCATCGAGGTCGTGCTGCTGACCATCCCGCCGAACAACGCCCTCCGAAGCTCGCGGCTCGCCCGCCTGCGACAGACGAATACGGCCCTGATCGCTCTCGGCAAAGCAGATGGCATAACCGTCGTCGACGTCTACACGGCGCTTGCCTCGGCCGACGGACGGCTTCCCGGGGCCTACGCCGCCGCCGACGGTCTGCACCTGAGCACGCGGGGCGAGGAGATCGTGGCCGCCACGATCTATGCGCAGCTGACCGCCGCGCCGGCTCCTCAACTCGCCCCCTAGACCGGCTGCGGGCTCCTTGCGTCCGGGCCGGTCAGGGCGGCATGCAGGCGGGCTGCTCCGATCGGACGAGAACGCTCTTCCCATACGCTTTGGGACTGCCCGGGTCCGATTCCTTTCGCGAGCGCCAGAAACGACGGGCGCGAAGCGCACCCAAGGGGGGCAGGAGCCTATGGCAACCGAACAACCCAAGGCCGGCGAAGATCCCTCCGGCACTCCGCCCGGCTCGGGGTCGCTCGTAGGCAGATGGTGGAACCTGGCAGCCCCCAGGCCCATCATGGATCCGCGCTACCGGGTCCTGCAGCGCCGTGACGTACGCGAGGCGGTCCGGGTCCAGATCATCCTCGTGATTGCCTGCGTTGTCGCCGATGCGGCCCTCATCGGAGTGAAGCCCGTCGTCATAGACGTCGTCGCGCTGATCGCCCTGATCGCATCCGGCGTACCACTCTTGAGCCGGCGCACCGTCCGACGTCGACCGTATGAGACGGCGGTCTTCTCGGGCGTCATCCTGAACCTGCTGATCGTGACGGCGCTGATTGAGCTCCCGGCCGAGCCAGCGCTGCTCATCGGCTCGTACGCGGTCGTAATCGTCGCATCGGCGCTGTTCTGCGGGTTCGACCAGCGGCCCCATCTGGTCTGGCTCGCGTTCTCGCTAGGGCTGTGGCTCATCGCACTCGCGCTGGCGCCCATCGACGCCGCGACCCGCCTCCAGGGTGGAATCCTCACCGTTGGCGCGGTGGTGGCCAGCGCGGCGGGCAACAGGCTCGTCCAGGCGCGTCGCGAGCGGATGTATGCAACAGAGGCGATGCTCCGCCGGGAGCGCCGCGATCTGCGCGAAGCGGTGACTCGCCTCGAGGCGGCCATGACGACGATCGCCAGCCTCGAAGGCATCCTGCCGATCTGCGCCCACTGCAAGCGCATCCGGGAAGCCAACGACACATGCGTTCGGATCGAGACCTACGTCGAGGAGCGATCGAGCGCCCAGTTCAGCCACGGCATCTGCCCCGAGTGCGCCGAACGTTACTTCCCGGGGGTCATGGCCGACCCCTGGTCGGTGGCCGAGTAGCCGGTCGACGCCGAAGCCCAGGCGCCGGCGGCCGAAAGCACGAAGTCGGTGCCGAGGGCCCGGCCCGAGACCGACCTTCTCAGCGAACCTGGAAGGAGCGCTTGGCCAGGCCGAGCCAGTAGCCCTCGATCGTGAACGTGGGCGCCTCTCCGGGTTCGGTGGCGGCGCCCAGGGCGACGAAGAGCGGCGCGAAATGCTCGACCGTCGGGTGGGCGTACGGCATCCCCGGCGCTCGATTCCGGAAATCGAAGAGGGCGTCGAGGTCGCCCCGCTCGAGCGTCTCGGCGGCCCAGCGGTCGAACTCGACCGACCATTCGGGAGCGCCAGCCCGGCCGTCCCAGTACTCGTGGACGAACGGCAGGCCGTGGGTCATGAAGCCGCTGCCCATGATCAGCACGCCCTCGTCGCGCAGGGGCGCAAGCCGCTGGCCGATCTCGAACAGATGCGCCGGCTGCAGATCCGGCATCGAGATCTGGAGGACTGGGATGTCGGCATCGGGATACATCGGAATGAGCGGCACGTACGCGCCGTGGTCCAGGCCACGGTCCGGCCTCTCCGCCACCTCCTCGCCGGGCGGCATCAGGGCTTTGACCTCCGCGGCCAGATCGGGGGCGCCGGGGGAGTCGTAGCGGACACGGTAGTAGCGCTCGGGGAAGCCGTAGAAGTCGTACACAAGAGGCGCCGGCACGGTGGCCCCGAGGGTCAGCGGCGCCGACTGCCAGTGAGCGCTGACGGTGAGGATGGCCCTGGGTCGAGGCAGCGCCCTGGCCCAAGCCGCAAGCTCGGCCGGCCACGCCTGGTCGTCGAGCAGCGTGGGCGCGCCATGGCCGAGGTAGAGAGCCGGCATTCGACCGTGTTCGCCAGCCGTTGTCTTCTCGGCCGCCGCATTGGTGGCGGCAGCCGCCGGCTCGCGGGCCGGCCCGCTCGAATCAAGCATGGGGAAGCGCCCTGCCGCCGGTCGGGCAACTGGCCTCGGACCGCATTCGGTCGTGCAGAGTCGTGAGCATTCGGAGAAGCGTGCGCTGTTCCTCGGCGGTCAGGGCATCGAAGAGGCCGGCGATCGAAGCCTGATAGGCCTCGAACTGGGCGACGACGCGCTCGCGATCGCAGGTCAGCTCGACGAGAGTCACGCGCCGGTCGGTAGAGTGGGGGACGCGCCGGACCAGGCCCTCGGCCTCGAGCCCATCCACGAGTGCGGTCACGTTGCGGGGCGTGACGGTCAGCTGGTCGGCCAGGTCCGCCATCTTTTGAGGCCCGAGGCAGTGGACGGCGTGGAGCAGCCGCAGGCGCTGGACGCTCGCCCCAGCCTGGACTGCCTTTCTGTTCGCCCAGTGCTCGAAGGCGTCCACGAAGGCCGCCGTCCGGACGGCCAGCGCCGCCACCGCAGAATCGGAGTCGGCGGCAGGCGCCGCGATCCTGCCCATTCCGCCCTGTGGGCCCGTCTCAGAGGATGCCGTAGACATTCACTAGCTTCCTTGGTATTGTTGCTCCTGCAATGTTACCACGGTAACGATGCACCCTTACATCATATAGGGCGGAACTAAGCCGGCCAGCTCGGGGCGAGAATGTCTCCAGGGTCGAGACGGCCGCCCGACAGGGGCGAGCATCCGCTCAGCTGAGACAGGAAGAACAGCGACATGACCATGACGGAGAACAGGGCGATCGAGCGGCTGCCGGTCAACGAGGAGTTCGCCAGGCCGGCGGACGCGGCAGCCATCGAGCGGGCCGCCGAGGCGCTGCGGCGTCGCGGCTTCGACGCCCGTATCGCCGACGACGCGGCGGAGGCTCGCGAGATCGTGCTGAGCCTGGTGCCAGAGGGCGCCGAGGTGAACCAGGGGGCGTCGGTGACGCTCCAGCAGCTGGGCGTTACGGAGGCCTTCGAAAAGAGCGGCCGCTACGACGCGCTCCGGCCCCGACTGCGCTCGATGGATCGGGCCACGCAGATGCGCGAGATGCGCAAGCTCGGCTCGGCGCCGGACTTCTTCGTCAACAGCGCCCATGCCCTCACGGAGGAGGGCCAGATGGTCGTCGCCTCGATGGGTGGCAGCCAGCTCGGTCCAATCGTCTCGGGCGCCGGCCGCGTGATCCTCGTCGTCGGCGCGCAGAAGATCGTTCCGGACCTGGCTACGGCCCTCCGGCGGGTCGAGGAATACGCATATCCACTCGAGGACGCCCGAGCGCAGGAGACCTATGGCATCCGAAGCGCGATCAGGAAGCTCCTCGTGCTCAACGGCGACTTCCCCGGCCGAACCACGGTGATCCTGGTTCGGGAGCCCGTCGGAATCTGAGTCTCCGGCCGCGCCACCCGGCTCCTGACTGGGCGCGCCCCGGCGCGTCCGGTCGTTGCGACTGAGTCTCAATAGTGCTATCGTCCCGGCTCAGAACCAAGACGCAAGCCAGACGTAGGCGGGAGCCACACGATGAGACTGAGTCGTGCGATCGCACTGGTCCTGGCGGCGGCTACGCTTCTTGCCGGATGCGCCGGTGCCTCGACTGCCGGTGCCGGGGGCTCCGACGGGAAGCTGACCGTCGTGACGACCACGACAGTCTTTGCGGACATGGTGTCGAACGTCGGCGGCGACCTGGTATCTGTCACCAGCATCGTGCCCAAGAACGCGGACGTCCACACTTTCGAGCCGCGACCGGCCGATATCCGGACCGTGGCCAGCGCAAAGCTGCTGGTCATGAACGGGCTTGGCCTGGACGACTGGCTCCAGAAGACCATCACGGATGCCTCGGCCGCGGGGACGCCGCTTCTCCAGCTGGGCGTCGACCTGCCGGGAGTGACCCTGCTGCCGGGCGAGACTCCGGATACCGAGAATCCTCACCTGTGGATGGACGTCAAGTACGCGGAGCTGTACGTGGACCGGATCGCCACTGCCCTTGGGTCGGTCGATCCGGCTCACGCTGCCACCTACGAAACGCAGGCCGCCGCCTACAAGCAGCAGCTCGAGACCCTCGACGCGTGGGTCCGGGCGCAGATCGCGACGATCCCGGTGGCGAACCGGAAGCTCGTCACGTTCCACGACGCCTTTCCCTACTATGCGCGCGAGTACGGCATTACCATCGTCGGCGTCGCCGTGGAGGCTCCCGGCCAGGATCCGAGTGCCGGCTACACGGCGCAGCTCATCACCGCCATCAAGAACGCGGGAGTGAAGGCCATCTTCAGCGAGGCTCAGTTTCCGCCCAAGCTCGTCGATGAACTGGCGTCGGAGGTGGGCTGCAAGGTCGTGGCCAACCTGTACGACGATGCCCTGGGCGATCCGCCCGTGACCAGCTACGAAGAGGTCATCCGCTGGGACACCACGCAGCTCGTCCAGGCGTTGAGCTGATGCGCGGCCTGATCGGGCGTCCGCCCGCCGAAGCAGGGGCGCGAACGCTCGCTGCCACTCCACTCCTGGTGCCCGAGGCGGTCATCGGGGCAAAGGTCGGCGGGCCGATGGAGGCCGTCGGGGCGCCGATCCCCGCCATCCGCCTGCGGGGAGTCACGGCCGGGTACGGGGAGCGCATCGCGCTCGAGGGCGTGGACCTGGAGATCCCGACCGGGGCGCTCGTGGCCGTCGTGGGGCCCAACGGCGGCGGCAAATCCACACTTCTCAAGCTCATCGCCGGGGTCTTGAAGCCCTGGACCGGGACGGTCGAAGTGCTGGGCGCCCGGGCCGGGCGCGAGGCGCACCGCGTGGCATACGTGCCGCAGGCGGAGCTCGTCGACTGGTCGTTCCCCGTCAGTGTCTGGAACGTGGCGATGATGGGCCGCTATCCGCGCCTGGGGCCGCTGCGCCAGCCGGGCCGCGCCGACAACAAGGCGGTGGAGGCGGCGCTCGAGCGCGTCGGGATGCTGGATCGGGCGCGCTCGCCGATCGGGGCGCTCTCCGGCGGTCAGCGGCGTCGCGCGTTCCTGGCCCGCGCGATGGCCGCCGAAGTCGATCTGTACCTGCTCGACGAGCCGGTCACCGGCGTCGACATCCCCACCCAGGAGGCCATCATGGCACTCCTCGTGGCCGAGGCGGAGAGTGGCAAAGCCGTCGTCGCAACGACCCACGACCTGGCCGCGGCCGCCCGCCATTTCCGATCGATCGTGGCGGTGAACCGTTGCATCGTGGCCTCGGGGCCGGCCGACATCGTGACGAATGCCGACGTGCTGGCGCGGACCTACGGCGAGCACCTGCTGATGCTGGGCGACCACGTCGGGATACTGGACGATTCCCACCACCACGACGACCCGAGCGGGCCGTCGGAGCGTCACTTCCACGACGATCAGCCGGGGGGCCGGTCGTGAACCTGGTGCTCGAGCCTTTGGCTTATGCGTTCTTCGTTCGGGCGCTCGTTGCGTCTGCCATCGTGGGGCTGGTCTGCGCCACAGTCGGCAGCTACATGGTCATGCGCGGGCTGGCCTTCATGGGCGACGCCCTGAGCCACTCGGCGTTCCCCGGCGTCGTGGTCGCGTACATGATCAAGGGACCCTTCTACATCGGCGCCTCGGTGGCTGCGGTCGGCACCGCGCTCGCGATCGGCTGGGTAACGCGCCAGGGCAAGGTCAAGAGCGACGCCGCGATCGGCGTCCTGTTTGCGGGGATGTTCGCTCTGGGCGTCTTTCTGTTCAGCCTGATCCCCAACTACGTGGGAGATCTCCTGGGCTTCCTGTTCGGCGAGGTGCTGGGAATCGGCATCAGCGACCTGATCTCACTGACGGTCCTCGGGGTGCTGGTTCTCGGGACGGTGGCGCTGCTCTGGAAGGAGCTGCTGTACTCCACGTTCGACCCGCTCGGAGCCGCGGCGTCGGGGCTGCCGGTGAGCCGTCTCGACTATCTGCTGCTGGTGCTGATCGCTCTCACCATCGTCATCAGCCTCCAGGCCGTCGGGATCGTCCTGGTCGTCGCCATGCTGGTAACCCCGGCCGCCACGGCGCAGATGCTCTCGAAGAGCTTCGGCCGTCTGGTCCTGATCGCGGCCACGATCGGCGTTGTGAGCCCGATCGTGGGTCTCTACGGCAGCTACTGGCTCAACTCCGCCAGCGGCGCCACGGTCGTCCTGGTGGAGAGCGCCGTCTTCGCCGCGGCTCTGGCCACGACGACCGTGGTCGAGCGGCTGGGGCACCGGATCGAGCAGGCAGCCGCTTAGCGGCCCATCGGGCCTCCGTCAGGTCGGCGTCGCCGCCTGGCAGGACGGGCAGAGCCCGAACAGCTCGACACGGTGGCGGTCGACCTGGTAGCCGGTCCGGCGCTCGACCTCGGCGATGATCGGCGTCATGCCGAGATCTTCGAGATCGACCGCGCGCTGGCATCGGGTGCAGACCAGGTGGTGGTGATGCCCGCGCGAATCGCAGCGGACGTAGGAGTGCTCGCCGTTGGGCAGGTCAAGCCGCTCGACTGCCCCAACCCCCGTCAGCAGCTCCAGCGTCCGAAAGATCGTCGCCCGCGCCACGCCCAGCTTTCGGCGTCGCGAAGCGGCCACCAGGTCCGCCGTCTCGAAGGCGCCGTCCCGGCTGGCAATCAATTCCGCGACGGTGCGCCTGGCCTCGGTGGTGCGGTGGCCCGCTTCCTCGAGGGCTCGTATGAGATCTGCCCCAGCCGGATCGCCGCGCGGTTCTCGATTCTGCATGGCGGCCATGATAGGCCGCGAACCTGCCGCGCGGGCCGGTCGGCGGAGCCCGAGTCCGACTAACGGGCAGGCGACTCGCGGTCGAGGCGCTTGTGGAGGAACGAGGCGCTCACGGGGCAGGCGCCGGCGAACTCGGGCGAGGCCCGGAGCGGGTCGGGTGCGGACTCCCGGCGGTCCGGTTGGTAGCCGAGCCGCGGGAACCAGTCGGCGGCAGTTTCGGTCAGCAGGAAGAGCTCGCCGATGCCCTGGACCGTGGCGACGGCTTCGGCGCGCTCGACGAGACGGCGGCCCAGCCCCGATCCACGGCGGCCCGCATCGACGCAGACCGATCGAAGCAGGCCCGCCGATCCGTAAGGCTCGATGGCGGCGCAGCCCACGATACGGTGATCCGCTCGGGCTACCACGGCTGTTCCGATCGCGAACTCGAGCCCGGCGGTCGGCAGGCCGTTCGCCTGCAGGAGGGCTTCGATCGCGGGGCGATCGGTCAGTCGGGCCGGCTCGATCTCGATCACCCGCAGCTGCCTCCGCAGCAGCAGGAAGGCTGAGCCGCGCTTCGTGCGGAGGCGGCGACCGCGCCCTCGACGGCAGCCGCGCCCTCGACGGCGCCTTCGGCCGCGGCGGCCACCGGTTTGGTGGCCTTGACGATCGCGCTGTACATGCCGTCGGCGACCTGGTGGCTGACCGTCAGCGAGACGTCCGCCAGGCCGATAGCCTCGAGCCCGGTCCGGAATTCGGAGAACGTGAGCGCCCCGGCGACGCAGCCGGTGTAGGAGCCGCGCTCGGCGCGCTGTTGGGCCGTCAGCGAATCGTCGGCGACGATGTCAGTGATGCCGATCCGCCCGCCCGGACGCAGGACGCGGGCGATCTCGCGGAATACGGCGGGTTTGTCCGCGGCCAGATTCACCACGCAGTTGCTGATGACCACGTCGATCGAGGCCGCGGGGAGTGGGATCGCCTCGATGTGGCCCTTCAGGAACTCGACGTTCGTGGCGCCGGCCTCGGCGGCGTTCCGTTGCGCCAGGGCCAGCATCTCGTCGGTCATGTCCAGGCCGAAGGCCCGGCCCGTGGGCCCGACGCGCTTCGCGGAAAGGAGCACGTCGATGCCGCCTCCGGACCCGAGGTCGAGGACCCTCTCGCCTTCGTGCAGCTCTGCCACGGCGATGGGATTGCCGCATCCGAGTGACGCCATGACGGCGGCGTCCGGCAGACCTTCCCGTTCCAGGGCTGAATAGAGCTCGCTGCCGTACTGGCCGTCGTCGCTGCAGCAGCTCTCGCCGTTGAGCACGCCGAGTGCCGCCTGCGCGTAGTGGAGACGGACGGCTTCGTGGATCTCGGTCATCGGAGCAACTCGCTAGCAGGCGCAGGGGGCGGGAATCTGGGCGGGCACGGAGAGGCGGCGGAGCCGGTTCAGAAGCCCTGGCTCAGAACCGCCACTCGAGCGGCGGGCCTCGCGTGCCTCGCGCATCCGCTCCTCCGTAAGTAGCCTGACGATCGTGGGGTTGTAGTACATCGACATGGATCGATCTCCTTTCGAAGCGTACCATAACGTCCATATCGAGACTTGTCAATATCCATCGCAATCGATATTCTGACGCCATGAAGCGATCCACCGATCCCGACGTCCGCCTGCTCCAGGCCACCGCGGATCCAACGCGCCTGTCGATCCTCCGCGAGCTGAGCGTCGAGGGCGAGGTATGCGCGTGCGACTTCTCCGACTGCTGCGGCGTGGGTCAACCCACCGTGTCGCACCACCTGCGTGTCCTGCGCGAGGCGGGCTGGGTGACGGCGGAGCGACGCGGGACGTGGATCTGGTACGCCATCCGGCCGGAGGCGGTGGCCCGCTTCCGGGATCTGGCAGGGGAGCTGGCGGCGGGCCCGGCCCGGCCCGCGGCCGCTCTGTCGGGTGTCGCTCGGCCGCTGACCGCCGGTCGGGCGGAATAGGGAGGCGCGAGCCGACCCGTTGGGGCGCCAGGCGGGCCGGGTCGGGAGCCCCCTGGCATTCGGGCCGAGGCCATCGCAGAATCGAGTAGCGACCGCGTCTGAGTCGGCCGCAGAATCCGCTCCATGCGCATCAGGGGAGACGCCATGTCGCCCGATCCCATTCGCGTCCTGTTCGTCTGCACCGGCAACTCCGCCCGAAGCCAGATTGCGGAGGCGCTGCTGCGCGATTTCGGCAGCGCCGACTTCGAGGTCTTCTCGGCCGGGATCGAGCCGAAGGGCGTCAACCCCTACACAGTCCGCGTCCTTGCCGAGATCGACGTCGACTGGTCGGGTGCCTGGAGCAAGTCAGTCAACGAGTTCCTCGGCCAGCCGTTCGACTACGTGATCACCGTGTGCGATCGCGCGAGGCAGACGTGCCCGGTCTTCCCTGGCCGGCACGAGAGCCTCCACTGGGACCTGGCCGATCCTGCCGAAGTCGGCGGTTCGGAGGAGACGCGCCTGGACGCCTTCCGGCGTACCCGGACCGAAGTCGCCACCCGGCTGCGGCCATTCGTCGAGCTGGCCCGCCGGGCCCGACGGGAGTCGCCGGCGCCGGCCTGATTCGCGCCGGCCGGCGGCTCCTTCGCGGCCTACTTGGGCAGCGAGGATAGCCCCGGCTCACCGGCGGCAGCCGCGTCGCGTGCCTTCGCTCGATCCAGGTAGGACTGGGCCTTGCCGATCTGGGCCGTGAGGGCGTCGACGGTCTGGCTCATGCTGTCGAGCGCCTTGAGCTTGAAGGCGTCGATCTCGTCCATGGTGGCGTAGATGTTGTCGAAGGCCGTCTGCAGCTTGGCGATGTCCACCGTGGCGGAGGCGGCCTGCTCGTTGACCGAGGTCGACTGCTGGCGCAGCAGCACCGAGGTGCTCTCGATCAGGTTCGAGGTAGTCGTGTTGAGGGCGGTGATCTGGTCCAGCACGAGCTTCTGATCGGACAGGGCCTGGGCCACGATCACGGCGGTCCGGAGGGCGGAGACCGTGGTGGTGGTGGCGCGATCCACGCCGCGGATCAGCTCCAGGTTGTTGCGGCGGATCACGTCGAGGGCCAGATAACCCTGGACGCTGACCGCCAGCTGAGTGGTCAGGTCCTGGACCTTCTGGCGAACGTAAAAGAGCATGTCTTCCTGGAGGACCTTCGCCCGCTCGGGATCGGTCCTCTGGATCTGCTCGATCCGCGCGCTCAGGCTGGCGTCGAGCTTCTGGGCCAGGTAGATGTACTGGCGCAGGCGCTCCATGATCGCCCACAGGTTCGCCTTCTCGAGATCGAGGTCGGCGTTGTCCTTCTGCAGCGTCGTCTGGCCATTGCCGAGGCCCTTGATGACGGCGTTGATGTGGTTCTGGCTGGAGCGGTAGCGGTCGAAGTAGTCGCGCAGCTTGTCGCCCCACGGGATGACCCCGAACAGCTTGCGGGGCGAGAAGAGGTCGCCCTGGTGGGCCGGGTCGAGATCGTCGATCTGACGGCGCAGCTGAATCAGGCTGGTCGAGACCTCCGAAGAGCCAGAGATCCCGCCCCGCTTCATCGACGCCACGGGCCGGTCCAGCAGCCGCGACGAGACCTGGGCGGAGTTCTTGATGTCGTCCTCGCCGAGGTTGCGGATGTCGGCCACATGGGCCTCGAACTTGGGGTCGTGGACGTCGAGCGAGGCGATCGCGTCGACGTAGCCGGAAACCATCGCGTCGAGCTTCTTGACGGTTTCGGCATCGAGCTTGACGGCATTCTCGGCAGCCGGCGTGGCAACCTCGGCGACGGGCGCCGGCGCGGTGAGGGCGAGCGCGGTGTCGCTGGCGGTCAGGGCAGGTGCGGGCGCTATGACGCCGGCGGCGGCCGCCGACCCGGACGCCTTGTCGATCTTGAGCGAGTCGCCCATTTGATGGTCCTCCTCGTGATGGCGCCTGCTGCCCACGGGATCCTGCCGACCTGTGGCTCGAAGCCTGGCGTAAGGGTACTGCCGCCGCCGAATCGGTTGCGGCCGGATCGAACCGGCGACGGCTCTCCCCTCGGCATTGGCCCCGGCGTCGCGGCTCCGTGTCGCCCGCTCCGCGCCCGAGGCGGTATCATCGGCCGGCTGCGCGCCCGTAGCTCAGTGGATAGAGCATCTGACTTCGGA
>Ga0182027_10012739_pt1 | contig 11793 bp, 22 predicted proteins | sample 712E1DmetaG_FD_121300 | JGI IMG/M metagenome (GOLD analysis project Ga0182027, IMG submission 121300) | Permafrost microbial communities from Stordalen Mire, Sweden - 712E1D metaG (Illumina Assembly) | ecosystem: Environmental > Terrestrial > Soil > Wetlands > Permafrost | place: Sweden...
CAATCTGGTGATCAAATGGAGGGCCGATTATCAGGCCCTAGTTGCGGCTACACAGACAGTTATTCCAGGAACTCTGCCGACAGACCCGTCTCGCATTAAGGTTGAATTCGAGAAGGATTTCGGTCCCATCCTCGTTAGGGGGTACACACTTTCTGAGCCACCTGAGGCGTTTGTGAGTCTACACCAACAGCGCCCTCTGAAGCTTACCTTGGCTCTTAGTCAGGACTCCAATAAGCTCTGGCACAGTTACGTAACGTCTTCAGACGACAATTCAGAGGTAGACATTACCTTATCTGGCGTCAACCCATACTTCAATGATCCGTCTTGGTACGAGAGGCTATCTGGTACCGTCACGATTGCTGCAGGGAGCGCTGGCTTTCTTGGTGGTATCGGTGTTGGTGTGGATATCTCCCAATTCACTATCTCAGCAATGGCTTACGATAGTTCGTCCAATCTCGTAGCTCCTCTTTATGGTCTTGGACTCCAATGGCGCCCGTTCAAGAAATGAAACCGTGTATCAAATGTGGTGGTACTGAAAGGTACGATGGAGGTAGCTGTAAGGACTGTCAGGCAAGGCTAGCCCATGCATGGTACCTGAAACACACGGAGTTAATGAAAAGACGAGCCAAGGACTGGGAAGCACTCCACCCCAAGGAAATTTCGCTTAGAAAGAGAAAGTGGAGAACCAAGCACAAAGAACAAATACAAACCAAGGCCCGGGAGACACGAATGCAGCGTCCACGATATAATAGGACGGCTCAGATCAAAAGTAGATACGGTATAACCAGAGCGCGATATGACGAATTATTGATCGAACAGTCGGGGAGATGCGCCATTTGCGGGAAACCCTTCAAGGATACACGAACAGATCCAGCCATAGATCACGATCACACCGATGGACGTATACGAGGTTTGCTCCATCATCAATGTAATTCAGCTATAGGTCTTCTTCAAGATAACCCAGACATTTGTCAAACTGCTGCAGATTACCTTCGCAAGAAATAGGAATCTCGGGTAGGGCGAACCTAGGCGTTCTAGACCGGGACTGAGGGCTCCAAGGTTGCCGCCTTGGGGCCCTTGGACTTTGAGATCACAAACCTTTCCGCTATAGACAAGGACGTAACCCACAACAAGGAGAACCACAATGGCAACGATTACCAAGAGCCTGCTTATGGACATCCTCACCGACACTATGACCGAGCACGGTGTAGAAAACGACCTGATTGCAGAGGTGGCTCAGGACTGCTTGGCTCGCATCGAGGCGGAATTCGACGGCGAAATCGACTTCGAAGACGACGACGATGACTGTGAGTGCGATGAATGTGATTGCCTATGCGACAACGACCATGAGGATGAGGACTAATTAGCTTGGGTCAGACAGATATCCTGAAAGTAGAAGCCTTGTGCTGGCTGCGGTACACCAAGCACATGCTGATGGCCATGACCGAAGTCGGCCGATGGAACGCAGACGTACTTGGGATCTGCGATACAATGGCCATCGAGGTTGAAGTCAAAGTCAGCAAGGCCGACCTAGTCAGGGAATTCGTAACAAAGCAGGCCAAGCACTGGTTCTACAGGAACGCCCAGGAGCACGAAGATCATATCCCCCAATATTTCTACGTGATTGTTCCGGAGGAACTAGAGAAAGATGCACTTACCATCCTCGAGAAGGAAGCCCCAAAGGCGGGATTGCTGATCTTCACCAAGACATTTCTCAGGCCAGGAGAAAATGTCAGGGTGGCCAAGAAGGCAACTAAGCTCCGCGAAGGCCCACCGTCTCCCCGAGTTGTTCGGACGGCAATACTAAGGATGGGCTCGGAGCTAGCCAGATGCAAACTTGCGGCACTGAAAGCCAAGGTGGAACATGAGGCGCTTCGTGACAGAGACCAAAGTGGGGGACACATCGATCAGGTACCGGACGAGAATCGAGGATGACGAATGCCCTCCTGATTCGGATGAGTCCAGGATGCGCCAATATTTGTTTCTGAGAATGTTGGGCGACAACTATTCCCTCCTAGACTGCGGTCTCAACAAGTTCCAGCAGCTCAGAGTCTTCCATTCTGGCATGTGCTGGGTGGCCGAAGCGGAGGCGACGGTCGATGCCTAAGAATCGCAACACTCAGCACAAGCCCTCCCGAGACACAGCCCACGCTAAGGAGCTGGCCGACAACAGGCGTGAGATCACTCACCTGACTCGAGAGGTCGCCCGACTGAAGAGATACATTGAGAAGCTAGAAGCCAACCGACCCGACACAGAGGAGCCGGAGACTCTTGCTAGCGCAGATCCTAAGTCCGTCCCTCTGGTTCCCGGCAAGGCTTGCGGCAAATGCGGCAGCACCGATGTCCGCTACTCCATGACCACACCAACGGGGATGTCTGTAAGTGTGTGCCATGACTGCAAGGCGCTCGTTCGCTATAAGTAAGACAGGAGACCAAATGGAAGCCATCGTCCCAGACAAACGCAAGAAGCAATGTGTTTATTTCGTGTGCGTCCGCTGCACCTTCCCCGAGATCTCAGTGGTCGGGGAATGCGGAGGCAAGGGAAAGAAGATCATGGCCTGGGCTGCAGGTCCAGCGTCCGAAGAGGAGGCCCTGGCCCTTGGTTGGGTTGAGACGGAGAATGGAGTGGTCTGCCCCATCTGTGCCGGTCAGCTCGCCTACGAGGCTACCATTGACGCCCAGGACGGTTCGGAGAGCCATGTGGGGGCCGGAGGGATGGCTACCGCCCTCGCCAAGGAAATCGCTGAGGTCACCGGAGAGGAAGACCCGGGACAGGTGACCGATGAACAGGTCAAGCTGCCTACCGTTCACTTGCTTCGTATGGAGGCTAGTGCTACTGATCCCAAGTGCGGTGTCGCTGCATGTACTCGCTGCAGCAAGAACTGGACGTGGGTAAAGGTAGGGGACGACTTTGTTACTACCCCTCCGTATACCCGCGATTGCATTGCCGCTCCCTCTAACGAACACCTTCCGCCTCCGGCTGCAGGAAAAACCCATGAGTGAATTCAACGTTAAGGTCGTCAAGCTTGGTGCAATCTCCAAACATCCCGGAGCGGATAATCTCTCGATCACAGAAGTGGACGGCTGTCCTGTCATTCTTCGAACTGGAGAGTTCCAGGAGGGCGACTCGGCTATCTACGTCCCTATCGAGGCTGTGGTTCCTCTCAATCAGTCTTGCTTCGAGTTCCTCAAGGACCCCAACCACCCGGAGCGCACCACCGCCCGGATTAAGGCGAAGAGGCTGCGAGGTGTATTCTCGATGGGCCTCTTGGTTTCTGTGGATGCCCTGGGCTGCAGTGCGAACTGCTCCTGCAAGGATGGTGGTATGGTGGGGGTGGATGTCAGCAAGACTCTTGGCATCGTGAAGTACGTTGAGCCAGAGGAGCAAGAGGCTGAAGGAGCAGCCAAAGTCAAGGGAGCTTGGTGGAAGCTCGTCCTTGCCTGGATGAAGCATCCGATCATCATGTTCCAGGTCACCCTGCAGGCCTACCGGACCAAGAAGGTCCGCTGTGCCAACTTCCTGCCGGTCTATGACATGGAGTCCCTCCGGAAGTATCGAGGCGTCCTGCAGCCCGGGGAAGCTGTGTATGTGAGCGAAAAGATTCACGGCACAAATTTCCGCTGCGGCTACCACAAGGGCAAGTTCTTTGTGGGCTCGCACAGAACCTTCAAGGGCGAGAGCGCGACCGATTTGTACTGGAGGGCAGCCATCGCCTATGACCTGAAAAACAAGTTGAAGCTCTTTCCTAACCTTGCTGTTTATGGGGAAATCTTCGGAGACAAGGTCCAGGATCTCACCTACGGAGCTGGACGAGGTGAAACTAGGCTGGCGGTCTTCGACCTCTACGATACCAAGACCAAGAGGTTCCTGGATTATAAGAATTTCATTGATGTGTGCTGGGCGCTGGATCTTCCTCGAGTTCCAGAATTGTACTGGGGAGCATACGATTCCGCCACCGTAGACCAACTGTGTGACGGTAAGACCAAGATTCCTGGAGCAGATCACATTCGAGAAGGGTTCGTCATCAAGCCGATGATGGAGAGGCAAGTCCACGGTGCCAGGGTGATTTTCAAGATGGTGGGGGAGAAGTATTTGTTGCGGAAGGGAGGTACCGAAAAACACTGATTCGCTATATCTGGGGTGTCGGGTGCGATGACACAAGGGTGTGTCAGCGGACTGTAAATCCGCCGCCTTAATAGGCATGGTAGGTTCAATTCCTACCGCACCCACTGGAGGAAGACAATGAAGCTGCTCGTGTTTAGTGCGAAGTGGTGCGTGCCGTGTCGTCATCTCCATACGGTCATCAACCAGTACATCGAGGAGCATCCTGCGGCCAAGGATCAAATCGAGTTCATCGACGTTGAGAGGGGTGATGGGCAGAAGTTGGCCGAGTCATTCAATATCTCGTCTATCCCCACCCTGTTCATCATCAAAGACGAAGACGAAAGCTGCCCTGTCATCCGACGCAGTGCTGGCGGCATGAGCCTGCGGAAGTTCAGCCTCTTTGTTGAAGGATGCCTGCCATGAACCTCAAGGTTTCCCTCGGCCGCATCTTCGGGTATCTTTTTCTCCTTCTGGTCTATCGCTGGTGGTCCCGGCTCTATCGGTTCATCTGGGAGAGGAAATACAGCAACTACCCCCTGCGTAGCTATCGGACGTTCGATGAGCTAGCGGCAGTCATCAGGAGCTGCACCTGGGTTAAGGACGGTGCCAAGCAGCTCTGGGATGCATTTAGTTATCCGGGGCGAGTCCAGTGCATCATCGATACCAATGCTATTGGAGGTAGGTATATCGGAGATTGCGACGAATTTGCCGTCTACCTAGCCAATGTCCTTGAGCAAAGCGCCACCTTTGGAGGCTTCGAGAATGGGCGCTTCACTCTTGCCCCCTGGTACGGTCTGATGATGGATAGCTCCAAGATCCTGACCGTCGAGTGGGTCGACAAGAACGGCAAGTATGGAGGCCACAACGTCTGCCTGATTGAATGGTTCGATACTCGAGAGACCTCCCATATGGACGGGACATTCTCTTACATGGACTATGGGGACCCCGACCTTATTTGCGCCAATATCCAAGCTGTGCTATACTGCATCATGCGTAAGTATGCACCCGACGGCACCCTTCTGTGCTGGGCTATCCATGACAAGAACCTAAACCTTCAGGAGGTGCATCTTGGGAACGCGCCTTTGGCTCGATGATCTCCGACCAGCTCCTCCTGGCTGGACGCACGTCAAGACTGTCCAGGAGGCAGAGGAGCACCTCTTGAACAACGAGGTTGATGAAGCCTCTCTGGACCACGACCTAGGGCATTCTCCGGGGTGCCCGGCGTGCCAACCGACTGCAGATGCCCGCTCCCAACACATTGATGCTCCCAACGGAAAGCATTTGGTTCTGTGGATGATTGAGCACTCCAAGTGGCCGAAAAACAAGCCGAATATCCATTCACAAAATCCAGTGGGACGAGAGACGATGAGGGCGCTTGTCGACAGATACTTCCCATCTTAATCTTGACTATCCTAGTCCCCTCAAGCGTTTGGAAGGTATTAAAAGGCAGACTACATCAGACTGGCGGCTATTCCTTTCGTTATTTGGAGCCCTATGCCAAGGAATAAGCTCGAGTCCCTCCAATACAAGGTCGAGGTCCTGATGGGTAAGCTCAGGACAGCTCAAGATGAAGTCAACCGCCTCAAGTCTATCGAGCACATGCACAACCAGAAGCTCGCCGACTCCTGGGCTCTAAAAGCCGAAGCAGAAAAGGCCCTAGGGCATCTAGTCCACGAGCTTTTCGAGTACAGAGAACTTGACTTCTATCGAGAAACCGGTATAATGGCCCCAGGGAAGTCAGTGCCACTAGAGATGGGAGGGCGCTGGACTGATGAAGAAAGGGCTACAGCATGGAAGGAATGGCTCAGATCTAGGTAGTTTCGCTATATTCAGGTCGAAAGGACGGGATAAAATGCTCCAGGACGATATCGAAGAGGTCGTTATCGCAGCGCTTCGCTCCATTACCAAGCTAGCCGCCAATATCGCAAATCTCTGCGTGAGGGCATGGGTCTTCAGTACCCTCTTGGGGTGGTTCACTTCATTCCAGATCAGTGTCCTGACGGCAATGGGACTTCAACTGATCTTCGGACTCGTGGCCATGGACTTCAGCGAGATCTGGGAGCGAGCGGAGAAACTCAAGGAGAGGGAAGAGGAAGAGGGAGCCCCAGGTTGGGGAGCTGAGATGACGAGGTCCTTCTCTTTCACCGTCTGCTGCCTGCTCATCCTGTTCCAGGGCTGGCTCGTCCATATGCTCATGTAACCACATGAAAAACAAGGCCCCTTCACTCATCCCCCCGGATGCCCCACCTCCCCCGTACGTTCCCAAGACTCCTATCTCGGAGCAGCAAAAGAGGGCGATGTACGAGGAAGCTTGTGCCTACTGGTACAAGCAATGCGACTACTACGGCCACGATGGAGACCGCCCGACCAACATCCAGAAGCGACTGCAGGCCATCCTGGGGGCAGTAGATTTCGAGACGGCCACCATAGCCCTCGAGAAAACCAAGGCTGCAGCTCTGATGTCCCTGCTGGCCGCCTGGACGAGGAACGAGATCCCCGGACCAGACGAGCCCGACAACTGGGAGAAGAAGGGCCGGCGAGCAACCTCCGTAGCCAAGATGCTGGACAAGAAGGACGACATCGAGGGAGCCCGTTCACAGTATGACCGAGCAGAGGAATGCTTCAAGCGTGCTGAGGAACTCAGGAAAAAGAAGCACGCTTGACAACTTGAAGGGTATCGCCTACACTAGTCTCAACTAGGAGGCGGTCATGGCGAAGTGGAGCGTCTACCGGAACAGGACGGGGAATTTGAACCTCTCCTACGGAAGCCGACTGTACGACAAGACCTTCGATTGCGGAGAAATCAGGAACGACACTCCCTTGAATACGGTTGTGGATTGGGCTATAAATCAAGGAGGAATTGCCCCATTCGATATCATTGTTTGGAGGGGGTGTCCTTTATTCGTGATGTTACCGGAAGGAACTTTCGCTTGAACTCGCCCAACCCACCCAAGAACATAGTAGGACTGCGCTACGGATGGTTGACGGTCATAAAACAGATATCTGGTACCGGCTCCTGTCGAGGGAGATTTCTGTGTCAATGTGATTGCGGCAACAGCAAGGAAGTAGCCGGTCGGCATCTTACCTTCGGTAAAACAAGAAGCTGTGGGTGTCTTCAGCGAGACATGCGTTACGGAAGCACATTGGATCTGAGGGGATGTAAGGTCGGGTTTCTCACTGTAGTTCGATTTGGGGGGATGGCCAAGGACCGACATGGCACTTGGATCGCCAGATGTATTTGTGGTAAAGAAGTCAGATTAACACCTTTTCAAATCCACAAGCCCCGAGGTCAGCGTAGTTGCGGGTGCATGAAAAGGAACGAAGATAGAAATCTGGTGAATGTTATCTGTAGCATTAAGCATGGAGCAAAAAGTAGGGGATATTCATTTACGCTGAGATCAGAGCGGGTTAGGGAACTGGTTTTGCTTCCCTGTTACTTGTGCGGAGCGGCACCGAGCCAAGTAACCAACTGTCCTGGCCACCCTCCTTTTGTCCACAATGGCCTTGATAGGATAGACAATAAGCTAGGCTATGACGAGGGCAATTGTGCTCCATGCTGTACCGCATGTAATAGAGCTAAAAGCACAATGTCCATAGAGGAATTTGACAAATGGATAGAGAGGGTATATAGTCATCGTCACAGTAAACCCTAGGAGACCAAATGCAAACGTCGTTTACCTCAGATCAACTGAATGCCCTTCGCCACCTTCTTCGTCTGCGCCTCTTTGCTCGGTCGGTTCGCGTTCTCAGGGCTTCCTTTGCTCCAGGGAACGAGCTAAACTTCGCGGAATTGGTCACCAATTTCATAGCGGTCCACGATGATGTAGATCTTCTTGACATCCCACTGAGGATTGCTATGGAGGCCACACGAGACCTGTACTCCTTCGCTCTGACGGGAGACACCCTCAAGGAAGTCCGCAGTCTTTTGGACGAGACCTTTCCTGAGCTGAGCATTTCCAAGCCCCTCCAGGAAGTCTTGGATTTCATCGAGCCTCACAGGGAGGGGCTGAAGCTCGCCTTGACCGAGCACAACAAGAACCCCTGCACCTTGCAGTTTTCTATGGAGTCCCCCGGAGTCAAGCAGTAACCTATGGAGGTTATTATGAAAATCGATACTCTGTCGATGGAAGAGCTGGCCGTCCTGACTGTCGTCACTCACCCTCTGGAACTGCTCAGGGTGGTTCACAAGGCTGTAGACGCCCTCCCCAGCAACCGCTTCGATCACCCCATCGCCCTCCGGACCATTTCTGGCCTCGTGGGGCGTATGCTTCTGCATCGGGACGGCAACATGGTGGAGCCCACCCGTCGCGGGCAAGATGCCATGAAGGACACCCTCGAAGTGGTTCAGAAGATGAAGGACAGCATGTTTTGTCAGATCATCCGCACGGAGTGGTAGCCGTCCGCTATATCTAGAGCAAAGGAGAAAAACATGGGACGTAAGGTAGGTGGGAATAAGGTTCAGGAGTTGCGCCACACGGAGGCAGTGAAGGCACGCAACAACCGCAACGCTGCAGCCAAGAGGGTTCGGATGCGTACTGCCGCCAACGGAGAGTACCGTGTTGATACCTCTCGTGGCAGGCGTGCCATCATGAGGAAGGAGGCTCGAGAGGCAAAGGCGAAGCTCACCCAGACGTAACCAAATGAAATATATACCATTACGTGGCGGTGTCTGTGCTATTGTAGATGACGCTGATTTTGAGACACTAAGTGCGTTCACTTGGTTTGTACACCCGGCGTACAGCACTACTTATGTCCATAGAATGGTATACAAGGAAGACGGTACTCGCACCACTAGATACATGCATCGCGATCTGTTTCCAGGTGCAAGGATGGTGGATCACATAAATGGAAATGGACTGGACAACAGAAGAGAAAATCTAAGGCCTGCCACCAACAGAGAGAACCAAGGAAACAGCGAGAAACAACAGGGAGTAAGTTCAAGATTCAAGGGTGTATGTTGGGTCAAATCTAAGGGGAGGTGGACGGCATATATTAAGACCAAAAAGCGGCTTGAAAAATTAGGTTATTTCGATGACGAAACACAAGCGGCTAAAGCTTACAATATGGCCGCAATAGAGGTCTTCGGAGAATTTGCTCGTTTGAATAAATTAGACGACAAAGGAGAAGAAAAGTGAAGCAGCCAAATCGCAACAAGGACACCAAGGAAGTCCGTCAGATCGGTGCTGCCAATCGCAACGCCGAGTTCGCAGCTCTCAGCATCCAGCAGAAGATTGCCCATCTGGATGCCCGGCTGGGAGTCGGTGTGGGCGCCACGAAGCAACGGGCGAAGCTCGCCAAGGCCTTGAAGGCTCCGGAGAAGAAGCCAGAGGCCCCCGTCGTCGCCCAGGATAAGAAGCCCTTCGTCAAGGGCGAGAAGAACCAGGGTCGGCATCAGGAGAAGAAGGTTAACTGAGGGCGTACCCTCAGGAGCTAGGGGCACCTAGCTCGTCGTAAGACCGGGCACGCGACCAGCGGAACTCTGGCCGCTGGGGGTGGCAGGGGCACGCCTAGGCGCCCGGGTTCAATTCCCGGCACCCCAATATGATTAGCGTCTACTGCGATGGAGCCTCTGGCGCCAAATCCGGTCGACCGGGAGGCTACGGATGGGTGGCAGTAAGGAATAGCGAAGTCCTCCTGTGGGGTTACGGGGGCTCTCCTGCCACAAGCAATAATTTAATGGAACTCCAAGGGGGCATCTGTGGGCTAGAGGCTCTGTTTGAAACTGGCCTGTACCCTGGTGATGCAGTTGAGCTAGTCAGCGATAGCCAGTACGTCCTAGGTATGGTCACAGGAGCTTACCACCCTACAACCAACCTGGAAATCGTCAACAAGTTGCGGGAATTAGCCGCTAGAATCCCTGGGTTGGTGTGCCGCTGGGTCCGTGGACATCAGGGTGAAAAGTGGAATGAAGCCTGCGACCACCTCGCTGGCCTTGGAAAGCAAGAGAACACCCTCCCAGGTCTCAGGAAGCCCAAAGTTACCAGAGGAACAGTTCGCCGAGACGGGAGAGCTGCTGCCCTCCTACTTTTGAGGGGAAAGCCATGATTAAGGATGCCCTCGAAGCCGTCCAAAACATACTGAGGGAAGCCGGGCTGCAACATCTGGCAGCACAGGTGCCAGTGAAGGCCCATGGTAATGCCCAGGAGGTCCGTGGGCGCATCCAGATAATCGACGGGTTGCTTCGTCTTCGCCCGCCGCCCAAGCCCGTCCTAGACCGTCTGGCGCCTTCCTGGGAGGCTCTGCTGAAAGATCTTGACGGAAGATGAGAGATTTGCTATAGTTTGGTCAAGAGGCCAAGATGTGCTACGACGACTTTCTTTTTGTACTTGCGGCGATAGCTGGCGTCTCAGGCATCTGCATCGGGTTTTTCGAAGTCTTCCAAATGGTAGCTCACATACTACTGGGGTAAATCATGATCAAGCCTATCCTCCGCTGGCCGAGCAAGTGTCTCAAGACTCCATGTGAGAATGTCTTTGCAGGAGAAATCATCGGGGGGCTCGTTGACGACCTCAAGGACACCCTGAAGTCTTCTGGAGGAGTGGGTCTGTCCGCCAACCAGATCGGCGTCTCGAAGTGCGTCATGGTGGCCAATTTGGCCCAGCAGGGCCTCAAGGTCTTCGTGAATCCAAAGGTCATCAAGTTCGGTCCCAAGGTGCCGATGGTGGAGGGCTGCCTTTCGGTCCCTGGAGTCGAAGAGGAAGTCCCCAGGAGCAAGACGGTCGTTGTAGAGTATCTCGACCTACTCACTGGCAAGCTGATGCAGGAGGAGTTCGAAGGGCGCGATGCCCATGTCATCCAGCACGAGTGCGACCACCTCGACGGGGTGACTTTTGTCGATTACCTCAAGCCAGGAAAGCGCGACCAGATTCGTTTTTACCTCAGGAAGAACCGAAGGTAGGTCTAGGATAAATGCCCGCGCAGAGGCCTTGTATCTGCAACAACCCGCAGTCCAACCTGTAACGGAGGATAAAATGCTGTTTATTGATATGCTGGATGGCAGTGAGCGTCAGTGGCACGTTGGCGAGTCAGTCGACCTCAAGCCAGAGAATATCCTGGATGTCCAGGCCGATGGTGATGAGCTTTCCTTGCTTATCCGTGACTTCCACGGTCTCGTCTACCACAACGGCAGGACCAACGTGTGGTACGGAGATACTGCCAAGATGATTGGCGAGAGGATCTGCCAGTTGTCCGACAAGAATCGGAAGGACCAAGCTCGTAAGGCAGCGAGGTAAAACAGGTGCCCACCAAAACATATGTGAGCTGCCTTACATCCCTAGAGTACCCTGCAGCAGGCCCAAGGGAAGAGGAGGCATACTCCCTCCTCCGGGAAATCGTCACGCTAGCCAAGAATAACCAGGGCTATCAAAGGAAACTAGCCGACCTTAAGGCTCTTCTCCCAGAAGCTCCACAAATCAAACAGGTCATCCTAGACTGGTTTGCGAGGCAATAATGGGTACGAAGAAAATTATCACAGCAAATTCCCTTGACGGCTGGGCCCAGGTCATCCACGAGTCAGCGGAGATCTGGCGGAAGAAACACCAAGACGACCTGGACGCGATGACGACGGAGGACCTCAAGGGGCTCGCCTTCGAGCAAATCGAAGGGGCCATGTCCTACCTCTCGTTCAGGGGGTACAAGTCCAAGTTCAGCCGGGAGGATGTCGTCAAGGCTCTGCAAGGTGCCCTCTA
>Ga0182027_10012740_pt1 | contig 11793 bp, 10 predicted proteins | sample 712E1DmetaG_FD_121300 | JGI IMG/M metagenome (GOLD analysis project Ga0182027, IMG submission 121300) | Permafrost microbial communities from Stordalen Mire, Sweden - 712E1D metaG (Illumina Assembly) | ecosystem: Environmental > Terrestrial > Soil > Wetlands > Permafrost | place: Sweden...
AGCACCTGCTACTGCAGCACCTGCTACTGCAGCACCTGCTACTGCAGCACCTGCCACTGCGGCACCTGCCACTGCGGCACCGGCGGCTACCGGGATCCCCACGGCGGCAACCCAGACAGGCAGAACCTATGTATTGGTACCTAAGAACCTGGGCAACCCCTACTTTGATGCTGCTAATTCAGGAGCAATTGGCCGCGGCTGAACTAGGCGTGAAGGTTCTCTATCAAGGTCCAACAACGGCGGATGCCACGGCGCAGATCACCGTGCTTGACTCGCTCATCGCCCAAAAGGTCAACGGCCTGGTGATTTCGGCTGACGATGCGAACGCCCTGGTGCCGACCGGCAAGGCAGCCATGGCTGCCGGCATTCCGGTTGTAACCTTTGACTCCAATATTGCTGCTGGCGGTACACAGCTCTTCGTCAATCAGGCCACTACGCAAGGTATTGCCGATATTCAGCTCAAGATGGCTCTCGATCTGACCGGCCCGGCTGGCGGCGAGATTGCCATACTCAGCGCGACTGCCCAGGCCACGAACCAGAATGCCTGGATCGCAGGCATGAAGACCGATCTGGCAACGCCTACTTATTCCATGCTTAAGCTCGACACCATCGTCTATGGCAATGATGACGATACCACCAGCTACAACCAGGCACTGGCTCTGTTCAAAACCTATCCGAACCTGAAGGTTATCATCGCCCCCACCACCGTTGGCATCGCAGCCTCCGCCCGCGCTGTCCAGGATCAAAACCTGGTAGGCAAGGTCCTCATTACAGGCTTGGGCGATCCGAACCAGATGAAAGCCTTTGTGGCAAGCGGCGCCTCCCCCGAATTCGCACTTTGGAATGCGCCGAACTTGGGCTATCTGACCATCTATGCGCTTGATGCGATCGCATCGGGCAAGATTAAGGGCAATCCCGGCGATACCTTTACCGCTGGCAAGCTCGGCTCTTATACCATTGGGTCGGATGGTTCGATTGTGATGGGCCCGCCGCAAATCTTCGACAAGACCAACGTCAATAACTTCAACTATTAAACCTCCGGCTCATAAGATCTAAGCTGGAATAGACTGTCACTTCGGCGGTCGGCTGAACCATGGTTGGCTGCCGAAGTGACAGATTAATTATTTTGGAATTGTTGCCATGAAACGTGTAGGTTTTCAATTTAAAGTCAGGCCAGACCGCCTAACAGAATATAAGGCACATCATAAGAAAGTCTGGCCAGAAATGCTGGATGCATTGCGCGAGACTGGCTGGCACAACTACACACTATTCTTGCGTGCAGATGGTTTAATATTCGGTTATTTTGAAACCGATCAAAGCCTGCAAGTTGCACAGGCAAAGATGTCGGCGAAGGAAATCAACACACGCTGGCAGGAATTTATGTCCCAGTTTGTAGATTCCAATGCACGCCCGGACGAAACATTCATCGAACTCGAAGAATATTTCCACCTGGACTAAAATATGGCGACTAATCGTAATTACCTGGCAGTTGATCTAGGCGCGGAGAGCGGTCGGGTGATTATTGGAACTCTGGCAGACGATCGTTTATCGCTGAAGGAAGTTCATCGTTTTGCGAATATTCCCGTGCGCCTGCCCGATGGGCTGCATTGGGATGTTTTGCGGATATGGTCGGAGATCAAATCCGGTATTTCCGCAGCCGTGTCAAAAAATGGCGGGAAATTAGACTCTATCGGGTTGGATACCTGGGGGGTTGACTTTGCCCTGCTGGACAAGCAGGGTGATCTACTCGGCAATCCTTTTCACTACCGCGACAGCCGGACCGATGGCATGCTTGCCGAAGCGTTCCGGCGCATGCCGCGTGAACGCATATTCGATTATACCGGTATTCAGTTCATGGAAGTCAATACGCTCTACCAACTGCTGGCGATGGTTGTGGGTAAATCGCCCTTGCTTGAAGCAGCACGCACGTTCTTAACCATCCCCGACCTGTTCAATTATTGGCTGTCCGGAAAAATTAAATGTGAGTTCACGATCGCGACCACCACGCAATGCTTCGACCCGCACAAGCGTGATTGGTCTCACCCCCTGCTCGGAGCAATGGGAATCCCGGAACATCTCTTTCAGCCCGTAATTGAACCGGGCACGGTAATCGATAACCTGGATCCCGGTGTAGCGAATGAGGTTGGAGCACTACGGATTCCGGTGGTTGCCCCGGCCTGCCACGACACCGGTTCTGCCGTGGTGGCCATCCCGGCCGAGGGGAAGAACTTTGCCTGGATAAGTTCCGGCACTTGGTCGATCCTGGGTGTCGAGGCCGACCACCCCGTTGTGAATGAACAGACCTTCAAATACAACTTCACCAACGAGGGCGGCGTGTTCGGTACGTGGCGCTTATGCAAGAACGTAATGGGATTGTGGATTCTGCAGGAGTGCCGCCGTACCTGGGCACGCCAGGGTGAGGAACTTACTTATGACGAAATCACCCGCATGGCTGCGGACGCCAAACCCCTCCAGTTTATTATCGATCCGGATTTCGGCGGATTCCTGCATCCAGAGGATATGCCTGATCAAATCCGGCAGTATTGCATAAATACCGGGCAACCCGTTCCCCAGGGCAAGGGTGAACTCATCCGCTCTGTATTGGAAAGCATTGCCCTAAAATATCGTTGGGTGCTGGAACAATTGGAAGAGATCACCGCTACGCGCTTTGAGCAATTGCATATCATCGGCGGAGGCACGCAAAATCGCTTATTGAATCAGTTCAGCGCGGATGCCACACAACGCACCTGTCTCACCGGACCGGTGGAAGCGACTGCGCTCGGCAATGTCTTGATGCAAGGGATTGCGCTGGGGCAGATCGAGTCATTGGAACATGGCCGGAATCTGGTGCGCATGTCTTTCCCTCCCTCGAGTTACCAACCTGGGGATCCGAAGGAATGGGATCGAGCCTATGTTCGGTCATTAGAAATGACCGAACAGATGAAGTGAGTTATATATTCTGAATTCGATTGAACTGCGTAATCAAGAAAATGAGCGGCGGACTCCCTCATTTGAGCAAATGGAATGGGAAGAACCTTAAATCAGGAGAAATGCGAATGAAACTTTTGGAAAAGTACTCTGTTCAGGTTGAAAATTTTATAGCGGTGTGCGGTAAATTGGCATCCAACCTGTATGTGACCAGTTGCGGTGGCAATTTAGCCTGGAAATTGGAAGAAAACCTGGTTTTGATCACGCCCACTAAAATGAATAAAGGCGACATCCTTCCGGAGGATCTGATTTTTATCGACCTGCAGGGGAAGGTGGTCGAAGGGATACACAAGTCCAGCGGGGAAACGCCCATGTATCTGAAGTTCTTCCATATTCGCAAAGATATTGTATCTGTTATTCATTCTCATCCGCCCGCCGTTTGCGCCTTGGCAATTTCCAAGGGCAAGAACTGGTTGTTGCGGCCGATCTACCCGGAAACGGCCATTGAAGTAGGTCCAGTGCCATTGGTTCCTTATGGAGAGCCATTGACTGAAAAGCTGGCCAGCAATTTTGAGCCGTTCTTGCCTATGTATGATAGTTTTATCATGCAAAACCATGGCTTGGTGACGATGACGCGGGAGGGGATAAAAGAGACTTTACTGAAAGTTGAGTTATTGGAAATGAGTGCACAATCGATATTGCTGGCGTTGCAGGCCGGAGGAATCCATGAGCTTGATCGAGAGCAAGTCCGCGATCTCAGCAATACCATGCGAACGCGTGATTTACCCTTGTTCGGCGCACCTGGCGTGAACAAGTCATTGGAAGATCTATACTTCTAAGCAGGAAAGTGCAAAGCCCATTATATTTAATCCCCAAGAACTGAAGTATTCGTATTCCAGAGAGTGATCCCCGAAAGTATTGGCATGTCTGACCAGTCCCTGCCCCCCTTCCTGATGACCTCCGACCCAGGCTCTTTTGCGCGCAATACCATCCTCGAACGCAAGCCGCAAATCATCCGCCAGGTGTTGGCCGATAACGACTACCCACCCGCAGTTGTCGCCGCTCTGGAGGCCTTCCGCGACGAGATTGCATCCCGGCCGATTCAGCCTCTGATAGAGTCCGCCTTGGATGCTCCGTATTGGAACAGTGAACTGGCGCGTTATGCCGGCAAAACCTGGCTCGAAATCCCCTGGTACTTCGCCGAGACCTATTTCTATCGCCGGCTGCTGGAAGCAATCTGCTACTTTCAGCCCGGGGCAGGTCAGGGGCGCGATCCATTCGAGCAGCCAAAAACGCTGCAGATGGCTGGCGATGTTCAACGCCTTTCATCTCTTTGGGAACAATTTGCCACCCTGGAAACCGAGGCGCGCTTCGAAGCCTTGCTGCACTCCAGCCTGTGGGGCAACCGCGCCGATCTGAGCAATTTCACTGTGAGGGTGAAAGCCCGCAGCGGGCTGGCGGCGGTTGCAGAACGGTACTTGATCCTGATCGATCAGACCGGGCAAATCCGGGACCTGCTTTCAGGCTGCTTGGAACGGGTCGATTTTATCTGCGATAACGTGGGCAGTGACCTGCTCTTCGACCTGGCCCTGGCAGACTTCCTACTGCACCTGGGGTGGGTACAGGAAATCCACCTCAATTTGAAAAAACAGCCTTTCTTCGTCTCGGACGCCATGCCGGCGGACGCCCGCCGCACTCTCGATCTCTTGAAAGCCGCTCCCGCTTCTGGATCACAAGCCATGGGTACGCGTCTGGTTGAAGATCTGTCGGCCGGACGGTTGGTCCTTGACACCGACCCCTTTTGGACAAGCTGGCTTATGTTCCGTGAAATGCCAGTGCACCTGCGGCAGGAGCTGGCGTCCGCCGGGCTGGTACTGGTAAAAGGCGATGTTAACTATCGCAGGCTGCTGGATGATCGCCACTGGCCGCCCACTACCCGCATGGAAGCCGTCTGTGTCTATTTCCCGGCTCCTTTTGTGACACTGCGCACGCTCAAGAGCGAGATCATGGCCGGCTTGCAGCCCGGTCAAGCCCAGGCACTCCAGGTTGAGGATTCGACCTGGCTGATCAATGGCAAAAGAGGTGTCATTCAACTTGTCATCCCTTTGGCACCGCCGCCGATTCCTGAATAGCCCAAAAACATCGTCTTATTCGTGCAATTCGCGTTTACATCTTTATGGTAGAGGAGCTCTGTATATACCTTGCCGGAGCTTTCGTATAATGTTAAAATGAAAGTAATCGTAACCACCCACAAATATTAGAAAACAACTTTGCTATGGATACTTCAACCGACCTCTACCCCGCCGAACGGCAGCAGCACATCTGGGCGCACATCAACCGCAACGGACGCGCCAGCGTATCCGAGCTGAGCCTGATGTTTGGCGTTTCGGAGGTTACTATCCGCGCTGACCTGCAAACCCTGGCCGCCGGTGATTTAATCGTACGCACCCACGGCGGCGCCGTCCTTGTCCCGCGCGCCCCTGAGCTTTCGCTGACGCTACGCCGCCAGCAACAGGTGAATGCCAAAGAGCGCATCGGGGCCGCCGCGGCCGAGTTTGTTACCAATGGCGATGCCGTTTTTTTGGATGCCTCAAGCACCGCCCTGGCGCTGGCGCACGCCTTGCGTCAGCGGCGCGACCTGACTATTCTGACCCACAGCCTGGTAGTGGCCCAGTCCATGCTGGATGCCTCCGGCGTGACCGTTGTGATGACCGGCGGGACCCTGCAGCGCGAGACCGTCTCGCTGATGGGCACCGACGGGCTGGCCATCCTGCGCAAATATAACCTCAAGACCGGCTTCTTCGGTGCCCATGGCTTGAGCTTCCCCGAGGGCCTGACTGACGTCAGCGCAGGGGAGGCTGAGGTTAAACGCCAGGTTGTGGCTCTGTGCCGGCAGGTGATTGCCCTGATCGACGCGACCAAATGGGGCCGGGTCGGGCCGGCTTCTTTTGCCCACCCCGGGGATCTTCACGTTATCATCACCGATACACAGGCTCCTGCCGGGCTGGTGGAGCAGGCGCGTGGCCTAGGGACACGCGTAATGCAGGTGTAAATCATTTTTCACATCAGTTAAATAAAATAAATTGATCCAACCATCCAACCTAAGGAGTAACATTCATGCCTACTAAAACCAATGTAAAACCATCCCGTCTGGAAACCATCTCTGCCATGATCGAGGAACAGGGCCTCACCAAAGAGCAACTGGTCGGTTACCTGCGCCAGGTGATGGAGATCCGTGCCTTGGAAAACAATATTGCCAACCTGCTCAGTAAGGCAGTGCTCAAAGGCGCTTCGCATCTGTATGCAGGCGAGGAAGCCGTTGCCGTGGGAGCTGTGGCGGCGCTGCGTGACAACGATCTGATCACCAGCACGCATCGCGGTCACGGCCATGCACATGCCCACGGGGACGCCCATGCCAAGACACCCGAAGCCAAGCAAGAGCATTACAACAAGATGATGGCCGAAGTGTTGGGCAAATCCGGCGGCTACTGCAAGGGTAAGGGCGGCTCGATGCACATTGCCGACGTGGAACACGGCAACCTGGGTGCCACCGGAATCGTTGGCGGCAATATCCCGGTGGCGGTTGGCGCAGGGCTGGCTCAAAAGCTGATGAAGACCGATCGGGTGGTGGTATGCTTCTTCGGTGATGGCGCCTCCAACACTGGCAATTTCCACGAGTCGCTCAACATGGCCTCCCTGTGGAACCTGCCGGTTATCTTCGTCTGTGAGAATAACCTGTATGCCATGTCGGTGCCGTGGAACAAGGCCACCAACTTACCGGATGTGGCCAGCCGGGCCTGCGCCTACGGCATCCCGGGTGAGGTGGTGGATGGTATGGACGTGCTGGCCGTGCGAGGTGCGGTGGCCAAGGCTGTCGAGCGCGCCCGCCATGGTGAGGGGCCCACCCTGATCGAGGCCAAGACCTACCGCTGGTTCGGGCACTCGCACTCTGACCCGCGTTCCTACCGCACACGCGAGGAAGAGGCCATGTGGAAGGAACGCGATCCAATCACGGTCATGAAAGACAACCTGCAGGTGGTCAAGATGCTGACCGACGGCGAATTTGAATCGCTCGAAACCGCCACGGATGCCAAGCTGGAAAAGGCCATGGAGTACAGCGATGCCTCTCCGGAACCCAAAGCCGAGGATGTGGAGACCGATGTCTACGCCCCCTCCAAATTTACCCCGGCCGATTATGAGACTGACCGCCGCCTGCGCATTGCCATTACAAAAGGCGAGGTTAAGCGCGAGATCACCTACGCCCAGGCATTGGTGGAGGCCGCCCGTGAAGAGATGCTGCGCGACCCCAAAGTTTTCATTATGGGCGAGGATGTGGGCCTGTACGGAGGCGCATACGGCGCCACGCGTGACTTGTATAAGGAATTCGGCGAGTGGCGCGTGATTGATACGCCCATCTCCGAGGCCACCATCGGCGGCGCAGCCGTCGGGGCAGCCATGGCAGGCATGCGCCCTATTGCAGAGATCATGTATATCGACTTCACCCCGCTGGCCATGGACCAGATCGCCAACCAGGGCGCCAAGAACCGCTATATGTTCGGGGGCAAGACCAGCGTCCCGATGGTGATCCGCACCGAGGGCGGGGCCGGGCGCGCCATCGCGGCCCACCACTCGCAGAGCCTGGAATCCTTGTGGACGCATTTCCCCGGCATCTACGTTGTCATGCCTTCCACTCCCTACGACGTAAAGGGCCTGCTCAAAGCCGCCATCCAGGACGACAATCCGGTCATGTTCATCGAGCATAAGATGCTCTACAAGGAAAAGGGCTTCGTCCCGGAAGAAGAATATATCATCCCCTTCGGCGTCGCCGATATAAAACGCCCTGGCAAGGACGTCACCCTGGTCACTTACTCGCGCATGGTCTATCGTTCCCTGGAGGCCGCCAAAGCTCTTGCCAAAGATGGCCTGGATGTGGAAGTGATCGACCTGCGCACCCTCAAGCCGCTGGATATCGAAACCATCGTGGCCTCGGTCAAGAAGACCGGTCGCCTGGTGTGTGTCAGCGAGGCTTATGAAAACACCGGCTTTATCAACGAAGTGATGATGCAGGTCAACGAGCAGGCTTTTGACTATCTGGATGCGCCGATGGTGCGGGTCGCCTCTGCCAATGTGCCGATACCACGCGCCGAGATCCTTGAAGACGGCGCCATTCCAAACGTTGCACGCATCGTGGCAGCCTGTCGAAAGGTGGTGAGTTGATGGCGGAAGAGTTTTTTATTCCTAAACTCGGCCAGACGGTCGAGGAAGTCACCCTGGTCAATTGGCTGGTCGAGGATGGCGTCAAGGTCAGCCAGGGACAACCCGTGATGGAAGTGGAGACAGATAAGGCCGTCTTCCCCGTGGAGGCTAATGCCCGCGGAACCATCCACATCGGCCCATATAAGGAAGGCGATATTTTACCGGTTCTTACCGTGGTTGCGATCATCGGCAAGCCGGAGGACAAGTTTGAGGTTAAAGGCACAGCATCAGGCGCGCCCGCACATGATGCTGCCATCGCCGCCTCCGCCATTCCTGCAGCCGGCCCTTCCGCTCCATCCACATCGAGTGAGGGGAATGACAAGTCCTTTGCTTCACCGCGCGCCCGCAGGCTGGCCGCTGAGAAGAACGTTGATCTTGCCGCGCTGACACCCACCGGCTACGGTGGGTTGCGCGTCGCCGAGCGTGATGTGCTCGCCTTCCTGGCGCAATCGCCCAATGTCACCCCGGTGGCCCAGCGCATGGCCGCAGAGAGTGGGGCCGACCTGCGCACGCTTTCCGGCACCGGTCCGGGCGGGCGCATCATCAAGGCTGATATTGCCCGCGCCATGCAGACCCAATCCTCAATTGTAAATCCTCAATCCGAAATTCTCGAGCGCATTCCTCTTAAGGGCGTCCGCGCCATCATCGCCGAGCGCATGGCCACCAGCGTGCACACCACCGCCCGCGTGACCCTGGTCACCGAAGTAGATGCTACCGAGTTCGTCGCTGCCCGAATGCGCATCAAGGAAAAGGTTGAAAAGGATTGGGGCTTCGCCCCGGGCTACAACGACCTGCTGGCCATGATTGTGGCTGCAGCGCTTTGCCGCTTCCCGTACATGAATGCCCGCTTGACGCCGGATGCCATAGAAATCCTCGGGCACATTCACATGGGCATGGCCGTGGACACTGAACGTGGCCTACTAGTCCCAGTCATCCGCGATGCCGACCAAAAGAGCCTGCGCCAGTTCGGCGTCGAGTTCCGCGCCTTGGTGGAGCGGGCGCGCAACAGCCGTTCGCTGCCTGACGACCTGACCGGCGGCACCTTTACCATCACCAATCTGGGAATGTACGAGGTGGACGCATTTACTCCCGTCATTAACCTGCCTGAAGCAGCCATCCTGGGTGTGGGACGGATTGCGCCCAAGGTGGTGGCCTATCATGGTGAGGCTGCCATCCGCCAGATGTGGACCCTAAGCATGGTCTTCGACCATCGCCTGACCGACGGCGCACCAGCCGCGCGCTTCCTGCAATACATCAAACAACTGATCGAGGAACCCTATCTCTTGCTGGCCCAATGAAAAGAGATTTTCAACAACTTTCCTCCCAGGCAACGCCCATGCCTTATGCAGTACCATCCCTGGCCGATCTGCCCGGCAGTCTCCAAAAGGCTGCCATACAATCAGTAGGTTCAACTGAAAAGCCAATATTAATCTGCGTTTTTCCTGGCCGGACCTGCCTGAAGAACCAACAGAGCTGGGAATATGTTGATGAACAAGCATTGTTATTCACTGGCAATGGTATTTTTCAGATTCAAGCACCCACCTCACCCGGACAGGATGCCAGGATAATTTATTTACACGCGCTTGATTTGCTGTACGCCCGCCTAAGCCTGATACTAATGTATGGGCGTCTGGAGCTCGTTGATGAAAGCCTCTCCCGGGTAGTCGTGGAATTCAATGCAGCCGGCTTTGATATTATCCAGGCGGGTTTACAGGAGCTTTTAGGGACTTCCTGTGGAAGAAATACTTTTTCCATCCCGAATGCTCCTCAAACACAAACAGTCCTGAGTGAACTCGGGAAGCTTTCATTTAAGTTTAAGAATGGCTTGTATCTTTATGGCTTACTGCCCGAGGAGCATGTATTAGGATTTGTTTTTCAACCCGCCATCTGGGGCCAGCGTTGGCATCTCTTTCCTTTAAAAATGTCAGAAACAACTTTGCTGGCGTTGACTGATAAACAATTAATTGTCGTGGAAGAGCAATCCCGGAGCAGGTTTCCTGCCTATGGTTGGATATTTACTTTCTATCCACGAAAAGCTATTAATAATATTGGGGTGACTTCCAGTAAGGTCTGGCAGGGATTGATCATAGAAAGCAAGAGTAGAGTCGGTTTGACTGATCAGAGGATATTATTGGAACAAGTCAATAGCTTTGCCTGGCAGGAGTTATGGTCACAGTACTGCTAGCGCCCCCGCCGCCGGTGACAGCACTCATTTCGGTCGGCGCCGGCGATGCAACCCTCGCCGGACTGCTGTGGACCGTTTCCGATCAGTGTGACCAGGTCACAGCCGCCTGCCGTGAGGTCGCCTGCGGTACCGCCGCCGCCATGCAGGAAGGGAAAAGGATGGGCGACCGGACCCTCATCCAGGGCTTGCTGGCAAGGATTAAAATCACCCTGTCGTAATCTTCCGGCGTTCCTGGTGCTTACCGGATGGCAGCAGCGAATACCAAAAAAGCTTCTGCATTCAACCGGAGATCCTCCCACGCCCGTTAATCTGCCTTTCCCTATTTCCTGGGTTTCGGCGTTAACCCAATTTTTGATTTTCAAGAGCGTTCAGATAATTCAAAGACATTGCCACAACTGCCGACCATGCCAATATCTTGAATTCTCCTTTTTTCAAAGCACTCTCAATTTCATTTTGATTGAGAAACAATAAATCTTGATCTTCCAGGTCATCGCTGTTTGGCTTGGCTACATGTTTTGCATTCAGAGCTAAAAATAAATACATGGTTGCTATGCCGCGGTTGGGGTCTAAAATGTAACTCCCTAGATCAATCCAATCTGATGCTTTATATCCCATCTCTTCAAGCAATTCTCGTTTTGCTGCACCAAGAGGTGTTTCGTTTGGTTCAAGCATGCCGCCTACGGGAGCCAATGATGTTCCTTCCACTGCATATTTTGTCTGCCGAAAACAGAGGAATTTCTTATCGTCTGTTACTGCAAGAACAATAGCGGCATTTGGAATGATGAGCCAAGGCCAATCGGGAATTATTTTTCCATCAGGGAGTTTTATAGCACGACTTTCAACTGTTAGGAATTTACTATGCCTGAGGATGGTCTTTCTTGAAATAGTTTCCCAAGGGCGTAATTCTTTTTTGCTCACTTTTTCTCCCTTTTGATATGACGCCATTTGTTACACAGAGGGGGTTAACTTTGATTCGATAAATAATACCTGCAAAACATACAACTTGACCCTGTTATGTTAGCATCTCAATAACTCTCGATTGAGATGCGGTTGGATACGTTTTGGAGTAGACTCCTTGGTCGTCGGGAAAGGGGACGTACTGCTCCCAGCGTGCGACGTGTCTGCCAGCCGAGAAATTATTTAAGAAGCCTCAGGTAAGCTCGTTAGGATGTACAGCTGCCCGTTCTGCTCATATAACCCGGGAAAATCATTGAGTCTGCCCAAGTTTGTTAGTGATGTCTATGCCAAAAAATCAATGTGCCCGGCCCATTATATCTCATCAGAGGTATGGTTATGACGCACCGCATTGCCTCAAGTTAAATGTGACTATTGAAAGTATCGTTGCCTCATAAAGAATGTTACTCTACGGCAGAAGCTTTTGCAATGCCGGAGGAGAACATGATGAGTCAACGCAGCAAGCGAGA
>Ga0182027_10012741_pt1 | contig 11793 bp, 10 predicted proteins | sample 712E1DmetaG_FD_121300 | JGI IMG/M metagenome (GOLD analysis project Ga0182027, IMG submission 121300) | Permafrost microbial communities from Stordalen Mire, Sweden - 712E1D metaG (Illumina Assembly) | ecosystem: Environmental > Terrestrial > Soil > Wetlands > Permafrost | place: Sweden...
AGAGTCGGGGTTCTTGAGACCACATTCCAGGAAGATACCGAGACCGATCTCTTTGGCGAGCAGGCGGTTCTTTGCGGCGGCGCGACGGAGTTGGTGACAGCGGGATTCGAGACTCTGGTGGAAGCCGGATATCAGCCGGAAATCGCTTACTTCGAGTGTCTGCATGAACTGAAGCTGATCGTTGACCTGATGTATGAGGGCGGTATCGGCTGGATGAGATATTCCATCAGCAACACCGCTGAGTACGGTGACGTGACCCGCGGTCCGAGAATCGTGAACGAAGATACCCGCGAAGAGATGAGAAATATACTGGCGGAGATTCAGAGCGGCGAGTTCGCGAAGGAATGGATTCTTGAGAACATGGCGGGGAGACCGGTCTTCAACGCTTTGCGGAGAATGGGCAAAGAGCACATGATTGAAGAAGTCGGCGCGGAGCTTCGCGAGATGATGCCGTATTTGAAGAAGAAGAAATAATTCGGAAACGGAAAGTATCCGGGTTCGAATGTTCTGGGGGCGCTTCGGTAGCGCCCTCACCTAACCCTCTCCCGCAGGCGGGAGAGGGGACAGATAAATGGTGTTTCGGGAGACTTGCTCCCGAAACCTGAGATATTCCGTTTCGGGAGCAAGTCTCCCGAAACACCAAGAATTTCTCTAGTTTGTCATTCTGAGCAGAGCGAAGAATCATCTAACTAGGAAGATGATCCTTCGCTGCGGCTCAGGATGACAGCGTGTGTTTGATATCGTTTCTCGCGAAACTGAATTCTTGCAATTTTATGAGGGCGGGATGCCCGCCCTCATGATATTTGGCGAAAATAATTACAATGGAGAGGGGGCAGGTTAATATGGCCAGACGTATCAAGATATTCGATACTACGTTACGTGATGGCGAGCAGTCACCGGGGGCCGGTATGGACATGGGGCAGAAGCTGGAGGTGGCGAAACAGCTTGCCCGCCTTAAAGTTGACGTAATCGAGGCTGGGTTTGCCGCGTCCTCTCCGGGGGACTTCGAGTCGGTGAGGGCGATAACCCGGATAGTCAAAGGGCCGGTGATTGCCAGCTTGAGTCGGTGCGTCGATGGCGACATCGACAGGGCGTGGGAAGCGGTGCAGTTTGCCAAGAAGCCGATGATTCACACGTTCATCGCGACCTCGGATATTCACATCGAAAAGAAGTTCCGCAAGACGCGGGAAGAGATTCTTGACATGGCTATTCGCGGGGTCAAACGCGCGAAGAGTCATTGCGAATTGGTGGAGTTTTCCGCCGAAGACGCGGGACGCTCTGACATCGATTACTTGTGCCAGGTAGTCGAGGCAGTGATCGACGCGGGCGCTACTACGGTGAACATTCCAGACACCGTTGGCTACGCGATTCCATCCGAATGGGGCAACTTGATCGCGACTCTGTTCAAGCGCGTGCCGAACATCAAGAAGGCGCTGATTAGCGTTCATTGTCATAACGACCTCGGACTGGCGGTCGCGAATTCGCTGGCGGCGGTTCAGGCTGGAGCGGGGCAGGTGGAATGCACGGTGAACGGCCTCGGCGAGCGCGCGGGAAACGCGGCGATGGAAGAGGTCGTCATGGCGCTGCACACGCGCCAGGATCTGTTCAACGCGCATACCGGTATAAATACCAGGGAAATATGTCGGGCCAGCAGGCTGGTCTCGGATATTACCGGATTCCCGGTTCAGATGAATAAGGCCATCGTAGGGAAGAATGCTTTCGCCCACGAAGCCGGAATACATCAGGACGGCGTTTTGAAAGAGCGGACGACTTACGAAATCATGAATCCGTGCGATGTCGGTTGGACTGGTAGCGGATTGGTGCTTGGCAGGCGTTCCGGGAAGCACGCGTTCGAGGTCAGGCTGAAGACGCTTGGTTATCAACTGAAGAAGGCCGACCTCGACAAGGCGTTTGGCCGATTCAAAGAAACCGCCGACAAGAAAAAAGAGATTTTCGACGAGGATCTGGAAGCCATCGTAGCCGATGAGCTATACTCGATCCCGGAGATTTACAAACTGTCTTACATGACTGTTATGACCAGCCTTGAGGGTATACCGACGGCCACCATAAAGATATCGGGCAGAGATGGCGAGATGAGCGAGTGCTCGATGGGCATCGGCTCGGTGGACGCGGTTTACAAGACTATAGCCAAATTGGTGAAAGTCGCTCCTACTTTGATCGATTACACCGTCAAATCAGTCACCGGGGGCACCGATGCGCTGGGCGAAGTGACGGTCAAGCTGGGGGATGGGAAGAACGTCTACACGGGTAGAGGCGCGAGCCTCGACATCGTGGAAGCGAGCGCCAAGGCTTATATCCAGGCTATAAACAAGCTGGTGTACTACAATGAAAAGAGGAAGAAGGCTGCGGATGGGACAGACAATAAGTGAAAAAATACTGGCAGCTCATTGCGGCAAAACTGCTGTAGAGCCGGGTGAGCTGATTACTGCGAAGTTGGATTTGGTGCTGGGGAATGATATCACCGCGCCGATTGCTATTCGCGAGTTTGAGCGCATCGGGGCAGCCTGTGTCTTCGATAAGGAGAAGGTTGCGCTGGTGCCGGATCACTCGACCCCCGCGAAGGACATCAAGTCCGCTCAGCAGGTCAAGGTGATGAGAGAGTTCGCGCGGAAGTATGGCGTGAAGAATTACTTTGAGATCGGAAGAGTGGGGATCGAGCATACCTTGCTACCGGACAAGGGACTCGTGTTGCCGGGAGACGCCATCATTGGAGCGGACTCGCATACGTGTACTTACGGCGCTATCGGCGCGTTCTCTACGGGAGTTGGAAGCACAGACCTTGCTGCGGCTATGGCTTTGGGCGAGACGTGGTTCAGAGTCCCGGAGAGCATCAAGTTCGTCTACCACGGCAAGCTGAACAAATGGGTGGGCGGCAAGGACCTGATCCTTTACACAATCGGCTTGATAGGAGTGGATGGCGCGCTGTACTGCTCGATGGAGTTCACCGGCGAGGCGATTGATCGCCTGCCGATGGCTGATCGATTCACCATGTGCAATATGGCAATCGAGGCGGGCGGCAAGAATGGGATCATTGCTCCTGATGAGACGACGCTGGCGTATGTGCGTCCGCGCGCAAAGCGCGATTTCAAGGTGTATGCGAGCGATCCTGATGCGAAATACAAGCAGGTGATAGATATCGACTGCTCGAAGCTGGAGCCTCAGGTGTCGTTCCCGCATCTGCCTGAGAATGCCCGGCCATTGAGCCAGGTGGGCGACGTGAAGATCGACCAGTCGGTGATTGGTTCCTGCACAAATGGGCGTATCGAGGATTTGAGAATCGCTGCTGAGGTGTTGAAGGGGCGAAAGGTTCATCCTGACGTTAGAATGATCATCTTCCCGGCGACACAGGATATCTACATGCAGTCGATCAAGGAAGGTCTGACTGAGATATTCGTCAATGCGGGAGGCGCGGTGAGCACGCCGACCTGCGGGCCTTGTCTTGGCGGGCACATGGGTTGCCTGGCGGAGGGCGAGCGGGCGATTGCGACGACGAACAGGAATTTCGTTGGCCGAATGGGTCATCCGAAGTCGGAGGTCTATTTGGCGGGGCCGGCGGTCGCAGCGGCATCGGCGGTCTTGGGCCGAATCGGCGGGCCGGACGAGCTCTAGCATTTCGGATTAGGTGCGGATGTGCTCCGGTAGCAGGCTACCGAAGCAACCCACTACAAAGATTGGGTTAGGAGTTATTGGCTATGATACTTAAAGGCAAAGTGCATAAATATGGGAGCAACGTCGATACGGACGTAATTATACCGGCGAGATATCTGAATACGTCAGACCCGGACGAATTGGCGGGGCATTGTATGGAAGATATCGATGCTGATTTTGTGAAGAAGGTTCAGCCTGGGGATATTATTGTCGCGGATGAGAACTTCGGCTGCGGCTCTTCGAGGGAGCACGCGCCGATTGCGATCAAAGCGGCTGGGGTTTCCTGCGTGATTGCGAAGACCTTTGCGCGGATATTTTACCGGAATGCCATCAACATTGGGCTTCCTATCGTTCAGTGTCCTGAAGCTGTGGATGCAATCAATGCGGGCGATCAGGTGGAAGTTGACACGGCATCCGGGAAGGTGACGAACCTGAACACTGGGAAATCATTCCAGGCAGCGCCGTTTCCTGAGTTCATGCAGAATCTGATTGCGGCGGGCGGGCTGATAGCTTATGCACAGGAGAAGGTCGGTCGTCAGGCATGCGGGAAGTAGCCTGAGCGAGTGATTCGGTCGGACGAGTCGGACAGGTCTGACGGGTCAGACTCGTCGGATTCCAGAGCCACCGGTCTTGCCGGTGCTTTTGGCTACAGAGAGGGCGGACGTTATGTCAAAAGTTTATATCTACGATACCACCTTGCGCGATGGAGCGCAGGGGGAGGGGATATCGTTTACAATCGAGGATACGCTTAGAATAGCGCAGCGTTTGGATGAGGCTGGGATCGATTATATCGAGGGCGGATGGCCGGGGTCTAACCCGAAGCACGCCGACTTCTTTGATCAGATTAAGTCTGTGCCGATTAGCCATTCCAAGATAGCCGCATTCGGAAGCACGAGGCGAGCGAATATTCGGCCAGAAGACGATGCTAATTTGAAAGCTCTTGTGGCAAGCGGTGCGCCGGTGATGACCATTTTCGGCAAGAGCTGGGACTTGCACGTGACCGAGGCTTTGCGCGTGCCGCTCGAAGAGAACCTCGAAATGATACATGATTCGATCAGGTTTCTGAAGAATCACGCGTCGGAGGTTTTCTTTGACGCTGAACACTTCTTCGATGGGTACAAGGCTAATCCTGACTATGCGTTGAAGGCCCTGAAGGCCGCTGTGGACGGTGGGGCGGATTGTATTATCCTTTGCGACACCAACGGCGGGACGCTTCCGATGGAGATCAGAACGACAATGGAAGTGCTTCGTCAGGCGATCTCCGTGCCGATCGGGATTCACACGCACAACGATTCTGAGATGGCTGTTGCGAACTCGATTATTGCGGTTCAATATGGCGCGACTCAAGTTCAGGGTACAATGAATGGATACGGCGAGCGTTGCGGGAACGCGAACCTGTGCTCAATCGTTCCAGTGTTGCAACTCAAAATGGGCAAGGAGTGTGTGCCGGAGGAATCGCTTTCGGATTGGGCCAGCTTGTCTAAATTCGTGGACGAGATAGCGAACGTCATTCCTGATGACAGGCAGCCATTCGTGGGACGAAGCGCATTTGCTCACAAGGCGGGCGTTCACGTGGACGCGATGATGAAAGATACGCGAACCTATGAGCATGTGATTCCGGAGACGGTCGGTAACACTCGGCGAATCCTGATTTCGGAACTTGCGGGCGCAAGCAGCATAGTCCATAAGGCGCATAGATACGGCGTGGATTTGACGAAAAAGTCGCCTGAGACTCGCGAACTCCTTCAGCAGATAGTAGATTTGGAGAGCAAAGGGTTTTCATTTGAGGGCGCGGAGGCATCGTTTGAACTGCTGCTTGAAAAGTCGGTGGGGTCTTACAGGAAGTTGTTCGATTTGAAGAGTTTCCGGGTTATAGTGGAGCGTCGCGGCACTGATCTGAATCCGACGACCGAGGCGGTTCTGAGAGTGGTCGTAGGCGATGAAGAGATGCTTACCGTGGCGGAGGGCGATGGGCCCGTTCACGCACTGGACAATGCCTTGAGGCAGGCGCTGGAGAAGTTCTATCCTGAAGAATTGAAGCGCATCAAACTGACTGACTTCAAGGTTCGAGTTTTGAACGCGAACGAGGCTACGGCAGCAGGTGTGAGAGCCGTTATCGAATCGACCGACGGCACAGCGCTTTGGAATACGGTCGGCTATTCCACGAATATCATAGAAGCCAGTTGGGATGCTATGGTTGACAGCGTGGAATATGGGCTGCTGAGACAGTTGCGCAAAGAGGGCAAGTAGGCGTTATCGGGACGAAATGCAATTTGAGTGCCGGCTTCGACATTTTGTGCGGAGCCGGCACTGAGTGTCTTTGCCGCTCAAGAGATTTGGGCGAGGGCGCTGGGGGTTTGGAGATATGAAGGTAACACTTGCGAAATCCGCCGGGTTTTGTTACGGGGTGAGACGCGCGCTGGATACTGTGCTGGAGGCGGCCAAGGTTCGGGACATGCCAATGTTTACACTCGGCCCACTTATCCATAATCCGCAGGTGATCGAACGGCTTGAATCCTATGGAATAAAATCGGTGAAGGGACTGGATGAGGTTCCCAGCGGATCTATCCTCATAATGCCGTCTCATGGAGTGCCGAAGGAAGTCAAGGCGTGCGCGGAAGAGATGGGGTTGGAGATCATCGATGTCACCTGTCCATTCGTAGCCAAGGTGCATCGACTGGCTGAGAAACTTGTCAAAGAGGGCTATCAGGTGGTGGTGCTGGGAGACAAAGACCATACGGAAGTGCGCGGGATAATGAGCGTGTGCAGCGAAGGCGCGGTGGCAGTTTCGAGCGCTCAGCAGTTGGAAGAACATAATCTCAGCGATAAGGTGGGCGTAGTATCTCAGACGACACAGACTTCGGAACGTTTGCAAGACTTGGTAGCGGGCATTGTGCCGCACGCGCATGAAGTTCGGAGCTATAATACGATTTGTGACGCAACGGTAGATCGTCAGGAGGCGACGCTGGAACTGATACATGATGTAGATGTCATGGTGGTGGTCGGTGGCAGAAACAGTGCGAATACGGGAAGGCTGGCGCAGATTTGTTCCGAAACGGGAATTCCAACCTATCACGTGGAGATCGCTGATGAGGTGGATGATAGCTGGTTTAGCGGCGTGGGATCGGTGGGTGTTACTGCAGGGGCATCGACTCCTGATTGGGTTATTGATGAGGTTGTGGAGAAGATCAAGGGGATCGACAAATAGGATTGCTTTCGCGTTTACAGAGGGTCGTCTTGTGAAATTCGGATTCCCGAGACAACGAGAAAATGACGTTTCGACATTCGGCGGGCAGAAGGAAGAGGCACTCCGCGAAGCTTACCCACCCACCTGCTAGTTCGCTCCGTACCTCTTCCTTCTGCTGGGGGATACTTCGGCTGTATTCTGGGCATGGTGATAATGGCTAATTATGTTTATGGGATGATATCGCGGGTTCAAGAAGGCGGGCCTGCCTGGGATGGGGGGGTGAGGCTGGGGGATGAGTTGATTTCGATTAACTCTCATCCGGTGAGAGATGTCCTCGATTATCAGTATCTTTGTCTTGAAGAAGATTTGGAATTGGTGGTCAAGCGTGATGGCGAGATTCTGACTTTCTCTGTGGATCGTGATGAGGACGAGGACCTTGGGATCGATTTTGGCGAAGATTTGTTTGATGGCGTGCATACTTGCGGGAACAACTGCATTTTTTGTTTTCTCCAACAGATGCCGCTGGGGTTGAGACCATCGCTTTACGTGAAGGATGATGATTATCGGCTTTCGCTCGCGCATGGTAACTATATCACGCTGACCAACTTGAGCGAGGAAGAGATTGCGCGTATCTGTTCGCAGCGCATGAGTCCGATATATGTATCGGTGCAGGCGACTGATCCTGAACTTCGGGCGTGCATGTTGAGAAACAAGTCGGCGGGCCGGATTATGAAGCAACTTCGACGGCTGGCTGACGCGCGGATCACCATGCAGACGCAGATTGTCCTTTGCCCGGGAGTAAACGATGGGGTGCAGCTTGAACGGTCAGTTAGGGATCTTTCTGAGTTGCACCCGTGGGTAGAATCTATAGGGGTAGTTCCTGTCGGACTCACTAAGTTCAGGGATAAACTGTTCGCCTTGAATCCGTTCGATGGCGAGTCGGCCCGGGCGGTGGTGGAATCTTGTATCGCCTGGCAGCGAGAATTCAGGCGGAAGCTGGGGTCTCGGAAAGTGTATCCTTCGGACGAATTTTATCTTTTGGCGGGGATAGATTTTCCATCGGCTGGTTCGTATGAGGGATTTCCGCAGCTTGAAAACGGAATTGGTTTGTCCAGGCTCTTTTTGGATGAAGTTCGGCGTTTGAGAAAGAGCATCGGGCGGAAGAGGCTGAGATCGGGGCGATATGTTCTCGTAACCGGCGTTTTGGCGGAGCCGCTTGTGCGGGAGTTCGCGGAGATTTTGGCAGGGGTGGAAGGCGTGAACGCGAGGGTATGCGTTGTGAAGAATGATTTCCTGGGCGATAATGTGACGGTAGCGGGCCTCTTGAGTGGCGCGGATATCGCGCGTTCGCTTGCCTACGTTACTGAAGATGAGGAAGTGCTGATACCGGAAGTGGTCTTGAACGAAGATCGATTCCTTGACGATATGACCCTGGCGGAGATGCAGGGGATGGTTCGCGGAAGGATCACGGTGGTGCCGTGGTCGCCGCGCGAGACGGTGAGACTGTTGTCCGCCGACGCGCAATAGCCGTTTAGGGCGGCAGGAGATAATACAATGGCAAAGCCGATTGTGGCAATAGTGGGGCGACCGAATGTGGGCAAATCCACATTATTCAACCGCCTGGCGGGACAGCGCATAGCGATTGTTGAGGATACGCCCGGCATCACGCGCGACAGGCTGTACGCGGGCGCAGAGTGGATCGGTCGAGAGTTCATGCTGATCGACACCGGCGGAATGATCCCGAACGACGCGGATCCGATGGCGGTTCAGGTAATGATGCAGGCTGAGATAGCGATGGATGAGGCCGACGTCATTGTCTTTCTCGTGGACGGCGCATCGGGAGCTACGTCTATAGACGTGGAAGTGGCTGAGCTGCTCAGGCGGGCGTCGAAGCCTGTTTTGCTTGCAGTCAACAAGACGGAGAACCAGAGGCAGGAGCGAGACGCGGTCGAGTTTTACTCTCTGGGTTTGGGTGAGATTTATCCGATTTCGTCGATTCAGGGCTACGGAGTGGCCGAACTGCTGGATAAAGTCGTGGAGGGATTCTCTCCGGCTGTTGAGGAAGAGGCATACGGGGATGACGCGATCAAAATCGCCATCGTCGGTCGTCCGAACGTGGGGAAATCCTCGATGTTGAACGCGATAGTGAAGGAAGAGCGGGCGATTGTCAGCTCTGTGCCTGGAACAACTCGGGATGCGGTCGATACTGTTTTCGACCACGAAGGTCAAAGTCTTGTGCTGATCGACACGGCGGGTATTCGGCGAGCAGGAAAGGTTCAGCATTCTATTGAATATTACTCCGTATTGAGGGCCGTCCAGGCCATAGAGCGAGCGGATGTGGTACTTCTGCTGATCGATGCCGCTGAAGGGCTGCTGGATGGCGATAAGCGTGTAGGCGGTTACGCTCATGAGGCGGGCCGCGCTGTTGTGGTTGTCGTCAACAAGTGGGATTTGATGAAGGGTACCGCCACTCCGATGCGGCATTACGCGAACAAGGTGCGGGAAGATATTCCCTATATGAATTATGCGCCCATCGCGTTTGCGTCGGCGAAGAATCGGAAGGGGATCAAGGAGGTTCTTGATACCGCAGTCCTCGCTTCCCAGAGCCATTCAATGCGGCTGCAGACTGGGGAGATAAATAGGATTATTCATGATGCGGTAGATGAGCATCCGCTTATGCAGAAGGGCAAGCAGTTCAAGGTTTATTATGCGACCATGCCGGCGGTTAAGCCACCGACGATTGTGATATTCACGAACGATCCGAAGATGCTGCATTTTTCCTATCAGCGATATCTTGAGAACCAGATCAGGAAGCAGTATCCATACGAGGGCACTCCGATTCGGATTTTCGCCAGGAAAGCGGAGGATAGGGAAGGCTTCGGGAAGAAGAAGTAGGGGATGCGAGAAGGGCAGAAAATAGGATATAGTCGTGCCCTCCGGCAGGCTGAGACTAGATCTGAGAAGCGACTCTGGTATCATTTAAGAGGCGGACGGATGAATGGGCGTAAGTTCAGACGGCAGACTGCCGTCGGGCCTTATGTCGTGGATTTCTTATGTACGGAATTAAGGCTAATCATCGAACTGGATGGAGGGGTGCACGCCTTTCAGGAAGAACGGGATATTCGCCGTCAGTCACACCTGGAGTCGATGGGATATATGGTGGTGCGATTCACCAATGATGATATTCTGGCGAATAGGAAAAGTGTACTGGAAGTGATTTGGTCGCTAACCAAGCGAGACTTGTCGATGGAGTGATGGTTGTTGTTCTTGGCGAGGACGCCCTCACCCTAACCCTCTCCCGCAAGCTGGCGAGGGAAGTCTAAATTCATGACTTGGGTGGAGACGTCCATGGTCTGGACTCTGGTGGTTGTAATATAAAGAACAGGGAACGTATTTGGTGTTTCGGGAGATTTGCCTGACCCGAGATGAGTCAGGGTTTCTAGAATTTCCCTCGCCCGCTTGCGGGGTTAGGGTGAGGGCGCTTCCGCAACTTGTCATTGCCCGCTTGCCGGAATAGGAGAGACTAAGCTCATGCTGACGCGTATTATTTTGCTTCTGGGCGGTTATTTGCTTGGGTCTATTCCGTTTGGATTGATTGTGGGGATGCTTTGGAAGGGCGTGGATATTCGCAAATATGGGAGCGGGAACATCGGGACGACAAACACGCTCCGGGCACTGGGACGTGGGCCAGCGGCGGTGGTTATGGTGCTGGATGTTTCCAAGGGATATTTTCCCGTCATGGCCGCAACGCGCCTGTTTCCCGGTCATTCCTGGATAGTTTTGCTGGCGGCGATGAGTGCCATTATTGGGCATACGCTTTCAGTTTTCCTGAAGCTCAAGGGCGGCAAGGGAGTCGCGACTAGCCTGGGAGTAATCATCGGCTTCGATCCGATAGTTGCCGCCATAGTTTTTGTGGTTTGGGTAACCTTCGTTGCCTTGACGAAGTACGTTTCGCTTGCTTCTATTATAGCCTGTTCTAGCGTTCCAATAATCATGCTCCTGTTTCACAAGCCTATCGCTTATGTTTTATTCGGCCTCGTCGCGGCCACGTATGTGATACTCAAGCATCGCTCTAATATCAAGCGACTGCTTGCAGGAAATGAGGCGCGTTGGGGAGAGAAGGTCGAAGTAAAGAAGGAAACGGAGGAGAGCCAATGAGCGAACAAACTCAATGTGATCTTTTGGTAGCTCTTGCGAAAACAGCGGTTGAAGAATACGTTCGTTATGGCAGGAAAGCGCGGACGCCTGCGACTTTGACGCCTGAGATGGCTGAGCAGGCGGGCGCGTTTGTCTGCTTGAAGACTCGGGGTCATCTCCGAGGCTGCATCGGGACTGTGGAAGCTGTCGAGCCGTCAATTGCGAGTGAGATCATAAATAACGCCATAAGCGCGGCGGTGCGCGATCCTCGATTTGAACCTGTGAGGGCGGATGAACTGGCGGATTTGGAATATACCGTGGATATTCTCAGCGCCGCGGAGCCGGTTAGCGGACTGGATGAATTGGATCCGAAAGTTTATGGCGTGATTGTCGAAAGCGGGTATAAGAGGGGTTTGCTGCTTCCTGATCTTGAGGGCGTGGATACTGTCGATGAGCAGGTGAGTATCGCCATGCAGAAGGCGGGGATTCGCAGCGGCGAGGACGTCTGCATTTCTCGCTTCACAGTGACTCGTCATGAGTGACCCGGAAATCATTCTTGCCTCTGCCTCACCTCGGCGAGAGGAACTTCTCGGCTTGATGGGATTGTCTTGCCGAGTTATCCCCAGTTCTTTTGACGAATCGACCGTTGTGCCTTGGCCGCCTGAGAAACACGTTGTTGAATCTGCTTCAGGGAAAGCCGAAGATGTGGCTTGTGGGATTTCGGATGGGATCGTGATTGGGGCTGATACTGTGGTTGTGGTAGACGCCGAGATTCTTGGCAAACCGAAGGATTCGGGCGA
>Ga0182027_10012742_pt1 | contig 11792 bp, 10 predicted proteins | sample 712E1DmetaG_FD_121300 | JGI IMG/M metagenome (GOLD analysis project Ga0182027, IMG submission 121300) | Permafrost microbial communities from Stordalen Mire, Sweden - 712E1D metaG (Illumina Assembly) | ecosystem: Environmental > Terrestrial > Soil > Wetlands > Permafrost | place: Sweden...
GGTTTTCTTAACGATGTTTCGCAAGTCATCGACGGTTTGCTTGATCGAATCAACGTCTCTTCTGAGGGAGGTGATTTCGGCGTGCTGCGACCCGCCGTGTTCCGCGTCGTCGGGGGGGCACGTAAACTCATGGGCGAACTTCTTTTTCCATTTATGAAGATTGCTCTGTTCAATCCCGATGTCGGCGGCCACGGCGGTCACCGGCTTGCCGCTTTCGAGAAGCGTTTTTACCGCCGCGCGCTTGAAATCGTCGTCGTAGTGGCGTCTGGAAATCGGTTCCGGCATTCGAGTGCTCCTGAAATCCTCCAAGGAAACCGGGCAAACTGCAACCAAGACATTAGACGATTTTGGGCCGGACGATGTTACCGTGAAACGCGTGAAATACATCCAAGAGGGTTATAACCACGGCCCGGGAACCAGCGGGCCGTCCACCCAAGTCGTGACATTCACGTGCTGCAAAGGAGCGACGTCGATGGTCGTGAAGATCGAATGGCCGCCGGCATTGTTCCACCCGAAAATAGTTGGGGCCGGAAGAGTCATGCCGCCAAACCAATGGGTCGCGATGGTTTTGCCTGTTGTGGCCATATACTACTTCAACTTCGGCCGGAAGGAATCTGTTTCATGTTCTTCCCGGTGAGCATTGTTGTGACTCGATCGCGAAACATCCCGCGACAACGCGGCAACCATTATTTACTCCTGCGACATTCCCCGAAGCACGATCTTTTCATGGCAATCCGCGCGCACCCGGTGTACAATACATGAGGATGTCTTAGCGGCCGCTGCGACATCCTCATCACTCGAAAACCCTGCCGGTGGTCGTCGTGAAGATCGTATCGGTGCTCAACTACAAGGGTGGCGTGGGCAAGACCACGCTGTCCGCGTGCGCCGGTCAGGCGCTTGCGCTCACCGGCTACCGGGTACTCGCCATCGATAATGATCCGCAGCACAACCTCACGGCAATGCTGGGTGCCGGCCTTCACAAGCCGACCATCCGGGACGTTTACCACGCAACATCCATCGGCCTCGCGTCGCAGCAGTTACTCAAATCGGCCAGGAAAACGAACGTGGCGAATCTCCATGTGGTTCCCTCGACCGGCGAGCTCTGCGCAAACGACATCAAAGACCCGCTGGTGCTCCAGAAGTGCTTCGCATATTCGCGGCTGGAAAGGTTCTACGATTACGCAATCATCGACAACAGCCCGGGCATGGACATCCTGCAAGAGGCGGCCATTCACGCCTCAAACGAGATATTTGTCCCTACCGAACTGTCGCAATTCGCGCTCGACGGCATCAGCGAGATGCAAGACCTGCTGTCGCGGCGTTTCGGCGACGAGCACGTCCTGTCCAAAATCATCCCGAATTTCTACCGCAGCGTCAAGGCACACGACACCTTTATTCGTGCGTTTACGGAACGGTTTCCCGGTAAGGTGACCGCAACGTGGATCCCGTTCGACAGCGTCTTCGACACGCTGGTAAAGGAAAAGAAGATCCTGTTTGTACACCGGCTCAGTTCGCGGGCCGCGGCATTTTATCTCAAGCTCGTGCACGAGCTGTTCAACCTGGACGAGCAAACGACATGGAACATGGTGATGAGCAGGCGCAAGGAGCGGCTCACCAGCGAAGCCACCCAGCGGCTTGTGAAGCTACGGCAGGATGCGAAGGACCTGCCGGCTGCGGCGAATCGCCCGCCGCTGGAAGCGCCGCCGCAGCCGGACCTTCCAGAGCCGCGGGAAATTACCCCCGACGTTGATTCGGCCCCTGTCCCGAACGGCACGATGACACCGCTTGAACCTGTTTGATCGGTGCTGGGGACTCATCGGCCTAAGGTATCTACGGAACGGCCTGTGCTGTTGGCATCGGCATAGCCACAAATCTTGTTCGCTGATAAGCTCTAAGTTGTTCACTGGGGTGAACACGATGATTTCCCGATCCCTGGAAAAGGCCTTGCATCGTAAGTTCGGATTAACGCACGATGATTTACCCAAGACACCACGACAAAGGTATCCCGGAAGATGATCTCGCCCTGGTGAAGATCACAATTTTGACCTAAATCGAAAAGGACCACTTAACAAGTGATTATCGCCTTTTCCCGGATTGAGGCGGGGTGGCATGTGATACAGATGGACGCCACGATTGGAAGCGGCGTCCGCTTCGTGCCTGTGGCGGTGGACGGAATTGCCGGGCAGGTTAAGCCGATGGTGCTGATGCGGTAGGAATGTGCGATTTCCGGTCCAAACTTTGGGGCTCTGCTCCGGCAATCCGGCACGGGGCCCTTTCTCTTTCCGGCAGCTAGTTTGCCCGTCTCCCCAGAAACTCCCACGACAGCGTTGCTCCGAACAGGAAACTGTTGCTTGACGGTTCGTAGAACAACTGGCTCGTGCCGTCCGTCAGTTGCGCGACGGCGCTGTTGCTCTGCCCGAAGCCGTAGTACAGGAAATACGGCGCGAACCGAAGCGCAGGCTTGTTGTCGCGCTTCTTCTCCACGAAGAACTCCACCTTTGCCGATGCGCGATTGCCGAGGGTCACGGCAGGATAATTGGCCGTGGTCCCGCCCGTTGCCTGGCCCACCTGCATCCCGCCGTACAGCATGAAATTGACGTTTGCGTCCGCGCCCATAATCCAGCGCGGGTCAAGAGGTCGGGTTATGTTGACGCCCAGCGGGACCGAGAACCAGTAGTAGGTTTCATAGCTGTACCCCGCAGAACTGACAAGGACGTTTTCGCTGGGGAGAAGATTGCGGTACCACAGCTTGCCATCGAGCCCGCTGTACACGAACAGGGGCCAGACCGGATTGGGAAACGCATAGCCCAGGTCACACTCGCCGAACAGGAAGATGTTTGTTTTTTGGAATTTTTCCGGGGTGAACCTGATGTCAAGCGTGTGGCCCTGGTCGTCGAGCTCCTGTTGTCCCTGGTCCGAGCCGTCGTAGGTGTTGTCGAAGCCCACCAGCAGGCTCAGTTTCGGTCGAATCACCAGCCGGTTGCGCCAGTTGTAGAATGTTTCGTTCAGCCCCAGGGTTATGACTGTGCCATATTCGGTACTCTTTGGGGTGCCGACAATGGCCCCGTAATATTCAACGAGATCGCTCAAATTGGGATCTTCCGCATAGTAAAGCCAGGAAAGCGATATGCCTGCGGAAACGATGTTCCGGTAGTCGAAGAGGGAAAATGGCCGGGCCTGGTCGTCGTCGTAGGCGCGCGGCACCGCCAATGGTTCCCGGGCGGTGTCGGTCGCGGCGGGCCGGGTACGGCTGGAGTCGGCGTCGGCGGCGACCGAATCACGAAGCGACACGTTGTCGCCGGGCTGCTGGCCAGCGGCAATGGAAATCCACACAGCAACGGCTAGAAGGGAAGAGAATCGAGATCGCATCGTAGTCCTTGACTAAAGAAAACACAACCCCCCGCAGACGCCTGCCAGAAAATTACATCAGCCCTCCTGGCAGGGGCATAACGATTGAACCGCGATGGGCGGCAGTCGAATTCCCCGAAGCCAGCCGCAAGGTCCTTCAATTATTTTTACCCCGGGAAAAGGAGGCCCGGTATGAAGCAGACGTTCAACACAGACAAGATGGTCGAAAGCGAGCTCGACAAGATAAGCGAGAAGGGCGAAGAAGTAGGTGCCGTTCTCGGCAGCATTTTCCGGTTTGTGGAGAAGAACGTGCTCGGCGTTGTCATTATCCTTGTGTTCGGGCTGCTGGTTTTCCTCTATGCGGTGGGCAAAGGGTTTGTGCGGAAACGTCGCTAGGCCGTGCGGTTGTTGAACAACGGAGGGGAAGAATCACCATGAAGTCCTTGGACAAACAGGAGTCCTTCGGCCCCCTCGGCATTGCCCTCATCATCATCATGTCCGTTTCCATCGTCGCCTCGTACATCGGCCTGAACCTTATTTACAACATTGAGGATGTCGACGACGCCTGGTCGCTGTCCTTTATGTACAACGCTTTCGTGCGCCACATTCCGCCGGAATCAACGTTTGGCGGCGGCATGGCCAACCTGAATTTCTTCGGCATGACGCAGGCATACGTTTACGCCGGCATCCTCAATTGTGTCGGCTGGACAAAAGGGAATTCTCACCTGGTTTCGGCCTTTTTCATGCTGCTCGCCTCCTGTACCTGGTACGGCATCCTGAGAAAACTGAATTTTTCGAGGAAGGTTTCCCTCTATTTTTGCCTCCTCGTTCTGTGGTGCGAGCCTTTCTTCCGCGTGGCGCTTCTGCCGAGGCCGGAGGCGCTCACGTTTTTCCTTGTGAGTCTCGCGTTCTATTTTCTCGTGTGTGAAAGGTTTTACTTCCCTGCCGGGTTGCTGGCTGCGGTTGCCGTGGAAAACCACCCCATGGGAATCGTCTTCTTTGTGTATGCGCTGGCCTACGCGGCATCACGCCGCGCGGAGTACTGGAAGGACAGGCGACTGCTGGCAAGAAAAGCCCTGCTTCTTGCCGCGGGCGTCGCATGCGGCGCGGTATATTACGTCGCAATCCATTTCCACTACCTGCACCAATCGGCCCACATCGTGCGGCAGGGGGCCACCGAACTGGCGGGGTCGGTATTGTACCAGTACTTTTTCGTATGCGTAAACTATTTCCGGCACGTTGCGGATTTTGTGTTTTTTTGCTTCTGTCTCGTTCTGTACTTCTGGAAAGGGCTGTATAAGGAGAACAGGTTCGTGCTGTTCTTCCTGCTGTTCCTGGTTGCGGCGAACTTTGTCAATCCCCGGGGAAACTACGAATACTCCCTGTATTTTTATCCCGGGTTTCTTCTGCTGTCACTGTTTGTGTTTGAGAAATTCAAGCGCCTGGAATGGGCCGCAGCGATCCTGTTTCTGTTCTTCTTCGCTTACAATCTCACCATAGTGTATCGCAAACACTCCTACGACTTTAACGCGTACGTTGCCACGCTCCAGAGCGCGGTTCCCGGAAACAGTATACAGGTTGTGGGCAGTACCAACGAATGGTATGCGTTTAGAGACAGAGAGTATTACCCTGCGATTATCACCTACAACTTCGACACCGCCGCGCCTTCGTTCTACTTGATTGAAGGGAACGACTACCGGCTTGGCCACGCGGGGGACAAGCGTAAAGTGCCTTTTAGGGAGCAGATTGAACATCGTTATTCCGGTGCGCCGGTAGCATCGGTGGCGGTCAACGGCGAGCGGTTCGACATAGAACTGATGAAAAAGAACCGCTGATCGCATGCGCCCGCCCGGGACTGCGGCGCCTAAGCGTTGAGAACCGAGGCGGCCTTTCCGCGCGGCACGGCAATGGTGTTGTCGGCATAGTGCGGGTAGTCGGCGGACCGGAAGTTGTATTGTTCGTCAAGAAACCAGAATGAATATCCGAGCGGAGCGAGCGCTTCCTGAATGAATTTGAAAACCGGAATCTTCCGGTATTCCTCGAATACCCGCAGCGATTCGTAGTAGATAACGGGCTCCCGGGCTCCGAGCGTTGCAAGACCGCCCAGAACAACCTCGTACTCCATGCTTTCCACGTCGATCTTGACAAAGTCGAGTTTGCTGTCGGCCTTGTCTTTGAAGAAGTCGTCGATGGTGGTGACCGCCACCGACACGGTGTTGGCCCCGGGCGTTTCCACAAGATTGGCGTTGCCTTTTGCGTTTTCGTGCTCGTTCCAGTGGAGCGTCCCGGCCTTGTTGGAGAATCCGAGGTTGAACGTCTCGATGACATTTGCGACCGACGGATTCAGGGAAATGTTGCGCCTGAGCCTGTTGTAGGTGAGTGGGCCCGGTTCAAACGCCAGAACCTTGCCAAAGGGCCCGACTCTGTGCGCCAGCATGAGGGAAATTGCCCCCACATTGGCGCCGACGTCGAGACAGCTGTTGCCTTGGTGCACGAACTTGCATATGGTGAAATACGTGCCTTTCTCATAGACCCTCGCAAGCATTTCCCTCTCGATAGGGTACCTCGTATCCAGGCTGACCGAGAAGATGCCCAGGTACTTTTTGTACAGGAAGCTTCTGTTGCTCGGGAAGACCACGAAGAACTTGGGGACGATGTCGTTGAGGATGCCGAGCACCGGGTTCGGCAGCAGAGAAAACAGCGCGCGGAAAACGGAGATAACCAAACGTTTGATTGCTGTTGCCACTGTAACTCGATTCCCTGGTTCCGGCGGTGTACGGAGATGCCCGCGACGCAGAGAGCGTCCGGCTGCGGGGCATCTTCACTAAATTAAGTTACGCCCGTGCAGCGAAACCATTAGGTGCCCTTGGCACGCGGAGCCACGTCGATTATCCGACGCGTGGTGAGGATGCCTCATACCGGGAGTTGCCGCTCATAATCTTCCCTTCCATAATCATATGCTTTTCAATGAGGTCGATATAGATGCGTGCAAGTACGCGGCAATCTGCCGCCCCGGCAGACTGAACTAAAACAAGAAAGTGATCCCGGGCCTGATCTCAAATCCCACCGACGTCGCCGACTTAGGGTATCGATACGTTCCCGAGCCCGCCGAAACGTACCTGAGGGTTCCTTGCGGAGCGCCGTAGGCGGCGTACTCAAATGGAACCACGCCGTCTATGGTTATCACGACCTTTCGGAGCGTTATGTCCAGCCCTGCGAGGAGATTTGCCCCGAAACCGAACCCTGTCATAGACAGGTCGCCCATATAACCGCTCACGGCAACGTGCGAGTAATTGACAAAAACGCCTGCGCCGGTCTTGAACGAAAAACGCCGTTTGGGAGCCAGGCGCGCCCACACATTGCACCCTGCGGACACGTCGAGGGTTGTGAGATAGGAGTCGTATTGCGAATAGTCAACCACCGTCATCACCTTTGGCGAATATCCGATCGACGCGGTCGGTTCGAGTCCAAGCACGGGACTAAGATTAACGAGCCCTTTGACTCTCAGGCTGAACATCTCGAAAATCGGCAGGTTTCCCAGCGAATCGACAATTTCTCCCGGCAGCGACGCTTTCCATTGGTCATAAACGTCCTGACTGAACTCGGTGAGGCCGATGGGATAGAAAATGAGAACGCCGATGGAAATGCCCATGCCGCCCTTGGCATTAAAAACGTCATGCGGTTTGCGGGCTTCGCTCCCGCTCGAAAAAGCGGAGGTCGTGGCGGATTTTGACTCAGCCTGCAATGCAGCCGGGCCGGCCACAGGAGCAGCAACGGGTGTGGTTTGAAGATGTCTGCCGGACGAGTCGGCAGCGATTGCCGTGTCAATCTCCGATGCGGTGGATTCCTCCACAATCTGACCCCGGGCCAGTGATCCTAACAAAAGGCAAAGGACGGCGCATTTCCGCATGTCAACTCCAAAGGCTGGTCGCCAAGGCGACGGTAGATTGTTGATGAAAGGTATCTCTATTGGAATTACTCTGAGAAAGCGAACCAGCGTACAATCGGTACGCCTTTCTCAATGTCTTCCGATCCTGTCCTCATTCTCACCATATAATACCCGGGCGCGACAGTACGGGTGTTCCATGGTACGCTGTGCGCGCCGGACCCAAAGTTGTCATTGACAAGAGATGTTACTTGGCGACCAGAAATATCAAAGATCGTTACGGCTACTTTGTCCGGACGAGGCAGAGAAAAATCTATGTAAAGAATTGGGCCGGAACCTACGGAACGTATTTGAAGGGATGCTTGAGTCAACCTCGATTGCCGCGATTTATCGGAGATTACGCCGAGCATTTCCGAAAGCGGCCTCCGCCACACAATGCCGCTGCCGGTGGAGGCAAAGACAGTGCTGTCGTTCAGCGCAAGACTGTAGATAATGGAATCGGTGAGCCCTGCATTGGCAGAAGTCCAATGTGTGCCGTTGCTGGTGGAAACATATATGCCGCCGCCTTTGGTCTCCGCAACAAATGCGCCGTTGCCCGCTGAAGCCAATAGGGTTACCGGGAAAGGCGGTAATTCGTTTTTGACCGCTATCCAATTGGTTCCGTTGTTGGTAGACAGGTAAACTGAACTGCCTTCCGTCTCCTCAGCAAAAAGGTTGTTTCCGCAATCAAGAAGTTCCCATTGCATGCTCGCCCCGCCAAAAGTGGGGAGGCCGTTGTTGATTGCCGTCCAGGTCGTTCCTTTGTCGGTTGACCGGTAAACCTTGCCGAATTGGCTCGAATAAAAGAGAACGGTTCCATGTATGCACAGACCGCCTATGGCTCCGAGGCCATTTGTGATCGAGGTCCAATGTACCCCACTGTCGGAGGAAAGGTACACCCCTGCAAAATCACCCATGGCAAAAATGTCGCTGCCGTTTACAACAAGAGAATTGATCAAGAAAGCCAGTTCGGAAACCTTGGCCCAGCTCATTCCATTATTAGTGGAACGCAAGAGGACGGAGCCTTCCGAAGGAGCTCCGGGAATTGTCGTGGTGTCGGTGAGCGCAAAAATCGTTGCTCCGCTTACCGCCAGAGACCCGATGGACTTTTTGCTAAGACTTGAATCGGGAACATGCCAACTTGCGCCATTGTCGGTGGAGGAAAAAATACCGTTGTTTGTCCCGGCAAAAATGCCGTTTCCGCATGCGACCAGAGACCCGCCGCTCACTTTTCCGAACGTGGTCTTTGTAAGTCCGGAATCAGCCGCGGTCCAGCTTGCGCCATTATCGGTTGAAAGAAAAACACCATTCGCTGTCCCGGCAAAGATTCCAGCATCATATGCGGCAAGAGAAATAATTGTATCTTTTGGTATTCCGGATGTTGCCGCAGTCCAACTCCTGCCGCCATTGGTTGACAGAAAAACGCCGCCAAAAGTTCCGGCAAAGACTGTACTCCCGTTTGCGGCAAGGGAATAAACTTGAATGTTCCCAAGTCCCGAATCGACTGCGCGCCAGTTCTTCCCGCTGTCACTCGACACAAAAACACCACCGCTGTCCGTCCCCGCTAAAATGGTAGTACCGCTCACAGGGGCCTTTTCATGCCAACCATCCTTCCAAGAATCAAACATTTAGGTATGCAATTGTTTCAAAAGGTCACTTTATCCGTCGGCCAATTTGCGAGGGTAAGGATGAGCGACGGATTATCTGTCGGTAATTTCCTGTCCGGGCATCGCAACCGCCCTGCCGTTGGGGAGAAAGAACTTCCCGTTTGTCTTGAGCATGGGCTGTGCGGCTATCCGTTGATTTCGTGCGCCCATCCCGGACACAACGAGCCGGGGAGGTTTTTTTGCCGACTGCCTCATCTGTTTCGCTTCAACGTTCAATTGTTGCTTGACGGCACTGGGTGGACTGGACTTGCTTATTGGGAGATACACAATGGTGGCGGTGTCGGGTACTTTTGACGGAAAACTACTGCCCCGGGCCGTGACGATTTGTTTCAACTTCACCATAGAATCGGTCATAGTGTCGATTTCATAGCTGCTGATGACATAATTATAGACGGATGAAGCAGGGCCTTTTGTCAACTGCCCGTTCAGGTCCACAACATCTATATCAAACCCGGGTTCATAAATATCCCAACTCGTATCAATCATCACAGCTAATCTATAAATGGCAATTATTGCATGCTGATTGTCCGGTGAAAAATTACTGGAGAGAACAAGAACGGGCGGTCTCAAGGAAGAGTCTGTAGGATTATTGCTAAAAGGAATCACCGCGACACTGTCAGCGCTCCGGTTGGCTACACTCAGAGTGGTTGTTTGGCTGCTTGTCGAATCCGTCCACAAGCCCACTACACTGTTGGCAACCATGTAAACCGTTGGAGGCAGACCAAAGGCGATCTGATAATACAGATAGTTGGCCTTCTCGATTACATCAAGGCCCTTAGGCCCTTCCAATTGCACCAACATATCTAATTGTGCTGAATACCTGGTCAGGCTGTCCTGGTTCGCCAAAGTCTTCCTGGCTTCGGTAAGCAACTCGATTACAATCTGTATGCAGCTAAACTTTGTTTCGATAGTGTCGCGGTCCAGCCCCTGGTACTTTGCCAAATCAGACCCCGACATCGGCATCACTGCCGTAGCTAGAAGACCAAAACGGTTTGCTTCGTCTGTCAGCTGAGGTGCAGTTAATATATCTGTGCCCGAACTCCCAGGCCGGGGCGGAGCAGGAGTAAGACCTGATCCGCTTCCGCCGGCAAATGGGCCGCTTGCGGTAGTGTTGCCGCTGCCGGTTATCGTTTCGCCATTGACTGTTGCAAAGCTGAAACCAGCCGGCGCTGATGCGACCCTCGCTTGCGTTTTCCAGGTTTGTCTTCCGGTTATGGGGTTGACAAAGGTGGCTGTGTCAGGGGAATTTCCTATTTGCACAACATATTGGACCTGTTTCGTCGAGTCATTCCAGACAACCACTTTCGCACTGTTTCCTATCGCCAAAACCCCGTATTTATGCGTCTGGTCCAGCGGCGTTTGGTCAAACGAATGCAAGGCCACCGGTTGATACGCGCCGCCCGCATCTTTCATGGCAAGTTTCACTGCAACACCTGTGTAATCTACCGTAATCCCCGAAGCCGAAAACGTGGTGCTGTCGACCCCGGAAGTGGTCCCCGCCTTCTTGCTCAAATGCGTCGAGGTACCTGACGATTTTTCTTCGCCATGGGCCGGAGGCAACAGGGTCCCGAAAAAAAACACGAGCGCTGCCGAAGAAGCTGCTATCGCGTGATGGGCCGACAGGGTGCGAGCAATATCAGGATGCTGTTTGCGTAGGAACATTTTCTTACCCCTTTGACAATAGGCAATTGCGCTTGTGAGTACTACTTATGTATGTGGAAAGACTCTGGTGAAGATCCATAGCCGACACATCCTCTGCATTTCCGGTATATCAAATCAAATCGGACAAAGAAAACAGAACACCCGAAAGACATGGATCTTTCTTTGGAAAAGGAACGGCCATGTGTCTACATACGATTCCGATGCAAGAAAGGCTGGACGATGCGCTTTAAAAGGTTCGTGTGCATCGGTTCAGGAACCAACTCCGAGCGATATTGGCTTTTGTCAAATACGCCATTCACTCCAGCGAATATAAATAGATTCTCGGGGTGCTGGCTGTCAAGAATCATTGGGGAAATCGGGTGACTTGTTTGTAACAAACATGTAATGATCTATGCTGCTCGGCGGATACCAGGTTTGATCCTTGTCCTGAGGAAGCAATGCCTCGTCCACGGAGGTAGCAACCGGCGGCAGAATTTGGTTGCGAGGGGGATACGCGCCAACGGCGAGGATCCTCCTACTGCCCGTAGAACAGTTTTATTGACGATTGCCTGTTCCCGTGCACGATGGTTGCCATGTAAACACCGGATGAAACAACCCGGCCGTTTCCGGACAGGTCGAGCGAAATGGAAGCAGACGGCTGCTGATTGACACTGGCGACCAGCCTGCCCGCGGGGCCTTACTTCTCCTGAACGACGTGCGGCTTTTCTTCGGCTTTGTTTTCGGGACGCTTTTTCTTATTTTTCTGTTTCGGCTTGACCACTTTGGCCTTTGCAGGAGCAGAGACCAATTTCTTGGCAAGAAGATCGGTACGAGGCTGTCCATGATTTGCAGACGCTCGCAATTCAGGGGTCATTCCGGCAGCTCGAACATGCTGTCTCTGGACGGGGGTCGGGCCAACATGTTGCTCACGAGCCGCGGCAAGCTCCTCGTTTGTGGGTGTTGATGCTGTTCCTCCATTGCCGCCGTTGTAGCTGACAACGCTGACGGCGGCCCTCTTTTCCACGGGCGCCTGATAGGTGTTGCTCACAACCGCAACATTCACCTTTGTCACTTCGCTGTTGTAATAAAAGTCGTGTTCGCGCCAGTAGCCGCCCGAATAGCCGACTCCGGAGTAGCCCCAGCCGTAGTTTACTCCACCGTAAAATCCGACGTGCCGGCCCCAGTACCCCGAATGCCAGATATACGCGCCA
>Ga0182027_10012743_pt1 | contig 11792 bp, 8 predicted proteins | sample 712E1DmetaG_FD_121300 | JGI IMG/M metagenome (GOLD analysis project Ga0182027, IMG submission 121300) | Permafrost microbial communities from Stordalen Mire, Sweden - 712E1D metaG (Illumina Assembly) | ecosystem: Environmental > Terrestrial > Soil > Wetlands > Permafrost | place: Sweden...
AGAAGCCGTCGTTGTTGTTCCCTGTCTCGGTAGTAAAACATACGACCCTGGGCTTGAGGATGGTATCGCCAAATGCCCAGTCCATGGCATCGCCGTTCGTGTTGTACAGTATGAGACCGGGAGTACCCGAAACATAACCGCTCTGAGCCATCATATGTTCGGTGAAGGCATATTCGGTGAGGCTGTCGGGGGCGGGCTGAGTCTGATAACACCAGGGATAAAGGGTTTCATCGGCATACGTATGGTAGTTGTAACACATGTTGAACTGCATGTCGACGCAATGGTCGCGGAAATCCTGGGTTTCAGATTCGGAAAATGCGGATGGACCGCGGTAAGTTTCATCCGCCGGACTGGGAGAGGAACCCTGGTTGTCGTATCCCCACATATAGCCGAAGTTGCGGTTGAGATCAATACCGACATTCCCGGAGGTGGTAGGGTTGCGGTTCTTACGCCACATACCGCCCCCGCCGGGATCGGTCTGGTAATTATACGCGTAGCCGTCGGGATTCATCAGAGGAATAAAATACAGTTCGATGTTGTCGACGATGTATCTGACTTCGGCATTGGTGTTATAATTCTCAAGCAGGTACCACATGAAAAACATCAGCTGCTGCATGCCCATGGGTTCGCGCGCATGGATCAGGGAGTTATACTGGATCCTGGGCTTGGTCGTGATCTGGTTCGGGGTATTGGAAATTTCCACATAATACATGGAACGGCCCTGGTAAGTCTGCTGGCTTCCGGCAATTTGTCGCTGGCTGATCAGGTTTGGGTAATACTGATACATACTGTCGAGTTCGTTCAGAACCTGATCGGGAGTGTAATACCCCCCCATGGAACCCAGTTCAAAATGGACGGGAACAGGGTATTGGTATGAGGCAATGCTTTTAGTCCTGATCTGCCTGTTGATCTCTCTGACTTCCTGTTCGGCAGCCTTGTTGCGTTCGGAAATATATTTTGAATACTCATCCCTGATGATGTCGATGGTAAAACCCGCGTTTTTCAGTCTGGCGACTTCGGTGGTTGAAAGCACCGTTTCCCATATCCCGTTGCGGTAAATTCCATCATCCACGGCCAGGCCGAGGGATGCTATCGTGCGGATACTTTCGGGGGCGGCGTGAACTTTGACTTCCTGGTAAGTCTGGGCGCTCAGGATCACAGGAAAGAGGAGCAGAGAAAGAAGGCAGAAGATGTTTTTCATGGTTTTTGATGTTGAATGTGCGATGCAGTATGAACGGATCATTGGATCACCGGCTTCCCTTATAAGACGGTATTTGTTTACTGAAAGTTGTATGGCCTGTATTGATTTGTGTGATTTTCTGTCACAAAGATCGGAAATATTGTGATATGGTAATATAGCCATCCCTAAGCTATCGTCCGTCACAAAAAAAATTACCCCCAAACCGATATCACTTTTTATGAATTGGGGGATTAAGAAGAAAATAGAGTATTTTTGTTTCACTTAAATTTTACAAACATGGCAGCTGGAATCAACAAAGTGATCCTGGTAGGAAATCTCGGGAGGGATCCTGAGGTTCAGAGGTTCGACAACGGAGTTAAAAAAGCAAGCTTCTCCCTTGCAACTACCGAGCAGTATAAGGGCAAGGATGGCGAAAAAGCATCGCATACCGAATGGCATAATATTGTTCTTTGGAGAGGGCTGGCCGAAGTTGCCGAAAACTACCTTAAAAAGGGAAATACGGTATACATCGAAGGCCGTATCCGTAAAAGGGAATACGAGGACAAAGACGGTGTAAAGAAGTTCATCTACGAGATCATGGGTGACGTTTTACAGATGCTCGGCGGCGGCGGAGCAAGGCGCGAAGAAAGCCCTGCACCGGCATCAGCCGATAAGGAAGAATCTTTTTCTCCCCCTACACCGGAGGACGATTTACCGTTTTAGGCATGGAGTAGTGAGAAGCGGGATAGCGAAATGCTCGCTTCTCACTACTTCACTTTTTTACCATCATGAAAAGCGCGCTGATTTTACTTCTCCTTGTGTCGCTGGCAGCCTGCAGCTCCGACTTCACTCCGAAGCCAAGAGGGTATTTCAGGATCGACATGCCCGGGAAAGCGTACCGGAAGTTTGATACTACTTTCCCTTACACTTTCGAATACCCGGTTTATGCAAGGATACAGCCCGACAGTTCCCGGATGACCGAGCCTTACTGGATCAATATCGTTTACGTGCCTTTCAATGCCCAGCTTCACTTCAGCTATAAGGTGATAAACAATAACCTTAAACAATACCTGGATGATTCGCGTACCCTGGTGAACAAGCATATCCCCAAAGCAAATGCGATCCAGCAAAAAGAGTACATTGATACGGCTAACCGGGTTTTCGGGCTGGTTTTCGACATCAGGGGCTCTGACGCCGCTTCCACTTACCAGTTCTATCTCACCGACAGTGTTTCGAAATTTGTTCGGGCTGCGCTTTACTTCAATCTCGTCCCCAACAATGACTCGCTCCAGCCTGTGATCGGCTTCCTTAAAGAAGACATTGAGCATATGATCGCCACTTTCCGCTGGAAGGAGCTGAAAATATCACGTGAACAGCGGGAACACCAGCAGCATCAGTGAAAGTGCGATCAATACGACCACTGCAGTCCACCCGATAAAATTATTCAGCGGCTTGTTTACATGCTCGCCCATGATCTTTTTATTATTCACCAGCAGCATCATGCAAATCAGCACGACAGGCAGCAGCATGCCGTTGAGAACCTGCGACCATATGGAAATGCCTATCAATGGTGCATTCGGCATGAGAATGATGATTACGGCCAGGATAATGATGAGGGTGTAGAGGAAATAAAATTCCGGGGCTTCTTTCCATTTCTTGTCGATACCGGCTTCGAATCCGAAAGCTTCACAAACATAAAAGGCAGTAGCAATAGGAAGTATGGTCGCTGAAAATATGGAAGCGATGAAAAGTCCGAAAGCGAACAGCGATTGCGCCAGTTTCCCGGCCAGGGGCTCGAGTGCAAGGGCTGCATCCTTGGCTTCGTTGATGGCTATCCCTTTGACATGGAGGGTGGATGCGCAGGCTATTATAATAAAGAAGGCTACAACGACCGTTGCAATGCAGCCGATCACTATATCCAGCAGGGTATATCCGTAATCCTTGATCTTGAGTCCTTTTTCAATGACTGCCGATTGCATGTAGAACTGCATCCAGGGCGCTATGGTAGTACCAATGACACCGATCACCATTGCGATTGATTTGGTATTCATGTCCATACCCGGATGGGTTATGGAATGTCCGATCTCGCTCCACTGGGGTTTCCCGAGCAGGGCCGAAACAATATAAACCAGAAGGGAAACGCTGAAAATTAAAAATATCCTTTCCGCTATGGTATAACTCCCCTTTACCACCAGTATCCATACCATGAAAGCCGCAAGCGGGACCGACAGGTACTTGGTGATCCCGAAGATCTCCATGGAGCCTGCAACCCCTGCAAATTCAGTGGTTGTATTTCCGATATCGGCAATCAGTAATCCTACGAAAATAAAAAAAGTGACTTTCACCCCTGCATTTTCGCGGATAAGGTCGGCCAGGCCTTTACCCGTAACGATACCCATCCGGGCATTCATCTCCTGGATCACAATAAGGACGATGAATGCAGGGATCAGGGTCCAGATAAGCTGGTAACCATAAGTGGCACCGGCTACCGAGTAAGTAGTGATCCCGCCGGCGTCGTTATCGACACTGCCTGTGATGATACCCGGCCCGAGAATGGCGAGAAAAACGAGAAAGCGTTTCCACCAGGAACGGCGAAAGTTTATAGCTGCCATGGTTCTCCTGGTTTACTTGGTTTTACGTTTATCGAGAAGGTCTTCCACGATATCTTCGATCACGACCACCCCTTCCATTTCCTGGGAACGGTTGATCACGGGGACGGCAAGCAGGTTGTATTTTGAAACGATCTCGGCAAGGGAATCAATGTCGTCATCATCGAATACCGTAACAGGATTGCGTTTCATGATCCGGCCCAGGGTGAGCGCAGGATCTGAGATTGCCAGTTCGCCCAGTGAGATCGAGGAGATCAGTTTGTCTTTTTTATCCACCACGAAGATGGAATAAATGTATGAAGGTTCGGGTTTCTCTTCACGCAGGGCTTTAAACGTCTCTTCAACCGTGAGGTCGGGGCTGAAAGTCATGTAGTCGGTACTCATGATGGAACCCACGACTTTGTCGGCATACTCAAGCAGTTCACGTACTTCCCTGGAGCTGTCATCTTCCATTTCGTTCAGGAGCTCCTCGGCTTTCTTCACACCGAGTTCGTCCATGATATCGGCAACCTCATCGGCCGGCATTTTTTCAAGAACATCTGCTACCTTCCCTACCGGTAAGCTTTCCACAATATGAGCCTGCACTTCGGGTTCGAGTTCCTCGAGGACGTCGGCGGCTTTCTCTTCGTCGAGAGTGGAGAATACATAGGCCCTCGAAGCTTTGTCGAGGTCCTCGATAATGTCGGCGAGGTCCGACGGATGCAGGGTGTGAAGCTTGGACTGGGCCTTTGAAAGTTTGATGCTGGAGTTAGAGAAATCCACAGCTTCTATATCATCCCAGAGGATCATCCTGGATGGCAGGTCCACTCCGAAACTTTCGAAAAAAGTACTTATGGGAGTAAGTACTCCCAGTCTTCTCAGCAATCCTTCAATACCAACATCGACTGCCAGGGCATAAGTCCCCGAAGGGATCATGACCAAACGGATATCGTTCACCCGGACCAGTTTCCGGCCTTCAAGATCGACGATCTGCTTGTCGAGGATGTTTTCTTTAAGCCAGATACAATTCTGAAGGTTAGCAGTATTGAGTTCTTTAAGTTCCTGGCAGATAAGCCGGAGCTTCCCCTTATATTTCCTGATCCCGAAATTCTGAAATTCGAAAAATTTCAGTTCTTTCCCCTGTTTTACACTGATTGCAATAACCCTTGGACGCTGGGGTTCGTGGGATTCGAGGGTCCATGCGCGCACATCTATCAGGAAATCACTGATCTTTCCGAGGACTTCGCCTGTGGAATCGAAAAACTTCCTGCCTGCAAACTGGCTGAAATAGAACGTGGTTTGTGAAGTCATTTGTACATCCTCCATACGTTAGCATAATCCGGAAGATGCACCTGCCGCAGGGGCAAATGACCGTTCGGACTATGGGATGATTACTGAATTATTTCCCGCCGGATAAGGATCCATCACTTTAATTATCTATGCTGCAAAGGTAAAAACTTTCGTTTTGAAATATCCAAAAAAATGTTTCATTCATTTTGAATAATTCAAAATGAAACACAGTACATTTACAACGGCATCCGGGAATATGAAAATCTTGGTATCAGGTATTCTTTTTCTTACGCTTCTCGCGATCATGAATCCCGCGTATAGCGGGAACATTCCCGGCCTGAGGCAGGATTATTCCGTCCGTACCTGGACTTCCGACAACGGTCTGCCTGTGAACAGCATCCGCGCTATCGCCCAGACCCCCGACGGTTTTATCTGGCTGGCCACTGAAGAAGGCCTTGTTCGTTTCGACGGCAACAGCTTTTTCACTTTCGACCCTTCGAACACCCCGAATTTCGCCGATAAGGATGTGCAAAGCCTTTATATCTTCCGGGATTCTTCCATGGTGGTGGGATTTTACCACGGCGACATCCTGAGTTATAAAAAACTTCAGTTCAACCGTCTCTTCGACCGCGAACTGAACTGGATCAAATGCGTTCTTTCGCTGGCCGACGACCCCGGCAAAGGATTGTGGTTCGGTACCGACGGCATAGGGCTGGGTCATCTTGCCTTTGATGGCCAGATGACTTTCATTACCGATAAGAACGGTTTGCCGAATACCTTTATCCAAACCCTGCTTCCCGACCGCGACAGCTCGCTGTGGATAGGTACCCGCTTCGGCTTATGCCATCTGAAAAACGGAATTGTCAGAGTGTATTCCACCCGCGACGGGCTTTCGCATAACGATATCAGATCGCTTTGTTTCGATGAGAACAGGAACCTCTGGATAGGCACAAACGGTGGTGGGATCAATATCTTCAGCCAGGGAAAATTCAGCCGTTACGCCGCTTTCGGCAAAACTGTCAGCCAGAACATTTTTACGCTTTACCGGGATTCGGGAGGAGGGATCTGGATCGGCACAAACAGCGGCCTTTATATGATGAAGGATGGACGGGTCAGCGGGATAACTTCATCCGAAGGGCTTTCGGGAAATATAATAACCAGTGTTTTCGAAGACCGGGAACATACGATCTGGGTAGGTACCGAAGGTTCGGGACTGAATGCCCTGAGGCCTAAGATCATAAAACTGTATACCGAAACTGAAGGATTGAGCGACCCTTCGATAGGCCCTGTGATCAGGTGTCCCGGAGGGATAGTAGTCATCGGGACCAGGAAAGGTGCCGTGAACAGGATCTCATCGGCAGGCATTGAAAAACTCGAGAAAAAAATCGGCCTGCCTCAGATCCCCATAAACACACTGGCGTATGACAGTTCGGGTATGCTGTGGATAGGGACCGACGGTGCCGGGCTTTATGGCTGCAGCAAGGATAAGATAATTCATCTGACCGCGGCGGATGGCCTTGCTTCGGATGTCATCCTCTCGCTCTATGCCGACAGGAGCGGAAAACTGTGGGCCGGCACTGCCAATGCAGGGATCAATGTGCTGTACAATGGCAAGATCGAATGGATAAATGCCAAATCGGGCCTGTCGAACGAACAGGTCCTTTGTTTTCTTGAGGACAGCAAAGGGAGAATGCTGGCCGGCACCAACGGAGGAGGCATCAATATCATCAATAAGGGGAAGATCAGCTGGCTGACCACCGAAACAGGTATGCCCGATAATGTGATCCATTGTATGTATGAAGATATTGAAGGGATGATCTGGGTGGGATGTGCACACGGGGGCCTGGTTCTTCTCGAAAATGATTCGGCCTATAATTTTAATACCGAAGACGGATTATATGCGGATGGCATCCTGCAGATACTCGAAGACCATAACGCCAGGTTCTGGATGACTTCGAACAAGGGGATCTTCTCCCTTTCGAGGAACGAACTCATCGCATATCATGACAATAAATATGACATCCTCCGTCCCGTGGTCTACGGAAAACCGGAAGGCATGCTTACTTCCGAATGCAGCAGCAGGGTTTTCCCATCAGGATGCCTGGATGCGAATAACCATCTCTGGATCCCTACTCCCCGCGGGCTGGCTATGCTTGATGTTGATAATATTTCGCCGTTTACTGCCAGGCTCTCCATCCTTCTTACGAAAGTCCTCATCAACGATAACGAGACTGATCCCCTTGCCCCGAAGGTGCTGGATCCCGGTACGGTGGATATTGAGTTCGATTATACCTCGCCCTCGTTCCTCAGCCCGGAGAAGATACAATATAAATACATGCTGGTGGGTTTTGACCACTTCTGGGTCAATGCCGGGAACAGGCGGCAGGCCTATTATACCCATATAGACCCCGGAAGTTATGTATTCAAGGTGATGGCGCTTGGGCATAACGGGCAATGGACCAAAGAACAGCGGTTGTTTGTACTGAAAATACGGCCATCTTTTTATAAAACATCCTGGTTTATACTACCTGTTGTGATCGTGCTGATACTGCTTTTATGGTTGTATTTTACTTTCAGGATCAGGAAGTCCAGGGAAAAAATACTGCAATACCTGGTAGACGAACGTACTAAGGACCTGGAAGAGGAAGTGGAAAGGCGTAAGAATGCACAGGAGGAATCCAATATTGCAAGGATAAGGCTGGAGGAATCGGACCGCCTGAAATCGTCACTCATCACTTTCATGAACCAGCATTTCCGTTCGCCTGTGAACAGCATTATGGGGTTCAGCGAACTGATGATGCAGGAACAAAAGGACGGGAAGCAGGAAGAAATGCCAAAGTTTATTCATGAATCGGGCGAAGAGATGCTGAAAGTCCTGGATTCGGTGATGCTTGTTGCACGGATAGAACCCGGTGAAGACAGCCAGGAGAAAGTTATGGATGTGCTTCCCCTGCTCGAGAAATCCCTGAAACCCATGCCACAGCCCCTAAAAGGTGAGATCGCCCGTCGGGGGCAGGATCTGGCAGGGGCTCCCCTTTCCGCATCGGGACGCTACAGGATATTGCTGGTAGAAGATAACACCATCAACGCCGAACTTGTCAGGACCTACCTGAGGGGGAAATATGACCTGGATATCGCATCCGACGCAGCTTCCGCAATTACTATAGCTTCAAAAGGAGTATATGATGCCATTCTGATGGACATCAACCTGGGCCCCGGAATGGATGGAATACAGGCTACACAGGAGATCAGGAAACTAGCGGGCTATGCCGATACTCCCGTTATTGCCGTGACAGGTTTCACTATGGCCGGGATGAAGGAAAAGATCATGAACGGGGGCGCTTCTTATTTCCTGGCAAAACCTTTCGGGAAAAACATGCTCGTTGACCTGTTGATCACAATGCTGCCGGAGGAAGAGCGCAAGGAAGAACAAGGGTAAAAACGTGACATCTATTATGCCTGCATTCAGCATCCTTGTTCCCACATTCAATCACGAGAGATTCATTAACGACTGCATCCGGTCGGTTATCGGCCAGACATTCCCAGATTGGGAGATGATCATTCTTGACGACGGGAGCACCGATAATACAGGTTCTCTGGCCAGGGATTGGGCTGCGTCGGACCCAAGGATCACCTATATATACCAGTCCAATAAGGGGATTTTCAGATTATACGAAACAAACAACCATGGGTTGGAAATATCAAAAGGAAAATATATTTCAATCCTGGAAGGAGATGATTTCTGGGAGAAGGACAAACTGCAGAAGCAATCTGAAATTCTTGAAAATCATCCTGAGGTTGTGTTATGCTGGGGAAAAGTCAATGCTTTCGTATCGGAGACGGGCAAAATCCGTACCGTTCTTCCCGTATCCGGTCAGCATTTTCCCGTATCGTGGAACAATAATCCTGTAGGATGTATCCTGAATGATCTCTTCCTTGATAATTTTATTCCCTCGGTAACGATCAGCATCCGGAAATCCTCTCTTCTGGAAATCGGAGGCTTCCAGCCGCTGGAAGGTTATCCTGCGACTGATCTCCCTACTGTTCTCAGACTGGCGACCAGGGGGCAATTTTATTTTTGCAATGATATCCTCGCCGGGTACAGGATACAGAGCAACCAGATCACAAAAGTGTTCACTGTACGGTTGCTGGAAAAACGGATTCTTTATATCCGCCGGTTTATCGGGTCATTGCCGGAGGCTTTGAAGTCACAGCTCAGGGTTGATGTGAAAGCCATAGAGCGGCATTTTAAAAAAACGAAGCTGATTACCTGGGTGGTTTCAGGGCGACATAAGTTGATCCGTAAGGAATTCCGGGAAGCCCGGAAAGATTTTATAAAAGCAATATTCTACCCTGCAGCCTTGCTCATTGTTTGGCGTCTTGCTGCAATAATCGGAGTGATTTTCAGTTTATTTCACTGTGATATGGAAAGCCTGCTCCGGTTTTTTGGAAAAGCCGGATACAAAGCCGTCAATTAATTTTTTAATTTCAGCCATGAAAACCAATAACGCTCATTTTTTCACCCGACAGAGGTATCTTTTCCTTTTTTCCGTCCTGGGATTTTTCCTGATCCAGGTGAATGTGTTTTGCGGTGACACTCTGAGATCCGACACTAAAGAAAGCAAATATCCCTTCTTTTACAAGGGTAATTATACCATTGATGCCAGGCTCAGCGACTGGCCATCGAAGATGTTCTACGACAATATTGAAGCGATGCTTGTATATGCGGTGGCGAATGATTCATCACGCCTGTATTTTTGCATACAGGTTCTTGATAAACTGGAGCAGATGAATATACTGCATGAAGGGCTCACGGTGAATATTGAAGATAACGGGAAGAAAAAGGAATCCGGTGCCGTTTCGTTCCCGTACGGACCTGTTAAACCATACGAGGGTCCTCCCTCTGCAGGGGCCGGTGAACGCCAGAGTCAGATTGTTGCAGAAAAGGCGTCTCCGCCGCCTGGCGATCACCAGATCCAGGGTCAGCCCCAGCCAAAAGGTCAGCCTCCTGCCCAGGGCCAGTCGGTAAACCAGGGACCTCCCGTGCTGAAACAGAAAGCCCGCAGATTCTCGGCAGGACTTAAGCTCAGCGGCTTCCGTGAAGGAATAGACGGTATCTATCCTCCCGATTCAGCGGTCAGGGGCGTGGAAACCGCTCTGGCATATGACTCCACAGGAGCCCTTGTAATCGAGGCAGCTATTCCTTTATCTTATTTTAAAGAGGATCTGCGGACGTCGAAATACGTCATGCTCAGCTTTGTGGTCAGCAGCGGATCAGGAGGCGAAGGGGGCGGGCATCAGGGAGGATCGGGCGGCCTTCAGGGAATGAGTATGAACGGAGGAGGAATGAGCGGAGGAGGAGGAGGAATGCATGGAGGCGGGATGCACGGAGGCGGCCAGAGAGGTATGGGGAACAATTCCAGCGGTGGTCCGCCAAGAGACAGCAGTACCCCATCCCAGGCGAAAAGCTATAAAACCGGGCATAAGTTTTGTATCGCCACTGCCCCCTGAGGGTCGGGATGATCGGGATGAGGTTAGCTAGTGAATGTTGATTTTAAATGTATATCCTTTAAAAAATAAAAATGATCGCCTGGAATTTACATCCTTCATCAACATCCGCCCATCACAGGGAAACCGGTCCATGGAAGTAACAGATAAAACACTGAGAGCCGAAATCCTTGAAATCACAAATCGTTTATTGTTATAATGCACCCTTCTTTCTCCTATGTATCCATTAGTCTATCATAAAACCCTTTCGGCGGAAAAGTGGTTTTCTTATCCCCGCCACCAGCAATTATTAATGATAGCAAATGAAATGAACCGTGCAAAGAATGCCTTGCTTAAGAATGATGCTGAGAATGCTGTTCATGCCTGGGAACGTGCTTTTGAACTGACGGATCTTACAATCAACGATCCGAAGAATATCCGGTGCATGAAAGAATTGCTCCGTTTCAGGGAATTGTCGGGAGAATTATTCATTACACCGGATATTAATTACAATACGCTTCTCATGAACACCCTGGTAAGCCTGGATGCACACGCTTATAACTCACTGATCGGATAATTTTCCAGGAATTTCTCAAGAATCCTTGCAACGGGTAATTCATGAATTTTATCCGGGTGGATAAGAGTACCGAATTTTCCGGAAGGCCGCTCTGCCTCCAGGCTGTAAAATTCTGCTATGATCTTCTGGTGGCTGAGCAGATGGTTTTTGATACCGGTCCGGCTGATAACTCTGAGCTGGGTTTTTCCAAAAAGCTGATTCCAGCCCTGGGAAGCCATTAAATCACTGAGGTTAGTCTCTTTGTTTGTCTCCAATAAGGGAAATTCATATAATCCTTTCCAGATGTCCTGTCCGGATCGTTTTCTGAAATAAATGCCTTTCTTCCCCCTGACCCGGATCACCAGGTAATGAAAATACCTTGTTTTCAGGGTTTGCTGCCGTTTCTTTAACGGAAGTTCATTCACCATCCCATGCTTCCGGGCATAGCAGTCCGTAGAAAAGACACAGCCGGAGCAGTCCGGGTTCCGGGGCAGGCAGTATGTGGCGCCGAATTCTATCATCGCCTGGTTGAAAAGGCCGGGGAGAGTTAATGTTGCAAGATTTGAGGTTTCAGGGGCGCATAGTGGCTCCTCTGCTTTGGAACTGCTGCGACCCACATTCGTTCGCATCTTTGCATCGCGGCTACGGTTCCCTTCGTTCACCTGATGCCGCTTATGCAAAATGCTCACTC